>Ga0302320_10000010_pt1 | contig 350498 bp, 300 predicted proteins | sample Bog_T0_3_FD_202130 | JGI IMG/M metagenome (GOLD analysis project Ga0302320, IMG submission 202130) | Peat permafrost microbial communities from Stordalen Mire near Abisko, Sweden - Bog_T0_3 | ecosystem: Environmental > Terrestrial > Soil > Wetlands > Peat | place: Sweden: Abisko, Stordalen... | reverse complement strand
GGACCGGGCGCGGGCCGAGCCAGAGGTCGAAGTCGACCTGCTTGGGCGGATTGGATGGCTTTGGACGGGAGACGCCTTGAGGCCACCAACCTTTAGCTCGATCGGTCCAGAGATACACTTCTTTGGCGTGTCCAAATGTGCCGGCCTGAATATGGGCCGCTGCCTTGCGCATGTTGGTGCTTGCAGTGCTTTGATTACCCATTTGGGTGGCTACCTTTCTCTCGCGGGCGATTTTGGCCAGTTGTCGCGCTTCCCAGATCGTACGGGTTAAAGGCTTTTCACAATACGTGTGCAGGCCGTGGTGCATCGCCAAGGCAGAAGCGACCGCGTGATGATGGTCCGGAGTGGCGACCACTACGGCGTCCAGTTTTCCGTGCATCGATTCGAACATTGTGCGGTAATCGTCAAAGGCAGCGGCCCGTGGGTGCTCCATCATCGCCTTGGCGCGGTTGCGCACATCGATGTCGCACAAAGCGACAATGTCGCCAAATTGGGCAGCATCCTGCATGTCGTCCCAGCCTCGGCCGCCACACCCGATGATCCCGAAACGCAGCCTTCCATTGGGTGCTGCCTTCACGAGTTGCTGCGGGCTTTCCGCCGCTGCGCTTCCTAAAGCAAGCCCCACCACTGCTGCGGCTGATCCTCGGAGTACGTCTCTTCTTGTGATTTCCTTTCCCATGACATGTTCCAATGACTATTTTCTCTTGCTCGTTCCGCAAGACCATTCGATTCCTTCCGCGAGCATCTTCAAGAACACCGGGTCCTTGTACGATTCCTGGGTGTGGCCCATTCCGGTGTACCAACTTCGTCCCCCCTCGAACTCATGACACCACATGATAGGGTGGTCGTCGGGCATTTTTGAGCCAGTGTAACTGGATGGATCCAGCGAAGCAAGTACATGCACGGTGCTCCGGGGATTGGTCCGGTAGTCATACCATTCGTCCTTTCGGCGCCAGGGATTCGGCAGATCCTTCGTGCTCGGATGGGTTGGATCGTCGATCTTGATAACGGCATCCTGCTGCGCAGGATGAGTTAGGAAATAGGCGCCAACGAGTTGTCCATACCATGGCCAGTCGTATTCGCAATCCGCCGCCGCATGCACGCCGACAAACCCTCCACCGGCATGAATAAAGCTCGATAGCGCGCTCTTCTGCGTTTTGTCGAGAATGTTGCCCGTGGTGCTTAAGAAAACTACCGCATCGAACGCCTTTAATTTCTTGGAGTCGATAGCGGAAGCATCCTCTGTAAACGTCACCGACCAGCCCCGCGAGATGCCGATTTCGAGAATCGCCTCTCGCCCAATCGGAATGGCGTCGTGCCGGAACCCAGCCGTCTTTGAGAACACCAGAATCGATCGATTCTTGGCGATCCCTGAGATGGTCGTCGCGCAGACAATCGCAGGTATCAACATGGTGTGAGATTACCGTGCTATCCATGACAGATCGTTCTCTCAGCACGTTAGAATAGAGTCCGTGCCCAAACTGGAAGTCCAAAACGTCTTCATGGAGTTTCCCGCGGTGCGGGCGCTTGATGACGTGTCGGTTTCCTTTGAGGCGGGCGAAATACATGGGGTCGTAGGCGAGAACGGGGCTGGCAAGAGCACCCTCATGAAGATCCTTGGCGGGGTACAGCATGCGACATCGGGCGTGATTAAGCTGGACGGCAGGCCGATTATCCTTAATGGGGTTCGCGATGCTCTAAGACGTGGAATCGCGATGATTCACCAAGAGCTAAATCTCGTGGACGAACTCACCGTGGCGGAGAACGTATTTCTCGGACGTGAGGCGACAAAGAGCGGGATGCTCGACACAGCGAAGATGGTCGAAGCGACCGAGGCGGCTCTGGAGTTACTTCATGCGTCGTTTCCTGCAAGTGAGAAGGTTGGGCGCCTATCGATCGCTGGCAAGCAACTGGTCGAAATCGCCAAAGCGATCGCGGTGGAAGCTTCGATCCTTATCATGGATGAACCCACTGCAGTCCTCAGTGAGCCTGAGGCGGTTTCCTTATTCGCCATGATTGGGCGACTCAAAGACCGGGGAACAACCGTTTTATACATTTCTCATCGATTAACGGAAGTTTGCGAAATATGCGATCGAATCACCGTACTGCGGGACGGTTCACGGATTGCAACCATTGACGCACACGGGGCAAGCCCTTCTGAATTAGCCCGGTTGATGGTGGGACGTCCCATCCAAGATTTCTATCCGGCAAAAACGCAATGTCCGACTGGCAAACTGGTATTCGAACTCCGTGGGTTTTGTGGTGTTAGTTTCTCGGTTCATCGAGGAGAAATACTCGGGCTCGCTGGGTTGGTTGGGGCGGGGCGTACCGAACTTGCCGAATCGATCATCGGCGCAAGACCATCGGGCAAGGGCGAGTTGTATCTCGATGGCCAGCTTTGCCGGATCCGCAATCCCAAAGATGCGATGAAGCTTGGAATCGCCTACGTCAGCGAAGATCGAAAACGGCTTGGGCTTCACGTTACGCTTGGAGTGGTCCAGAATATCAGTCTGGCTAACCTCCGCGCTTATGGCAACGTCGTCCTCAACTCACAAAAAGAACGAGAATCGGCTCGAGCATGGGAGCAGGAGTTGGACATCCGCGCCGGGGACTTCGAAGGCCCGATCATGAACGTAAGCGGAGGGAACCAACAGAAGATTGCCATCGCGAAATGGCTCGAGACCAAGCCCAAAGTGCTTATTTTGGACGAACCGACTCGTGGAGTGGACGTCGGCGCAAAGCGCGAAATGTACCGCCTGATTCAGCGGCTTGCCCATGAGGGTATGGCATGCATCGTAATCTCCTCCGAACTGCCGGAGATTATCGGGTTGTGCCATCGAACAATTATCATGCGCGATGGTCGGGTAGCCGGCGAATTAAGCAACGACGCCATGAGCGAAGAGGCGGTAATGCACCTCGCGGCAGGAGTGGAAGCAGCGTGAAGCGGGCAAACGTTCTAAGCGAATTCGGGGCGTTGTTCGCGTTAGCCCTGCTCTTTATCATCAACGTTGTCACTCGGGGCGCGAACTTCCTGCAAGTAGAAAACCTGCGGAATCTGATCAGTCAAGACGCCGCAGTTGGAGTGATTGCGGTTGGAATGACACTGGTGATTATTGCGGGCGGTATCGACCTCTCGGTCGGCAGCATGACCGCGATGTGCGGTGCGGTTGCGATTTTGCTCTTGAACAAATTGACCGCATTCGGAGCGGGAGTTAATGGCGCAATCTTGCTTGCCGCGGTTGGCGCAATTGTCTGCGGCGCGTTGGCGGGGTTATTCAACGGACTTGTCATCTCTTACGGAAGGGTTGCCCCGTTTGTGGTCACCTTGGGCGGTCTCGCCGGATTCCGATCCATTGCCTTGGTGCTTGGCAGCGGCGGGGAGATCCGATCTCAGGTCTCTGGATTACAGGACTTCGGGTTTGGGGGAATTCCAATCCCGTTTGTGAAAAACGCGGGTGGCGGACCAGTTCTGTTCTACTGGAGTGCAGTCATCTTTATCGGAATCGCCTTGCTGGCCGGTTTTGTCCTGAACAAGACCCGATTTGGCCGCTACGTCATCGCCGTTGGGGCCAATCCAAGGGCTTCGGAGTATTCGGCGATCAACATTCAAACGGTACGACTCGCTGTTTATACCGTGCTCGGTGGGTTCGTAGGCCTTGCCTCGGTGTTGGTTGCAGCCCGAATGAATTCGGTGGGTACCGGGTCGGTTGGGCTCTACTACGAGTTGGATGCGATCGCGGCGGTCGTAATCGGCGGCACAAGCCTTCGGGGCGGAAAAGGAAGAATATGGGGAACGGTCGTCGGGGTTCTACTTCTGACGCTGATCTCAAATATGATTACCGCATATCATATCGACACCAACTGGCAGGGACTGGTAAGGGGAATCGTTATTCTAGTCGCCGTGCTCATTCAAAGGGGAAGAAAGGAAAATGACTCATTCTAAGACGCTGTTGTATGCTTTGCTTGGTTTCATCGCAATCGGAATTTCTGGCTGCCAGTCGGGCACTGGCGAAATTGCCGCCAAGACGGGCAAAAGATTCAAGGTGGGAGTCTCTATTCCAGCCGCTGACCATGGTTGGACTGCGGGAGTCAAGTACTGGGCAGATCAGGCTTCGAAGCAGAATCCGGATATCGACTGGGTAATCCAAGACGCCAAAGAATCAGGCGAACAGATCAGCGACCTCGAAAACATGCAAACCCAGGGGGTTGACGCGCTCGTAATCTTGGCCATGGAAAGCGGTCCTTTAACTCCAATCGCCAAGAAACTTCATGACGCTGGAATTCTGATTATTAACGTTGACCGTGGATTTACGGAGCCGGTCGCCGACGTTTTCATCGAAGGCGACAACAAGGCCTTCGGACGTAAGTCAGCCGAGTTTATGGTCAAGAAACTAGGTGGCAAGGGGAAAATCGCGATCCTGGAAGGCGTGTCGAGCACCGTCAACAGCGACCGTAAATCTGCTGCCTTGGAGGTCTTCAAGGCCTATCCGGGAATCCAGATCGTCGCTGACGACAGCGGACAATGGAACCGCGAGAAGGCAGAAAAGGTGGTTACGAACATGCTGGTGGCCAATCCACAGATTGATGCGATCTGGGCTAGTGACGACGACATGGCGCTCGGCGCCGAGACAGCATTGAAGGCCGCGGGCAGAGATAAGAACATCTGGATACTCGGCGGCGCCGGGATGAAGGACATCGTGAAGCGAGTGATGGACAAAGATCCTCTGTATCCGGCCGACATCACCTATCCACCGTCCATGATCGGTTTCGGAATCCAAACCGCCGCAGGTATTTTGCATGCGGGCAAAAACGAAGCCAAGAAATACATGCCCCGCCACGTCATGATCGACGTCGAGTTGGTGACGCCGGAGAATGCGAAAGACTTCTACTTCCCAGATTCAATCTATTGAGGGGCGCGGTGGAGTGACGGAATTTAGGGCCGGGTTGATATGAGCGAATCGGGCAGCGAACAGGGTGTAATCCCTAGATCGGAATTATTCCGACAAGCCAAAACCGCAATCGTGGCTTTCAGGAACAGCGCGGTTGGCACGAGGCGATTGCACTCGACAAGTTCGAGTACAGGTTGATCGCTCGGTTTTCTAGCTCTTTGGCCAGAGTGCCATCTCAAAAAATGCGTCCGCTGATTCTTGACGTCGCAACATCGCCACAGGTCATTTTGTAGGCGATCCAATATGGGGCGCCTTCGGTTCCTTGACATCCACAGCTAGTTACGCAACGCACATTCTGGCCCGATCGCATGCACAGTGGCGGACCAGAGATCATTAGTTGACACTGAGTTGCTTCATAATGCAGCAGTTGGGCTATTAAGTGGTTCATCGAAATTGATCGAGAGTTCAGAACGCAGAAGAGGCCTGAGTTTGGACCGGCAATTTCTTCATTTTTGAATCAAGGGTCATCTCGATTGCCGCTGCTCTTGGCGACGCTATAGCGGAACAAAGCATGGAACGGACTTTCCGCTTTCAATGCTCAAGCGTCTTAGCCAACGAAGTCGGCTAAGACACTGGCCGATACTCTGGCAGCTTGTAACCTTTCCGATACGGTCGCCGGTATGACAACGTGTTCTTTCCGGCTTTGCCGACAAAGTCCTGTTTCTTGGCATCCCACTTCACCATCTCGCCAGAAAAAAGGGCGACATTGGACAGGTGGCACACGACCGTCGTTTGGGCCACCGAAGGGAGATCTGCACGCGGTTTTGACCGGGTCTTTACGCAGTCCACAAAGTCGCGCCAGTGGTTCGGTGGGGCCTCAGACTCTTCCTTTGGCAATTCCTTTCCGCTAGGATCGAGGACCTTCCAACCTCCGCGCCAAACCCGCAAAGTCCTTCCGTCGGCGCTGACGAACTCAGTTCCGTGGTTTTCCTTCCCCGGATTGTCACGTCCAATGGACCAATGCATCGAGAAGTCTGGATTGTGGAAATCGTAAATCGCCTCCATCGTATCAGGGGCATTTCGGTCGTCGTCCAAAATCGCTCGTTGGCCACCAAATGCGCTGACCGAAATCGGCATCACGAGGTCTTGATCCTTGCTCATCCCGAGCAGAGCGATATCCATCATATGGACTCCCCAGTCCGTACTCATGCCGCCGCCGAAATTCATGAACCATCGCCAATTAAAGTGACATCGGTTAGATTGATAGGGCACAAATGCGGCAGGCCCCACCCACATATCGTAGTCGAGTCCCTTAGGCGGCTCGATAGCCTTTTGCCTTCCGGCACGAAATCCATCCGAAATCCAGGCCCGACAAAGAACAATCTTCCCTAACTTGCCTGACCGCACATAATCGATCGCGTCGGTGAATTCCTTGGTGCTGCGCTGCCAGGTGCCGCATTGTACGACCCGCTTATGTTGCTTGACCGCTTCCGACATGGAAACGGCCTCTACGATGTTATGGGATAACGGTTTTTCGCAATAGGCATCCTTGCCGGCTTCGCAGGCGTGGATCAAAACCAGCGCGTGCCAGTGATCGGGCGTGCCGACGATAACCGCGTCGATGTCCTTACGGTCGAGGATTTTTCGATAGTCCTTATAGACATCTGGACGTCGACCGTATTTCTTTTCGACATCTCGGAGATCGCCCGGCACTCGGTTGTCATCGACATCGCATAAGGCGGCTATCTCAACATCGGGATAATTCATGAGGTTTCGCATGTTGGCGGCGCCCATGCCTCCGCACCCGATCAGACCAATCACAACTTTGTCGTTCGGCGACCTCGAAACACTCTTCCAAGGTGCGGCATCTGCAAGCCGCATCAGCGGACCTGCTGCACTTGCAGCGGCAACCGATCCGGTGCGGACCAAAAACTGCCGTCGTGTCCAGTCGTTCTCTCTTTCAATATCAGCCATGACATCTACCCTCTTGCGAACGATCTTACTGCAGTTCAGGGTTTAGCGGAAGACGGTTCCTTTTGAGACGCTGCGTTGATCGGGAGCAGCCACGCCGACCGATTCGTGATCTACTGGATGGCAATTAATTATTTTGTGTGTAAAATCGAAACCTCAAAACGGAAAGGTGCTAGCTTTATTCCGAGCCCCCTAGGACGATTCAACATGAGTATCGACAATTCTAACCTCCCTTCGCGACGAGAGTTCATACAGACCACCGGAAGCCTGGCTGCAGCAACGATGCTGGCGGGAATTCCGATTCCGAACGTTCACCCCGGCGGGAGCGATCTCATCCAAGTCGCTTTAGTCGGATGCGGCGGGCGAGGTAGCGGAGCGGCCGTAAATGCTTTGTCGACAACGAGCGGTCCAATCAAACTTGTTGCGATGGCAGATGCCTTCGCAGATCGACTTGCAAGTAGTTTCGACAACGTAAAGGCAGCCGTAGGGGACAAGATGGACGTGCCTGAAGAACGGAAATTCGTGGGATTCGACGCATATCGGCACGCCATGGATTGCCTCAAGCCGGGCGATGTAGTGATATTGACCACTCCTCCCGCATTTCGCTGGGTCCATTTCACATACGCAATCTCAAAGCGCCTCAACGTTTTCATGGAAAAGCCGGTGACAGTAGACGGCCCCACCAGTAGGCGGATGCTCAAACTGGCAGGAGACGCCGCTGTTGCCAACCTAAAGGTTGGAGTTGGCCTGATGTCACGTCACGCTAAGCCGCTTCAAGAGCTACACGATCGCATTCAAAACGGCAAACTGGGAGAGATCGTCCTTATGCGCGGGTACCGCATGCACGAGCCGGCCGGTTTCTTCGAGTCGCTGCCAAAGCCGGAAGACAAGACCCATCTGGAGTACCAAATCCGTCGATTCCACAGCTTCCTATGGGCCAGCGGAGGATGTTTCAGCGACTTTTATATCCATCATATCGATCACATCTGTTGGATGAAGAACGCATGGCCAGTGACAGCCCAGGCACTTGGCGGTCGCCACTACAGGCAGAGTCCCGAGGGCATCACCTACGTGGACCAGAATTTCGACACCTATTCAGTGGAATATACGTTCGCAGACGGTAGCAAATTCAACTTTGACGGTCGGTGCATGACTGGCGCCCAAGGCATTTACTCCAGCTATATCCACGGCACCAAGGGGTTTGCAATCGCGTCCCGGGCAAATGATTGCGGTGGTCCTTCTGCGATCTACAAGGGCTTGGGACCGTCCGGCCATCCGATTTGGCAATCGACCGACACCAGCAACCCCTATCAAAACGAGTGGGATACCCTGATCCAGGCCATTCGCAAAGACAAGCCGTATAGTGAGGTCAAGCGGGGAGTCGAGGCCAGCCTGGTTGCCAGCATGGGTCGCATGGCGGCCCACACGGGCAACCAAGTGAGCTTCGACGACATGCTCAACTGCGAACATGAATTCGCGCCTGGCCTCGACACGCTTACGAGCGATTCGATCGCTCCCCTGATGCCTGACTCGACCGGCCGGTACCCAGTTCCTCAACCGGGATTGAATCCCAAGCGAGAGTATTGATCGATTGAACAACGATCATGGAAATTCAGATCGTCGGTGCTTAACAAGGCTGTCCACATGCCTCGGTACGTGTTGCGCGCAGGACGGATATGTGACCGATGAATAGGATTGGATGGATGGTCACCGCGGTAGGCGCATTGATTTGTATGATCCTGCTGCCACGGGCAAAGCCGGATTCGGTCGCTGCCGCCAACGACCCCCGATATCTTGTGGGTCTCCAGCTTTACACGGTACGGGACGACTGCGCGAAGGACCTTCCCGGAGTCTTGAAGGCAGTTTCGAAGATGGGCTACACAGGTGTTGAGTTTGCCGGTTACTACGGAATACCAGCAACTGACCTGCGACGTCTGCTCGATGAGAACCACCTCAAGTGTTATGGTTCTCACATTCAATTGACGGACTTGATGGGGAGCAACCTGGAACGAACAGTCGCATTCAACGAAGTGCTAGGAAACAAGCTACTTGTCGTTCCTTCTCTTCTAAATGAACTCAGGAATTCTCATTTTGCGCTCCTTCAGACTGCCAAGTTGTTCAATCAACTTGCGAGGAAGCTTGAAAAGCAGGGGATGATCCTCGCTTACCACGATCACCAAGACGACTTCAAACCAATCGATGGCGAACTGCCATGGGACACCATCTTCAGCAACACAGATCGGCGAGTTGCCATCCAATTCGATATCGCAAATGCGTTGGAAGCTGGTGCCCAGGCCGCCCCTTTTCTGGGCAAGTACCCGGAACGCGTCGTTTCGGTCCACATAAAGGACTACTCTGCGACCAATCCAGAAGCACTTCTCGGAGAAGGCAACGAGAATTGGAAAGAGGTTTTGCCCCTCTTAAAAGGCAAGGCTAGACCTAAATGGTTCATTATCGAGCAGGAGACCTACCCATTCCCGCCACTCGAATGCGCAGAAAAGTGCCTGCGGAGCTTTGAGAGGATGATGGCGGCGGGTCCAGGGAACTAGGGCAGACGGACTGTCCTTACATCAGCGCTCACCGTTTTGCTCTGATTGCCGACCAATGATTCAAGGCCGCGTCAGAGTGTTCATTCGGGGTTTCACCGTCAGACCGAATGATGCTCAAGGACAATCCACTTGCCGTCCGCATAGGTCATGACGCATACGCCTGGCCTGCCAATATGTCTGGCCTCAATCAACTGCGTCCTTACGTCCGTGCGGAAAGCGTTCGAACCATCCCAAGTGTATCCAACATTATTGGTCCGAGCCCACAGGATTGCCTGCTCTTCACTTGTCATTAGGCGATAGGGGCCTCGCTGGGGTGGATCGACACTCCAAAGCCCTCGCGTCGTCCACAATTCTCTCTCTTCAGGGTCATCGAGTTGGAACCACGAAGGGGCAATTGTGGTATCGATTTCTTCAGTCTCGCTCTCTTTTGTCACGATTGTAGATTCCTCCCTGCAACGGTCTGACTTGACCTCTAACTGGTCCAATTCTACACCGATTTTGCCCTGTTTCCAAGGTCACAGGGCGTCACATTTTGGCATCCGTCCTGTCTCGCAATGAATTCTAAACGTGTCTCCAATTTAAGACATTGGTCGACACAAAAAGTCTAGATTCCACGAAGCCGATTCGTTTGGCATTGACGCTTCATTGTTGTGCCTAGGCGGGAATAGGAAGCTGAACATAGTCAGTCGCTCTCAAAGATCTTCACCAACTCGGAGTTGGGAATCGACTGTCTAATTGGATCCCTGGACTGGGCAGGACGCGGCAGCCTCAATAGGCGCCATGTTTGACGAAATGCCTAGTCGCCGCAACCGAATGTTATCTGGATATTGCTCGCCAAGGCGTTGCGCTACGGGTCATCGGAGTTGTGATCGACTCGTAATCTGGGCCTACCCGTCTTCCTGCCACATCTATGGGAATAACTGGTTTTTAGCTCGTCGATTGTCGAATGAAGCGCTGTTATCCTTAGAAAGCGGGATCGCCTACACTGTAGTGATATGATTAGTCCTGACGGATCAAATGACGTTCCGGCGAGCGTGAACCTGATCCATCTAAAGGAGTTGGATTAAAATTGCTAGGAACTAGGTCGTTATCGAAGCACCCATCAATATCTGCTGGATTGCGAAGGCTTATCGTTTTGCTCGTCTTGGTCGCGGGTATTTCGCACCTGTCGCAAGCGCAGACCATCAAGAAGCTCACTCTCTCGCCAGCATCCGTTGGTGGCGGAAACATGTCTACTGGCACCGTGACTCTTTCATCGAAGGCAGGAACGAAGGGTCTGGTCGTTTCTATCAGTTCGTCGAACACGGCGGCATCCGCACCAAGTTCGGTAACAGTTCCAAGCGGTGCGACCAGCACCAGCTTCAGTGTCACAACCACGCCGGTGGTTGCCACTACAACAGCAGTGATAAAGGGAGTTGTCGGCTCGAGTTCTGCCACAGCCACCTTGACCATTCAGGCGGCAAAGCTAACTTCACTTACGTTTAGCCCCAGTTCGCTTACCGGAGGCGCCACCAGCACGGGAACCGTAAGTCTGGGATCTGCCGCGCCGAGCGGCGGCATCAAGGTAGCCCTGACATCATCGAGCCTCGCCTGGGGTGGCCCATCCTCTGTTTCCATCGCTGCCGGTTCAACTTCAACCACCTTCACAATCACGACTCTGTCCGTAGCAGCCTCGACGGTCGCGAAAATCATGGCGAAGATCACTGGGTCATCTGCTGCCGCAACTCTAACGATCAAGCCCGCTGTCCTCAATGGACTGACTCTGAATCCAACCAGTTTAGGTGGTGGCGCAACCTCGACGGGCACCGTTGCCCTGTCCGGTCCAGCCCCTGCAGGAGGCTTGAAAGTGAACCTGACAAGCAGCCAAGCAGTCGCTTCCGTTCCCAAGTCGATTACAGTGCAAGCGGGATCTACCGGCGGTACGTTTGCAATCACAACCGTTCGAGTTACTCAGCCTATAAGCGCCACCATAAAAGCGACCCAGGGCACAAGCGCCGTAACTGCCAAACTCGCGATTAACCCACTCGTTGTCAGCAGTGTCACGTTGAATCCAACCACGCTTGTGGGCGGGACGAAATCGACGGGAACAGTGACTCTTAACGGACCGGCGCCCATTGGGGGATTGAGCTTAGCCCTTTCGAGTAACCAAGCATCCGCAACGGTCCCAGCTAACCTGACAATCTCCGGTGGCGCCTCAACCGCTACCTTTGCAGTCACCACCCAAGTCGTGGCATCCCAAACCTCGGCCACCATTACCGCAAGCCTGCTGGTTTCCTCGGCAAGCGCCACTCTCACCATCAATCCGCCGACGTTGACCGGTTTCACATTGAGCCCCACAAGCCTTGTAGGTGGCACGAACTCAACCGGAACGATCTCCATGAGTCAAGCTGCGCCCTCAGGCGGACTTTCGGTTTCTTTGACCGGAGGTCAAGCGGAAAACGTCCCGGCGACGGTGACCATTCCTCAAGGAGCGACGTCGACGACATTCACGATTTCGACCTCAGCGGTTGCGACCAAAACGGTTGCTAACAATACCGCGACCTTTGGTGCTTCATCCATTAAGGCGTCCTTGACCATTTTGCCGCCCACGATTTTCAGTCTGGTCTTGAGCCCCGCAAGCGTTGTTGGTGGTACCAACTCAACAGGGACAGTAACCCTCAGTAGCCCTGCGCCTGCTGCTGGCTTCGCCATAGGCCTTTCGAGCAACCAGGCTTCGGCGATTGCTCCATCCACCGTTTCCGTTTCCGGCGGCACGACGAGCGCGACTTTCACGGTAACGACAACCGCGGTCGGCACGCAAACAAGCGCAACCATTACGGCAACCGATCCTAGCGGCAACAAAACGACCGCACAGTTGACCTTAACCCCGCAACAGCTTCTAGTCGTTCAATTGCCGGTCAACGACATCACATTCGACCCCATATCCGGCAATATCTGGGCTGCGGTGCCCAGCACAGGAGGCGCCTACGCCAACTCGATCGTTGCGGTTGATCCCAAAACCGGTGCGATTGGAACGAGCATTAACGTTGGGGCAGAACCTAGCCACGTGAGGGTCACGGACAACGGTCAGTATGCGTTCGTGGATGTTAAAGCTGACGGTTCCGTACGGCGAGCTAACCTGAAGACCGGCGCCATGGACGGAATCTATGCAATCAAGAAAGGCGGCGTCTTCGACCTTGAGACGGTTCCGGGCTCGACCAGTAGTTATGTTCTTGTCACCGATCCGACATATGGCGTCAACACCACGGTTTGGGACGGCGAAACGGCCAGGCAGAACACGGGAGCAGGTGGTTACGACATCCGCTTTGCGGGCAGTAACTCGCTGATTTATGGCGATGGGCACGGTTCCTTATTCGTCGACACTCTCAACTCCACTGAAATTAACTGGACGCAACAATACAGCTTGGACGTATCAGGGTTCGAGTATGCCAACAACCTGTTGTATACCGCCGTACCGACCGTGGTCGACCCCATCCAGCAGATCGTGGTCGAATCGATTCCGGTCACAGACTTCCTGCTTCAAAACGTCGAGGTTGCGGTTAGTCCATCCGAAAATCGGATCTACTATGTCAGTTGGGATTCAAGTCACAACAAACGCATCTTGGACTTCAATATGACGACCTACGAGGAGTATCCATACTTCGACGGAACCGCGAATATTCCGGGAGGGTGCAATGATCTGCTCGCCTGTGGAAACCACACGGTTGCGTTTTACGTGTTCGGCGATAACGTAACCCAGAACATTGTCATCATTCATGGACTGAAGTGACGCCTCTCCATTTTGATTACCATCTGTGCCATGGCCACAGGTGGTAATCGAAACGGTGCGTTCGGTGGATGATTTCTAGGTGGCCAGTTCCCCCTACGATTTCGTCACGCCAATTCTAGAGTTACGCCGTTATCTGCTTCGGAACCAAAGACGACGGTCACACTTCCATCCTTGGGCAGATTTGCCTCAAGGTATGTGCGGATTTCGGGCATGTCGTAAGTAAAGTAGACCGAGTACTTCGACCCTTGTCGCGCTTCCACTAAACGCTTAATGGTCCGCAGGTCCGGGTTGCCGCTACCCCCATTTCCCGAGAAGACATAGGTGTCTGCCGTGACGCGCTGGAACCACTCCAGGGTGTTGTTCCGAGGACTGCCATGGTGGGGGATTTTCAGGAGATCCACATGGATATGGCCGTCTTCCATGAGTCCCAACTCCGTCAGTCCATCCATAACGTCGTTGCAAAGCGCGTCACCGCATAAGAGGATGCGGCGGCCTTCATAAGATAGAAGAAAGACCAAACTCGACATGTTGAAGGGAGAGTCGTCCAGATCGACGGCTGCGACTTTGCCTTCCTTTTGGCGTTTCTTTGCCAGGGCCTCAACCGCCTTTTTCCATACTTGCCTCAGCTTTTCGACCGCTTCCTTCTTGGGGCAAATTAGTTCAAGCTTTGCTCCGCCCGGCAGTTCGAATACGGTAGTTCCGTCTCTCAAAAGAAGGTCTCGACCTTCGTTGATACTGGAAGCGTGCTTCCTGGACAGGGTCGCCACCTTCATCCCTTGTGGAACGCTCGACAAGATAGCCTGAGAGTATTCATCGGCTACTACGGTTTCCACCTCGGCGGAAAAGGAGGCAACCTCCGCAAATCCGGCCGTGGAAGCCAGCCGCGATACCTCGCCCTTTCCGACTAGCGAGTCGAAACTGTTGTGCCAAACCCGTTTGATCGGGAACGGCTTTTTAAGCTTCTGACCATCCAAGTGCTCCAAGAAATGCAAAACACCCCCGATGTGGTCGTCGTCGATGTGACTGACCATTAGAAGCTCAATCGGATAGGCTTCATCCTCTTCTAGATCTCTGAGTTCTTCCAGGTAATCGAGTAGCGGCCCGTTGCCAGGACCTCCGTCGATTGCGATCGTAAACGGACGCGCTGGATCTCCATAGTGTATTGCCAGCGAATCTCCATGGCGAGCCGCAAGGGCTTTGAACAAGAGTGACATTGGTTTTCCTATACTGATTGAAGTGCCCGTAAGACGTCGAGGAGCCCCGCGCCTTGAAAATAGCGCTCGCGACCAAGGTCGGTTGCCGAGCGACAAAGGATCTCCTTGATCCTCCGAGGTTGGCCAACGAGTTCCGGATGTCGTGCGATGAGCAACGCTGCAGCTCCGCTAACGTGTGGAGCAGCCATGCTGGTCCCGTCCATAGTCTTGTAGCCTCCGTTGAGTACCGTCGAACAGATCTTTTCGCCTGGAGCTACCAAATCGGGCTTCATGCGACCGTCTCCGGTGGGTCCCCGGCTCGAAAAGTAACTGACGCCATAGGTATGGGGCTGGAACGAGTGAGTCGACCCGACGGTGATTACCCCGTCTGCATTGCCGGGGTCGGTAATCGAGATGTTGCGAAATCCTTCTTTCAGGCCCTTGGAAGTCATGTATTCCAGGTAACCGTCGTTACCGGCGGCAGTCACCACCACAACTCCCGAACTGACGAGGCGCTCACACTCTTCGCATACCGGAGTTCTTCCACATGCGTAGTTCGCTACATCGTGGCGAATGGAAAAGCTCAGATTGGCCCCTTGAAGCACCATGACGTCCTTATGGGCATTGAGATAGCGAATGAATTGGAGTGCAGACATAATCTCGAATTCAGTGCCGTTTCCGCTGTCGCCGAAGACTCTTAGGTCGTAAAGTCGCAAATCGGGACACATTCCGACCATGACGTCATCGCCTGAATTGTGTTCGGCCCCCGCCGCGAGGATTCCCGCGACGTGAGTTCCGTGTTCGTTTTTTGGCGGCGTGTAGTCTCTATCGTGTTTGATTTCCAAAAGGGGACCGAGAACCCCCCAATCTAGCTCGCGGCCGTTCTTGATGCAGTCCCTCAGTGCCGCCATCTCCGGCCTTTGCAGAATGGGGCTGTTTTCCGGAAGCGTATCTGCGAGAAGGGCTCGTAAATGATGGAAATCGAACGTCTTGATGATGCGCGATCCCTGCGAGGAGTCATCCAATTGAGCCAAGAGCTCTTTATAGGATTTCGACTCAACTTCATTCGCCTTTGGAGTCGGTTTCACCAACTTTCGGACCGTCTTGGTCAGGTTTGACTTATTTTACCGAAATGCGGGATGACGCGCATCGATTCCGCTGTCGACGACCGCCCAAATAAGATCGGCGCTTGATGTCTTGAATAGGCGACCCGCCGCATCCGCTTTTACCGTCGCGATGGAACGGCTAATCGAGGCCGATGCTGCTCGATTGAGGCTTACGCTGAATATCTTTGGTTCATGATCATCAGGATCTATCCGATTAGTAACTTCACTTACCGAAAAAATGAACGTCCGAAATTCCTCCCAATGCTCGAGAAGCAAGTCGTTTGTCGGCTCCAGGTCCTGCGAAACGAATTCACCCAACAGGATCGTATGCAATAGATTCAAGAGCCATATCGGCTTACCCTGAACAGACGTCTCGGAACGAACCAGACTGTCGCCAGGATGGTCAACTGGCTCGGAGACGTTTTTCAAGAATCGCCTATAAGGTTCGATATAAAAGGAGAGCGGATCCAAGACCGACTGACTCCACCAATCGGACAGCGGCATGATGAAAGCGACGAGATCGCGAAGTTCGAACGAACCTACGACTGCAGACTGGTTGTAGGCTAAGTGATGGTTTTTGCCGTTGCCGTGATGCTGCCTCCCAAACACGCCATTGAGATACTGGCAAACCTGGCCGGCCGAACACTCGATGTGCGGAGTACATAAGAGATCTAGGCTCTTAGTTGGGTCCTTGGCATATTCAATCCATACGTCGGGCAAGATCGGGGAATCTTGAGTAAATCGCCGCGCAGCCACCGAACCAAATATCAAATCCTCAATGTATTTCCGGGCAATCCCATCTTTGGAACTGTCCCTCTTCCTTTGATTATCTTTGGAATCTTCCATGCTCATTCGAATCGTTTTTGTGGTTAGATCGGGCTGTTTGGATAAGGGATTCCCACTCCGGCCGCTAGTTGATGGTGATAAAAGGCCCGGATGCTCGCGTCGCTAATCACATATCCCCAGTTGATCAACTGATCCTGAACCTTTTCGGGCAGCGAGGCAAGTCGAGTAGCCGTCAGCGCAAGAGCACTGGTGTGATCAAACGGAGCCGCGAATGGAGAATGAGCATCAACTTTGGCAAGTTCCTCTCGAATGCCCCAGTACGCGCCCCTTCTCTGGCCGGGCGCAAGAGGTTCATCTAGAGGAAAGTCAGGGACGATCGAGTCGATGATCTGCCGTTTGCGGAGGCTGCGGACTTGGTTATCCGTGAGTTCGAATACGCGAATACTGAGTCTCGCCCAGTCGGATGGAGGAGTCGGTTCTTCACCATTCTTACCGCCCCCGTCGCTAACGAACACGGTCTCATACCGCTTCCAAGCGGTTTCCAACCCCAGATTATCGTAGACGCCCCCATCGGTTAGCAACACATCGGTCGTATAAGGGGGGACACACAGGTCCCCTCGGTTTTCGACGCTGTATGTCGATGCAGTAAGCGGTTTTATGTGAACGGGCGAGAGGACGGGTGGAAAGGCAGACGATGCGGCGACCGCCTGGGCGATCTCAAGCCTCGGCTCAAGGAACTGCCCAACTCGGTAGTCCGCCATGTACGGCTTCATGAATCGCCATAGCGCGCCCGTTTGCATATTCGTAGCATTGAACACAAATCGGGGTCCCTCCTCGTCGCTTGGCAGATCCTGAAGCGACGCATGATGAAAGAGAATGTCGTTATAATGCTTGATGACATGGGCCGAAACGCTATCGCCGAATAAGGAACCGATAGTCCCGAGCGCAATCGAATCGATATCGATCGTCGTGGAGGCAAGGCGTCTCAGAGGTGTCGTCACCAGCGAATCAAGAGCGTCTGGGGTAAATTTCTCGGCCTTTAGCTTGTTCCAATTAAGGCCCAACACTCCGGATGCGATGGAACCTCCCGAGACCGACGAAACGCGTTTGAGATCCTTTAGAAGGCCTGCTTCGTTCAGACGGATCAGACCACCGATGTGAAACAGCATCGCGCGGTAACCTCCGCCACTAAGGCAGAGCGCACTTCCAGGCAGTGGCGCATCGGCATCTTTAGGGGACTTTGCCACTAAATCAACGGGGGCAGTCGCTTGTAAATCTGACATCCTCTGTTACTCTCCGTTTGAGTCCTGTTAATTGTATGACATTTGCTGTGGAAACTGAGCAAACGATCCCGTATTTTTTAGATAGCCTCCTCCAGCAAGATGCCACAAAAGCATAAGCCCGGTCGAAAAACCAACTGACTGATGCCACATACTCGGACGAAAGACTCTCACCATTGGAGTACCCATCCCTTACGGGTCGCAACACGACATTGAGGAAAAGGAAGGAGCGGAATGTCCGCTCTGCGGATCAAGTTTTGTAGACTGTATGGCGTGCAGCCTGAATTTACGCGCGAGGAAATGCTTCGTTACAGCCGACACTTTGTCTTACCTGAAGTTGGAATCTCGGGCCAGCACAAGCTTAAGGCGGCCAAGGTCCTGCTAGTCGGCGCCGGAGGGCTTGGATCGCCAAACGCCTTGTATTTGGCCGCGTCGGGCGTCGGCACGATCGGGATAGTGGACTTTGACTCCGTTGATCTTACGAATCTGCATCGACAGGTCATCCACGGGACGCCAGATGTCGGGCGCAGCAAACTGGATTCAGCGTCGGATTCGATTCGGGCCATTAACCCGAACGTACGGGTTGTGCAACACCCGGAAATGCTGAGAAGCGAAAATGCCCTGGACATCGTCAAGGACTACGATCTGGTGGTCGACGGCACTGATAACTTCCCCACTCGCTACTTGGTGAACGACGCGTGCGTCCTACTAGGCAAGACCAATATCTATGGTTCGATCTTCCGGTTTGACGGACAGGCAACCGTGTTTTGTACGCCCGGAGGACCCTGTTATCGTTGCCTATACCCAGAGCCCCCACCACCAGGGACTGTTCCGAGTTGTGCTGAAGGCGGTGTACTCGGAATCCTCCCCGGACTGATTGGACTCATTCAAGCCACCGAAACCGTAAAGATAATCTTGGGCGTCGGCGAGCCGCTGATTGGTCGCCTGCTGATGGTCGACGCGCTGAGCATGAGCTTTAAAGAAGTCCGTATCCGTCGCGATCCAGATTGTCCAATATGTGGCGAGCACCCAACCGTAACGAGCCTCATCGACTACAATCAATTCTGCGGCATTCCAAAGCAAAATTCGCCTCAAGGTCCAGAACTGGAATTGGATCCAATCGAACTCCAAGCGATGCGAGAGCGCCATGACCCGCTCACATTGATCGACGTTCGAGAACCGCATGAGCATGCGATCAATCAGATTCCTGGGGCGATCCTTATACCGCTTGGCGAATTATCGGCTCGACTCGGTGAATTGGACCATGCCGCTTTGACGGTCGTTCACTGTCAGTCCGGAATGCGAAGCGCGAAAGCTTGTGAAATCCTTCGATCAAACGGATTTGAACGGGTGATCAACCTTCGCGGCGGGATTCTCCAGTGGATGAAGACCGTCCAAGAGACGGTTTCATAGGCTTCATTTGATCCCAAGTGACGCATCAAACTCTGCTGCGGAGAAGCCAGTCTGGCGCTTAACTGGATCCGAATTACTTAGCCTCCCGCGATTGCGCCTACCACCATCAGGGGTTCTTTGCCGTCGACGATGCTCGCAGGCAGTGCTTGATCGGGTGGCTCTAGGGAGATGTCCTCGCCTGCAGCAAAGAAACGCAAAAATGCACGCCGCTTGTGGGATTCATGTTCGCGAATTGTCCCTCTAAGAACGGGATGGGCAGTTTCAAGCGCATCGAGAACGGTCGCCACGCAGACTGGCGACTCGACATGTAGCTCTACCTCTTTGCCTACTTGGGCAAGGTTGCGCAGATGATAAGGAAGGGCGACGCGAATCATAAATCTATCAATTCGTTCGGGAGACGAGATTCCAAGTCTTGCAATCGTCTCGTTCGAACTCTCGTTGTTAATAGAGTTCATTCGGATCCGATGGCAAGACCAGGAAATCTCAGTGCCTAATCGGCCAATGTTTGCACCTCTACCGACAATACCGACGGGAAGTGTTCTCCAATAGCGCTCCAATGGTCTCCGCCATCCGGTGAGACGTAAACTTGGCCTCCGGTTGTTCCAAAGTAGATGCCGCAATCGTCGAGTGAATCGACCGCCATCGCATCGCGTAGGATGTTTACGTAACAGTTCTCCTGAGGAAGTCCATTTGTGAGCGCTTCCCACTCGTTTCCACCTGTCCGGCTTCGATAGACCCTCAGCTTTCCTTCCGGCACATAGTGTTCGGAGTCGCTCTTAATGGGTACCACATACACAGTTTCGGGGTCGTGAGCGTGAACGTCGATCGGAAAACCGAAGTCGCTCGGGAGGTTTCCGCTGACCTCGTGCCATGTATCCCCTGCGTCGTCGCTCCGCATGACGTCCCAGTGCTTCTGCATATACAACGTGTTGGGTCGAGATCCGTGTTGGGCTATTCGGTGCACGCAGTGGCCGACTTCAGCGTCTGGGACAGGCATGAATTCCGAAATGAGTCCCTTATTCGCCGACTTCCATGTAACGCCCCCGTCTTCAGTCCGGAAGCAGCCGGCCGCCGATATTGCAACCCACATCCGATCAGGAGCAGACGGGTCGATGAGAATCGTATGCAGGCACATCCCGCCTGCTCCCGGTTGCCAGTCCTGCCCTGTTGCGTGTTTGCGTAGTCCGGAGAGTTCCGACCAGGTGCGGCCCCCGTCTTGACTTCGGAACATCGCGGCGTCTTCAACGCCCGCGAATACCGTGTCGGGGTCCGTAAGCGAAGGCTCCAAGTGCCAGACTCGTTTGAACTCCCATGGATGAGGCGTGCCATCGTACCAGCGGTGCGTACCTGCCTCTCCTTCATAGACGAACTTGTTACTCTCACCCTGAGGCCAGCCTTCTGGCGATTTTAGCTCTTCCGCAGAGCTTCCGGGAGGCGTCCAGGTCTTGCCGCCATCGTCTGAGCGTTGAACGATTTGGCCGAACCAGCCGCTCGACTGGGAGGCGAAAAGGCGATTAGGATCGACGGGAGATCCCTTGACATGGTAGATCTCCCAACCGCCAAAATGCGGCCCCTCGATCTTCCAATCCTTCCGTGAACCATCCGCGGTACAGACGAACGCCCCTTTCTTGGTCCCGACAAGTACTCTGACTCTGCTCATCTTTTCCTCACTCAATCAAAAGCTTGGCTCGAAATAGTACCTGCACGTTCAAGGCAAGAACTGCTTTGTTCTCTGCGACAATTGCAGAATTCGTCAAAGCATCCGCACTTCAACCCAACACGGCGCTCATGGACACCTGTCGTTCTAGGACAGATGGTTATACTCAACAAGTGGATTGTGATGTTGCGATTATCGGGGGTGGCCCGGCCGGATCGACGGTGGCAACATTGCTCAAGAAATACGCGCCGCACTTACACGTAGTCATCATCGAGCGAGAGATCTTCCCGCGTGACCACGTTGGAGAGAGCCAATTGCCGGTCATATCCCTTGTTCTTGACGAAATGGGTTGCTGGGACAAGGTAGAGGCCGCCAACTTCCCGATCAAAATTGGGGCGACCTACCGCTGGGGTAAGGCGCCAGAGCTCTGGGATTTCGAGTTTATGCCCGCAAATCAGTTCCGGAATGAGGAGCGACCCGCCAAATTTGTCGGCCAAAGGCGCAAGACAGCCTTTCAGGTAGATCGCGCAATCTACGATCAAATTCTGCTCGATCACGCCGCCGAATCCGGGTGTGAGGTTTTGCAAGGACAGAGAGTCTTGGAAGTCCATCGCCACGAAGACCGAGTCACGGGTCTCCGACTGGAGTCTGGCGATCAAGTTCATGCTCGGTATTACATCGATGCATCCGGACATAGCGGAATATTGAGACGTGCGATGGAAGTCAAAGCTGACTCCCCCACGAGTTTGCAGAACATTGCGATCTGGGATTACTGGCAGAATGCAGAATGGGCGGTCGAAATTGGGGTCGGTGGGACTCGGATCCAAGTTCTCAGCCTGGATTATGGTTGGATCTGGTTCATACCGCTTAGTCCGACCCGAACAAGCGTCGGATTGGTTATCCCGGCAGAAGTCTACAAATCGAGCGGACTAAGGCCCGACGATCTCTATGCCAAAGCCCTTCAAGAAGACGACCTGATCAAAAGACTTATGTCGAAAGCGGTGAGTGAGAACAAGCTCGCAACCACTAAGGACTGGTCATTCTTGGCTGAGCGCCACTGCGGCGAAAACTGGTTCCTCGTCGGTGAGAGCGGGGGCTTTGCCGACCCCATCCTCTCCGCTGGACTGAGCATGGCCCATTTCGGGGCTCGAGAAGCGGCCTATACCATACTGGAGCTGTATCGAGACCGAGAAGAAGTCGATTGGCTCAAGAGCGAATTCAACCGCCGTCAGACCCAGCGAGTGCAAAGCCATATTCGGTTTGCCGATTACTGGTACACCGCCAACGGGCAATTCAAGGACCTTCAAGAGTTTACAAGTCGAATCGCCGAAGATCGGGGACTCGACCTTACCCCTGAAAAGGCATGGGCATGGCTGGCTCAGGGTGGATTTATCGATGAAGACTTTCAAGTCGGAATCGCTGGATTCTCAATTACGTCCATCAAGCAGATGGGAGAATTCCTATCCGACATGACCGAGACGTCCGCCCTTGCCTCCCATAATGTTTTCAGGCTGGACCTTGCGGGAGCGATCAGGAGCGATGCCGCTCATTATTCGGGAGGGGAGATCTCCAGGAAGAAATGCTATGTGCGAGCGGACCGCTTACTGCCGATAGAAGGGGTCTTTGATTTTCTGCTGTACATCCTCCAGCGTGAATCCAAGCTGCCCGACATCCTGCGTCGGATCCGAAACGAAGTTCCCAAGCATGCAAACGACGCCCTGTTTCAGACCTCAGTTCTGCCTTTTCTGTCACAGGGTTTGGAGGCTCTGATCGCCGACGGATGGGTTCGAGCCACCTACGACTCAAAGCTCCCCCTCGTTCCCCTCAATCCAGAAATCGTTCATGTCCATCCAAACACCGACAACCGCCAAGTAAGTCCCATCAGCGCGGAATGAGTCCCTTGCATCATCTGTGTTCAGGGCACTTTCGCCAGTGATTCACAAGAAGACAAGTGTCGCCGCAAGGTTTCTACGACCCTTAGACCCGCGTTGCCGTTCAAACCTGGGTCCCGGCTTCCTCTTGCGTGCGAACCGGGGGACAGAGATTGCTAAGGACAAAAGAGCCCCTGTTTTGGCGACAATGGGAGAGTGTCTCCTCTTCTACAGCAACTCTCGAAACTCTCCGAGCCAGGGCTCATAATTCTTCCAGCGTGCGATCGATGTACGGTACATGGGCTGACGAGCCTGCCAGAGGCTGGGGGTCATTACCTTGCGCTCGTTTCTCTCCGGTTTCAGGCACGCTTCGTCCCACGCCAAGCCACAGAAATCTAGGAGATCTCGAGTAGTCCTCTCCTGATCCATGACCATATGCTCGTATTTGATTTCAAAGAGCCGATTCGTCGGGAGGACGGCATGCCAGTGAGACATGATCCGCTCGTACTCCCGGTAACAGAAGACGATGTTATCCCTCTGATTCGAGAATTCGGGCGGCACGATCCGGGTCATGTAGATCGAGAGGCACGTGTCCACCGGATGTCGACGACAGTGAATGAAACGTGCATTAGGGAAAAGCAAGTGGATCGCGCCGAGGAACAAGTAGTTGATCGGCATCTTGTCGGTTACGTGCGGCTTGTCGCCTCCAAGGCTTCCCAGAAGTTCCAAATACCTGCGAGCCGTCTGACTGCCGATGAGCCCGTCAAACTCGTTCCTCGCGACTTGCTGCCGCCAGGATCTAGCCTGATCGCGCCAGAATGGTAGTTCGCCACCCGCCGCGACCGAAGGATGGCTCGAGACAATCTGCTCGACCAACGTCGTCCCAGAGCGAGGCATTCCAACAATAAAGATCGGCTTATCTGAAGTCGATTGCCACCCATTGAACTCAGCGAAGCAGGCTTTTGTAAAGTGAGCAATCGTCGCATCGACATGTGCTCGATGCCCGCGACGATCGTACGCCTTGGAACCCAGCGTTGGATCGTTGGCCGAAATTCGATTCGCTTCGTCGTAATGAGTGATTGCTTGTTCGAACTGTCCTAGGTCGTCAAACGCTTTCCCAAGGCCGTAATGCAAAAACAGCAGATCCGTTGGAGGCACGTTTTCGCTCTGGAGTAGTTGCTCCATCCGCTTTACTAAATCCAAATCCGCAGCAGTTACCTTCTGCGATTGAACAATCCCGTAATAGGATCCAGCCTGAAACGGCTGGAGTTCGATTCCTCGCCGGAAGTTCGACAAAGCGCCTGCAAAATCGCCCCTCTCCTGCTTGCGAAATCCGAGCATGCCATAAGCAACTCCCAAGTTGGGATCCAGGGTGATCGCTTGCTCTAGATGGGCCTCCGCTTCCGACAGATGGCCCGCCCTGGGCAAAGCCCACCCGAGAAGCACATGAATATTAGGGTTTTGCGGCTCAAGGCATAGCGCCGACTGGAACTCGACAATCGCCCCAGCTATCTGGCCACTTGCTAGGAGTTGCTTCCCGGCCTCTGCATGCATTGCCGCTTTAGATGCGATCTCCTCCATAGGTGTGCGAAGATTCAACCCCAAAACTGGGAGCTGGCACTTTCTTACGATCTGAGGCTAGTTCTTGCCGGAAGGAGGGGCGCCGCGCATGGCCGGTTGAAGTGGCATGGGCACGCCCTTCATTAGCTCGGTCCAACGTTGTTTTTGAGCGGCCGTTCCCCGGATCGAGATCGGCTTCTGCAACTTCATAAAGGCAATTCCTCGCTTCTCGACTGGAATGGCCTGCAAGTTGTCCAGGGATTTATCAATGCTCTGGCTAAGTTGGAGCTTCGTTGCCGGTATTCCCTTTGTGGGAGCATCCCCACCACACCCTACACACACTATGAAGGCCGCGATAACCAGCGAACCGAGGCTGAATTCTCTCATGCACTTTACGGATGACATTTACTGAAAACCCTAATCCAATACCCTAATGAGACTATACGTACCAATTACGATAAATCAAGAGCCGGCACCGTCTCCTTGACGATGCCGGAAGCAAAGCGCTATTTAGTAAGTGTTCCTGGCCCGCCATCGCCTGTTATGGGGCCCCCAAGGGCATAGTAATAGTTCAGACAGTTGGGATCTGCTACAGAGCAACCTGACTTAAGGATGTACCCGACACTCAAGAGAGTGTAGTTAGCCGGTACATCAGCCCCGCCATAAGTCCAAGTAGCCGGTGTAACGTGTTGCGATTTCGAGTGTCCGTCCAACCAGGCAACATTCGCTTGCCCCGCGTGGCGTCCCACCGTCGTTGGATTACAATACGTCAACTCAGCTGGTTGCCCAAAAGGACAGCCGGCCGCAAGATCCCATTCGTCCAATCCTCCCGTGCTGTAATCGATCGTGCCCGAGTCAGCCAGCAGAATCGTCTCCGCAGGAAGACTTACTTGGCTGTAATTCGCATTGGGGTAGGCGCCTTGAATTTGATCGTTGATTCCGTAGTGAATGTCCGCCTTTTGGTACGAGAGCATCGGCAAGATAAGAAACCCTCCGCCTTGGGTGTCCGCCAGCATCTGCCAATTCGGACTTCCCGCACCTGGGTCGGTAAATATTTGGCCGTTTTTGGTGTATGGATACAGGAGGCCCTTAGTTGCGTCAAATTGACCAGTCGTCAAACTGTAATACCCTCGCCACGATGCGTAAAACGTCGGTGGTGGTCCCGACCAGCCTCCGCCGTCTGAGTACCCAGCGAGACACATTCCATCGTCATAGTCGTTCGCGTACATCGGCCATGCCAACCCCAGCTGTTTTGTATTCGATAGACAAGATGTCTTTTTTGCTGCAGCCTTTGCCTGGGCAAACACCGGGAACAGGATCGACGCCAAAATGGCAATGATCGCAATAACAACGAGTAGCTCGATGAGCGTAAAACCCTTAGGCTCTGTGGGTCTTTTCCTGATAGTCATATGGCAGCAACCTCTCAATACTCGTCCTCGACGTTGTGGACACCATGACATCCTAATGTGGATTTTTAGTCTATCGATTTACTTCCCTATAATCTTGAGCTAAATTAACATAAATAAAGGGTCCACACCCTAATTTCCTTCGATTCGTTTGCGTTTAGAACATAGGGAGAAGTCAGTAAATTCGCCATGCCGCGTGTCACATCCTCGAATGAATCGATCAACCTCGTCGTTTTTGGTGAAAACGTCAGATCTCAGCGTAAGCTTCGAGGCTGGTCCATTGAATTGCTGGCAAAGCGCGCCGGACTCGCTCCTCACACGGTATTACGCATCGAACATGGCTACCCGAGTACGAGAAAGAAGCGTGGGCTGATCGCTTTGGCTTTGGACACGTTGCCATCGCGCTTGGAGTCTGTACCGGAGATCGTCCGAGAGGACATCGCGATTCATCCGATTCAACGCGACTTTTGGATCAGCCTCCTTGATGCTCGCCCGCAGGTCCCAGAGGACGACTCTGAACGGATTCAGACCTCAAGCGAGCGCGACCGACTTGGAAGACTCGGTTTTGTATCTCAATTCGTCAACGTACTCCATTGCCGCCTACCCAAGGGAAAGCTCGTGGGAGGAATCCTGGAGATTCACGGTCCCTTGTTGCCATCGCGCTATTTGGGCGGAGAGGTGTTCGCATTTGCCTTGCGGGGGGATTCCGCCGTTCACTTGGAGGACGAGACCTTCGACCTCGATGAGGGGCAAGCCTGTACGCTCGATTGTACGAAGTCGTTCTTCTTCGCTCCCAAAAAGCCGATTGGAGCGACTGGAAAACCATGTCTTATACTCTATGTAAGGCTGGATGAAATTGTCGCCATCGGTGATCGACCGCTAACCAAGGGCCCTGTCATAGACGGACCGGCCCAAGAGTGGGCGACCCGTGAGCGAAGCGACTAGGCCGCCAATGGCCTTGAAAATCCCTTAGGTCACTGGGCTCCGAACCCCAAAAACTGATCTATCTTAGAGGACATCCCATAGGTTTACTTTCATTTGACAAGAATATTGGAGCGATCGAGTTGCTCGTTCTCTTAAACCATGGTTGACTAGACTTGTAAATAACTTTGCGTGCCCGCGCAAATTCCTGAACTACGAGAACCCCATGAAGACTTTATTGAAGACACTCGGCGTATCCGCGGTTTGCGTCCTCCACGCAACTGCATCCGCAAGCACCCTAGGCTCCTTCAATGCGAAGCAAAAGGGCCCTGAGGGCGTGTACTCGACTCAATTGAAACTCGATCCGACCCTCCTTGATTTTGCGGGCGAACACCGGTTGAATGAGATGTACATGCCGTCCTCTGTGGAGCTTTCAAGCAATAAACCACAGGGGATCACCAAGGAACCACTTTATCGGACGAATCCGCAATACGGCGTGATCATCCTAGGAAACGGACCGCACGCCGCCCACCTCTTCGCGATCGACGCCCCCAAGGGAGAGACTGCAAAGATTTATGTCGACATCGTCGGGAATGGCGATCTGCTGACGGGGGGTTCAGGAGATTGGGCCAGTGCAAAAGTCCGAGACGGAATCACCGACTATCAAACCACCGTTCTATTCCGCGTCTCCTACGGCAATGCCAAGAAGGAATCGAATCATCAAACGTACGGGCTCAACTTGTATTGGGCTGATGGTAGATCGCGTCTGAACTACTATCGTGCCGGTGTTCCAGTAGGACAGATCACGGTTAACGGCGAGAAATATGACGTCAAGATCATCGATCAAAATAACGAGGCGCTCTTCAACCTTCCTTATCAGGTTGATAGCCACCCGACTAAGCCCACTTACCTTTGCCTTGACGGAGGCCGCTTCGATGCCAGGGGGACATTTAGCTTTGGTGGGATGAATTACATGGCGATGATCTCGCCAGACGGGACAAGGCTCACTTTAAAGGCGACCTCAAAGTCGATTGCACCGCCGCAAGTCACGGCTCAAAAGGAGCCTGAACTCTTGGCGCCTGGAACGGAAGCTCCTGATTTCGAGGTCCCTGCATGGGGCGGGAATTCTCTCAGGCTCTCTTCGCTGAAGGGGCAGATCGTGATCCTCGATTTTTGGGCAACTTGGTGCGGTCCTTGCAAGGCATCACTCCCACATGTGGAGAAAATTCACGAGAAATACTCCAACCAGAACGTACATGTGTTGGCACTAAACGTATTCGACGACAAACAGGCTTACGATCAGTGGGTTCCCGCGAACAAACAATACACCTTCCAGTTTGCTTATGATCCGGCAGGGCGAGACGCAAGCAGCATTGCAAAGTCGAAATACATGGTCTCCGGTATTCCAACCACGTACATTATCGACCGAGACGGAAAAATTGCCGCCAGTATCGTGGGCTTTGACGGTCTTGACGACAAACGCATCGAGCAGGCGCTTGACAAGCTCGGCGTAAAGACCCCCCGTTAGTTGTCTCCAACTCTTAACACCATGCAAGCTTTCTTCACACACCTAAAGAGATCTTCCGCACGAGGTCCCATTCTTGGAGCCATCGTTGCCGGACTCATTGCCCCTTGCATCGCCAGTTCAGCGACTCCAGCTCAGGGGCTGGCGATAAAGCCCAAAATGCTCGACTGGGATAACACGATGAGGTACGGAGCGAGCTACCACGTCACTCACTTGGCTTTTAGCAATTCTCGGCCGGCATCCGTTCGCCATGAACCGGTTTACCGAAGTGTTCCAAAGTACGCGGTGTTGAGAGTCGGGAACGGGCCTCGGGCGGATCACGTTGTCGCGATCGACGAACCGAAGGGAGCGGAAGCCAGAATCTATGTCGACTTAGACGGAGACGGCGATCTGGTTAAGAATCAAACTGGGGCTTGGAAAACGAAGAGATCGGGCAGTGGACTCACCACGTATCAAGGCACGTATGTGCTTCGAGCGTCCTACGGTTCGAGCATTCGAGAGACGGCGTCGGCTCCTTATGGCCTGAACTTCTACCGAGACCCCCTTCGAGATGCCTTCTTTTACTACCGAGCAGCCGTTCGTGAAGGCAACATCGTGGTGGCCGGTAAGAAGCAACACGTTTTCCTCAGCGAGGACTCGAACGATGCGGTCTTCACAAAACCGATCGATTTGGACAACCCTTCCTACAGAGGTGTTTGGCTTCGATTCGACGACGGACAGGAATTCGATATTCGGGGGACTTTTCGATACGAAGGCAAGAACTACTTGGCAACCGCCAGTCCCGACGGCAGCCAAGTTTCCCTGAAAGAGACGGCTCAGGTGATCAAGACTCCGGTGCCGAACATTAGCGCTGCTCAGGCTCGCCCGTTATTGGCTGTCGGTACCAATGCACCGGACTTCGTCGCAATCGCTCCCGATGGATCAAGAGTAACCCTATCGAGTTTACGGGGCAAAGTGGTTGTGATCGATTTCTGGGCGACATGGTGTGGACCATGCCAACACTCGCTTCCTCACCTGCAAAAGGTGTATGAAGCGTCCAAAGACCATAACGTCTACGTGTTAGCGCTCAATGTTTGGGACGACCAACCGGCGTACGAAGCTTGGATACCCTCCCACAAGCAGTATTCCTTCAACATTGCCCTCGACCCAGCCGGTCGAAAAACCAAAGACAGTATCGCCACCAAGCTATACAAGGTCTCCGGTATCCCCACAACTTATGTCGTAGACCAACAGGGCAAAATTGCCGCGAGTTTTGTTGGCTTTGACGAGGGCGATCACAGGTTGGAAGATGCCCTATCAAAACTGACAACCGGGGTTCAGTAATGCTTTGCCGCATGACACTCTGAAACTTTGAATCAAGCCAAAATGAAAACGATCACTACCGTCCTACTTACGCTGTCTCTCGCCAGTTGCGCTTTCTGCCAAATCGGTGGGTCCTTCGCACCCGGATCCTCCACGATGACGCATCTGTGGTATCCAGGCGCCCCCGCTCAGATAATCGTAGACCGGAAAGACGTGCAGTCCGAGCTAAAACTAACCGCGGCCCAAACGAGTGCAATTGCCGCTATCGCGAAAGCGAACGCCAAAACTTTTATGGAGAAAGTCGATGAGAACTGGCAGCAATTCGCCAAAGTCTTGTCCTACGAACAGCGAGTTCGTACCCAGCAGTTGGCTTTCCAGGCTACCGGAGTTGCCTCGGCACTCATCCCTGGGCTCCGTGAGCAGCTTTCCCTGACCAAAGAGCAAAGCAAGAAACTCGGCGAATTGGTCCACAGCTATCTTCTAAACGAGGACAAGGAGCTGATGCAAGCGCAGAACGGGGACGCACCGGTGTCCGCCGACGAAGCGAAGGCGGCAAGGGCTCTCCACCAGCAAATGATCCTTGACGCGATCAACCATGTTTTAACTTCATCACAGCTCGCTAAGGTGAAGGTGCTCCAGGGGCCAGAATTCAAATTCGACGACCCGGCGCCAAGACCCCTAAGTACTTGGATTCGGGCAATGGGCTTAAACGGCTAGGGCGAAGATACTCACGATCAGTCTAATACGGAGCAGTTGCTAGGCTTCTACAAGCGAACGCTTCACCATGTTGGCGAAGTTCTCCACGATTCGGAAGCCCTCTTGGGTCAGAACCGATTCCGGGTGGAATTGAACGCCCTCAATGGGAAGCGACTCGTGACGAAGTCCCATCACCTCGTGGTCGTCGTTAGATGTGGCTGTTATGACGAAGCCGGGTGGGATTGAGTCAGCAGTAACAATCAGAGAGTGGTAGCGAATCGCACTGAACGGATTCGGCATTCGCTCGAAGAGCCCCTTACCGTCATGGCTTACCATCGATGCCTTGCCATGCATGATCTTGACCGCTTGACGGACGACCCCTCCCGCAACCTCGCCGATCGCTTGATGGCCGAGGCAGACGCCAAATAACGGCACTCCGAAAGGACCAGGATTAGCCGACAGGGCCGCTGCCAGAATATTGAGACATACTCCCGACTCTTTGGGAGTACAGGGCCCAGGAGACAACATAATTCCGTCCGGCTTCAATCGGACAATCTCATCCAACGCAATCTGATCGTTTCGACGGACAACGATGTCCACTCCACACTGTCCCAAGTATTGGACCAGGTTGTAAGTAAACGAATCATAATTGTCGATTACGAGGATCATCCTTGTAGTTTAGCCTCATTCCGACGGGTTGCGATGGCTCACAAAGCCGAGAGCTCATCCCGTTTGATTGGGAGGAATCTGCCTGGCGCGTACAACAAACCCAATGACCGTCGCAACGTAGAAACAGGCCAAACAAATTCCAAAGAGTACGGCTTTGGCCGTTAGAGCTTGGGCATTCGGCGTCGCTCGAAGCTGCGCTTGAACTTTGTCGCGCAGTATCGTGTACTCACCGATGTCGCTTCTTTCCGAAGCAATGATTTCACGTGCTCGCGCATGCATGGCCAGAGACTTAGCCCTGTCTGCCGGCAACTTAAAGACTGTAAAGCCTTTGTCAGCGTTCTTAACCAGTTCTTGAACGTTCGCGATCTGCTTTTCGGAAAAGTCGATCTTCGCTTGGAAAAACTGGATGGAGTCTCCGATTGCTTTTTGGTTATCCGCATCGACAGCCAAGTCCCGGTGGTAAAGAGCGAAGCAAACGCCAACGTATGCGACTGCTCCTATCGCTCCGACCTTGAACCATCGATCCATGGGCCCATTGTAGCTTGCGACACCTTTGAACCATGGCTTAGATAGTCCAAAGGTGTCCTGCTATACGAGGACCTCGTTTCTTCGCTCAGCCACTCGCCTTTCGCTATGATCCAGGATCTTCTTGCGGAATCGAAGCTGTTTCGGAGTGACCTCCAAAAGCTCATCATCTCTGAGCCACGAGAGCGCTTGTTCCAGTGAAAATTCGCGGTGGGGGTCCAGAGCCGCGGTCTGCTCCGAAGTCGCGGATCGGATGTTGTTCGCTGCTTTTTGCTTGGTGGCGTTCACAACCATATCCTCGTCTCGGGAACAAGCGCCGACGATCATGCCGGCGTAGAGGTCGGTACCGACCTCGTAGAACAGCGACCCGCGCTCCATGACGTCTTCATAGGCATAGCGGGTTAGTTTTCCAGTGTCCTTCGATATCAGTGATCCCTGGGTACGGCCTAAGATTTCACCCTTGTACAGCTGGTATCCATCGAAAAGCGAGGATACAATTCCCAAGCCTCGGGTCATCGTAAGATAATTGGACCGAAAGCCGATCAAGCCACGGGTGGGAATCGCGTACTCGAGAATCGTCGTTCCACTAGCGTTCTTACGCATGTCCCGAAGTTCGCCCTTTCGGCGGCTAAGGTCTTCCATGACCGTGCCGACTGCCTCTTCCGGCAGTTCCAAAATCGCAATTTCGCAAGGCTCCTCGATGCCTCCCTGTTCATTGCGCTTGAGAATGACCTGCGGGCGCGAGATTTGCATCTCGTAGCCCTCACGGCGCATGGTCTCAATGAGAATGGCGAGCTGTAATTCGCCGCGTGCCTGTACTTTTACAGTATCGTTTTCGGTTGCGTGGTCGATCTTAATGGAAACGCTTACCGCTTCTTCCTTTTCGACTCGTTCTCGAATCTTGTGGATGGTAAGGAACTTGCCACCGTCCCGACCCGCTAGCGGCGAGTTGTTGGCATAGAAGTTCATCGACAAGGTTGATGGCTCAACCTTGATTGCCGGGAGTGCCTTCGCGCCTTCGACGTGGGCAATCGTGTCCGAAATAAGCACGTTGTCGAGCCCCGACATCATTGCGATTTCGCCGGCAGAAACGGACTCGACTTCCTTCAGCTCAATACCTTCGTAAGTCCAGAGCTTCGTGATATTGAACCCGACCTGCTTTTCGGCTCCGTCGCGAAGTTGCAGCACACGATCGCCGACTCTCAAGGTTCCGCGAAGAACCTTGCCGCCAAACATTCTGCCCAAGTAATCGCTGTAATCGAGATTATTGACCTGCAACAGGAACGGGCCCTCAGCTTCCACAGGTGGAGGAGGTACCGCGTTGACGATCATCTCGAATAGGGCACGCATGTCCTTTTCACTCCCATCAGGGCTGACTCGGGCAAAGCCACCATGACCGGATGTGTACAAATGCGGGAAGAACAAGTCGTCTTCGCTTGCACCCAAGTCGATAAACAGATCGAGGGTCTTGTCGTAGGCGTGTAGGGGTTGGGCATTCTCTCGATCGATCTTGTTGATGCAGACGATCGGCTTTAGGCCGTTCTCGAATGCCTTCTTAAGAACGAATCGAGTTTGAGGCATTGGGCCCTCATTGGCATCGACAATGAGGAGAACGCCATCGACCATCGAGAGCACTCTTTCGACCTCGCCGCCAAAATCGGCGTGACCCGGAGTATCTACAATATTGATTTTGTATTCTTTATAATGGACGGACGCGACTTTAGACAAGATCGTAATGCCCTTCTCACGCTCGAGGTCATTAGAGTCCATGATGCGTTCGCCCATGTGCTGGTTTTCACGGAATGTTCCGGCTTGCTTGAATATGGCGTCGACGAGCGTCGTCTTTCCATGATCGACGTGCGCAATGATGCCGACGTTGCGGATAAGGGAGGGCATAGACAACAGTTTACCTCCCGGCCAATTTTGTCCATGTTAAATCGGCAAAAGGGTTCGCTTTCTCCTTGACATCCGCCCATTAACCTCACGTGCCTGGAAAAAGCCTCCGCTCGTTGGCTACTATGTTTGAACACTTATGCAGATAGTCTCAATTATCTCCGCGTCTATCTTGGCTGGCGGAATCATGTTGCAGTCGCCCCATGCGAAGCAACAAGCAGCTATCGCTCCAGCCTGGAAGTCCATCGAGACAAAAATCGGGACATTACTCTATGTTCCGGCCGAGTTGGGTATTCCGACAAACAAGACTAAGTCCGGAAAACGACCCACCTCTGAGGCCTATACTCCTAAAATCTGGCCCGGGACCTCGATCCAACTATCCGCCAAACCGTTTTCGAAGGATGAGACCGCAGATGATTCGGATGCGATGAAGCTTGAAGATTCGATATACCGGGATGTCAACCTCGATGGAACACGCATTACGCGGATAGGATTCCGAACTTCAGCCGGGTGGCCCTCAATTGACATGGAGGGGAAAAAGGACGATGAGACCTACTTTCGTTACCGGGCGTGCCGCACGAAAAACCGCACCTTTATGTTGTCGATATCTGGCAAGTCCATTCCCGATCAAGCCGTCCTTAATAAGGTCCTGGACTCCTTTAAGCCACCGAAAGATGCCGGACCGGGACCTCTAGGCAAATGGGGGCCCGTTCCACAAACCGTGCTGCTCGCGGATGGTCACCTCTCAGTCTGGTCGCCCTTCGTCCTGGCGGCCTCCGACGATGTTCCAGATTTTGGTGAAGACAATGTCCACCCGCGCGCATTTGAGTCTGAATTTGGCTACTCGTCATTCGCCGTTTACTATGTGGATCTGCCGCCAAGTCTCATTGAGCAATACGACGAGGAGGGGATCGACCGCTTCATCACCAGTCATTACGAGAATAACGACGACGGTGAACCCGTAAGATTGGGCAAATTCGAGGGCTATACACTAAGCGATGTCCACTTTAGAAGTGTCACCTATGCTGACGACACGATCGACGGACGGGTCGATGCCACTGTCAAGGATGGAAAGTTCTACCTGTTCGCCGCAAGCGTGCCGCGGGGGATGCTTGAATCCACAGATGTGAAGCGCTTCTTCTCCAGCGTTATTTTCAAGTAAGAGAATGTATTTCGGACCGCGGTCCCGAATCGATCGAATTTTGCAGTGCGAGACGGAGGCGTAGGTTAGGAGGTTCATTCGTTCGCTTGACAGTTGTTTGAGAGTGCGACTTGAGGAAGGTGATCTTGCCCACGAATCACTATTCTTCAAGGCACTGGCTCGAAAGCAGTCAAATACGCAAGGGACAGTGCGAATCTCGCTGTTAACCCCAAGCTCTTACGAGTGGAGCAGAACCCTTTCGGCCAGTATCAGGGCGACAAAGTCGTCGACCGGCTCCGGAGGTACTTGTAAGGTTGCCGGCAATAGTCGGCGCCATCCATGTCGCGAAGTATTGACCCAATAGCGTTCGCGTGCCTGGAGCGTGGTGTCGCGTTCGTCAACTACCAGAATCGCTACTCCAGCAAGTTCCTCGCGGATCCTTGAGACGATGCTGTTGCTGGTTGTTCCTCCGCCTATAATCACAAGATCATAGTCGTGCATATTCGATGCCTCTCGCATTCTCGATATGACATCGCATGTCGGTGCGATATTCCGCCAGAGAATCTCGATTTTATTGGCCAAGTTTCGCTTGACAAGCACCATGCCGCACTTTGAACTTCCGGGATCGATCGCGAGAACGGTTTTCTCTTTCATTTGGCCTTACCGAAGTCGAAACTCAAGCTTCAGGGTATCTGCCGCACGTGTATTTGACGATGAGATGGCGGCTAAACGCACTCGGCGATCCGTCTTCCTGAGTTGCTCGATCACCTGGAGTATCTCGGGCAAAGTGACCTGTCCGAATGAGTAATCGCTATTCGCAATGGGGATCATCCCGTCTTTTTCGGCCCTCTGTTTGACCGTCTCCTGGAGAAACTTTGAAAACTCTTCCGAGATGACGGTATCCCCCCGGTTCGCATCAATCACCGATTCGACGATGATCTGACCTCGTGAATAGATTGCCGGATTTGGCATGACCGTAATTTCGAGGGAAACCGGTTCACCACGAAATGCATTCAGACTGGAACTGGCGATCATCACAAGTTCGGACTTGGCGCCTGTAATTTCAGCTTCCACTTGCTTCTCAATAACCGCGGTTGGAATCGTCGACCCGGTTGCCTTATCGGAATGATCGAAAATGCCGGCAACCGGATATCGCGCATTACTCTGGGCGCCTCTTCTCTGAGCATCAACCCGCGCCATGCGCATCAGCGAGGTTAGTTCGCTCCTGGCCGACGATGCACTTAAGTGCGCTCGAACCGGTAACCTCACTACTTCTTCGCCGAATCGGTAAATCATCGGTTCGCGCCTCGAAATCTTGTTAATTCCATACCAGATGCCGTTTGCCTGGTCGGAATCTGATAGCTCCTTTTCCACCCCCGCAAGCTCGGCCTTGAGCGACGAGAGTTGCTTCTGAGTATCTTCGAGCACTCGCTGTGACTCTTTTAGCTCAAGCTGTGTCTGGTCTCTCGTCGCGATTGCTTCCTTGGTATCAGCCTCGATTTTTGAGATTTCCCTATTTAACCTATCCTGCTCACCCATGAGTCGGGCCTGCTCCTTTTGGAGCTTGTCATTCTCCTCTGTGAGCTGAAGGTTCCTATTATTGACCTTATGACTATCATCGACGAGGGTCGAGTAACTTGCTTTGGCCTGGGTGACCTGGGCCTTAACTTTAGCAAGATCGGCTTCGCCCTGCAACGCCGCATTCCTTAGGTTTTTCTCCGATGCGTTTAAATGCTGAATCGTCTCGCTGCCTGCGGCGACCTTGTCGGTCAGAGTTTTGATGCGTGGAGAGAGAGTGTCGATCTGATTCTGGAGCGCGGTGAGATTCGCCTGTGCCGCTTGTAGTTCTTGCTGCCTGGACGCGAGATCTCGCGTCATTTTCGTATTCTTGTTCGCAAGGTCCTTATTTCTCACAGACGCGTTATTCGCCTCTCCAACCAATTTTGTGAGTCGTTCGTTCGCTTCTTGAAGCAAGCTTGGTCCTTTGAGCACCCACTCTCGAACCCCAGAACTCGCCCCCATGACCGCGATAATCGTAAGGGTCGAGATACTCACGCCCACTAGAACTGTGCCCAACGAAGCAGTGTGCCGAGGACGTAACCCAAAAATGCTTAGGCGTTTTTTGCCGAGCATCTTTCCGACCTTGTCCCCTTGAACGGCGATCACCCCGCTCATGACGACAAGCAAAATCAAAAGACCAAATTGAATCAACCTAAATCTCTAAGAGTTTCGACGCCACATTATCACTACTGTTGCCACTAACCCGATAAATATCGGAGTAAAGCTAGCCACCCAAGCTGGCAGGACTCCGTTCAAGGCCCAAACGTTCATAAAGTTGGTTAACATGACATAGACGAAAATGATCGCGATCGCCATCGCGAAGCCTGTTGCCGTGCCCGTACGCTGGTTCCGAATACCGAGTACCGCTCCCAACGTGCCGAATATGAATGCGGCGAAGGCCACTGAGATCTTGTTCCAGTAACCGAACTCCAAGTTATGAATACGGTCGGAAGTAAGACTATGCATCTTCTTTCCTCGGGCGATTTGCCGTTGGATCTCCGCCATGGAGTAGATGTCATTGTCTCCATTGTTAATCGTCAACAAGTCCTCAGGCGACGTGTTTGGCTCCGGCACGTGTTCGGGCCATGCCTCTTTGAAGTCAGAGCGGTTCAGACCGTTAGCGGGAACAACGAAGCCTCCTCCACGGATGTGCCACTTATTTGCCCCCTTATATTCCAATGCATTGCAATACATGAATAGGCTCGGCTGCAGCTTCTCGTTGTATACGACGACGGTCACTCCATTCAAAGTTCGTCCCAATATGTCGAACGACTGAGCCATTATCTGCCCGGTGAGTTTCTCGTGTTCGTATATCGGCTGGGACACCGGTTGACCGGCGACACCATGCCCGTGGTTCTCGATATCCAACACGAGCGCTTTCGATTCGGAAGCGGCTGGGGGCACAATCCGGTCGTTGCAAATAAACGTGACGATCGCGATGATGAGCGAAAACGCCATCACGGGCATCACGATTCGTAACATGCTTGCCCCTGCAGCGCGGACGGCGACGAGTTCGCTATCCGAACTTAGTCTTCCAAACGCCAGGAGTCCAGCGACCAGAACCGCCATAGCGAAGGTCTTGACCATAATTGCTGGCAAGAACAGTAGTGTTATCTTGAAAATCAGACTCGCCGGGAGACCCTGCACAATGTAATCGGCAATGCGGGGCAAATAGGTCGCTGCCATCAAAAGGGTTGAGAGCATCGCCACCCCAAAGATCCAAGGCCCTATCAGTTCCTTGATCACCAAGCGGTCAAGCTGCCTCACCAAGCCACTTCCTTCAATGCCAATCGACTACGCACAGGCACGTGGTGGCGATTGGAGACCCATGCAGGGCTCGGCTGGAATTCCTTAGGGATCCTAGAGCTTTGCTCGGAAGTCATCCCGGTTTTCACTCTCCCTCATTGTAGTCAAACTGCTGGCCAAGGTAATGCTTGCGCACTAACTCGTTGGCAGAGATCTCGGCTCCCGTGCCGGATGCCAGGATCTTGCCGTCGGTAAGGATGTAATTTCGGTCGGTGATTCTAAGCGTCGCGCCAACATTGTGATCGGTGATCAAAATTCCGATGTTCCGGCGCTTGAGTTGGAACAGAATCGCTTGAATTTCCTCGATCGTGACCGGGTCAATACCAGCAAAAGGCTCGTCCAAAAGAATGAATTTCGGCTCGGTTGCCAGCGCACGGGCAATCTCGACCCGCCGGCGCTCTCCCCCCGACAGGACGTTGCCGGTGCTCTGCAAGATCTTTCCGATGTGCAGTTCTTCTACCAGTTCCTCGATTTTGGCATTGGCTTCCCGCTTGCTCTTCTTGGCAAGTTCAAGCACGAGGCGCAAGTTGTCCTCGACCGTAAGCTTACGGAATACGCTTGGTTCTTGCGGCAAATATCCGATACCGGCTCGGGCCCTCTTGTACATTGGCCACTTCGTGACGTCAACGTCGTCGAACGTAACCGTTCCACCAGACGGCCTAACGAGTCCAACCGTCATGTAGAAAGTCGTAGTCTTCCCCGCTCCGTTCGGCCCCAAGAGTCCCACGATCTCCCCCTGTGTAATATCGAACGAAACGCCGTTTACAACCCGGCGACCCCGGTACGATTTCTGAAGGTCTTTTCCTTCAATTCTCAATGTGATCCACCCTTGTCATTCGCCGTTAGTTTGCCCGTTCCCACGTCCAGTCCAAGAGGCTCAAGTTGCTGGTTGACAGTTAGGACGAGCCAGTCTGTCACGATGTTGCTGGGGTACCCGTCAACGATACGATCAACCTTCACGTGGCCGGTTGCGGTGATCGTGCCCGGATTCTTGAGCAGATCGATATCTACCCGGTCTGCGATTCCGATATAGCTCTGAAGGGATGTGACGCTGCTTCCTTCAGGAGTTTCATGCCGGATGAGCTTGAAGTGAACTGGACCATCGAATGACCCAGTTTGAAGTTGGTTCAGTTCCCCGTTTTGACCTGGCCCAACCACCATTTGACCTTTCGTCCCGTCACACTCAAAAACCTGATCGAAGGCGACTTTCGTGGACTTGCCATTATCCGTTTGTTCGCTTATACCCTTGTCGGTTTGCTTATACTTCCAGGACTGTGGGAATACAAGGGTCCCTTTGTCCACATTCCCTGAATACGTGATCCTCTCAGAATCGGCCCTACTGAATCGGGACACGATGGGCGTCACGGGCTTGGGTAGGTTGTTCTGGACGGCATAATCGACGCTCGACCTATATGCCCAATCCGTATCCATGATGACTGTGGCATTTCCTTCCAGGAGTCCCTCGCGGAACTCGACTTTCTTACCAGCCAACTGTGCCCAAAGGACATCGATCGTTTGGCCGACGATGGAAATCCCCTTTTCTGGGGCATCGACCGTTACAGGACTGCCAACTACCTTGATATGGGTTTGACCTGGCTGGATTTTAGCTTTCTGATCTTTCCAGTCCGTAGCGAGCGTTGAGAAATTCCGAACAATGAGTTGACCGCCCTCGTTCTTGTAGATGACGGTTCCAGGATCGGCAAATCCGGTTACAAGGCCAGCAAGAGCAAGCAGCTTTAGCACCATCATTTATCACCTAGCAAATCCAGATGCCACCCCTTATCGGGGTCATGAACCATGAGGGCTCGACTGACGCCGGTGGTTTCGCTCCCGTTCGGACCCATGACATGCACCGATCCGATCAATGTTATCCGCCGTTCCTGACCTACATTCTCAAGCTGCATTTGGGAGGAGGTGGCTGTGATATCGGAGGCGGACTCCTTCTTTGTCGCGGCCTGATGGAATACGACTCTTACGGGCCCCTCAAGGGTGGCCCTTCTCAATCCGTTCCCGCTTGACACCTGTACACCAGGCTCCAAGTAAGCGATTCCAGAACTGCCTGTAGCGATCATTGATTGCTGCTGACCTTGATCTAAATTCCTGATCGTCGTCGGTCCGAGGATTTTCACCACGGTTTCCCGCGAGCCAGTCAGATAATCGGCTTTGGGTCCAGTGACTTCTGTCGTTTGACGACCTTGCGGCGATGTCACCGTCTTCACGATTTTCACGTCCTTTGTGGCGACCGCGTGGGACAACAGGTAGGTCTTGGGCTTGTTAGGGTTAGGTATCGCATCAAAATCGAGTTGGTCGGCCGTAATCGTCATACCGTCGGACACCGAGGCAAAAGAAACGCCTCCCTTAGACTTGATCGTCGTCAATTTGGGGCTGTCTTGGACAATCTGCCAGCTATGGGCCGAAAAAGTCAGCCCCTTGTGATTCGTCCACAATTCCGCCATCGAAAGGGCAGACCCAAGTATCAGGGCGATGAGTGAAAACCTCTTCATGGTTGGTCGAAGGAATCTGGAGTTGCGAACTTCTTGAGGTTCGGCGTCGCCCACACTTCTTTAATCGCATCCTCGTTGCTCCAAGTTCCCATCACGCGAACATTCCCAATCGCCTTAATCAATTTCCGCTTTCCGTCATAGATCATTCGATCACACGTCAGTACCGCGGGAGGGTCTTTGGAAGTGACACGCACCTGGTTGCTCAGTGTGAGAATTTGCTTCTTTTGGTCACCCTGACCTTCCTTCGCAATAAAGGTGCTGGCAGTCTTCGCGCCTTGATAGATGTCTCCCGACACATCATGAAAGGTCCCGGTCGTGTCTCCCATCGGACCGTCGGTCGCGATCGAAGTTTGCCCTTGTTGAAAGCGGACCAGAAAGAGCTGCTCCCCCTTTGTCCCAGCATAGGTAACGGAGCCGTCACGGAGGTTGATAATCCGGATCGGAGTTGCGTCTTTCTCTGTCTTACCTTTTCCCTTATGGGCTGAACCGCCATTTGGCGCTTTCTTGCCTGAGCACCCAAAGGACAAGAGAAGAAGAACTATGACAGCGTAACGAGGGGAGATACGCCCTTCCTCCTATCCGTTTTTGAGCCGAATGCCCCTTTGTGTTGACCTGCCAGTTGCCCACATGCCGCCGCAATATCATGACCTCGCTCGACGCGCTCGGTCGTGTTGACTCCTTTGCCATTCAAAATACTGCGAAAAAGGCGGACTCGTTCGCGGTCCGGTCGGGCAAATCCTTGTTCGGTATCGACCCAATTGAAGGGAATCAAGTTGACAACGATCGGAACGCCCCGCACGAGACGTGCCAACTCATGAGCTTGATCGAGCGTGTCGGTTACATCCTTGATCAAGAGGTATTCAATGGTGATCTTCCGACCGGTTGCCTTCTGATAGTCCCGCATCGCCTTCATTACTTCAGCGACTGGCCATTTGTGGTTTACCGGCATAAGCCGGTCTCGCACTTCGTCGATGGGTGAGTGAAGGGAAAGAGCAAGGTGAATAGGAAGCTGTTCCTGTGCCAGTTCCTGAATCTGGGGTACTAATCCAACCGTGCTCACAGTCAGGTGCCGGTAAGAAAGCCCGACCTCTTCGTGAAGCAGTCGAAGGCTCTTCACCACGTTTTTCAGGTTTAGCAACGGTTCTCCCATGCCCATGAACACCACGTGAGATATCCTCCGCTCGGAATTCCGCTGAAGGAGAAGGTATTGGCCGACGATCTCTCCCGCCGTGAGGTTGCGGTCAAATCCCCCAAGGCCGGTCGCACAGAACTTACATCCCATCGGGCATCCGACTTGGCTGGAGATGCAGCAACTAACTCGATCCTCATACGGCAACAATACGCATTCGAAGACTTCGTTGTCCCCGTTATGCACCAGTAATTTCTCAACGCCGTCAGATGATTTTCGGTGGGTCGCCACATGCAGAGGTTGCACGTGAAAGGAGGCAGCCAATTCGTCTCGAAAGGTTTGAGGCAGATCCTTCATCTGCTGGAAATCATCGACGGCACGAGTGTAAATGTGCCCGGCGACTTGCTTGACTCGAAGTTTGGCGTCAGTCCGGTCCCCAAATGCCAAGGTCAACTCATCGCGAGTCATCCCCACCAAGCTCGGTTTCAGCGCCTCCACCCATGGAGTGTACCTTTGGCCGCTTGCGTCCTAGAGGAACGGTAGAGTATCAGCTTGAAATGGGGCGCAAGAAGGTTGCGTGAATTCCTTGGGACGCTATTTACTCACTTTTTCGCACTGCTCGAATAATCGAATTAAGATAGATGGGGATTAGGGAAGCAGAAATAATGAGGAGTGCCACCCCGATGGGGGCAACGATTTTCACCCAGTTCGGCAAGCCGGACACACCGTCAGTATAAGGGAAGTTTAAGGGGCAATATTGAAAAGGCTTGGGTACTCCGAGACATCGCCTTCCCTGTTGATATAGGATTGCGTTATGGCAGAATTTGGAACCGTGAAAGTCTGATCCTCGAAAAGGCAGGGAACCGAAGAACGGCGGCCCAATGCCTGAAATCAACCCTCTCATGTTCAAAGTAAGAGATACTAGTTAGCATGATTCGTAAAATGCTCCTTTGCGCTTTTTGCGTGTCCGGAACATGTGTCCATGCTGACGTATCGGTACAGCGGGTCAGCTATCACGGTTGGGCAGGGTGCTATCGAATTTCGAATGAGTTTGTGGAGCTTGTTTACGTTCCGCAAATCGGTCGGACAATGCGTTTTGCAAAGATCGGCGGTCCCAACATCTTGTGGGAAAACCCCAGGCTGGCAGGCAAGGACTCTCATTCGATAAAGCCGGGCGAATGGGTAAATTACGGCGGAGACAAGCTATGGCCTGCCCCCCAAAGCCGCTGGAATTGGCCGCCAGACCCAATCTTGGACGGTTCGCCCTATAACGTTTCCATAGCCGGAAAGTTCCTTCAAATTACCGGCGCCGCCAGCCAAAAGTCAGGCGTCCGATTTACCCGGTTGATTTCGCTTGATCCCACCGGCCTAGACGTCCACATCGAAAACCGGATGACCAACACTTCGAGCCAAGTGCAAGAGCTTGCGGTGTGGGAGATTGCGCAGACCGACAATCCCGACCAGATCCTCGTTCCTCTAGAGATATCGAAAGAAATGCCCAATGGCTGGGCGCCGTTCGAGGACCATCCGTTTGACCCCGCTTTCGGTTCGATCCGCGATGATGTCCTTGTGGTTCGCAGAAACCCGCATGCCGGATCGAAACTCGGGACGGGATCTGCAAAAGGAATACTGACCATCAAGCGAGGTGGACTGGAGTTTTCCTTTTCAGCGAAGAAAGCACCCGGCGCCTATGCGGATGGCGGTCGATTCCTTCAGGTCTTTACAAGCGGAGATCCCGATAAGTATGTCGAACTCGAAATACTAGGCCCGCTTACCAAGCTGAAACCCGGACAGACAGCCACATTGAAAACAACGTGGAGTCTTCGAAAGTAGACACTGCCTAAAGTTCTCTACTTGGATGGCCTCGAGTTAGAGAACGTCCGCCTTTCTCCGGGCGGGCCAAATCGATTCCTGACTTCTGAATCGGGCAACCTGAACTCGATTCGCTGCATTCAATCTTCAGGTTCGGATCGTAACCACTAGACGCCCAAACAACGCAAGAGTCGAACTGCATCAAGAGTGAGGAAAGCGTCGCTATTGAGTTGGACGCCCCGATTCGAACGTCGGGGCTCCACATAGTGGATTCGAGCTTTGTCTTAAGCCTTGAGGAACGATTACAATTCGCATGGATGCCTGAACTTCCGGATGTTGAACTCTATATTGCGCTTCTGCGAAAGCGACTGGTGGGCCGCAGACTGGCGACGATGAAGGTATTCAATCCCTTCGTCCTGCGATCGGTAACTCCGACGATCAAAGAGTTGGAAGGACGTGATGTCGTGGAAATTCACCGGCTGGGCAAGCGAGTCGTTATCGAATTCACGGATCAGGTGTTCCTTGTCGTCCACCTAATGATCGCAGGGAGATTTCGGTGGGTGGAGGGAGGAACCGGCGAAACGAGGCTAGGCGGGAAAATTGCGATGGCGGCAATAACCTTTGAGAATGGGACCCTCTTTCTCACGGAAGCGGGATCGAAGAAACGGGCTTCCCTTGCGATCGTAAAGGGTGAGGAAGCCCTTGCCGCCCACGATCCCGGCGGCATCGACGTGTTGAATTGTTCGCTTCAGGAGTTCTCTGCCACCTTGCGCAAAGAGAACCACACCGTGAAGGACACGTTGACGGACCCTCACGTTTTTAGCGGAATCGGAAACGCCTATTCTGACGAGATCCTTCATGCGGCCGGTATCTCGCCAGTCAAGAGGAACTCTGCCTTGACGCCAGAGGAAATCGACCGGCTCCATTCTGCGATGAAGACCGTCTTACGCAGTTGGACGGAGCGTCTTCAGCAGGAATTTGGCGATCGGTTTCCTGGGGCTGGCGACGTCACCGCGTTTCGTCCGGATTTCGCAGTCCATGGTAAGTTCGGTCAGCCATGCCCGGTTTGCGGCAAACCGGTTCAACGTATCCGTTACGCCGACAATGAGGCCAATTACTGCGCTCAGTGCCAAAACGGAGGGCGCATTCTTGCTGACCGAGCTCTCTCCCGGCTGCTTAAAGACGATTGGCCGCGAAAGTTGGATTAGTCCTTTGTTCCCTGCTCCGCGAACTGGGATAGATTTCAAGCGGGGCTTTTGGGCACGATTTTGGGTTCAAAATCGTAGAAATATTCCGTTAAGCAAACATGAAAAAGTCAGCCTTCTTCCTAATCGTTCTGGCATCGTTCCTTGGAGTGTTCAGCGCGCTTCAATTGAATCGAATGGTTAACAAACGTGAATCCGAACGCCCAGTCGTCGATTGGAAGCCGGGGGGGATTATCATTCCCACGATGGGATCGACAGATCTAGCCGCTCCGGCAGACTTTCGAGAGGCGGCAAAGAAAGTCGTACCGTCTGTCGTAAGCGTCGACCAATATAATCATGTCCAGACTTGGTTTGGCGATGACCAAGGGCAACTTCGAGAAACGGGCCAAGGTAGCGGCGTTATATTGTCCAAAAACGGGATCATCGTCACGAACAACCATGTTGTCGAAGTGCCGAATGATCCCGAACATGCAATTGTGGAGCAGGTTAAGGTCAGGCTTCAAGACAAGAGGGTCTTCACTGCCAAAGTGGTTGGACGGGACAGACGCGCCGACCTCGCGGTCCTGAAAATCGAAGCCACGGATTTACAACCGATCGAGGTAGGAGACAGCAGCAAACTCGAAATCGGCCAGTGGGTGGTGGCAGTGGGAAACCCGCTTGGGTTCGATAACACCGTCAGCGTCGGGGTGGTGAGTTCGCTGGGGCGCAGCCTTGGATTAGAGAATTCGTTTTTGCTAGACGGCATCCAAACGGACGCAGCGATTAATCCTGGGAATTCTGGCGGGGCGCTTACCGACGCAGCAGGACAGTTGGTGGGGATCAACGCGGCGATCGCCAGCGGAAACGGCGGCAGCGTAGGCATCGGTTTTGCGATTCCCGTCAACACGGTCCGACGGGTCGTCGATCAGATTCTGAAGTTTGGATATGCCAAATATGGTGGACTCGGCATCGGTTACGACAACCGGAGTGTTGAGATCCTGCAGTATCAGCAGGGACGAGACCGTATCGAGCAGATTGTCGGCGCCGCTCCGCCAGACCATGGAATTGTTGTCGCATCGGTGACGGCCGGAGGGGCTGCGGCTCGGGCAGGCATGCAGAGGTTCGATGTCCTGTTGGAAGTCGACGGGCAGAAAATGGACGATACGCTCGCTTTGAGCAAAGTTCTGATGAAAAAGCAAGCCGGTGAAACTGTATCGTTAACCTATTGGTCCAGGGGCAGCAATCGTACTGCAAAGGTCAAACTCGACGAAATCCGTGGGGACTAGTAGAAACGAAAAAAATATTTCTTAATGAAGCCGATCTGACCAGGATGTCGTCTTACAATGTATCGGGCTGCTTGAACAGCCCTGAGCCTCGTACAACTCAATATGTCGATGCATTCTGACGGCTTGTCTCAGTTCCTCGATGTGCTACCAAGCATCGTTCGGGAAAGGCTGGAGCGCGGTCCCGCACTCGAAACCCTAATCGAAGTTGTCCTTGACTACGGCCGCCCGGCAGAAGCCCGGTATCGCGACTCGGTCGAGCGGTTTAACGACGTTGTCGTGACGGAGCACGACATCGATTTCGTGAACAAATCAATTGGCGAATTCGGCACCGACAATCGCGCTGGAATCGAACGTACCCTTCACCGAATCTCAGCAATACGGAATCGACACAGTAAAGTCATTGGCTTGACCTGTCGCGTCGGCCGAGCAATGGAAGGGACGATCGATATTATTGACGATATTGTCCGATCCGGACAGTCGATTCTCCTTCTTGGCAAGCCAGGGGTTGGAAAGACCACCAAACTGCGCGAAGTTGCACGAGTCCTATCGGACGAGGCCATGAGGCGAGTAGTCATCGTCGATACGTCCAACGAGATCGCAGGCGATGGCGACGTGCCCCATCCGGGCATCGGATATTCGCGCCGCATGCAGGTTCGAGTTGCGGCGGAACAGCACAACGTGATGATCGAGGCGGTCGAGAATCACATGCCCGAAGTCATCGTCATCGATGAAATCGGAACGGAAATGGAGGCCGCGGCGGCAAGAACGATCGCTGAGCGCGGCGTCCAATTAGTTGGAACCGCTCACGGCCAGACGCTCGAAAACTTGATGTTGAACCCGACCTTGGCGGACCTTATCGGAGGCATCCAGGCGGTGACTCTGTCGGATGCGGAGGCTCAACGCCGCGGAACTCAGAAGACGGTGTTGGAGCGAAAAGCGCCTCCCACCTTCGACGTCGTGATCGAATTGCTGGATTACGATCGGCTTGCCGTTCACCACAACGTGATGAAGACAGTCGACATGATCTTGCGGGGCGTGCCGCCGAGGCCCGAAATCCGGGTTCGGACCGGAGCGGGAACCGTCGAAGTCGTTCAGTCGGAGCAGACCACCGAAATCAATGAACCCGGATTCAACAAGCGGTTCCCGGCTCTATCGAAAACTCCACGTCCGAGAGAGGAGATGCCAAAGGGTCAGCCGGTAAAAAATGGAATTGCTCACGCGGCATCCGAGCCACGAGAGAATCCAGAACGCGAGGAGGTGAAAGATGAGTCTCGAACGCTCATCCGTATCTTTCCCTACGGTATCAACCGGACGCGGCTCGAGAGGGCGATCCGAGAAAAAAAAGCGCCGGCGTTCCTAACCAATGATATCAACCAGGCGGACGCGGTCGTCGCGATGCGGTCGACCTACCAGACTCAGCCCCGCAAGCTTAGGGACATGGCTGGCCGACCGGTCCACACCGTAGTGGTCAAATCGAATACGTTTAGCCAGATTGCCACTGCGCTGGATGAGATCGTCAAACAATCGTCCGAGCCGCCGGAAGCGCACTCCAAAGCGTTGGAGGAAGTCCAAAATGGTATCGAAATCGTGCTCCAATCCGGCAAACCGTACGACCTGAGTCCTGCCTCCGCTCCAGTTCGAAAGGTACAGCACCAGGTCGCAGAATCGAGGAGGTTAGCCAGCGAAAGCGTTGGCGAAGATCCCAATCGAAGGCTAAGGATTTTGCCGACGAGGCTAGGCTGAAGGCAAGAGTGTTGGGGGTAACCTCCCATCCAAATGGCACATAGCGCATTGATCGTTTGGGGTGGTTGGGATGGACATGAGCCGGAGAAGGTAGCTCGTTTATTTGAGCAGATTCTGCTGGGCGAGGGATTTGAGGTGGAGGTGGCAAATACGCTGGATGCCTTTGCCGATGAAGAAAATGTCCTTCGCCAATCGCTGCTCGTCCCGATCTTTACGATGAGCGAGATCAGCGGCCCTCAGCGCGATCCAGTACTCAAAGCGGTGAAAGACCATGGAATCGGAATTGCCGGTTGCCATGGCGGAATGTGCGATGCGTTCCGCAACGATACGGAGTGGCAATTCATGACTGGCGGACAGTGGGTCGCCCATCCTGGAAACGACGGTGTGAAGTACACGATTAACATCGACCGAAACAATCCGCATCCGATCACGAACGGTATCCCGGATTTTGAGGTCGCGTCTGAGCAGTACTACCTCCATACCGATCCTGGCAATGACGTTTTGGCAACCACGGACTTCCCAACGACTGGCGTCGATGGTCCCCATGTCGCCAACGTTTGCAAGATGCCGCAGGTCTGGACGAAGATGTACGGTTCAGGGCGAGTCTTCTACAACGCGCTTGGTCATCATGCCGACATCCTGGAAGCCGAGCACCCCAAGGAACTCATGCGAAGAGGATTCCTGTGGGCAGCCAAAGGAGTAGGTTTATAGCCGGTTGTCATTGAAGGAACGGCTACGGGGAATTTCTCCTGACCAGATAAACTCCGAGGCATGTCCCATCTCACCATTCATGAGAGGGTCGAAGAGGCTTCGACCCTGCCGTCCAGCTTTTACAAGGACCCAGAGGTATTCGCAAGGGTCCGGGAGAAGGTGTTTGCCCGGAGTTGGCAGTTTGTTGGGGATACCGACCTGGTCAAAGTGCCCGGAGCGGTGCATCCTTTCACCATGCTTGAGGGTTTCCTCGACGAGCCTATGGTTCTTAGCCGGGATACGGACGACATGCTTCGTCTGCTGAGCAATGTTTGCACTCACCGCGGCATGCAAGTTGTCGAGGGTTCGGGAAACGAGCGCTTCTTGAGATGTCGTTACCACGGGAGGCGCTTCGGATTGGATGGGTGCTTTCAGCATATGCCCGAGTTTGAAGGAGCATGCAGATTTCCCACCGTATCTGACGACTTGCCGAAGGTGCCGTTCGGAGCATGGTCAAAACTCCTGTTCGGATCGGTAAACCCGGAAGTTCCCCTCGACGCCGTTCTCGATCCGCTCAAAGATCGAGTGGGTTGGCTTCCACTGAACGAGTTCTTCTTGGACGCTTCCCGTTCTCGCGAATATCTTGTCCGAGCGAACTGGGCCCTCTACGTCGACAACTATTTGGAGGGATTCCATATCCCCTTCGTCCATCCCTCCCTTAACGAGTCCTTGGACTACGGAAGCTATTCAACCGAGCCGTACGAATGGGGAAACTTGCAGCTCGGAGTCAGTAAAGGTGGTGAAGGTTGCTTTGAACTCCCGAAGAGTTCCCGCGACTTTGGGAGAGATATCAGCGCTTACTACTTCTGGATCTTTCCAAACACCATGCTGAATTTCTATCCGTGGGGTCTGTCGGTAAACGTCGTACGCCCCCTTGGTCCCGAAATGACGAAGATCTCATTCCTTTGCTATATTTGGGATGCGTCAAAGTTAGGTCAAGGAGCGGGAGCTGACCTAGATCGGGTCGAGCGAGAGGATGAGCATGTGGTCGAACTGGTTCAGCGAGGCGTCAAGTCCCGCTTTTATGATCGGGGACGCTTTTCGCCGACTAGGGAACAGAACGTCCATCAATTCCACCGATTGCTGGCTGCCCAGCTAACTTAGCCAATCTGCCAAGGCAAAAGCGCGCGATAGGTCTAAAATAGGCGGTGGGAGACGGTTTATGAGTTCGGAAGAAGACCAGCCTGTAAAGATTGAGATTCCGGAGCCGTTACCTTCACCAACTCCCGAGCAGCGGGCCCTGAAGCGGAAGAGGGCCATCAAACAGCGCCTTTGGATTTACGGAATCTTGTTTACGGTAATTTACGGCGGGGTCTGGTACCAGCCGTATGAAGTTGACTGGATACCTCGAAGAATCCCGAATCCTAATCCGCCGGTCAATCCCGACACCAGCAGGCTTTTCGCAAAGGGAACCAAGGTATTGGTCGTCACGGCTCATCCGGACGACTCCGAGTTCTTTATTGGGGGACTGCTCTCACAGCTTGCAAAGTCGGGCGCCAACCTGCACCAGGTTATCTGTACGGACGGCGATAAGGGCTACTACTTCTTCTTCACCAATGCGGCCAAGAATCGTGTGGTTCGAAGGCAAGAAGCTCGAAATGCGGCCAAGGCGTGGCACGCCCAATCGTTGAAGTTTCTGGGCTATCCCGATCGATTCCTTCATGCGAACGACGAGGTGATTGCCAAGATCAGCGACGAAATCGAGCAGTTCAAGCCGGAGTACATCCTCGCCTTTGACGGCGACTATCCGCCTCGCGCCAGCCACCAAGATCACCGGAGATCGGGCGACGCCACGAAAATCGCCGCGCAGAAGACGCACATTGCCAAATGGCTGCTGCTCTTCTCCACGATCGCACCGAATTACATCGTCGACATCACAAACCAGTGGGAGGATCAAAAGAACCTCCTTGCTATCCATCGAAGCCAGTTTTTTGGATCGCACCTGGAAGGTGTGGAAAACATGGTCGAGTACAGCGCAGAACTGGACGGTACGCGCGGAGGGTTCGAACTCGGCGAGGGGTTTCGATGCATTCAGATCAAGTAATTTGACCGAGAAAAAATGCACCGATAGATTTGGCCCGCAGATAACGAAGGCTCATCGAACATGTTGGAGCACTGTGAGTCCGCAGGATTAGAAGCGATTCGGCATTCGGTGACACCGAAGTGCTTGGATCCGCTCGCGCAACTCGACGACGTTGTCCGATACGCTTTCGCAAGGCTTGGCTCGCGAGAGGAGGCGGAAGACGTGGCCATGGAGGTCTTCCAAGCCGCCTTTCGATTTCGAGCGGAACTTCCGAGAAAGTCCAATCCCTCTCTCTATTTGATCGGGATCACTCGGCGAAAAATCGCCGATCACCTTCGTCGCAACCGTCGGCAACGTGGAGCAGGGACTGTCTCTCTAGACGATCCTGGCCTTCACGAGGTTGGATGGTATCAGAACGAGGGGCTATTCGAACTCATTGAGGCGCTGAACACGCTTTCCGAACTGCAGCGGGATGTGTTGATCCTCAAATACCTTCTTGGATTGTCGACCCTTGAAATAAGCGAGTTGATAAAGAAGTCGCCTCAGGCCACGAACAGCCTGCTCCAACGCGCTCGTGAGTCGCTTGCCAATAACGCGCCTCACCTCGTACCGGCCCCGGCCGACGATAGGAGAATCTCATGAACGAAGATCAGAATTTGCAGGAACTGTTTCAAAGAATAGAATCGAAAGTGACTGCCAGCGATCATTTACGAACTCAAGTGGCACAACGCTTGAGCATTCCAAGAAAATCACGGTTTAAGCTGCGTTTAGCAATGGCCGGCGGTTTAGTTGGAGTCGCTTGCTTTGTTGGCGGCGTCATCGTATTACTGCCAAGCGCTTCTGCGGCAGGCGCCTACCGACGAATCGAGGCTGCAATCAGGGATGCCAAGTACATGCATGTCCTTACGTATGGGAACGCGCCTGGCAAACCGCGCAGGCTGTTTAACGAACTTTTTTATTCGAATGGCGCTTGGAGGATAGACGGCTCTCCTGGCACTCTCCTTGCCCGTACTTACTTGCGAGTTGGAGGCGACCAGTGGCTTTATCTTCAGCATTCCGACGTCTCGGTCAAAGAACCATTCATTGGTGGATTCTTGGCCGAACAGCGAACCGCACTTGAGTTTGCCGAAAGCATGTCGGACGAAGGAAGATTAGGTTCGCCGCGCGATTTCTCGGTCGAACCACGGCCCGATGAAAATAATCGTGCCGTCTATGCGATTCTTGCCACTCGCGAGGGCACGCCTTACCACTTCGAGATGATCGTCGACAATAAAACGAATTTGCCAATTCGTACGACCTTTTCCGGAGAATCCCCAGACAGCGAGAACTATCGAATCATCACCGCCGACTACAGCTTTGGAGATCAAATCGATCCAAGAGCGTTCTCACCCAAGATCAAGCCGACTACCAAGCTCTTGAATATGGGTACGGAGGCTGAAGCGTTGAAGTCTGCATGGGAGAAGCCGATCAAGAGTATTCGGGAACCTGGAACCTATGTCGACGTTCGCGACATATCGGTCAACCAAGAGGGCGATCTATTCATAGCCTGCTCATTTGGTGGCTCGGCAGGGTTGAAGGACGGCCAATTCCCCAAGAATCTTTTGCCTGATTCGGTAAAGGACGATCAGGGGCGGGCTTACTTTCTGGTTGAGACGGTTTCACCCGGAGGCACGTTCGGCGATACACGCGCTCGTGACTATTTCAAGATTGGCAACGACAATATCGCCATCACCGAATGGGCTCCAATCGTCCCTTCCACACCCTGGAAACCGGCATCCAAGATCGATGTAACGTTTGCGTTAAGAACGTGGACTGGGTCTCCAACCTTTTACGATTGGTCGGTCCAATCGAATGCCCAGTTCACCCTGCCGCCCCCCATCCCTGAGGCCTTCCCTGCCTATAGTAACGGGATGCTGCTCGATGACGTCCACCAGCAGTTCAAGATGATCGCCTCGGAAGATCGAGCCCAATTCTACGAAAGGAAGCAAGATTTCGCGCAAGCTGCCAGATGGTATCGGGAAGCGGCCGAGCAAGCATGGCCCCTGAATCTGGCCAAGACTTACAAGAATAAAGCGGCTCGATGCCAACAACTGCTTGACGCCCACCCCGCACCGTAACGGCCCTGATGGCCGGGATCCCTTAGCGCCGGAGGCTTTCTACAATTGCCTTCGGCGCCATCCACCGAATCACGACCGCTCCGAGCAAAAGCGGAAGGATCAAGAATTCGATTCCATCGACGGCGAAGTCGAGCGCAACACCCAAGAAAGGCAAGAGGGCGCCGACAATCGCCTCTATTGGGAATTCAAGTGCAAATAGGATGGCAGTCAATGTGACTCCCGTTGCCAGCGCAGCCAGCTTTGTCAATAAGGTGACCCGCTTGTCGCGTAGCAAGGCAAATCCAAGCTTAAGATCCAACCAACCGTGTCGATGCGCGTGGTTGAGCGCCGCCTTGGGCAGCACCCTTTTTCCGACTAACCCCATTATGTTTGGCACTACTACTCTTAACGCCTGCAGGTTAGATGAGTTGCATGAATCGCTCGGGACCAAATGAAACACCGCAATATGTTAGGGAAGTAGAAATCAACTTTTGGTTCGTATAATTAAGGTCGGGATTCGAGACGACGGAATTGGAATGAAGACAAATTTAATGCATCGAGCGGTCATTACCGCAGTCACTTTGACGGCGCTAATGATCCAAGGGTGTGGCGGCAGTAATTCCGGCCCGACCCCTTCCACTGGGACCGCGCCAACGTCCACGACACGAAACCACGTTGCGCAGCATCTTTCTGCCTACGGTCAAGAACTGGCGGGAATGACCTTCACCCCATTCGGCCCTGCCGCCCAAGCTCCGGCAGCTCGTATTTCAAGTGGACCGTACTACTCCAGCACCCTTGGACTTTGGGTCCAGCTCTCAGTCAGCGCGACGACCTTTACGGAGACCTTTTACCAAGATAAGGCGGAGACTGAGCCGGCAGGCAACGCAACCTATACCCTCGACATTGAGACAAAAACCCTCTCGGGCAAGATCTCCATCACAAAGGGGCCTTATGCGGGGCTGACCGGCGCCTATAGCCAAACCTTGACCTCCAACGGAACGGATGGCAACTATTCGTTCACCCTACCAAGCGGCGCCACCGTCACTTGCAACTTTCAGGTTACGATCGGCAGCAACGGGGCTCCTTCGGGCACTTCTACACAAACCGTCACACTCACCAACGGATACTCGATCAAATCGACGGTCATATACAATTCAAACCGATCTTTCAAGATCACTGCGACCGATAGCAACGGGTACCAGGGCGCGCTCAATTTCGCTAGCGACCTCTCAGGCACGGGCACGATTTCAGGCCCCGATCCGGGACTTCCCGCGACCATTGTCTGGAACAGCGTGGGAACTGGCCAAGTCACGTTTGCAAACGGCCTCGTCGTGCCGTTTACGAACTGGCAATTGCCGACAGTTTAGGGAGGATTTCAGCTTTGTGCGTTGAACATTGTGCTTAGTACACACAATGTTTTGCCTTCGTTCTCGATTTCCCATCCTTCTCGCTCTAGTCGCCGTCTCCACGGTCGCTTCCGCACAGGAGATCTATAAAGATCCGTCTCAACCGCTCCGAAAACGGGTCGACGATATCGTCTCGCGAATGACCCTCGACCAGAAGATCGGACAGATGATGCATCAGGCGCAGGCGATTCCAGAGCTAGGAATTCCCGCATACGACTGGTGGAATGAGGCGCTTCACGGGATCGTGAAGCCAGGCAGCACCACGGTGTTTCCCCAAATAATCGGAATGGCCGCCACTTTCGATACGGAACTGGTTCATGCGATGACTACGGCCGTCTCTGATGAAGCACGTGCGCGTTACAACTTCGAGCATGAACGGGGTACGCATGAGTGGAACCAGGGACTCGACTTTTGGACTCCTAATATCAACATATTTCGCGACCCGCGCTGGGGCCGGGGCCAAGAGACTTATGGCGAGGATCCTTTTCTGACGGGAAGGATGGCAGTCGCAAACATCACCGGCATGCAGGGAAACGATAAACGGTACCTGAAGGCGATTTCGACGCCCAAGCACTACGCGGTCCATAGCGGACCCGACCCCATGCGGCACCAGTTCAACGCGATCGCCTCGAAGCGGGACATGTTCCTAACCTACCTGCCCGCGTTCGATGCCGCTATTACGGAGGGGCACGCCTGGTCGATCATGGCGTCTTACAATCGAGTCAATGGTGAACCTGCATCCGGGAGCCCAACTCTCTTGCAGAGGATCCTCCGAGACCGATGGCATTTCCCCGGCTATGTTGTTTCAGATTGCGGCGCAATCAGCGACATCCTGTACGGGCACAAAGTAGTCAAAACACCTGAGGAGGCGGCTGCCCTCGCCGTGAACACAGGTTGCGACTTGGAGTGTGGAGGAACTTATGTGTCGCTGACGAAGGCAGTTCAGCAAGGCCTCATCAAGGAGCCTACGATCGACCGATCCGTCAAGCGTCTCATGGAAGCTCGGTTTCGCATGGGGATGTTCGACCCTCCCGCGATGGTTCCCTGGTCGAACCTCAATATGTCCGTCGTGGACTCTGCCTCCCACCGAAAGCTCGCAAGGCGGGCGGCTCAGGAATCGATCGTCCTTCTCAAGAATCAAGCAGAATTGCTTCCCCTCAAAAAGAACTTGAAGACGATTGCAGTGATTGGCCCCAACGCGGACGACAAAGAGGTGTTGCTTGGTAACTATCACGGGATGAGCAACACTCTCGTCACCCCGCTGCAAGGGATAAAGAACGCGGTCGGTCCGAATACGAAGGTGCTCTACGACCAGGGTTGTGGATTGACGAGTCTGAGCGATATGGGCGCGATTCCAGCGAGCGCGTTGAACATCAAAGCGGAGTACTTCAACAACCAGGATCTTCAAGGCGAGCCCACAACGACCCAGGTGGACAAAAACATCTTCTTCGACTGGGGGGACAACGCGCCATTGCCGGGAATTCAGCAGGAGCATTTTTCCGTTCGATGGTCCGGCACATTGACCCCTCCAGTTACCGGCAACTACACGATTGGCATGACGAACGACGATGGCATGCGGGTCTTTCTCGACGGTAAGCGGATTTTTGACGACTGGAGAGATGGGGCAGCCCGAACATCGACTGTCGATTTACCGTTGACCGCCGGTCATTCATACAGCTTAAGGGTCGAGTTCTATAACGACACGCTCGAAGCGGTTGCAAAACTCTCGTGGAGCGTTCCCGGAAACATCGCTTTCACCAACACGCTCAAGATGGCGAAATCAGCCGACGTGATCGTCATGTGCCTTGGTATCAGTACAGCTCTGGAAGAGGAAGAGCATGACCGAACGGACATCGGACTGCCGAAAGTCCAGCAGAGCTTATTGCGTGCGATTTATGCCCTCAAGAAGCCGATCGTGTTGGTCTACTTAAACGGTGGACCGATCAGCGATGTTTGGTCCAACGAACACGTGCCCGCAATTTTGGAAGCGTGGTACCCGGGGGAAGAGGGTGGCAATGCGCTTGCCGACGTCTTATTCGGGAAAATTAGCCCAAGTGGAAGGCTTCCCGTTACGGTCGTGCGGTCAATGGCCGATCTTCCCCCATTCACCGATTATAAAATGGCAGACGGTTTCACGTACCGTTACATGCAGAAGACACCTCTGTACCGGTTCGGCTTCGGTCTCAGCTACACGACCTTCGATTATTCGTCCATCAAAGCACCCAAATCTCTTGCCACCGGTCAACCGCTTGTCGCAAGCGTGAAGGTTACCAACAGCGGAAACACCGAGTCCGACGAAGTGGTCCAGCTATATTTGAAGCACCTGAGGCCATCGCTGCCCATGCCCACTATCGAACTCAAAGCGTTCAAGCGCATTCACTTGATGCCAGGTGAAACGCAACGAGTTCAATTGTCGGTTCGTCCACAAGACTTGGGAGTCGTTCACAACGACACGACGTTCTGGTCCGAGCCCGAGCCGATCCAAGTCTGGATTGGCGGCGGTCAACCGTGCCAGGGCGTGAAAGGCGACACCATTCAGTACGTTGGCAAAGCGGTGAAAGTGAAGCCGTAATCGCCTTCCATGGCAGAAACGCCATGGAAGGCGCATAGAGTGGTTTAGCCAAGGTGCTCTGGCTTCTTTCCACTCTCTGTTGCGCGTTACAAGGATCGTCCTATTTTAGAAACTTGTCCATCCAAGTGACCATTTCCCCAAGCCGGTGGAGTCGAAGGTCCGGTGGGCCCATGCGAGACATTCCATGCGAGGTCGAAGCCGGGTAACGCACGAAGCGCGACTCGATTCCTTGCTGCTGGAGGGCGGTAAAAACCTGTTCGCCCTGCTCGATATTGCACCGCAAGTCGCCTTCGCTGTGGATGATCAATGTCGGAGTCTTGACGTTCTCAAAGTAGGCGATGGGGGACTGGCGCCAAAGCTCCTTGATCTCGTCCAACGAGCCCCAAGCGACGCCTTTGAAATATCCATTCTTGTTGAATGGAAAGTCGCTGTTACCTGCCATTGAGACCATGTTCGACACGCAACGGTCGGTGATCGCGGCTTTGTAGTCATCGCAATGGCCGATAACCCAGTTCGTCATGTAGCCACCGTATGATCCACCTAAGACACCCATTTGGCCTGGATGGATGTAGGGCTGATGCTGCATCCATCGAGTCGCGACCTGAATGTCGTCCCAGTCTTTGGTACCCCAGTTGCCGCGTATCGCCGCGCAGTGAGCTTCTCCATAGCCCTTTGAACCGCGAGGGTTAGTGTATACAACAACATAGCCGCTCGCGGCAAGGACTTGGAATTCGTGGAAGAACGACCAACCGTATTGCGCGTGAGGACCTCCGTGGATTTCCAGGAGAGCTGGATACCGCTTCGGTTCCAGGTAGTCGATCGGTTTCATCACCCAACCGTGCAGCTTGCTGCCGTCGGTCGATTCTAGCCAAAAATCCTCTGGCTCGCTTAACTGAATTTCGTTATGGAATTCACCATTGAAGTTTGTCAGAACCTTCGGCACCATGCGGCCCGTGCCAAGCTCCGGCTCGATCATGGCCACCTCAGGAAGCGTCACCGCGCTGCCGTACGTCGCCGCGATTCGGGTGCCGTTTGGGCTTACATTTCCGATTCCGATCGTGTGTTTTCCGTCCGTTAACAGCTCTATTTGAGATTCAAGGCTGACAAACCCTAGCTGCGTTTCGCCATGCCATCCAATCTGCACGTACAGACCGCTTCCATCGGGCTTCCAATCCAGTGCCGCGCCGAATCCCGCTTCTTTGGTATCGCTTAAAGTCGTTGCGGCAAGGTCGTAATCCGAGTGTCCAGTAAGATCTCGCGCCGGGCCCCCATCGGCGGAAACAATATACAGCTTGGTGTTCCGCGTGCCCCACGGATCCGCTTCGTCGACATCGCCGGCATACGCGAGAAGAGTGCCGTCAGGAGACCACTTGACCCCGCTTTTCTCTCCTTTCGGAAGGCCTTCCAGTTTCCATGCTTGCCCGTCGAGTGTCACCCGCCAGATCTGGTCATTGGGCGGCTCGGCCATTGGACGCTTATTCGCGGTATGACTGATGGCTAGCTCTTTTGAGTTGGGAGACCAATCTAGCGAATAATCGCCGGTGGGCGAACCACTGTAAAGAGGCGCCGAGCTGCCGTCGTTGGCTGGAGTGGCGAACTTGCCCGTTGCCACTTCGATGGCGTAGATCTTGTATCTCTGGCCGCCAAAGTACCCGTCGCCGTCCAAGCGGTACCAGATGTCATCAATTTCGAGCGGAGGCTGGCTTAGCCCCTTTTCCTCCCGGTCCTTTTTTGCCGCTTCGGTGTTCTGCGGCAGCTGCTCCCGAAACTGAAAGGCTAGCCATCGCCCGTCTGGAGACCATTTCAATTCGCCAATCGAGCCCTCTGGTAACGACGTCAGCTTCCTGGCTTCGCCTCCAGATGTCGAGATAAGATGAATCTGAGATGCCTTGTCTCGCTTGCTGGTGAATGCAATCGTATTTCCGTCGGGCGACCATCTGCCGCCGCCACTTCCCGACTCGCCTTGTGTCCACTGGATGAGGCGCCCTTCTGAGTCTACAGACCACAGATTTGTCAGGTACTTGTTTTTCTCATTAATCGTTTTTTTAGTGAAGAGAACCCGGGAGCCATCAGGACTTATCTGGGGATCGCCAACGAATGTAATTCTAAGCAAGTCGTCGGCTTTGATCGGACGTTTCGGCATTGTCGAAGCATACCGTGCCCTCCCGGCAACCAGGAATACCCCGCTGCGCAACAGGGACGAAGGTCGCTGCCGAATCAACTCTGCTGTCGTGAGTTTTGGGCCAATATACAAGTATGTCGACCTTGTTCACGAAGATCATCAATCGCGAAATTCCCGGAACGATTGTCTACGAGGACGAACATGTTGTTGCATTTAAGGACATCGTTCCGTTCGCGCCTATACACATTATCATCGTTACCCGGCAAGAGATCAGCGGCATCGCGGCTTTGCCCGAGTCTGGCGACCATTTGCACCTGCTCAATGCAGCTAAGGCGATCGCTGAGCAGCAGGGTCTTACGAACGGCTATCGGCTGGTGATCAACCAGGGGGAAGACGGCGGACAAACCGTCGATCACCTGCACATTCACCTGTTGGGCGGCCGACCGTTGGCGTGGCCGCCTGGATAAACCCAGTGTTGGCGCCAAATGGAACTCGACGGTTCGAAACCGAGTGGGTGTTACGTATATCCGCTCAAATGGTAGATTCCAGTGCAACTGGTTCTTGAGAGGATTGGGGCGGATAGCGGGTCTCGAACCCGCGGCCTCCTGAGCCACAGTCAGGCGCTCTAACCCCTGAGCTATACCCGCCACGCAAGGGACCTTCATTGTGTCTGATTTGGACTCAGAAATGCGATTGATTGTGGCAAGGATTTATCATTGGTATGCGCTTTGGGTCATAGAAGCCAGCGGCCAACGGCCCTGATACCGGCATGAAGCGATACACAAATCCCACACTGTGCTCTGTCGATCTGGGGTACACCCACTGCGTGGCGGACGTCCTGATTGCACTTGGCTCGAATATGGGCGACAGCCTTGCCAACCTTCAAGAGGCCACCCTTTTACTTGAACGCTGCTTTGATGTGGTTGCCAGGAGCCACGTGTACAAGACAGCTCCAATGTATGTGGTCGACCAACCCACGTTTCTGAACGCAGCCATCCTTGCCAGAACTTCCATTGGCCCCAAATCGGTTTTGCGACGTCTCAAAGAGCTAGAACTCCAGATCGGCCGTGAAGAGCGCCAGCACTTCGGTCCGCGAGAAATAGACTTGGATCTTATCGCTTATGGAACAATTTCCTATCGTTATACAGAAGGTAAGAGGCTTGTGCTTGAAGTACCGCACCCTAGAGTCGTGGAACGACGCTTTGTCTTACAACCGGTCGCGGATGTCGCACCCGATTTCAATCTCCCAGGAATTGGTATCGTATCTGAACTGCTGAAGCAAACGGAACACCAGGCTGATAGCGTCGAAAAGGTAGACCATGCCCTTCTATCAATACAGCGTCCTCAATAATCAAGGGCAGACAGTTCTTGGAACCCTTCAGGCTGAGACTGTCGACGCGGCACGAGCCGCGCTGACAGGCGGCGGCTACACCGTCCAAATGCTTCAAGAACTTGCTTCGTCGAATTCGATTCGAGCCCCAAAGCCAACACAAGCCCCTGCATCACCAAAGATCCCCGCTCAAAAGATCAGGCCGCAGATCACGCCGACAAACCCGCAACCTGCTCAACGGCCCGTCGTACAGCCACAGCGCAAGGAGATGCCTGGCGCCGGCCCCATAATCAACACGCTGCCCTCCGGACCGGCAAAGAAGGACACTTATAAGACTAAGAAAGGGGACGACAAAGATCTTTTCTTCTTGTTCTCCCAGCTAGGAAGCTACTTCCGCAGTGGGATCAACCCGGTTCAGGCTTTGACGGACCTCACCAAACGGACTCCCGTTCAATTCCACGACTCCCTCAAGCATACGGCTCGGGTCGTTAGCGAAGGGGGACGCATGAGCGACGTACTCGAGAAATATCCCTATCTCTATCCTCCAGATGTTGTGGGTACCGTCCGTGCAGGCGAGGTCGCAGGCTTCCTCCCGGAAGCGATGGAGGAGATTGCTTCCAAGATGGAGATCTCGCATCGCCTGAAACGACGGCTGAAATACTTCAACATGATGTTCATCATGACCATCGCGACTACTCCGATGGTGTATGGAATGATTCAGGGTTCCTTAAAGTCGATGGCCCTTCAAGACCAAGCGGGCGGAAGTCTTCCGCCGGTTCAGACGTTGGGCAAGTCGGTAGGAGTCAGCCTATTTCACGATTTGCCGATCACCCTGCTGATCTTTGGCGCTTTGTGGGCACTCTATGCCTGGTTCAATTCCATGCCGATGCGACGGATTCGGCACATTCTAGTCATCCGAACGCCGGTAATTGGGGGCCGTGCAATGGCGGAGTCGATGGCGCGATTGACGTGGGCAATGGGCATGGTCAGCAAGGGCGGGTTGTCACCTCAGCAAACGTTCCTCTTGGGTTTGCAATCGGTTCCAAATCTCTTTATTCGGGAGCGACTCCAGGAAGAAGGCCAGCGGATGACAGAGTCCGATAAGCTATCTTCTGCACTCAGGAAGTCCGCTTTGCTTCCGGTGGAATATGGGAACATCGTCGAAACAGGTGAGGTTACGGGCGATGTGCCGCGCGCGCTTGAGAACGTTGCCAAAGCGACCGACGCCGACTTTCAAGGTCGGAATGCCACGGCGGTCACATCTTCTAGTTTCATCCTGTACGGCATCTTGGCGGTACTCATATTGATCCTCTGCGCTTGGCTTTCATTGGCTTGGTACGAAGGGCTTTTCAAGACGCTCTTGCCAGATGGCTAGCAGAAATGGCCCCTGGTATCCTGCTCGATATGTCGCATATTGACGATCTGGCAAACGGAATCAACTACGATTGTTGGGCTAACCTCCTCTGGGTTAAGTGCCTTCGGGCGAAGACCGATAACGCTCTCGACATGTCAATCCTCGGACATATCCTGTCGGCACAGTCGATTTGGCTTTCCCGATGCCGAGGCGCCTCTCCCACAAAAATGCCCGAAGTCGAGCCCACAGAAGAGACGATTCAAGCTCTCAATGCAGGCTGGTTGGAGGTTATCGAGCAACTTAAGGATGACCACCTGATTTGCTATCATCGAACAACCGGCGAGGCGATGAGCTCTCTCTTTCATGAGATTGTCCTTCACGTGATCAACCACGGAACCTACCACCGAGGCGAATTAAGGGGCCTGTGCTTGGCTCGCGGGGACAAAGACTTCCCAGAGACGGATCGCATCTTGTTCACGATGCTTATATCCAAGGCAGTCTGAATCAAGCGGCTGGGAATGATTTGAACTCTTGCGCTGAATTCAGGGTCCTTACTTGCAAATCAGCGGCTCCATTGGGTCGTTGAACTTGATAAGCTAGAAGCGCAAGGACGGAACTCAATGCCCACATTTGAATACCAGGCTAAGTCGCCTAACGGCCAGATCATAAACGGCGTTGTGTTCGGGGTCACCCTGGATTTGGCAATCAAGGATCTGAATTCAAAAGGGATGGAGATCGTAAGGATTGGGGTCTCGACCAACCTAAACGATCCACTCTCCGCGGTTCAGGCGCCCATTCCGCCTCGCCAGGGATCGGTAGGAGCAGCTTCGGTAACTCAGACTCCGACGATCGGAGCATCCCTTCGTGAGACTTCCAGTTTCGATCGGAACGAAGCGGCCAAGGTCCAGCACGCGTTTACGACCGTTGTTGGCCCGAGTACGGAGCAACGATCGTACGTTGAGACAAGCGTTTGGGGGCCGCTCGTGGGCCGGGTGCCTCTAAAGGATCTCGCATTCTTCTTTCGACAACTTTCAACCATGCTCAATGCGGGCGTGCCCATTGTCCAAAGCGTCACGACCTTGGCAACTCAGGCTACCAACGAGAAGTTCGCCGGAATCTTGCGTGAAATGGTTGGGCACATTAACGCTGGTCGCCAACTTTCAGACTGCATGCAGCGATATCCAGAAGTCTTTACCCCGGTTATGCTGAGCCTTGTTCGAGCGGGTGAACAAGCAGGATTCTTGGATGAGGCGCTTGGAGTCGTTGCCGACTATATCGATCGAGAAATGGCGCTTCGCAATCTTTATCGTCGACTTACCTTTATGCCGAAACTCGAAGTTGGCGCCTCCATCTTGATTGTCCTTGCCACGAATATGATCATTGCGTCGATGGGCAAATCGGGTGGGCTTTGGTCGCCCCTCACCGAACCGATAACTTGGGTTTTCTTGGGACCGCTCATCGTGATCGTCTTCCTTTTCCTGAGGGTCGGCTTGGCCAATCCACGGGTCAGGCACAACTGGGACATCGTGATATCGAGGACGCCTTACATCGGAACGACCGTTCGTCAGCTATCGATGGCGAAATTTGGACGCGCTTTTGGGGCGCTACATCGGGGTGGCGTTCCGTTATCGAAGTCGTTGACACTTTCGGCGGACGCCTGCGGCAACGAATACTTGCGCACCAAAATGTACACGGCGAATGGCCGTATGGAAGCCGGCATGGGAGTGACAGAGACTCTGCGAGAGACCGAAGCGTTTTCGCCGATCGTCATCGATATGGTCGCGACTGGAGAAACGACCGGAAACCTAGATCAAATGCTGACCAAAATGTCGGAGTTCTACGAGCAGGAGGCGACCACTCGGGCGACCCAAACTGCTCAGGTCGTAGGGGTCGTGCTCTTCTTGATGGTCGCGATATATATCGGTTATGTCGTTATTTCGTTCTGGAGCGGCTATGGTGCGGGGGTATCTTCGGCCGGATAGCCGAACGAGGACACATCTATGGCGGTGACACACTACGAGGTTCTTGGACTTCCACGCAGTGCGAGTCCCTCAGAGATTCGTTCGGCATACCGCAAACTGGTCCTCCGTCACCATCCCGACCATTCCAAGGATCCTAAGTCGGCGACAATCTTTCTTCAAGTGACCGCGGCTCACGAAGTCCTCTCGGATCCGGTGTCAAAACAGCGGTACGACGATCATCTGGCGTTTCTGGCCCAGAAGGCGCAAGACGAAGCAAGAAAGAGGGCCGAGGCTACTCGAAAAGCCGAAGTAGAAGCGCGTCAAAAGGCCGAGCGCAAAGCGACTCCAACCGGCGTGACTATTGCCCAGGAGATCCTTCGCTTACAGGGTCTCTATGGCAAGGGCAGACACAATGAAGCCGAGAAACTTGCCCACTCGATTCTGCAAATTGATCCACGACAAGCCGTCCCCTACGCCGTGCTTGCCGATATCAGCCGTGGCCGAGGGCAGATCAATGAAGCCAGCAAGATGTACGCCTTCGCGGCGCAGATGGATCCGAGCAACCCAGTTTATCAGCGCCGATACGAGATGCTTCTCCACGGTTCCCGCATTGTTACGAACCGTGGCAATACCCGCCTGGAGGCCGAAGACAAACGGGTGCTGGCCCCAATGGTTGGCGGCGGATTTGTCATGATGGCCGGAATCTATGTGTCCCTTAGTTCGGAATCGGTTGTGTCTGGCCGGATTGGGTTCATTTCTACCTGGACGGTTGGAATTCTCTTTAGCCTATTTCTATCCGGAGTCGCAGCCGGATCGGCTTTGTCGGTCGGAAACTGGTTGGACCGTTTTGAGTACATGACAAGTAGCAGTTCGGGGCGAGCCGGACCAACGGTTATTCTTGGGCTCGTCGCAATCGTGAACTTTTGGGTCTCGGCAATCCTCTATATCTTTATCGCACTTGGGTTGCGTGCATTCAATTTTTCCACCACACGCCTAATGTTGGGAGTTGCCGCAGTAACCTTGCTCCTTTCCATTGCATGTATTCCGTCTCATGTTAGGCCGTTCGAGACCTTCTTATGGGGCGGTAACGTGGTGTATGTGGGAGGCCTGGTCGGCTGGATGGCAACAGACTCCCTGAGACCTTAGTTAGAGTTTCCTTACCGTTTTCTAAGGAAACCAATTGACCTGAGTCGGTTATGTTCGCCCAGAGAGTGGCGTAACATGAGCTAATATCACGTGTAAAATGCCATCCAGAAACCAGACTAGGTATGGCAAGGGGAAAAGTTTGAAAATCGGAATACTCTCACTGCTCATTGCAGTACTCATTGGAATTTCGGCCCGGGCGGAAGCCAGGCGAAATTATTACCTGGTGGGTCTCCGCCACCTTTACAAGTTCGACATCTTCCCAGACCCGAGAACACCGGCTCGACAGGAGATTGAAGAGCAATATTCAGGTGCTGTTCAGGCGGCCCAAAATCAATTTAATTCGGACATGGCGTCTATCCGTTCTGAGGAAGCCCAGGATAACGGAAATATCCACCAGAACGACCGCGATGCGGTTCAATTGAACCTTGAGCACGATACCGCGGTCGCTGCGACCGCGCGAGACAATCAGCTAAGCCAGATGTACACTCAATGCGACTGGGTGTGGGATACTCACCCTGAACTAAGAGTCGATCAAGACGGCCCTTATCGCGTGATGGGCGTCGAAACAAACCCCTATGGGGCGTTTGTAAACGTCTACTTCTACCAGCCATATCCCACTTATGTCGGACCATGCCCATACGGCTACGGTTGGGGACGGCCCTATGCTTACGCTTCCTTCGGAGTGGTTGTCCACACCTACCATACAACTTGGGTTTCGATGGGTAGCCCGATATTCTTCGGACTCAGCTTTGGTGGCAGCGCTGTTGAGGTCTATGCGCCGATCCGCAGAAGCGTAATCATTAACCAAAACACTTGGGTCGGTGGACGACCACCAGCAATCACAGTTGTCCAAAGACAAGCGCTTACCCGTAACTACACCCTCCAGGTTCAACGTGGAGCGATTCATCCTTCACCTCAGGCACTTCAGAACCTTCCTGTCCGTGGCGTGAACCGTGGCGGCGGCAGCTTCGGTAACGGTAACGGTAACGGGACTGGAAACGGTCACCGTACGAACCCAGGACTCACAGGAACCACTGGGTCGCGATATAGCGGAGGCAATCGGACTACTACCACGGGCGGCGGCAGTACAGGATCATTCGGCGGCAATCGAGGTGGTTCAGGCACCACAGGAACCTCCACCGGAGGCTCGAAGTATGGTCGTAACCGCGGATCATCCAACCGAGAGGGCGGCGGTTCCTCAACCACAGGTACGCGCTCCTTCGGTGGCTCCCGAGGAACTTCATCGACCGGGTCAACCGAAACAACTCGAACAAGTACTGGTTCGTCTTCGACGTCTCGATTTGGCCAGGGTGGTTCCAGCCGAAGTACGGGCGGTTCGGGATCTTCTACAAGCACTCGAACTCGAAGCACTGGCACTTCGGGCACGCGGACACGAAGTACCGGATCGAGTACACGTTCAAGCGGCGGTCAATCGAAGTACTCCCATTCCGGCAAAGACAAGAAGGGCGGCGAATAACCAAAGCCCCTTGTCACGAACGGACAGAAAAACGGACCGGGCTTGTTCCCGGTCCGTTTTTCTGTCGACGATTGGAATGTTCGACATTTGACGAATCAAATTCAATGTCTAACAAACTACAAATCATCGCTCACACGCTAGCGTCACTCGTAAGTTAGGGCATCGATCGGATGGAGGGCAGCCGCTTTCTGGGCCGGGTAGAGGCCAAAAAAGATTCCTACCGCGGCCGAAACCCCAAGCGCTAGGGCAGCAGCCAGTGGGTCCACTACCGTAGCCCATCCGGCGATACTGGACAAAATATAGGTACCTGCAATTCCGATTGCCACACCGATGAAACCGCCAAGCATCGAGATAAGCGCTGACTCGATCAGAAATTGCATGAGAATATCGCGTGGAGTGGCGCCGACGGCTTTTCGAATTCCGATCTCGCGTGTCCGTTCCGTGACGCTAACCAGCATGATGTTCATAATGCCAATACCGCCGACTATGAGCGAGATGACGGCGACTGCGCTGAGAAGCGTGGTCATGGTTCCCGTGACGCTTTCTTGCCGCTGCAGAATCTCGGTCTGATTGGTAATCTGAAAGTCGTCGTTCTGGGGATAAGGAGGGGGTATATGGTGCCGATTTCGGAGCAGCGATGCGATTTGTTCCTGGGCCAGAGACATCAGACCCGGACTCGTACAGCGTACCGTTATAAGATTAAGCACCTGAGTGTTCAGAACGCGTCGGAGAGCAGTCTGAATTGGGATGAGGATGACATCATCTTGATCTTGGCCAAATGCGCCGGCTCCCTTTGGATTCATGACACCCAGCACAGAAAAGCGATTGTGATTGATCAAAATGGTCGTTCCGGTCATGTCGGCGTCGGCACTGCCCACCATCTCCTTGACTATCGTCGTTCCAACAACACACACTTTTGCGCCGCCCGCATTTTCATAGTCTGAGAACATTGCGCCGCTGCGCATCGTGGCGTTATTGACAAATAGATACTCTGGACTGGTGCCCATGACACTCGTGTTTGCGTCTTTATTGCCCAAAGTAATCTGAGTCGTGGCGCGTGCCTGAGGAGCGAGCGCCGCAATAGTCGTTGGAAAGTCCTTCTGGATCAGATTGGAATCAGCCATATTGAGCCGATTCGCCATAACAAGAGCCTGGGCTGTTCCGGTAGAAGCAGCCGCGGTGATTCGCAGGGTCGGCCGACCGGGCCGAATCGTCAACTGGTTCGTACCTAACGAATTTATAGAATCCGTAACGGACTGGGAGGCGCCTTCGCCGATAGCCACGACCAGAATGACAACTGCCACTCCGATGACGATCCCCAGCATCGTCAACGCAGTTCGCATCTTGTTTGCAGACAGCCCTCGAATAGCCAAGCGAAAATAGAGAAGTAAGTTCACGCTGGAATTCCACTCGCTGCGGGCGCCGAAGCCGTCTTTGCAACGACTCGCGGAGCATCTTGCTCAGCAGTCATTCGAGCGATTTCGGCCTTCGGGTCAAGTCGATTGGTTTGTGGCTCATCTTCGACCATCCGACCGTCCCGTAGTGTCAAGACCCTCTTGCAATGGTGGGCGACATCTGGCTCATGAGTCACCATGACAATCGTCGAGCCCTCGTCGTTCAGCTCCCGGAATATCTGCATGATTTCCTCACTCTGCATGCTAGAGAGGTTCCCTGTCGGTTCGTCTGCCAACAGTAGGCGTGGATTGGTGGCGATTGCACGCGCAATAGCGACACGCTGTTGCTGGCCTCCCGAGAGCTCGTTCGGATTATGTTGAAGCCGGTTGCCAAGGCCCACTCGTTCAAGGGCCTTGGTTGCCTTCGCTTCCATGTCTTTGACCTTTCCATAGACAAGCGGAAGCATCACGTTTTCCAGAGCCGTCGTCCGGCTCAAGAGGTTATATCCCTGGAACACAAACCCAATCTTCTGGTTACGGATGTGAGCGAGTTCGACCTCATCCATCTCTGCCACTTCGATTCCGTCAAGTTTGTAGGATCCTTCCGTTGGCACGTCCAAGCATCCGATCATATGCATGAGCGTCGATTTTCCGGACCCGGAGGGACCCATAATCGCCGCATATTCTCCGGGAAACACATCAAGGTCCACGCCGTCAAGCGCACGGACCTCTTGCCCCCCCATCATGTAGAGTTTGAACATCTGTCGAATGCAAATGATTGCTTCCAGTTGCTTTGGCTTACCTTCCTCTCCCACCACCGCCTCCTCCTGCCGTAAGTGGCGAACTGGTTGCTGCCGGCGCAGTCGTTGTGTTTCCCCCTGCCAATACGATCTGCTCGCCTTCTGTGAGTCCGCTTAGGATCTGCACATTGACGCCATCGGTTCCTCCTGTCTTCACTGAAACCAACGTGATCGTTGTTTGGCCGTTGGTTTTCTTGGCAATCTTTACGAAAGACCCCTTTAGCGTCTGCTGGATGGCCACCGCTGGAACGAGTAAGGCGTTGGTGACCTTTCCTGTCTGTATGGTAATGTTGGCGGTCATGTCTGGTCTTAGTTTCTGATCGGTGTTCGTGATGAATATCGAGACATCGTACGTAATGACTCCTTCCTGAATCGTCGAGCCAGGGGATACTTTTCCGACTCTCCCTTCATATGTCTTGCCTGGAAAAGCGTCGACCGTGACAATCGCAATTTGGCCGATATTTACCTTTGAGATGTCGGACTCGTCGACATAGGCCTCAACTTCCATCCTCGAAAGGTCGGTGACTGATGCGAGTGTCGGCGCGGCCAGTCCTGCGGCCACCGTGTCACCCTGCTGTGCAGTAAGTGAAATGATCGTTCCAGAAATTGGCGACCTGAGAATGGTCTTGTCTAATAACGCCTTACTGATAGTGACTTGGTCCAGAGCTCCCTTTTTGGCATCGGCAGCTTGTACGATATTCTGTTGATTCACCTGATTGGTGGTCAGGTTTCCCACCGCTAACTTGAGATTCGCCTTGGCTTCTTTTGCAGTAGCGATCGCGGTTTGGACGTCGGCAAACAAGGCTGCGGTTGTATTTACTTCTGCGTTGGCTGCCTCGAGGGCCGCTACCGCCGAGTCCACGGCCCTTTGAGCTTCTATGACTGCGTCTTTCGCGGTCTTAAGGTCGGCATCTACCTTTTGTTTGGTAAGGTCCAACTGCTGCTGGGCGGCTCTTAGGAGTGACTTATCGACAACCAGTAATTGCAGGGCCTGATCGAGAATCATGGCCGCAACCATGCCTTGAAGATAGAGGTCGTGCTGTCGATTATATGTAGCCTGGTTTAATACCAGCGTCGCCTGAGCCTGATCCACCGCCTCCTGGGCACTTGCGATATTCAGATTTGCGCCTGCAACCGTCTGTTCGTAACTGGCCTGGGACGAGGCAAGGGCCGCAACCGCCAATTTACGAGCGGCGTCTGCTTTCCGGATATCAGTGGGCGTTTGAACGGACTGCAATTTATAGTTCGCTTCGGCGGTCTTGACACCGTGCTCAGTTGCGTTCCATGCCTCTCTTGCCACCGTGATAGCGTCGTACGTTTGAGTTAGACCTAGTGTGAGGCTCTGTCCGGACTGTGTTAATTTAGAATCAGCGGCCGCATAGGCGGCTTGTGCCAACGGGACACCGGCTGCTACATCCGGCAAGTCCAAGATAGCGATGGTCTGACCCGCTTTGACTTTAGTGCCAACATCTCCAAAAAGACGTTTGATTCGACCTGTGACTTGAGAACCGACGTTTATTTGGGCGCCGGTTTGAGCTTCGACGCTACCGGTCGCCGAAACCGTTTCAAGAAGATCAGCCTTTACAACGGTTCCTAGCATCAATGGCCCGACTTTGTCGGGTGGATGCATTCGCCGCCAAGCAAACCACCCGATTCCTCCCAGGATCGCGATGGCGCAAATGACCCATCCCAATGGAATTTTTCGACGGGTCTTTCGAAGCGGTTTTGGCGTCGTCGCAGTTTCAGTAATGGGTAAGGGGGCTGCCATCGAGTCTTCTTTTTGTCTCCACAAGCAAAATGTGTGCCCGTACGACATTTGCTAAGGGATACAGGTTCCGCTGTCTTGAACTTTCACCTGCTAAACGGATTTGTTTTAGCTCGGGGAGCATCATTGAGTAGCGGAGCACAAAAAAGTGAATTTCCCCTTGCACACCTACACTTGTTGGTATAGAATACACCTACATCTGTAGGTGTATTCTATGAACGACCCTCAAGACATGCCGAGCCTCTCGGAGGCTCAACTAGAGATCATGAACATCGTCTGGGACCAACCCGAGACGACGTTGGGAGAGATTTGGCGCGAGTTGCAAGACAAGCGCAACATGGCCCGGAATACGGTGCAAACCCTCCTCACACGGCTGGTGGACAAAGGTTGGGTTTCGTACCGCACCGAAGGAAAGGTGTTCCATTATCGGGCAACGATTCCAAGGCAGCCAACGATGAAACATGTCGTAGGGAGATTGGTGGAAACCGCCTTCAACGGTTCTGCCGAGGGCCTCGTCATGGCGCTGCTCGATAATCAGGAGCTAAAGGGCGACGAGGTGGAGCGAATTCGAGCTCTCATCGAAAAGGCACAGAGGGATCGGCGATGAACGTCCTTCAGTCTGTTTACCCTGGCGATGCTTTGGCGTCGTTTCTGATTCGAGTACTGGCCGAAATCACTCTCGTTACTCTCGGTGCGTTGTTCTTGACTCGGTTTGCCGTTCGTGGAAATCCGGCAATGCGTCACGGAATATGCATTTGCGCCCTTCTGTGCGTGATGATCGCTCCGGTCACAACATTTGGGCTCGAGAGGTTGGGGTGGAGCACGTTTCAAATCTCGCTTGAACAGAATCATCCCACTTCATCACTACAGATCGGGAATGCAATCAATGCGACTTCGAACACTCAACTGGCGCCTGATTCGGGGTTTTGGACATTAGAGCGGGCTCGCACCGTCGCATGCCTGATCCTCCTTGTGTGGTTCGTTGGTTCTGGCGTGCTTCTCTATCGATTGGCCGTGGGTTCACGAAAGGTCGGAAGGTTGCGACGATCAGCGAGAGAAATCCAGAATCCTAAATTAGACTCGGTAGTCCAGTCGCTGATCGCACTTGAGCAAATGCCGGCGGTCCCGATCCGCTTTTCTTCCCGCGTCCACAGCCCGATTGTCGTAGGCCCACGTCGTACAACGGTGATCTTGCCTGAGAAGCTGTTGGATCGGCTGGACGAAGGGCAACTGCGATGCGTCCTGGCGCACGAGCTCACCCACGTTCGCCAAAAGGATCCGCTGGTTGGACTCATTCAGAGACTTGTCGAAGCCAGTTATTGGCCACACCCTCTCGTTCACGTCCTCAACCGAGACCTAGCTCGGGCGAGAGAGGAAGTATGTGACAACGTCGCTCTTCACGGCACGACTGCACCGCAATATGCCGACACTCTCCTCACCGTCGCGCTGGGAATCACACCCACTCTCGCGATGCCGGGAGCGGTTGGCCTTATGACACGCCCATGGAGATTGGAAGAGCGGGTGAAGGGCCTGCTCGATCCCCAAAGGAGACTCAACACGACTATGAATATAAGACAACTCGCCCTGATGGGTATCGCTCTAGTCTCTGGAACTGTGCTGATCGGAGGCGCCCGTATCGTTGCTGCGCCGTATCCTCCTCACGCTCAAGACACCCTCGACCTGTTCACGCACTACGATCAACGGACACATCGGGTAACCGTGACCCACAAGCTCACTCGGAAGTCCGCCTTCAAGAAGCAGCAGAGCGCTACTTCAAGGGTTTCCGCGTCACGAATGAAGATAGCCCAGGAAGCCAATTACAGTGTCAGACTTGTGGAAGCTCCCGTAAGTCTCCCGCCGATGCTGTTGAAAGTTCATGCTCAGCCGGCGACTCCGCGTCAAATCGTCTCGCTTCAAACTTCGACCGTACTTCCAGTTGGACCCGCTTCTGCGGCGCCTCCGGTCTCATCGATCGCACCCGTACCTCCCGTTCAGGCCAGCACGCCATCCACAAGTGCCGTGATCGTCTCTGGTAGCGCAGTAGCTCAAGCAAAGGGAGCCGATTCAGTCGTGAGTATTGCGACCACAAAGGAGCCGGTTGATGTTGTCAGAACGAAGGGAGTGGATCGTAGCTTCTTCATTTCTTCCGACGGAATTCACACACCACTGACTCTAAATCTAGGTAGCGGCGCTACGAGTTCTGGGCCTAGCGGAAGCAGGGATGTCGTGATACGGGAGATTCATGGTCAGAGCTCTACATCCGCTTCGAGTTCCACCACGACGGAAGTTCCCTCCAACAGCTTAGGGCTTAAGAGCGATCAAGTTACAGGGGCGAGCGCTGAGTCCTCGGTCATCTATGGTCTTGCAACCACGAGGGGCGTGGTCAGCGGCCAGGCTTCAAGCATGTCTGGTGACGGGGTTCAAACCCTTACCGTCGTTGGTTCGCGAATTAGCGCCGTGACGCAATTACCGTCACACCCGCTTACGTATCAAATAAAATCGACTCACGTCGATAATCAACTCATCACCTCTATCGGAAGGAATCAACCGGCTAACGGTTCTTCCCCTCCATTTGAAACCAGGCTGGGACTGAGTACCCATCGAAACGCCCAGACCTTCTCCTATTGGGTGTCTTCCAAGTCGGACCCGGCGAGAGTAACCACCGTGTACATTGACGGAGATCATGTTAAGGTTGTGGGAGAGAACATTAAGATCGTGTATGTCCATTCAAAGGCAGCCAAGACCCACTCGAAGGCGAAGACCGACCCGAAGAAGCCTTAGCGAAAAGAGAATTTGACACGGAGAGGAGATCATGCACGGGTATTCACGCTTGTCGCAGCTTGAATCCCCTCTCCGGTTCAACTGTGCTGATCCTGACTTGCGGACTTCTAACTGTGCTCCTTCATTCCCTCACTCAAAAGCGTAAGTCGCCCTATGAGTGCCATACTCTATTGAAATGAAAGTCAGCATTATTGGTGGAGGAGGACGCGTTGGGTCCGATGCGGCCTACGCTTTGCAGTTCGGAGGAATCGTACGCGAGATTGCTCTCGTGGACATGAACGGCGAGATGGCAGCCGGTGAAGCGCTAGATCTTCGCCACGGTGCATCCTTGACATCGAACCAGACGTTTACTAGCTCCGACGGTTATTCAATCGTAGACGGAAGCGATTGTGTGGTAATCACCGCAGGCTTGAGACGCAAGCCCGATGAGACCCGATTGGAACTTGTGAACCGAAACGTCAGCCTGTTCAAGGGCATCCTGGAGAACCTCAAAGGCGTCAAGTTGAACGAGGGAGCAACCATTGTTGTCGTGAGCAACCCGGTAGATATCTTGACCCATCTTGCCGCTAAGGCCGAAATTGTGCCTCAGCCTCAGGTCTTGGGGCTTGGAACCGTACTCGATACCTGTCGATTCCGTTCGCTATTGGCCGATCACTTCAAGGTGAACGCAACCGACGTCAAGGCACTTATCCTTGGCGAGCACGGTGATTCGATGGTTCCGATCCTATCCTCTGCGACGATAGGCGGCGTGCCTCTTAGCTCGATTCCAAACTACGATCAAGAAATTGACGAAGTTTTTGAATTTACGCGCAAATCGGGCGCGGAAGTTATTCGTCTGAAGGGAGGCGCAGGTCGCGCAGTCGGAGTTTCAATAAAAGAAGTAGTGGAAGCTATTGCACTGAACTCTGACAAGGTGTTACCCGTCAGTTCTTGGCAGAAAGGAACGCTGGGCATCTCGGATATTTCGCTATCGCTCCCAACGAAGGTTGGAAGAGCCGGTGTTATCGAAGTCCTCGAGCCAGTAGTGAATGAAAAAGAGAGGGAAGGTCTGCACCAATCGGCGAAATCGCTGAAGGACGTTCTGGCTCAGATTAGTTAAATTAAAGATTTCTAATCTGAACAGGCCGATTGCGGATTTTTTCTGCAGTCGGCCTAATTTTTATTAAGACTGTGGATCGAAAGCCCTAGATTTTTCTAAGAATGGAACCCAGCGAACCCTTTAAACGATAGAGCTAAAGAAGAAACAAGACAGGACTCGAAAGATGAGAATTATGGATTACGAAACCAACCGGAGCTTGAATGACATCGGCGTCTTCTTGACGATCGATGAAGCAGACGAGCTTTGCGCGTATCTGCAGACTATGCAGAAGCGCCCGGAGGTACTCCGAGTCCATCTCAGTGAGATTGTGGGAAACCACCTGGAAAGAGAAATAACTGTCACCTTAGACAAGAGGGTCAGCTTAGTATGAAAGAAATGCAACTTAAGGAAATCAACAAATCAGACGCGGCGGTCGAATGGGCGCTAGATCAAGCAAAGATGGGTGATCGCGAATCGATGAGATGGCTACAAGATCGGAGGCTCGAAGGCAGCGAAGCCGCCTCCCGTGCCCTCGTCGAGCTTGCCCTGAGCGAACTCCGCACAAATTTCGCATTCAGCCTCGTCTAAAGGACGAGCCAAGTTTTTAGGGAGCCTGCGATCCAACCGGATCGCAGGCTCCCTTTTTGCTGGAAAGGGTTCGCACCTTGGAGGAGGAAGTTTTGGAATGGAGGGATTGGCCGAGGGGAAGTTTGGATCCAACGTGCCTGGGAGTTGCCTAAGGGCGATATCCCACACCGGATTCAGCGGCCTTTTGTCGACGGCCTGGAGACTTGTGGAGAGGTGGAACTGCAGATTGCGCAGCGGGGTGCGGCACGAAGCGTGAGCAAGGGATCGTTCTCGCGCGCATCGGAACAGCACTGACGCAACTGTCCCGAACTACCATCGAATGATATTTGCGCCCCAAACGAGGCCGGCGCCGAAACCGACAGTCATGACTGTCATTCCCTTCTTAAGTCTGCCTTCGGCTTCCGCTTCGTAGAGAGCCAAAGGGATGGACCCACCGCTCGTGTTTCCGTACTTGTGGACGTTTAGAAAGACCTTATCGTGTGGCAACTCAAGCCGCTTTGCGGCTGCTTCGATGATGCGGAGGTTCGCTTGGTGGGGGACAAACAGATCGATTTCGTCGGAGTTCATTCCGACCTTGTCCAACACTTTGCAGCAAGCGTCTCCCATTGCCTGAATCGCAAAGCGATAGACCTCGGCGCCCATCATGGTGATTTTCTCTCGCTTGCCAACTGCCTGGGGGCTTCCGAAGGGATACCGCGATCCACCTACGTCGATACAGATGTACTTGCCACCGCTGCCGTCGGACATCAAGACTGTCCCGAGCAAACCCCGATCGGTGTCTTCTTCGGCTTTCAGGATCACGGCTCCAGCTCCGTCACCGAACAAAATGCAAGTAGATCGGTCGTCCCAATTAACTTGCTTGCTCAGCGAGTCGACACCGATCACGAGGGCCGTATCAACTTGGCCGGCAACGATCATCGCGGCAGCGTTGGACAACGCATAGATGAATCCAGCGCATGCAGCACTCACATCGAATGCCCCTGCGTGCTTGGCTCCAATGCGATCCTGCACCATGCACGCGGTTGAGGGCCAAATATAGTCGCCAGACACCGTACCGCAAAGGACTAGCTCAATCGTTGCCGGATCGATTCCAGACCGATCGACAGCTTCTTGCGAAGCGTTCACAGCGAGCCACCCCGTACATTCCACAGGACCTTCGCATACGCGACGCTCTTTTATTCCCGTTCGGTGAGTGATCCATTCATCGGTCGTATCGACGATTTTTTCTAGGTCTAAGTTTGTCAGTACCTTGGTGGGCACCGCATGTCCAATCGATTGAATAACCGCTCTTCTACTCATGTACAGGTCCTAACTCGTCCAAAACCGTTCTTCTTATCGTATCCACTAATTCGTTTTCGATTGCTTTTTCCGTAATCAGCAAAGCGTTGCAAATGGCCCTCGGGCTGCTGCGTCCATGGCAAATCATACAAAGGCCATTCAACCCAAGCAAGGGCGATCCCCCGATTTCCGCATAGTCCATCTGTTTTCTCAACGGCCTCGTTACTTTCCGAACGGGCCAGTACAGCAGCTTCGAGACAGGGTTCGTGGGAATCTCACTCCGTATCGTGTCTGCGATGTACTCGGCCACCCCTTCACAACTTTTGAGGACGATGTTTCCAACAAATGCGTCGCAAACGATCACATCGGTAGGCTTGGCAAACATGTCCTTCCCTTCTATGTTGCCCGCAAACCAGGAGTGTTGGCTCAGTAGATTGTGGGCTTGTTTTGCGAATGCGTTCCCTTTGCCAACTTCCTCACCGATATTCAGTAAGTGGACTCGGGGGTTTTGTCGCCCCATAAGCTTATGTGCATAGGCGCGGCCAATAATCGCAAATTCAACTAAGTGCTCTGGGTCGACGTCGGGACTCGCTCCTGCGTCCAATAGGACGAAACCGCCATGCTTGTTTGGGAATTGGCTGGCAATCGCGGGGCGATGGACTCCATGCACCTGCCGCCATTGAAGAAGGGAGGTCGCGGAGGCAGCACCCGTGTTACCTGCAGAAACAAGCGCTTGTGCTTCGCCATCCTTCACCAGGCGAGCCGCAACCATCAAACTTGAGTCCTTCTTCGTGCGATAAGCATGGAGAGGCTTCTCTTCCATATCGACGCTTTGAGAGGCATGCCGCAATTCGACGTTAGACGGCAAAACGGCTGGCAACAGGCTGCTGAATTTGGATTCGTCACCGACTAACAAGATGCGCGACTTCAGTAAGGACGCCGCTTGAAGCGCACCCTCCACAATGGCATTTGGAGCATGATCCCCACCCATGACATCTAAGGCAATCGTCAAGTTTCGGCGTCCTTGGGCTTCAGCAGGTTAGACAGGTTGCCGAACTCCGGTCTGCCCCTTTCGGACGGACCGATTTCGAGACCCCGCGAGGTGGCAATTGGGCAGTTCCCTTCCCAACCATATTCGCAAAGGCTCTGCATGGGTAAGGCCAAAAGTAGAGATTGTCTAAGCAACTGCTCAACGATGAGGGTATTCCCTTCGAAGAGCTCAAACGGCTCGTCGCTTACGACTCGGGCATAGTCTTGCGGATTGAGAGAGCTGGGCGTTCCCTCGACAGAAAATTGCTCGTCAAGCTCAAAATCGACGTCTACTTCTAACGGCCCGCTACACCTCGCACATTCAAGGACCGCACGTGTGCTGAAGGAACCGGTAATCAACAGTATGTTGCCGGTACTCACCGCTTCGAGGAAACCCTCAAGCGGCTTTAATAATTCGACGTCCGCTTCCTCGGGCAGCTCGGTGGAGATATCCACCGCCAACTCTCTTCCCGGGTGTTGCAGTACATCATTCAGGTCGAGGAGATCGTCCCTTTTCATGATGTAGGGCGCATTGTACCCATGTCTTGGGGAGTACGGTTGGCTTTTGGCCTTCCCGAGCTTGCACTCGCCCGGAGTTGAGCTCACTCAAGCAGAATGGGGCATCGACTACGGTCTGAAACCGCTATGCTGCAGGTGTTCTGAAACAGGCATGCGGCCAAATACCCTAGCGCTATCAATAATCAACGGCCAGTTTCGGGGGCCAGGCTCACAGAGAATCCGTTCTTAAGAGCGCCCATCGAACGACCTATTGATCAAGCATCGCTTGCAAACTCGCCAACCTGGACTCAACCCTGCGGAAACTCTCACAAAATTCCCCACCATGCACTTTATTAAAGACCTTTTTGATATCTTGATCGCGTCGAACACAAGGCTGGCTAAAATTGCTATACTGTTTGGCAACAAGCTAGGCTAGGTACGTCTGGCATGTTCACGAGGTGAATCGATTTTGAGGAAATGGGGCTTTATTTTTGTCGCCGCTGCCGTCGCGTTGGCCGGATGCGGTGGTACAGGCGGCGGAGCCAAATCCGCGACCACTAAAGGTGGAACTACTAACAAGAGCGGCATTGGTGTGTTGCTCTCCAATCTTACAACCGAGCCTCCAGGAGCGATTGAAGTTGCGTTCCTGACTGGGCAGGGTCGTGCTCCTGGGGATTTAATCGCAGTTGTGCAGACTCTTAATTTTGCGGACAACTACGGGTTAGTCTCGAACCCACTAGCTCCTCAAACCGCTTGTCCACTCGTTGGATTCCAAAACAACATTGTTCACTTGGACGTGTCGTTTACAACCCAGGCGGCAGGCGTGCCGTCTCGGCAATTTACGGCTTTCCAATTGAACTTCCTGAACTTTGAGCAGGAAACGAGTGTGCCGGGAAGCCTGATCACTTATCCAGCGCCAACGACGCAGGCAGAAGGCGGTCCATTCCCGATCAACTACCCAGCGAGTCTGCGCGTATTCCCTGGTCGTGTGACCAGCCTGCCCGTTTATATCGACGACTCGATGTTTGTGGTTGACACCACCAATCCGGCTGGACCCGCTATTCAGTACATCCAGTCGCAGTTCATGCTCGCAAACGGGGCTACCACTTCGAGCCCGATTACAGGGTTCTTAAGCGACTTCGTTTCGTTCAACACTAACAGCCTTCCAGCGGCAGATCGGTTGGCGATTGGAAATCAAGCGGGCTTTGGAAACACTCCCGTCGATAGAATCTTCTTTAGCGGCGACGTTTATGCGGTCACAAACGGTCACTTTAGCGGCTCAAGCATTGCCGCGTTGACGCTCAATCCTTCGTTACAGGTTAACGGCAACCTAGGTGCAGCGGGGACATTGAGCGGACCTGGAGGGACTTTGCCTCATGCGGGAACTTACTCGTTGCTGGCAATCAACCCGACCGACATCACGCAGACGATGAAAATCGTTGCCAGCCAGGGTATTTGGCGAGAGCACAGCACCGTTCTTACGGGTCTATCCTCCACTGGCCTAAACGTTGTGACCTTCCCAAGCAGCAACGATGACAATAATCAGGAGATGGTTGCCTTCACGCAAGACGCGTCGAACAATATCACTTCGCTGTACTTTGGCTTCGCCGACTTGGATGCACTAACCTTCAACCTGTACCCGGCGATCAACTTGGTAAGCGGTTCGACCGTTGACTCCAAGGGAAATCCAAACGGCATCAGTGGATCGCTTGGATCGCTATACGCTCATGGCGGGGGTGCGACATCGTCTCCTGACCTAGTCCGAAGCGGAACGTACACGGTTAACACAGTTCCTGGCGCAAATGCCTATCCTCAGCCTCCGGCGGGATTGGCGAAGGGAGCAACTGGTACGTTCTACGTCTACCGAATCTAGTGCGACGCATTCTTGCCGGCATCGAGACGGAGTATGGACTCCTAGTCGAAGGGCACGGCGCGGAAGTGCAGGTTGACGATTCGATGGCACTCGTCCGGGATTACCCGGGCGAGTGCTTTTTGCATTGGGACTATGGATTCGAGTCCCCCCGTGCAGACCTACGTGGTTTTCGCCTCGACCGGCTGGCACAGGACCCGGAGGACGCCAAATATGATGCAGGCCGGTCCTATGGAGAAGCGAGGGATCTCCACTCTAACCGGATACTTCCAAACGGAGCAAGGTTCTATAACGATCATGGGCATCCGGAATACGCGACCCCAGAGTGTTGGTCGATTTTTGAATTGGCAAACCACGACTGTGCAGGCCAACTTGTTGTCAGACGGGCCGCCCATACGATGCAAGAACGCATCGGCCGGTTGGTAAAGATCTACAAGAACAATACAGATTTTCACGGCGCATCCTATGGAACCCACGAGGGGTATTTAGTGCCTAGGTCTGTCGGATTTGAGCGGCTGTTTCAGGGACTCTTACCCATGATGGCGGTCCGCCAGGTACTTGTCGGTTCTGGAAGTTTAGGGGCCGCCGACGGCCGCAGCAAGGGATTTCAGCTTAGTCAGCGTGCGGACTTTATTTCTGAAGCCGCTAACGCCGAGACACTCTATCGCCGACCAATCTTCAATACCCGCGACGAACCCCACGCGGAGTCTGGCGAGTGGATAAGGCTCCACGTGATCTGTGGCGATGCCAATATGATCTCAAACGCCACGGCGCGTAAAGTTGGGCTCATGAAATTGGCCATTGCACTGTGTGAGATCAATCAATCGCCTGTATGGCGGTTAAAGGACCCTGTACGGGCATTTCAAGCGATTAGTCAGGATCAGGCCTATGAGTTCCGGGTCGAGCTCGAAGGACGCAGCTGGACCACTGCAGGAGAGATCCTCGAATCCTATTTTTCCGCGGCGGAGCTCCTGCTTGACTTGGACCAAGAGTTGCGTTGGGTAATCGATAGCTCAAGGCAATTGTTAACCGACTTGCGCTCGAACTTTGATCGATTCAGGCGCGAAGTCGACTGGGCCGCCAAACGAACCATGCTGGACGAATTCGTCGAATCGGAAGGAACCACATGGAAAGATCCCTCTTTGCGTTCGTTTGATTTGGAATATCATAACGTGGACCCAGACGAGGGCCTTCACGCCGCTCTCGTGCAGATGGAGGAAGTTGCTCCCGAACCAGAGGTCGCCGATTTGCTTGCCTGTTTGGAAGGCGTAAACGAGTCGACCCGGGCTTTTGCGAGAGGATTGGCAATTTCCAAATTCAAGGACTACTTAACCAGCGTTTGTTGGCGCACACTAACGTTCAGCGAAAATGGGAAATCAATTGAAGTCGATTTACCGCCAGACGCTGATTATCCGCCGCAATTAGCGGAGGCAAGTGACGTAGGAACGTTTATCAACATGTTGAGAGGTATTCGATGACAGACGGAGATAGGCTCACTCGACCCCTAACGAGAGAACCAGACAAAAAGCTTGGCGATGAGAGCGGACCAAACGTGCCGAACATCCGAAAACCCGAGGGCGGCAACGAACTCCTTCGGCGGATGAAGAAAGTCGACCCGGACCAGGCGAAGAAGTATCGCCAGCGATCTGGACAATGATCGCCGAGAGCCCAAGAGACTTTGCCGAATTAACTGGCTTTGGTAAGGTGTTGGAAAACTCCTCCCAAACCCATCTTGACGCGGCATTTGAGATTCACGGAACCACCGTCCTCTGCCTGCGATATGACCAGGGAGTGTTGAGCCTTGCCGATAGGCGGGCGACCGCAGGCAACTTGATCATGTATGACCAGGCGGAGAAGATTATTGCGCTTGACGATACGACGGTCGTTGCCATATCGGGCGCATTCGCGAGATCCGTCGAGGTTTGCCGATTCCTGAAGCACTCATTCAAGTACTACCGAAGAACGGTGCTTCAGGAGATGTCACTTGAGGGCAAGCTAACTGAGATTTCTCGCGCATTGGCAGGCAATGCTCCCCAAGCAATGCAAGGGATCGGCCTCTTTCTGCCTATCGTAGCCGCCTATGACAAAAAGCGCGGCGAATTTGGCGTGTATTTTTTTGATGGAGCGGGAGCCCGGTTTCAGAACGGATCTTACGCGTGTGCCGGCTCGGGGTCAGAACGCATTCGGGGCGTATTTGAGTACATTTCCCGAACCAAGGGCCGTTTTGAGACCCGACCCCTTGCCGAAGTTCTGGCCGACGGACTGCAGATGCTCGACATCGCCGCAGATCTGGACTCTGCGACCGGAGGATTCAGCAAGACGCTCCCCGTAACTCGTGTTCTCGATCAAAACGGGAATCGTGAAATTCCAGAAGCAGAGCTTCGCGCCGCGACCAGCCTCATCCTCAATGCTGACGGGCCTGTTTCCGTACCTAAGGCACGCGGATCCAAGCGTTGAAGTCGGTAAGCGACAAGTACCTTGTATGAATACACCCTTTGACTGCCACGTTCTCCAGCGGTGAACGTGGCAGTCAAAGGGTTTATCCGTCATCCTTGAGGGCTTCGATATATTTCTTGCGATGCTCGGGACCCAATGTGCGCCAAGTTAGGAACTGCTTTCGGAGATTGGCCAGGAAGCGCTTGTTCACCACCGGCCAATTCTCGGGATCTCCAGCCAATCGAGCCAGTTGGAGATCGAGGACGTATACGCCAGGTACATGTGCCGGGCTTGCCGTTAGAACAAGGGTTTGAGAGATCCCGAGATCGTATGGCGCCAACCATGCGACGGTGGACACACGGAATTGAGGATTCAGTTCATTCTCGTCGCGAATTACCTCGGTGGTCGTGTTTGCAGTCACGAAGTCACCGATCGTGTACTCCTCGTAAGCCTTCAGCCATTCGCCGAGGAACCTGATAAGCGGACCGGCTTCGGCTGTGCCGATGCTGAACGGGAGGGGGAGATTCCAGACGTCCCCCTCTGGGTCCGTTTCGAATACTTCTTCGTTCATTGCCGGCGCTGCAATTTCGCTGGCTTTTCTCGCCGGGTAGATCGTGCTCGCCAGTACTACCGCCATGACGATCACTGCCGACATAACCGCCGACGTCGAGCTGAAATTAAGGGTCAGTCCGGGTAAAGCGCCAGTAGAGACAATAATTTTCGCCGATGTTTGGGCCACGAAATAACCGATGACCGCCCCTAATACGCCGTAAACGAGCGATTCGGCAAAGAACAGCATCGCAATGTGGTTGGGAGCGAGACCGATGGACGAGAATATCGCGATCTCCTTCGTTCGCTCGTAGACACTTGCCACCATCGTGTTTAGTACAAACACCGATGCGATGACAAGTTGAACGAGGACCAACCCGAGCCCAACACCCTTTGAGCTCTCGAAGATACTGAATTGACGTACTTCCAGTCCGCCGTTCCCATTCGGAACCGAACCGTAAAGGTTGATTCGCAATCGAGGCATGAGCGTGTCGAGTGCATGCCTTGTCTGCTCAGGCTTTGCAAACGAAACGGCCATGTTGCGGATGTCGGCGCCCAATGCCAAAGCCGTCTCGGTTGGCAATATGAAACAGGCACTGGGGTCTAGGCGCAAGTAACTGCGAAAGGCCTTCGTGGTCGAAGCGGACTCTTGCTGATACTTGTTCGAAAGGCTGAAGTCAGCAGGCATGATTCCATCGCCGTCTAAGTCGACAAGGGCACGCATAAAGCCAGAATCGATAATCCCGATGACTGTGTAGTCGACACCGGCATAGCTGACCTTTGCCTTGCCAACTTCGTCCGGATCGACTTTCAGCTGCTGCGCGATCCTCTGAGGAAGGATCATCACATCTCGCTCACCCGGCTTAAACCACCTTCCGCCCGGCAAAAGAGCGTCTTGTGGATGAAGGACGTCGACTTCTCCGGCTTCAAAGCCCGCCATCGCACGAACTTCCGCAGAGCGGTCCGCTCTTTGCAGGGTCAGGACCCCGGTCGTACCGATATCGGCCCCATAGTACGCGGCCCGACGAACGACGACACCCCTCCCAGAGAACTCATTTGTCAATTGGCGATACATTGCCAACTGCATCGGATCCAAGCCCGGACTTCGGAGCAAGATCCCCGAGTATCTGGCGGGAGTATTGCTAGAGTATTCGTTCAGCGAAAGCTCTTGGACGATCGATGTGAAACTCAGGACGATGAATGTCATCACGACGAGCGTCAATGTGGTGAGAATTGTCCGAGCCTTTCGACGTCGCATATTGCTGACGCCCAGATTGAACGCAGCCATCGCGACGCTGGATCGCTTGATATCGACCTCGTGAACTCCGCTTTGAGCCTGGCGCACTGCTTTCAACGATGCCTCGAACTTCCCAAGGATAAAGGAAATGACGATGAGGCTAAGCGTGCCCATTACAAACGCCACAAAGATCATCGCGGGATTGCTAACGATCTCGAAAGCAGGATGGATCAATCGAAGAAGGATAAACGCCCCAATAAAAAAGGCGACTGCGAATGTAAGCTGCTTGGAGAGCAGTTGATTTCCAACTAACAACCTCTCCATGAAGTAGCTAAACGGGATAAGGAGGAAGAGGTAGAAGATGACGCCGTTGACCACGTCATTGGCAGTGCTCTGTAGGATTGGATGAGACCTAAGCGCAAGCCCCCACGCGGCTCGAGCGTGACGCTCCGCCTCGGGCCAGTCCCGAACCGCTTGCGACGCTTTGGCCTCCTTGATTTCCTGTTCCGCCTGGGCTTGGAGGTCGGTGATGCCCTTACTTACAATTCGATATTTCTTAAAGCGAGCCAACCGAGTGGCGTTTATCGCAACGATATCCTCGGCCGTATGGAGAGGTACGTCGGCAAACCGACCGGGAGACGGAACGTATCCAATGCCGGCCTCGTTTCCGAGCTTCGAGTTGGTTAGGATCAATCGAGACGCACCGGGGCCGCCTTGCGCAAGTACAAAGTAGCGGCTGTCCGGTCGCACAAACAGAACTTGAGTGTCCTCAATTTCGGGACTGAATTTCGTGTCGAATCCCGGACCGAGGAAGCCGTAGTCTTGAGGATGTGCGCCGGTCGCGGCATCTCCAATCCAAACCCACTGCAGGGCCTGTAGGTCCTGGGGATCCACTAGGTCGTACAGGTCAACCGCTACACAGTGAAAGACCACCAACGGCGAAGATCTCTCAGAAGTTTTGAGAGGGAATTCGATGTGATAGGTGTCGTCGCCGTAGGTACCCCAGGATGGTGCATAGTCGATGTTGCCCGTAATGGGGTCCATGTGAAAGGCGACAATTCGGGTGATCCACCGTGAATCGTCACTATAGGCGGTCTTCGGCGCAACTCCGACAATTTTGTAATTGGCATGCGCATCAACCGCTTGGAACATGTCGCCGCGCACGCCCATCATGGTCTTTTGCTTGGCAAGGACACCGGCTATAGCTCCAGGCACAGGCGTGTCGGGCACAAAGCTCTTGTTGGCGTCATAGATAGCGACGTTGCCCGTGAGAGTCGAAAAACCACCGGTCAGACTCATTCCGACGGGCTTGGCAGGAGTTATTGCCAATCGATAGTCGGACGTCTCGGAGCGGTCCGAAGTATCGTTCAAGGCGTGATGGAGCATTGCCGCCACCGTCTGAATCTGTCGGCGCACATTGCTTACATCCACCCGATCCAGCGTATCGAAAGGAGTGTCCACCCTTTCGCGGCTGTCCTCGACCGTCATGAACGTCAGTGCGTTCATTCCGGAGGTTATGAGCGGCTCGCAGTCCAACGCGAATTTGCCGGGAATGTTGTTTTTCCAAGTCCTATCGTCGCCATTGTTGACCGCGTCTACCAACACGACTCGTGCGGGCGATACATCCATGACTTCGGCAAGGTGATCGGCATGAGCCCGGAACAGCCGGGAGAGTTGCCGGACGTTGTCCTCTTCTTCGTCGCGATAGTCGTAAAACCAGCCGCGCGCGTAACTTCCAATGCTTCGGCTTCCCGAGGACAAATCGAGAGTCAAACAGAGCAGTGGAGGATTGTCGTTTGAATCCATGCGTTTCTGGACATATTCTCGAACTCCGCGCAACGCCATGAAATGCGCACCCGAAACAACAAGCCTCAGTGTTCGGGCGTGCGGTCGACTTGAGAAGATCCTGGCTGTTTCCAGGAGGCCCGCCAGTCCACCGATAGACTCTGCGCCGGGAGCCATTCCCGGGACAATCGACATGGAATCCGCGTAAGCGATCTGGACGATCGCTTCAGTCTGGTCGGCAGGGTCGTTTCCGGGAAGATCTGCAATCAGGTTGTAGCTTGTGCGCTGGACCCAATCTTGACGGCAACTGATGTGCACTGCCTGATGGGCCTGGCAAGCCTGGAGTACAGGCCCCGCGGACTGCAGCGGCAGATAAAAGCGAGGCACACTAAGCGGCACCGCGCTAAATTTGTTCTCCGCATCTCCACGAGGCATCGTGTTCGGCTCTAGGAAGATGATTGCTGAAGCGCCCAGTTTTGCGGCATTCTTCCAGCCTGCGCCCACACCGAACTCTTCTACGACCGCTGAGCCCGCAACATCGAGCCCACGAAGCGCTTCCAAGGAACCGTTGCCTCCATAGATGATCGGGCAATTTAGATTGCATGTCGAGGTTCGAACCAGATTCGGCCAAAGTGGCAGAAGGTCGATTCTCTGACGACCGATTTCAAGCTTACCGACGGCGTCGGGGTCGGGAATCGTTACCGTAAAAGGTTCCCGGTGGATGTTGGTCGCCTTCAGAGACCTAAAGCACTCCTCCGCATAATCGAATGTCTTGGATTCTGCTTTGGAACCTGCCAATCGAGATCCCAGTTTGCTGATAGCAACGTAATCCTCACGAATTCGATCCAAACGAACCTGCGGCAACAGGTCCCGATAGATCTTCTTTACTTGGTCATCGCTTGGAGCAGACCAACCTAAACAAGCAAGGCAGGTTAGCAGAGTGGTCAGTACACTACGCGAAAAAAGGCGCTCGCTTCGATGAACGGTATGGGAGACAGGCCGAGTTCTCTTTACGGTAAGGGTATTTCGCTCGATGAAGCTCAGCAAGGTAGCGATCATGGATTTGACAACGACGGTGTATGGAAGTTCTAATTCGACTCCTTTGTTGGAAATCCTCTATCTCCAAGCATAGAGTTATTGCCAATCACCTTTCTTTGGCCTTTCTAACTTCCAAAGTAGAGACGTCGTCGGACGAACTTAGTCCCACGAAACGATGCTGCCTTTCTATCCGCGTTACCTACCGCAGATCCCACATGTAAGCTACTGGATCCTCTATCTCGCCCGCCCACTGGCCTTGGACGTCGCATCCGCTGGATAATTGAATGGGATCGAGCGATTTTACGCTCCCATCAACTTCAACGACATTCAATCGTCCCATGTGCCAAGGCCAAGCTCCGCCATAGAGATTTGAAGCCGACTGCACTTGTGGCGCCCAACCATCGGAAGTAGTAAATACCTTTACATGAGAATTCTGCTCACCTGTAAAACTATCCACTGGTACGACGCTGGCGCCGTCCGGCTCGTAAAATCTACAGGGCGGAACGACCAGCCAGTTCCCACCCCCAAACGGTATTCCGCTTGAATTTCGACTCCAGACTGAGTCCATGAACTCCACTGTGTTCGAAGGATCGGACACGTCGTTTGTCTCGCGAGTCAGCGCATGGCCTCCATCGGAGGTCAAAAGAACAGGGGCCAAATTCTGATAGTTGTAGCCGTAGTCTGATCTCAGCGACGCCGTGTAGTACTGAGAATCCGTATCTCCGGGCACCAGATCCTGATCAAAAGTCGCCTCAGGCGTCGGGCGGTTGCTAAAATCGGCGGGGCACTGGAACACCTGGAAGCTGCCGACATACGGCAGAACCATCTGCACCCACGTTCGGTCATTTCGCGAGTTTGGCGGGGATGATGGCTGGTAATTGATCGGCATAAACCGGTCGTCGTAATCCAAATTGTATGCAAGCGAGCCTAGCGAGATCTGATGCAAATTGGATTGACACGCAGAACGGAGCACAACGCCGCGTGCCCCCCAAAAAGCTGGGAGAAGAATCGCCGCTACAGTCGATACTATGGCAATTACCACTAGAAGCTCGACCAATGTAAACGCTTGAATAAATCGACGCACGTTATATACGTTCCATTATATCGCTCCGTCCCGATTTGGACAACGTATAAACATCAACCGTTCCGGTCCGGCAAAACCCTTGCTCTTCATACCAACCTTGAATGCGGGCATCGCACTGAAGCGTGACCAGCTTATTGCGCTCTTCCGCAAGGGACAGTGCCCATTTTGTGATGGACTTTCCGAGTCCAAAACCGCGCTTGGGCCCAGCCACGCATAGATTGTACAGACCGACCACGTTTTCGCTTTGGCAGAGCATCACCGCTCCAAAACGCTGCTTGGTTGTTCCAAATTCATACAGGTCGAGCCCATCCGCATCGGCGGTTGCCTGAGCCACTCTCCGACGAAAACCCTCGGTCTGACGCGGGAAAAACTGCTCGGTCATAAATTTGGCTACTTCAAACCTCGCATCCTTGCCATTCGCCTGGCTCATGTTGAATCCGCCGCCTCCAGGGCGAGGTTCGACCACGAGCTGAGCCAGCCGGTAGCTGACCCTAAAGTCGCTTCGATGCAAGAGCTCGCCAACATGCTCAGGCTCATCGCCTGGAAGCGCGTATACGTTAAACGCTCGCCTTGACATCGCCAACGAAACAAGCTGTTTGGTTGACCAGGGATCTAAATTCAGGCCGGCGGCGAAATTGCATATTGGATGTTCAAATTCCCCCAAGCAAGCTTGGAATCCCTGCTCCTTCACCAGCGTCGTGTTAGGAATCGCCAATCCCAGGTGAAAATATGTCTGTCGCAGATTGTCTGACGAATGGCGCTGGATGTCATGCAGGTTCACAAGACTGCACTCCAGAGCACGCCGACTCCAATTTTGTTGGAGGATCCGATCACTCCAAATGACAAACCCGTGAACACCGTCTGTCCCAGGAAGAGCTGAAGCCCCTTGGGAGTCAGGAACAGAGTGGTAAACCGGTCTCCTTTTTTGTCGAACTTCAGCAGGTCGAGTCCCACACCAAGGTCAAAACCATTACCGGTATCCACCTTGACGCCAATCCGAATCGTCGGTGCATACAGGTTTTTCGGAACTGTAAACGAACCTCCGGCAAACTCTGCTTCGAAGTACTTCGCAACTTCACGCATCAGTCGCCGCTGGACGAAGATTCCGCCGTAATGCCCAGTGTCCAACCACAGGACCTTCGGGGCAGTAAGGGATTCAATGAGTTCCTCCGTTGAACGCTTTGGTATGACTGTGTCGTATTGACCGCCGATTACCAACGAAGAAGTCGGTTTTCGTGTCGACAGATATTTGAGTGGCTCAATAGACTCAATTGCATCTCTCAGTTTCTCCTCTGAGAACCCCCGACGGCGAAGCACGTCCCTTTGTCGCACCAACAAGGAGGAGTCCCACACAATGTGCGCCAAATTCACACCCCCCAGGATGAAAGTCACATGAGTGATCCGCTCGTCGACGGCATAGGTCAGCGCCGCCACCACTGCTCCCAAGCTTGTTCCCGCCAAACCAACCCGCCGGTGGTCAAATTCCGGACGACTCTCCAGGAAATCGATCGACCGCCGCGTATCGAGTACCGCTTGAGTCATGGTCGCAACCAAGCTCCGTGGATCCGGCTCGATAGCCATGTCGCCAGATCGCCTGCCGGGAGGCGTGCGACCCAAATGATATGGCAGAGTCATGACAGCGGCCGCGATGTTCGCTCGATTCAATTCCTGAGCCATCGCGCGCTCGTTCTTAAGGTCGACTGCTCCCCAGTAGTGCAACACGAGAACTACCGGCAATGGCCCTGACGCGTTGGCAGGCAGGAAAATGCGCAGCGGCACAACATTGTTGGTCGGGTACGGACTCACAATCGGACTTGGAAACTCCTCCAAGTACTCGCTTTCATCTTCGGTTTGGTCGACTTCGCGCCAAGGGGCAAAGGTCATCGGATCCGGTCTTTTCGCGACGCTTGGAATGGGGGTAAGAGGAACCGACTGAGCGACGACAGGCCCAATCAAAAAAGCGAACAGCAAGAGTGCGCCAGCAAACCTCGCTTGGCAACGCATTCCTCCGATAGCATTCAATATTCGGAAGTTGGATTGCGAAAACCAGTTCACAATTTCAATGTACTCTGGGTTTGCCGCAATGTTTCCGACACAGGGAAGCAAACCGAGTTGAACCCTTCATTTTAAGCGCAAGATTTACACCTTTAGGTTCTTTTGCACCCACTCAACAAGACTTTGGAAGACTTTTGGCGGGTGATAGACCCGCATTTGAATGCCAGTCCACGAATGTGAGTAGTCCGTAAGCGCCACTACGCGCCCGCTGTGGTTTAGCGCTAACCGACGAGGAAAAAACGTGAACTCCTCCGCTGGTGGATAGAAGAGCTGAACTCGCCCATTCTCGATTCTTGGGATGGTCAGTACCTTTGCCCGCAATCCGCCCAAAATGGTGTCATGCTCAAAGCTAGCCGGCAGTTCCTTCCGAGCTTGATCGACGACATGAAGCCAATCGGCAGGCATTGAATAGTAGGTCACCGTATCGTGACCGGTGCTTGTATCTTCATCACGTTGAGCAAGGGGAGTATTGCCTCCCAAAAACTCCAGCCGTGGATGCCCGAGGGACATCACCACACAGCCAAACACAAATCCTGCAACCAACGCTGCCCATACGATTGCACGGGACTTTCGAGGATGGTTGGGCGCCATTGGTTCATTTTACGACGGATCGGCCAAAATAGGATGAGCCTATGTACTTCACCAAGTTCCCGCACCGATCGAATTTCTCTTTTGTGGACGAATACAGGGAGGCGGATTCGACGATCAAGGCGGGCGGGAAAGTGTTCCCGGTCGCTATCACGACCTACGAAGGAGGTCTGACCCATATCCAAATTAACTGCACGGAACTATGGGGCGAGAACAAGTGCTTGGAGAACCTGACATACCCAGACCAGTCCGACCACAAACATTTGAAGATCGACAGCGGGTTCAAGATCAATGTGCTTGGGAAGCGGGGAAAAGAACTCCTCACGGGGACGTTTGGAGTTTCTGGAGCAGCCTCGATGTTCGCCTTTGGACTTGCGGACGATGCGCAATTCTTCGGCATGGGGCAGAAGACCTTTGGCAAAATGGAATTGTCGGGAGTTCGAACAAAGTTCTGGAACACCGACGTTTGGGGGGATTTTCATCCTGCCCAGTTTTCGGACAAACCCACTGACCCACCGTACTTTTCCTTTCCTTACGTGGTTGTCAGATTGGGTGACGAATTCGTTGGATTGCTTGCTCACAATCCCTTTCCTACTTTCATGGAAACCCCAGGCCCGGACCTCGATCCGGCATCGATGAAAGGGCAGCGAACGTCCGCCGACCTAATCGTCGGCAGTGAAGGAGGGGAGCCCAACCTGTGGATTATTTATGGACCTTCCTTGCGCGAATTGACGAGAAAGCTCCAGCAATTGGTTGGTGTGACGCCACTACCTCCGACCTGGGCCCTTGGATACCACCAGTCCAGGTGGGGCTATCGGGGGCACGACGACTTGTTGCAGTTGGATGAGCAGTTTGCCGAGAATAAGATTCCCTGCGATTCGCTTTGGATGGATCTTGAGTACATGGATGGGTTCCGGATCTTCCAGACAAGCAAAGAGGCGTTTCCGCTTGGATCGAATGCAACCGCAGCCAAACTCGCTGAACACGGTCGCCGCATCGTCCCCATTTTGGACCCCGGAGTGAAATTTGAACCCGGATACAAAATCTATGAAGATGGACACAAGCAAGGGATCTTTTGCCAAAACGCAGAAGGAAAGGAGTTTGTCGGGCTCGTTTGGCCCGGAGAGACGGTTTTTCCTGACTTCACGCAGCCAAAGGCCCGGCGTTGGTGGGCTGGCTATGTTGAGGAGTTCGTGCAAAGCGGGTTTGGGGCAACCTGGCTCGACATGAACGATCCATCCACAGGTCCAGTCGATCCGACCGGAATGAGATTCAATGACGGCTTAGAATCTCATTTCCCCTATCACAACCAATACGCGCTGGGAATGCAGATCGCTACCCAGGAAGGGTTCCTCCAAGCGCGCCCGGAAGAGCGACCTTTCCTACTCTCGCGATCAGGCTTTATCGGCAGCAGTAAGCGTTCGGCCATCTGGACAGGCGATAACCTCTCGAACTACTTCTATCTCAAAATAACCATACCTACGTCGGTAAACATGTCCATTTCGGGATTGCCGTTTAACGGCCCGGATATTGGCGGCTTTGGGGGCAGCGTTACGGACGCTTTGATGGTCGATTGGGTGAAGGCGAACTTCCTCTTCCCATTCTTTCGGAATCATTGCGCCAAGGGGCAGCGCCAACAAGAACCATTCGCCTTTCCCGAGTCGGTTATGTCGGTTCTCCGTCGGTACATTCGGCTTCGATATAAGCTCATTCCTTACCTTTACAACCTATTCATCGCCCAGGAAGAGGTTGGAGATCCGATCCTTAGACCGCTCTTCTATGAATTCAGCGATGCCGGTCTCGAGAAATTGGATGACGAATTCATGGTTGGACCTTGGATTCTGCAGGCGCCATTCGTGGAGGAAAACGCAAAGTCACGAACAGTTACACTGCCTGGAAACGACAAGTGGTTCGACGCGGTATCTGGCGAATGGCTAGATGCAGGCACGACCACTGCCAAGAACGATAAGACGACGACTCCACTCTACATTCGCGCAGGAGCCATCGTTCCGATGCAGCCGGGCACTCCGGTTGACAACCAGAAGGAGCTGCGCAAGGTTCACCTTCATGTGTTCCTTCCCAATTTATGGTCCGGGGAATCCTCTGCGACATACAAGGCAGACGATGGAATCTCGTTCGGTTATCGGAACGGCGAACGCAGCGCCCTTACAGTTCGATTGGCATCCGCCAACGGCAATTTGGCGATCAGTATGGAAGGAACCGAATCGGGATTCGGCGCTATCGAACCCACATTCATCATCCATGGCGATCCTAAGAGCGTGCGTATCAATGGAGGAGTTGTAAAACTTTCATCGGCAAAAGTTGTACTCACAGGCAGACCACTTAAGGTAACCGTCGTGAACAAGGCGTAAGACCATCTGCTCCTTGGAGCCATAATTCACTTATGTATACCGGTATCGTCCAAGGGATAGGTCGAGTTAGGTCGTTAGAGAACGGCGTCTTTAAAGTGGCGGCCCCGGAGGGTTTCGCGCCAAATGGATTCGATATCGGGGAGAGCCTTTCGGTCAATGGATGCTGCTTGACAGTCATCGATGACACGGGTTTACTCAAATTCGATGTGAGCCCGGAAACTCTGGCCCGTACATCTCTTGGCGATCTGGTGGAGGGATCTGTGGTCAACCTGGAACGACCCATGAGCGCCGACGGCCGATTCGGCGGACATATGGTGCAGGGCCACGTCGACACCACTGGGACGATTGTTTCGATCACTCCCAGCGGAAACGCAGTGGTCTATCGCTTTCAAGCCCCTTTGGAATACGACCGATACTTGATCGACAAGGGAAGCATCGCAATTGACGGCATTTCACTTACGGTGGTCAAACCCCAACAGGGACAGTTCGACGTATGGGTTATTCCCCATACCCTAGAAATGACCAATCTTGGAGTGCTCAATGTGGGCAACCGAGTCAACCTTGAGTTTGACATGGTTGCCCGATATATTGAAAAGTTGTTGGCGGCTACCGCAGTCTTACCGTCCGCTTGATTACTTGTCCGGGAGTTTTACGCGTTGCAACCCCGTTGTCCAGTACTGGCACACCATTTACGAAAACGGTCGAAATTCCGACCGGCGGGGTCTCAGGGTCTTTGGTGGTGGCTTTGTCGAGAACGGTGTTGGGATTAAAAATGACGATATCGGCTTTGTAACCGGGCTTTAATTCACCTCGATGCCGGAAGCCGAGCCGATGGGCCGGAAACGAGGTCATCTTTCGAATCGCCTGTTCAAGCGTCAAAACGTGACGCTGACGGACATAGACGCCAAGAATTCGAGGGAAACTGCCTGCATATCGGGGATGAGCACCCCCACGCTGGCCGTCGGTGCAGAACATGATCCGGGGCGAGGCGATAAACTTCTCGAGATCTGCTTCCGACATGGCGGTAACAACAACGGTTTCGCCCTCTTTGGAATGAGCGCCCGAGGTGGCGGCAACGATTTCTTGGCAGATAGATACCGGGTCCTTTCCAGTCAATTTCGAAATCTCGCCGATCGTCTTTCCTTTCCATTCCGGATCGGGGCCGTAGTTTCCTAACAGAACGTGGTCCGGCCCCCCCACGTCTTTAAGACCCTGTTCCCACAGCTTCTTGTCGGCGTAATCTTGGGTCGGAATCAAAACGCGGATCGTTGACTGCCAATAGGTGTAAGGGTACACGTCGGCCGTAATGTAAATGCCGTGCTTCTCGGCATCATCCATTTTGGCCAGAATTTGTGACGCCTTTCCCCAGACGCGCGCCGAACCGATCTTGATATGGGAAATCTGCGCCCCTAAGTGCCCCTCTTTGGCAATCGTGAACAACTCGTCGATGGCTTGGAGAACGTAGTTGTCCTCATTCCGCATATGGCTGATGTAAATGCCGCCATGCTTGCCGGCCGCTTTGGCCATCGATACCAGTTCTGCAGTGTTGCCAAAGCGGCCCGGCTCGTATTCAAGGCCACTCGAAAGGCCCAAAGCGCCGTCCGCCACTTCTTGCCCCACCAGATGAACCATCTTCGAAACTTCGGCTTGGGTGGATTCACGCTTATAGTCTTTCCCCAAAACTATGCCACGGATCGTTCCATGTCCAACATAGCTCGCGATGTTGAGCGCGACGTGTTTGGCCGCGTATTGAGCGAACATCTCTCGAATCGGATAATGGGATCCACCATCCTGACCGATGACAGAGGTGGTAATGCCCTGGCGGATTTGTGATTCGGCTACAGGGTCTGAGAGAAGCCACCCATCCACATGGCTATGCGCATCGATGAACCCTGGCGATACGACCATCCCTTTGGCCGAGATCACTCTCTCGCCCGGTTTTCGGTTCAGGTGGCCGACTGCGACGATGGTGTCCCCTTGAATACGAACGTCGGCCACGTGCCTTCTTAAACCGGTGCCGTCAATGACCTCCCCACCGGTGATCAAGATCGACGGATTCGACTGAAAGAGGATAAGCGAAAGTAAAAGAAGTCCCATGGTTAGTGATTGAGTACGCGCGCTAAAAACTCTCGTGTCCGTTCTTCCTTCGGAGCGCCAAGAACTTGCTCAGGCGGACCTTCCTCAAGAATACGGCCACTATCCAAAAAGATCACCCGGTGAGCCACTTCTCGGGCAAATCCCATCTCGTGGGTTGCCACGATCATGGTCATTCCTGACTTGGCGAGATCTCGCATCACTTCGAGTACCTCTCCCACCAACTCAGGATCCAACGCAGATGTTGGTTCGTCGAAGAGCATCGCCTTTGGTTTGAGGCTGAGGGCTCGCGCGATGGCCACTCTCTGTTGTTGCCCCCCAGAGAGCTCGCCCGGAAAACTGTAGGCCTTTGCTCCCAGTTTGACCTGTTCAAGGAGAGCCATCGCGTCCCGCCTTGCGACAACTGAATCGGTACCCAGAACCTTTCGGGGCGCCAATGCCACGTTCTCAATCGCTTTCAAATGGGGAAAGAGGTTAAACCGTTGAAATACCATTCCAATCTCGCGTCGAACGGCGTTCACGTTGGTCGGCGTGATCGGCTCACCACGAAAGGTGATCGTGCCGTTTGTTGGCGTCTCAAGGCGGTTCACGCAACGAAGAAGCGTGGACTTCCCACTTCCAGACGCACCGATCATCGCGACCACCTCCCCCTCCGCGACATCAAGGTCAATCCCTTTTAGCACTTCGTTGCGACCGAAGTATTTATGGAGGTCTTTGATGGCAAGCAAGGAACTCACGCCTTCACCCACCCGAACCGCCTGGCTCCATCCCTCGGTTTACTGATCGGTTGCCACTGCTCTTCTAGACGTCGGACCAACCAAGTCAGCGGGAGGGTCATTGCGAGGTAAAAGACGGCAACCGTCACATAAACCGTAGTCGGTGAGCCGCCATTGATTGCGATCTCCTTTCCAACCCTCATGAGTTCAGCCAGTGCAACGACCGACACGAGGGACGAGTCTTTTAGGAGGGCAACAGCTTCGTTGGTCAGCGGGGGCAGGACGCGCCTTAGAGTTTGAGGAAGGATGACATTTTGCATCGATTGCGGGTAGGTCATCCCCAAGGACCGAGCAGCCTCCATTTGACCGCTGTCGATGCTCTCAATCCCAGCGCGGAAGATCTCAGCAATATAAGCGGCCGCATTGAGGCTTAACGCAAGAACTCCCGAAACCATGGAAGACAACTCAATCCCAACAACTGGCAGCACGAAATAAATCACATAGATCTGCATCAGGAGCGGCGTGCCTCGGACAATCTCCACGTAAAACGTGGCAATCCACTTTAGGATGCGAATCGGGGAGATCCGAAGCAGCGCGACGATCAATCCGCTGGGGATTCCGATCAGAAGAGACAAGGCGGTCAACTCCAGCGTCAGCAAGGCGCCTTTCAGAAGTTGAGGTAGTGCTTCCCGCACAAGGTCCCACCGGAAAGTAAACGCAGACCCTCCCATTTGCGGCGCCGCTTTGATGGCCTTGAAGGTTTCGATGGGAATCTCCTTGACCGGTGATCCCTGATTTTTTCGTGCTTCCAATTCGGCGACAATTGCGGTCGTAAGGGGATCTCCAAACCACTTCTTGTACGCGGTCGCATAACGGCCGTCGACTATCATTTGGGATAGTGAGCGGTTAATCAGGCCTATGAGTTCCGGGTTGTCCTTCCATGCCACCAAGCCCAACGACTCTTTGACAAACGGCTCGCCAACCATTTCCAGTTCTGGATAACCTTTCTGGAGGATTGCCTTGATCGTGGGCAGGTCACCGACGGTCGCGTCCGACTTGCCGTTTCGGACATTCATCAGGCCGTCTTGAACTTGATCGAACCTCAAGAGCCGATCCTTGGGAACGCCCAGTTTTTGGACTGCGTATTGTCCCGTCGTCTCCTGCTGAACGGAAACGATCTTGTCAATCAAGTCATTGGGACCGTTAATTCGATTGTCACCCTTGCGACGCACGATCTCCTGTCCTGAGAGCATGTACGGCCTGGAGAAGACGTACCCGTGTTTCTTGCGCTCCTCAGTAATCGTCACGCCTGCCATTGCGAGATCGCACTTTCCGCTCTCCAAGGAACCGAGCACCCCTGCCCATTCCAAACCGATCCACTTGGATTTCAGACCGAGATCCTTTGCGATTTCGTTGCCGATATCGACATCGAACCCGATCATCTTGTCCTTATCCATATACTCGAATGGCGGATAAGTGGGATCCGTAGCAAAGATTAGAACTCCGCGTTGCTTGATCTGGGGCAGCGAGCCCTGCGCTTGCGAGACGACGGTCTGACCTAGCAGCGCCAGGCAGGCTAAGGCAAGGGATAGGGTTCGCACTACGGTTCCAGTTGCCAATGTGCCCATATATTACACGCGGATCGGCATTTTTACCGGAATGAGATTTTGCAGAGACTCGTTACCGAGTCGAATCCGTGGGAGCAAATCTCGCTGCGTCACCGTGAGGAACGCGTGCCCTTACCTACACCTTTGGCGTCAGGGGCATGAACTAAGATTCATTGTTGGTTACACGAATCGACGTGTTCCAAGCGGCAATGCCGCCGCCGTAAAGAGTCTGCGGACAGGATCCGTCAAAGAGTTGGAAGCGAGCAGAGGCAAATCGCAAGCCCGCGTTCTTCCCGAGGGCGGCGAGACGACCCGCCACGCACTCATTAGCTAAAGCGCTTGCGTCTCCGTCTATGTCTGGATGACATCGACCGGTGCAGTGGCCCAATGGGCTCGGCGCCTAAGCGGTTAGACGCCTCGCCAGGAATTAGGCCGCGCTCGCTTTGCGTGCTCCAGGGTAATCGCCAGCCATAATCCGATCGTACGCCCCACTGAGAACCCAGTTCTCAAGTTGTTGAGCTCGATGCACGGGCATTGGGTGGGTGAAAGTCTTACCAATCAAAGCAAAAAGGACTACTTTGCCAATCTTATCCAGCGCATCTGCGTCCTGATAGGCTCTTGCCTGATCCATAAATGCCTCGCGACTCATTTCGCCTGAGAGCCGGTTCGGGCCTGCCGTGAGGGCAATTTCCGCATCGATACTCGTTTGCAGAGACTGGCAGGTCAGAAGTCCGGCTCGATCTGCTGAGAACTCCGCCTGCCTCGACCATTCGTACATCGCAAGCACAAGCGCGTAAGTTGCGACATCAGACGCCCCAAGCGTGTGCTTCCCAAGCAGGTCCAGCAGGGGGAACAGGACGCTTGCTACCGAGAAGTAAAGAACATGATTTGCCTTGATGTGTCCGAGTTCGTGACCAATGAGGTGATATAGCTGCTCGTCCGTCATCGTGTTGATCATGGAACTGCGTAGCGTGATGTAGGGTCGCTCTACTCCGCCGGCAAAGGCGTTCGGGAACGGATTACTACTCAGATAGAGCTCTGGCTCCGGCATATCGAGTACCTTGCATGACTCTTGAAGGATGCGATGCAGCGTGGGGTACTGATTTGGCCCGCAACGAACCGACATGCTCATGTTGTAGCAATAGAACCACCGGTCAAATCCATATTCGTAGAACTTTGAAACGACAGTCGGCAGCAAGGGGACTTTCTTGAGCTTGTCTAGCGCCCAGTTGTCTGCGTCCGACGTAAATGCTTCGGAGGTAATGCCGGTGAGTATCTTGCGGTCAGCCATTTGATACATGGTACGCCGTATCACTACCGGGGTTGCAATTCAGCGTTCAAGACGAAATCGATATGCCACTTTTCCGACCGCAGGTTCCGGTTCGGTAAATAGGATTCGCACTGAACAGACCAGGAAACCCGTCCATCAGACTATGAAGGACGGCGGGGCGTTCTTCGCGTCTCACAATCGTCGTTACCCAGGGTTCAAATTTGTATTTGCCTATTCTCTGGATCAAGAATGCAAACCATCCGATTCCACAGGAATAGGATCTTGATCTCACGGATTTGCGTCGACCTTGAAAATTAATCTTGTCTTTAGAGCAAATCTATCATGATTAATACTTGAAGGAACAAATCGATTAGGACTAGACTTGTTTTGGATAAGTACTGTTATCACGCAGATCATCGCGCATCGACTTTAAAACTCGCTAACGATGGAACCATTTTTACTTAAAAGTTGTCCTTTAGAATCAAGAGAGTCGTTAATTAAACGACCGCACAACTAGACAAACTCCTCTCAGGGACGCTCCTTGACCCTCACGCGGGCGTCCCTTTTTTTGGGACTAAAGAAGGCCTGGTAAACTTACAGCCTCATGTCGCAGTTGGATCCTAAACTCGTAAGGCACGCATTGACGATTGCGCGTCAGCACGGGTTCGCGGAAGTTGAAATTGGAATCGGTGACGAGTGCTTCTCGGCAAAACTCGACCATGCCGTGAAACGAACGCGGGGCTCCAGTTCAGGTTCGGAGGTCACTGCCGGTGAACCAGAGTATCAAGTCATCGCGTCTACCTTAGTCGGTTACTATCAGGAAGCCAAGCAACCGCTTCGGGTAGGAACGGCAGTTCACGCCGGGGAGGTCGTGGCCATCGTTACCGCACTCGGCATCGCCAACGACGTAGAGTCCAAAGTAAGCGGGGAAATTGTCGAAGTCTTGGTTGAGCCGAATCAACCCGTCGAATACGGTCAGGCATTGGCAAAGGTGAAATCATGAACCGAACAAATGGAAATACGTTAGTGGGGACCCTCGTTACGATCGCGATCATGGCGGTCCTTGCGGTCGCCCTATTCAACGGGAGTGGCGCATTCGGCGGAAAGGGCGTTACGCCCAGGAAAGACGGCAAGGGAACGACTGTTCTCGGTCAAGTTCGGTACGACGCAAAGGATACGGTTTGCCGCAGTAATTTGGGTCAGTTGCGAGAAGCACTCATGATTGCTCAAAGCAACAATGACGAAAAGTATCCTGAAACTCTGCAAGAAACCAAGTTAGGCGACGACTTCTATAAGTGCCCGCTTGGCGGCGAGAAGTACATCTACGACCCGACCACCGGCAAGGTGTATTGCCCGCATCCAGGTCACGAGAAATATTGATGCTAAGCAAGGTTCTGATCGCAAATCGAGGCGAGATCGCGTGCCGTGTCATTCGAGGATGCCGCGAGCTTGGCATCAAGAGCGTGGCTATATTTTCGGAAGCGGATCGAGAGAGTTTGCACGTAAAACTGGCCGATGAGGCCATTTGTGTTGGCGCAGGTTCGAATTCGGATTCTTACTTGAATTTGGCAAACGTTTTGATGGCCTGCCAGATCTCAGGGGCAGAAGCGGTTCACCCTGGATACGGGTATTTCAGTGAACGGGCCAATTTTTCGGTAGCGCTTGAATCCCTTGGAATCAAGTTCGTTGGACCGCCGACCAAAGCCATCGAGGCAATGGGGGACAAGGCGAGCGCAAAGAAGGCGGCGATCGCCGTTGGCTGTCCGGTCGTTCCAGGCAGTGATGGGGCGGTTGCGAACGAAAACGATGCGCTCGGAATCGCAGAGCAAATCGGATATCCGGTGCTGTTGAAGGCAGTTGCCGGAGGAGGTGGGCGGGGGATTCGGCGAGTTGACGCTCCCGACGAACTCTCCGGCCTCTGGAAGACAGCCCAAGCGGAAGCCCAAGCCAGCTTTGGTTCGGGTGAGATCCTGATCGAGAAATTCGTGGTGTCTCCACGGCACGTCGAGATTCAGGTCATCGGCGACTCCTATGGAAACATGATTCACCTTGGCGAGCGTGAATGTTCCATTCAGAACCTCCGTCATCAAAAACTGATCGAGGAGGCCCCCTATGCCGCATTGCCCCACGACGTGCGTCAGGCGATGGGAGATTCGGCAGTCCGAGTAGCTCAGAGTGTGGGCTACCAGAATGCGGGCACGGTCGAGTTCCTGGTCGACTCCGACAACCAGTTTTATTTCCTGGAAATGAACACGCGACTCCAAGTAGAGCACCCGGTGACCGAAGAAGTTACTGGAATCGACTTGGTTCACTTGATGCTCCAAATCGCAAGTGGAATCCCACTTTTTATTTCTCAAGAAGACATTCAGATCAACGGGCATGCCATCGAAGCTCGTATCACCGCTCAAGATCCAGATCGGGATTTCGCTCCAAGTACTGGCTGCATCACCGGTTGGAGGGTTCCAGGTGGTCGGGGAGTCCGCATTGAGACCCACTGCTATGCGGGCTTTTCGGTGAGCCCTTACTACGATCCACTTCTAGCAAAGCTGATTGTGCGGGGAAAAGACCGTGACGAGGCCGTTTCCAAACTTCGGACCGCTCTTTATGAGTTTGAAGTTTCCGGGATCTCAACCAATATCCCATTCTTGCGACGCCTCATCGAATCCGAGGGGTATTCAACCGGTGAATTCGACACCGGATACGTGCCTAGATTTCTCGCTGGTGAATACCAGTGATCAATAACATTGTCCCGGTGCAAAGAAACAATCAGAGTTCTCTCGGTGTCGATTACAGTTTATTCAAGCTCATCAATAGCCTAATTCCCATCGAAAGACCCAGACGAGTTGGAGGGCGCGAGCATGCCGCGTCTGGGTCGATGACTGTGGTTTCCAGCTTGGATCATGCCGTCACAGGTGTCGCCTAGATGGCAGTCCGCTCTAAGCGCAAGGCTCGCGAGGCCGCCATGCGAACCTTGTATGAGATCGAATTGGGACATACAGATGTCGCCACCGCTCTGCAGGTGACACTGGAGGAAGCGAACCTCGCCCCCGATATCGCTGCCTACACGGAGCGGCTCGTGCTAGGGACGCGAAGGTGCTTGCCGGACATCGATCGAAGACTCTCCGGATTGATTCGCGAATACGACTTCAATCGAATTGCCGCCGTTGACCGAAACGTCCTGCGTGTTGCGGCTTTCGAACTGCTTGAACTCCCGGAGATTCCTCCTGCAGTCACGATCAACGAGGCGATCGAGATAGCCAAACGCTATTCCACCGCTGAGAGCGGAAAGTTCGTAAATGGTGTCCTTGGACAATTACTCAAGGACACCCCGAAAGCGAATTGGGATCCTGAAACGGCTCCGCCCGAGTTGGATGAGGCGCTCGCCGATGAGCCAGAACCTGAAATCGTCGAAGAGGTGGTTCAAGAGGGCACGGAAGAGGCAAACTTCGCGACCAAGTATGGAACATGGAAACTTCGGTCGGGAGACGTGAAGATTCCATCCAACACGGAGGGCAAGTAATTTGAGCGCGCAAATTCTGGATGGTCTAGGTCTATCGAAGATCATTCGCGAAACACTCAAGCATCGGGTTGATTCTATCAGGGCAAAGGGGATTATTCCTCGGTTGGATGTACTGGTTGCGGCCCAAGATCCGGCAAGCCTCTCGTATGTCCGCATGAAGCAGATGTGGGCAGAAAAGGCGGGAATGGAGGGTCACAGCTACCCGGTCACCGACGAAACGTCTCAGCAAGAGCTGTTGGACAAGATTGCCGAGTTAAACGCAGACCCTAAAGTTCACGGAATTCTACTTCAGCACCCTTTGCCGAAACATCTTGATGAACAGGAGGCGCTGATCGCCCTTGGAGCCGAAAAGGATGTGGATGGCATTTCACCAGCATCGCTGGGACGTTTGGTCGCCGACCTTCCCGGGTTTCGATGCGCAACACCTCTTGGGATCATGAACTTGCTTCAACACTATGAGATTCCAATTCAAGGCAAGCGTGTAGTCGTGGTTGGACGATCGGTTATCCTCGGTAAACCGGCCGCATTGATGCTGCTTCAAAAACACGCGACGGTGACGATTGCCCATTCTCGGACCTTGGATCTTCCAGATCTCTGCCGTCAGGCCGACATCTTGGTTGCGGCCGTCGGGAAGGCCGAGATGGTCAAAGGTGATTGGATCAAGCCAGGGGCGGTGGTTATCGACGCAGGATACAACAAAGTCGAAGGCCGCAAATGGGACGTCGGCGACGTTGAGTTTGAGTCGGCAAGTCAAGTCGCGAGTTGGATCACTCCGGTTCCGGGCGGCGTAGGACCAATGACGGTAGCGAGTCTTTTGTGTAATGCGGTTGATTCGGCGGAAAGTCACTTGGCGTAGCGTCCTAACGAGAGTGGTCGTCTATGGCGCTCTGTATCTGGCCGCCTGCGGATACTTGGCATACCAATACGTGCACCCCTCACGCCAGAGGATCATCAAGCCAAATTGGGTTACCGAGGTAAATGTGCCTGGCGAGAAGGGCGATATTCCCACCTGGTCTTCCCCGAGGCTTGCTGCGAAGCATGGAAAGCCAATTGTATTCGTACTTGCCCATGGTTACGGAGGCACAAGAGAAAGTTGGACCGACATCATGAGCGCCCTCCCGAAATTGGGATTCGAGTGTGTTGCTCCCAGCATGCCTGGTCAGGACGCCAGCCCCGATCAATCCGTCGGGTTTGGATATCCAGAGGCTCGTACGGTTACAGATACGGTCAAATGGGTTCGAACTCGATACCCAAAGCCACCCAAGATCGTGCTGCTTGGCGTTTCAATGGGTGGCGCGGCATGTTGGCTGGCCTCCGAGGAGGATCCGACCGTCGATGCGGTGGTAACAGAAGGCGCTTACGCCCGATTCGATGAGACCATGACTCATTGGTTGGATCGCACATTCCCAGGAGGTTCGATTTATCTTAGGCCAATGATCTGGATGGCAAGTGTCATGGCTCATGTCAATCCTTCCGATATCGTGCCGGTGAACTCAGCCGCGAAATGGAGAAAACCCGCCCTCGTCATACAGGGCGGTTCTGACACCTTGATCACAATGTCCCACGCCGTACGGCTCTCAAAGGCCGCCCACTGCCCCTTATGGGTCGTCCCGAATGCCGAACACGCCCAGTGTTACGAGGTAGCCAAGACCGAGTATCTAAAGAAGCTCGCTGAAATAGCGAATCGCTTGTAAGATTCAGGTGCGTCATCTCGGCTCGAGGCCAGTGTCATGGGAGGCGCTTCCCCGATACCATAGTCTGAACTCCTATGTGTGGTACTCCGCATTGATACGCACGTAGCCATAGCCAAAATCGCACGTGTAGATTGTCGCGGTCTCGCCGTCTCCCAAGCGAAGATCGATGACGACGTGGTCCGACTTTAGTGCCGACGAGACCCGCTTTGCGTCAAAGGACGCAGGCGCTCCTTCCTCGAACAGAAGGTGCTCCTCGTCTGCGGCGATCAAGCTAAGGCGGACATCTGCGGGCGAAAAAGGCACTCCGGCACGACCGGCGGCCATCAAGATTCGGCCCCAGTTTGGGTCGCATCCAAACATCGCGGTTTTCACAAGGGGCGAATCGCCAATGGTTCGAGCAATCTTCTTGGGGTTGTCCGTACCGGTAACTTTAATTTCGACGAGCTTCGTTGCGCCTTCGCCATCTCGAGCAACTTGCTTGGCAAGCGATGTACACACGGATGTCAGCGCATCTTCGAACTGCTCTTCGTTGGCTTGTATTCCCGAGGCGCCGTTGGCGATCAGGATCAACATGTCGTTCGTAGAAGTGTCGCCGTCTACTGTCATGCAGTTGAAGCTGCGATCGGCAGCTCGCTTGAGGATCGCTTGCACGTCCAAACCCTCTACGTCCAAATCCGAAATCACAAAACCGAGCATCGTTGCCATGTTGGGGGCGATCATTCCCGACCCCTTGGCAAATCCGATGACGAGTCCCTGGTGCTGATCGTGAGGAGGTCGAGGAGCGAGTGACTGAGGAGAAGTCACAGTTGGGCTCGCGCTGTTAACCCAAGCCCATTTCTCGACCAGGTCCGTGGTTAAAATGGCATCCATAAATGCCCTGGCATCGACCCCGAGTTTCTGCGACGCTTCCTTGACGCCTCGCTCCACCTTGGCCATGTCCAATAGGTGTCCGATAATCCCCGTCGAACCCACCCCGATTTGCTGTGGGTCGATCGATAGTTCTTTGCCAACCAGAGCGGCCATTTGAGCCGTATCGCGCTCCCCCTGGACACCCGTACAGCAGTTTGCATTTCCGCTGTTCACGACAATGGCACGAAGCTGACCTGACTCGACTACTTTGCGCGAATAGTCGACGCAGGATGCACGAACGAAGTTGGTCGTAAAGACGCCGGCGGCTCTTGCCGGTCGATCCGAAACGATTAGACCGAGATCGTTCCTCTTATTCTTGAGCCCGCATCGGACTCCTGCCACAGTAAATCCTTTAGGTAGGGGAATCATATTTCTCCTATGGCCACACGCCATCCATGGGTAAGCCGGTTTCCTCAGGAATACCGGCCATTAGGTTCATATTCTGAATGGCCTGACCCGCCATTCCTTTTACTAGGTTATCGATCACTGAGCACACCACCGCATACCCGAGTCGTTCATCGACGCTTACGCTGATCGCGCAACGGTTCGAACCAAGCACCTGCTTAGTCGATGGCGGGGTGTCCTGTGTTATGACAAAGGGCTCATCTAAATAGAAATCCTGGTAGATTTCCTTAATGCGTTGCGTCGTTTGAGCGCTCTTCAACGGGATATGGGCGGTGACATGGATGCCGCGCGCGATCGGAATGAGATGGGGAGTGAATCGGACACGCAGCCCCGAGAGCTGTTCTATTTCAGGCGTATGCCGGTGACCTACCGTTCCATAAGCCTTTACTCCTCCGTCAAGCTCGGAGAACATATAGCTCGTTTCGGTCCGTGAACGTCCTGCACCGGAGACGCCGGATTTTGCGTCGATGATCGGCACTCCAAACACCAGCCCTGCACTTACCAAGGGCTGCAACGCCAACAAGCTGGCAGTCGGAAAGCAGCCAGGATTCGCGACGAGTTTGGCCGCCTCGATCTGTCGTCGATCAACCAATTCTGGAAGGCCATAAACTGGTTTCGTACCCAAACTTGGGTTGGAGTGCTTTCGCCCGTAATACTGCTCATACACGTCAAGGTCGTGGAGTCGAAAATCCGCAGAAAGGTCGATCACCTTGGACCGTTTGAGTAGATCGGCAGCCACTTCCATCGCGAATCCGGTTTCCTGACACAGAAACGTGAAGTCCGCTTCAACGCTCTCCGATGAGAACTCGCTCAACAGGAGATCAGACGAAAGCCAAGGACATTCATCACGCAGCGTCGAACCAGCACGACGGGCCGATGTAACCGTCGTAACCTTAGCACAAGGGTGGGCTCCCAGTAGCCGGATCAATTCAGACCCGCCATAACCCGTAGCGCCCACAACTGCGACGCGAATCGTATGTTGTTTCATCGGAACCGTGCAGGTTACCTTGCTTGGCGCGTCGATTGGGCTTATGGGAGCAAGTCGGCGTGCTGGCGTATCGGGTTCTGGCCAAATGAGATCCCTGTAGTGCCCAACCCCTGAGACGACACATTCTCTGCCGCTGTCATCCTATGCGAAGACATTCGGGCACAAAAAAGCCCCACATGCTCTTGGACATGCGGGGCTTTCCCAATCGACTACTACTTCTTAGGAGGAGCAGCAGGCGTTGTGGTTGTTGTCGTTGTGGTTGTTCCCGGTGTTGCAGGAGCAGCGGTCGTTGCAGGAGCAGCCGTAGTTGCAGGAGCTGAAGTGTCAGCAGGAGCAGCCGTGGTTGCAGGAGCTGAAGTGTCCGCAGGAGCAGCTGTTGTAGCGGTCGTGTCCTTCGGAGCGCTCGTTGTTGCGCTTGAATCCGCCGGGCTTGTCGTGTCGTCACTCTTGCCGCAACCACTCATGAGAGCAGCGCCGAGAACGCCTGCGATGAACAGAATCATAAACTTTTTCATATCGTATCCTCCATGTTGAACGCGGACTTCTCCGCAAGCTTCCACAAGGGTCGCTCAACGCATTATACAATCGTATGGGCGTTTGATACATGAAAACAGCTTTTCAAGGCTGCATTAGGTCAGCGATAGCGCTCGGCGAGACGTGTACTTCGGCCAATTTCCACCTCTTAACCGGAAAAATCAGCCAATCCCGATCCTCTTCCTTCCGAAAGATGATCGTTACTTCCTTCAAATGCCGATCTTGATTCACTCCAAGCACAGAGACTTTGAAATCCACCGGGGAAATGATCGTCGCTTGATCGCCTGTCACGACCGGTGTCATATCATCGACTGTCACATCCGGTCTGCTGTCGCGTATGAATCTGGCAATCTCGCGTTGATTCCCCGACTCGTTCTCGCCATTGAGCTGCAAATTGTCGCTCAACTTGTCCATCACACCGCCCGGGCGGCCCTCTTTGCTCGCTTTTATCGATTCAGCCAACGCTTGTACGATTAAGGCAGTGTCGTTCTGGGGGTGTAGAACGAAGAGGATCGCTCGGCCACCTACCAGGAGGACCAAAAGAACCCCAAGAAACATCAACCCCTTTGTCGCTTTTCCCATACTCCTCATGACGGTGAAAACAGGTCGTTTCTCAGCAGCAAACGCGTATCTTCGACATCGGCGGCGATTTGAGCCTTCAAGGCATCCAACGATACAAACTTTAGCTCCTCCCGCAGTCGGCTAACAAATTGGATCTCAATCGACAATCCATAAAGCGAATCGCCCGGGTAGTCGATTAAGTAAGCCTCGATCGCACGGTCTCCACCTCCGACCGTCGGCCGCACGCCAATCGAAATAGAGGCCTTATAACGCCCACGCGAACACTGAACCCAGCCTGCATAGATTCCGTTCTCGGGGACAACTTGATCGAAGGAACGGGCGAGATTGGCGGTCGGATAGCCCAGTTGACGACCCAGTTTCTGGCCTCCGACAACGACCCCGCTAAGGGCGAAGGGCCTTCCCAACAATTGTGCCGCATCTTCGACCCGGCCACTCGTCACTGCGTCCCTTATCCGACTGGAACTGACTCGCGTGCCGTCGATTTCGAAAGGGGGCACGATCATCGCTGGAATTCGTGCAGCGAGCCACTCCGCGTTGCCTTCACGCCCATTTCCCATTGCGAAATCGTGCCCCACGACGATACTGGATGCCTTAACCGATCCGATGAGAATTTCACGCAGGAAGCGCTCCGCTGAAGTCCGGCTCAATTCCGCATCAAACGGCAAAACAACTGCGGCCGATACGCCCAAGCGCTCGAAGACCTCCAAGTTCTCCTGAATGCCCGAGATCGACTTCGGGCACCGAGACGGAGCCAGGATGGCAGCCGGATGCCGATCGAACGTAACGAGAATGCATGGTAGTTCTGCTTCTTGGGCCTGAAGTACCGCCTGTCGGATCACTGCTTGATGACCAAGGTGTACGCCATCAAACGTACCCACGCATGCCACCGATTGCTTCCACTCCGCTTGAAGCAGTCCTAGTCCAAAATGAACCTGCATAGAGAAATTAGTCTACTGGCCCACTCTTAAGGGCTGCCAGAGCTGATAAACATACAATTTGGGAAAAGGTCAATAAACAGAGGACGCCCGGCATTTGCCAGAACCGGGCTTCGGAGAGTTGCTCGTACGGGGCAATCAGGCTGTTCCCAGTGTTTGTCAACAGGATGGATATCAGAAAGATAAAGGCATTAAAGACAAATGGCAGCGTCACGGTTAGTGGAAAGCACAGCCGCCGAGGAGCAAGGACATTGGGAAAAACCTCTGCCGCAAGAACGAACGCAACCGCCCCCACCGCTGGAACACCTAGGAGAACTCCTGCCGGAGAACTGATGTGGTTCGGGTTTAACCAAGCAAAATAGCCGCCATACCCCGCCGCACAAGCGAACATCGTGAGCCCACAGGAGAGTGACAACGAGAACCGCTGCCGCGATTCACGCTTGCCATGTTTTTCATGCGGGGTTTTCTTGGATATCGGATCCACTTGGTTGGTCATCGTGAATCTGCTCGTAGATCTCTTTTCTGTGGACAGTGACGTTCTTTGGCGCACGGATGCCGACTCGCACCTGTTCACCTCTTACTTCTAGGACTACCACCTCAATCTCGTCGCCTATTACGATGCTCTGACCGACTTTGCGCGTGAGCACCAGCATTCTCTAAAGCCCTCCGTGGCCGGTGGCAGGGAGTAAGCATGCCAATCAACTTGAGTGACATCGCTCACCCGGTCCGCCTTTGGAACACCCGGTCCTATCAGTATACGCATCAGCCTGCAATTGGGACATCGTCCGGGTTACGATCTGAGGCCAAATCATAAAGCTTTAAGCATCGGCCACCGTATTTCGACTCCTTGATGCTGCAAAAGACCCTGAAACGTGCGTGTCAGTTCCAGTGATTCACAAACTTCCTGGGGGGTGATTCCACGTTGAATGCAAAACGCAGCCAACGCGCCTGACGACTCTCCGATGTTCCACTCCACCGGGTGCAGGCGATAGCAACCGTTCGTAATATGGGTTACTCCCAAGTTCTTGCATGCAGGGAGCAGATTCGTCATTCGGACCGGAACGAGCGCTCCGAGTGGGATCTGAAATGGCAAGGTGCTCGTGTCGATGTAGCTTCGTCCGTTGGTGCTGGGATGGAGATCGATTCGATAGCTTCCAACGCCCACTGAGTCAGTCACCTCCGATGCTCGATCAGTATGCGGGTTGGTGTAGGCGGCAATATGCTGCTCCAAGACAGTAGAAACGGCCCGAATCCTCCGCGATTCCCGGATATATGGCGCCTTCGCAAACCCATCGTCAGTTCCCGTGACATCGGGCCGCATATAGAGTCCTGCATACCCGGTTCCACCGTCGTGTCGTGGCGCCTCGGTTTGCAACCAGTAAAGCAAACTGAGCGACAGCTGCTTGGAATCGGCAAGGTGTTGTTCCCTCTCCCCTTCGTCGATATCAATGATCGAGCCGATAAAGTAGTCGTTTTGCGGCCAATTGACGATCGTGACCGGGTGAGGCACCGTGTTTGGCTCGAACTTCGTCGGATCCACGATTTGTCGATAGGAAAAGAAACCAAAGTCGCCGTCATACCACGGCTGGCGCTCTCCGCTGAAGATCGGTAAGTGTCTTGCCTTGCCGGTTTGCGGGTTGAGGTCGTCAAAACCCAACAAGGGCCCTGGCCAAAAGTCAGGGCGAAATGCTCGCCATCGGTCGTACTGATTAGGTTTGTCGATCACACGATGAGAACCCTCGTCGTAAGCCATCGCAAACACCCAAGTGAATCCCTGCACGTTTTCTGGCTCGCGCAGACCATCTACGGCATTGGGTTCTTCGGTTTCCGACTTTGACTCGGCGCCCACCACATATTCGGCTCTCGCCATGGGAAGTAGATCGCCCAGTTCAGTGGCATCCAGTACGAAGTTTGGATGAACGATGAGTTCAGACTCGTCAACGCTGTTGAACAGGCTCACCGCTTCGATTTGATCGCCGGTTGTTATGGCAGAGATCGCAGTCGTATTTAGCCGAACGTCCAGTCGCCCGATGCTGATCGCACCTTGGAGCATTTCATTGAGGACAAGCCAGCCTATTCTTGGCTCATGACAAAGCTTGCTGACCCATCCCCCTCCCGGATTCAATTGCTCGACCCCACGTGCGGATCCCGTGAGGGGTAAATGCTCGCGGTAGAAACGCCGGACAAGGTCCCGATAGCGACGGTAACGCGCAGTACACCCAAATTGTTCGATCCAAGGATGCTCGTCCGGCGGAACAGCTTGGGAAGTCAATTGTCCACCCAGCCAGTCCGTTTCTTCGGTAAGGATCACGCTCATTCCGAGCGAGCAAGCCGCCATCGCTGCGGCACAACCTCCGGCTCCTCCACCGACAATAAGAACGTCGCAAGCTGTTTCTCGCATACCTCAGTTAACCTCTTCCAAGGTGTTTTCGGTGTCCGCAAAACTACCGACGCCGGAAGTATCTTGCAATCCGAACATTCCGAGCCCCGGTGCAAATTCCCGATGCCCAGCATCGGTTCGGAAATGACCGGCCCAGGGTGGCCGATGTGGATTTCATGCGCGATACATGCGGGGGCTGGGCGCCAAACTGCGCAGAACCAAGGTCTCGGATTCCGATTAATCTGAGCGCATCTTGCGTTGTTGCTCCGTACCGTCAGGTTGAGAACTCCTTTTCGGTTTGAATCTACCGAGCGCACCGAAAATGCATGCGTCGATACTGGCCGTGAGTACCTCCAAGACGACATCCCAGATCACCTGCAGAGCAAGATCGAACAGAAACTCTTGCATCTCTCGGTCCCTCTCCCGCCATGTTTGGCAGCATATAGACGACACCTGAAGATGGCAACAATCTGTTGGACAGCCTTAGAAAACCTAGACCGAAAATCAATTGCTCTAGCCGTTTCTAGCTTTTTTCGTTCGAGTCTCTGCTTACCCACCATGCCCAGGCGATCAGCAAGGCCTGCAGTGGAAGTCGGATCAAGAGTGCGACGGGTGGGAATTCAGGGTAACGCTCTGCATGGATTGCCATGTTCAAGTTCGCCGGGAAGACGGAAATGTAGAGGGCAATCAAGCCCCAGGATGCCCAAAGGCGGACCTTGGGTACGACCAGTCCGATTCCGCCGAGAATCTCAAAGAAGCCACTGACTGCAACCAATAAAGGAGCATGCGGCAAGTAGTCCGGCACGACTTTGATGAATGGAGCGGGACGAAGGAAGTGCAGCGTTCCTGCGGAAACCATAAGAACTGTCAGCAATAGCCGGAAACAGAACTTGAATCGCGTCAATTCTGGTTCCCGGGGCGCCTGCTACAAACGTTAAGTAAATCGTTAATATCCATGACCGCACCCAGTATCTCGAGCATTCCCAAGACTGCATGAAAGATGACTTCGATCAAGGATAACAAACCGAATCAAATCCCACTCATTTTCGTGCGCATGACGAGATCTTTCACCGATCGAACGAACCAAGCGAATCCGCAAACACATCCCAAGAATACGACACAGACCAGCTTGCCAAGCCAGACAAGAATCCATCCAACCAAGTGCAGCGCAAGTTCAAGCAGGAGCTCGTACAGTAAATCTAGCAAGCGAACCACCCCAGAAAAGTGCCCAAAGGCCCCTGCTGGAGCACACCCCAATAAGCGAAGTTCGAAGGCCTCAGTCCCAGAAAAATCGGACCGGATTCTTTGCTGAAGGTAAGGGCAAATGTCAGCCTTAGCGCCACCATGGCTTCTCTGTCGCCGGTGTGGGTAGGTGCGCTTCGGCCCCGTCCGACGGAGTATCTACTGACTGAGCTGCGTTCGCGGGCTCCTTCGGCTCTGCTTGTTCCGGGACCATGATCAAAACTTCCTTTGCCCGCTCTCGAAGGCCCCTTCGAAAGATGGCGACTTGGCTTGTCACAACGAAAGGCCGTCCATGGGACAAGAACGTTTCTATTCAATTGAATTGCTATCCTTTCTCCGAACCGAAGTTTGCAGTTCTTGTAGGTATTTGGCCTCCGGCTTCCCCATCCACTTGCAGAAACTAAACCATACGATTTTCGAACCCAAGGACAGGATCTCGCCACCCCAAAAGGGCCGCAATCGGAATTGCTTTTGGAAGAATCCCCCTTTTACCCGTGCTTCAACTTCTGTCTTCAAAGCCCCGCCTTACCGGAGGCCGTTACGCGACGAACAACTCCGCTGGTACCCTTTAAGACAAGAATGAAGGTTCGAGAATTGCGTGAGAAGTTTCTGCGGTTCTTCGAGTCGAAGGGACATTTGCGTTTCCCGGGTGGCTCGTTGATTCCGTTTGACGTTACGGGGCGGCTGGATGAGTCGCTGCTGTTCAACGGCGCCGGCATGATTCAGTTCAAGCCGTATTTTAGAGGTATCGCGCAACCCGAAAACAAGCGCCTCATCACTGCCCAAAAATGCATCAGAACCGGAGACATCGAAGAAGTGGGGGACGCATCGCACCTCACGTTCTTTGAGATGTTGGGCAATTTTTCTTTCGGCGACTACTTTAAATCCGAGGCGATAGCTTTCTCATGGGAGTTCCTTACAGAGCCCCAGTGGCTGGGGCTGGACCCCAAGCGGCTATCCTTCAGCATCTTCGAAGAGGACGACGAGGCATATTCGGAATGGGCAAAGTGGATTGCTCCGACCGGGATCGAGCCCTCGACGCGAATCGTGCGTTTGGATGAGGAAACGAACTATTGGCCAGCCGGTGCTTTCAGTTTTGGGCCTCCGGGGCCGTGCGGGCCTAACTCGGAGATGTTCTATTGGGTGAGCCCCGAACCGCCGCCCGAAGGTCCCTACACGAAGGAAGACTGGCAGAGAGATGAAGCAGCCGGCAAGTGGCTGGAGTTTTGGAACGATGTCTTCATCACCTACGACTGGCAAGGGCATCTAAAGGACCCCGCCAATCCAAAACAGGGTTACGCGAAGGATGGGATGCCCGAGCTTCCGTTCCGCTCCATCGACACGGGTTTCGGCTTGGAGAGGGCGTCGGTGGTCTTGGGTGGCTATAAGTCTGTATACGACACAGACCTGTTCGAACCGATTCTCAAGTCGATCGACGATTTGATACCACAATCGATGGACCGCTCAGAGTCGGTGATCGGTGCGAGGAGGATCATTGCCGACCACATACGAACTTCGGTTTTCTGTATTGCCGAGGGGATCCTTCCCGGTAATAACGGTCGCAGCTATGTCGTTCGTCGCCTTATTCGGCGAGCGATATTGAAGGGCCAACGAACGTTAGGGATCGAGAAGCCATTCTTCCACCTCGTATTTGAGGGCCTCGTCGAGTCGATGGGCGACTTCTACACGGAGCTCATCGACCGCCGCGAAACGATCATCGAGACCTTGAAGGGAGAGGAGGGCCTGTTTCGGCGCACCCTTGCATCCGGAACGCAGCTCCTCCAGGCCGAACTGGACGATTTGCAAAAGAGAAAGGACACGACGTTGTCTGGCGATGTCGCCTTCCGTCTTTACGATACATTTGGCTTTCCTTTGGAGGTCACCCAAGAAATTGCCTTTGAGCAGGAAATCGGAGTCGACATCGATGGATATGAACTTGCCCTGAAGGAAGCCCAAGAACGCTCAAGAGGCTCCCAGGATCGAGAATCGGTCTATGGAGGGGTGGTCTCCGGTGAGGAACTATCGGTCGACGATGCGCCTGCTATGACCGAGTTTGTCGGCTACGGCTGTATCGATGCGATCGGCCGCATCGTTAAGATCAAGCCGGCTGGTGGCAACCGTCTAAAGGTTGCTCTCGACAAGACTCCGTTTTATGCGGAATCTGGTGGGCAGACGGGCGATAAAGGAACCCTGAAGGGTACCGATTTCGCGCTTGAGGTTGCCAACACCACTAAGAACGCAGGCGTGTTCTGGCACGATGTGGAGACCGATATCAGGGGTGGAGACCTCCTTGGCAAGCCGGTTCAAGCGCTGGTCGCATCTCCAAGGCGCGCTCGTATTCTACGGAATCACACTGCGACTCACCTGCTTCAATCCGCGTTGCGAAATGTCTTGGGAACCCATGTGGCCCAGGCTGGCTCCTACGTGGGTCCGGAAAACTTGCGATTCGACTTTACGCATCCATCGGCGATGACCGAGGAACAAAAGGCGGAAGTCGAGAGGATCGTAAACGAGCAGGCGCTCGCAAACACACCCGTCACCACCTACGTCGACTTGCCTATCGGTGAGGCAAAAGCCAAAGGGGCCATGGCGCTGTTCGGCGAAAAATATGGAAACCTGGTTCGAATGGTTGAGATCGGAGAATTCAGCCGAGAGCTTTGTGGTGGCACACATGTTCGATCCACCGGCGAAATCGGCCTTTTCAAGATCGTTTCGGAAAGCAGCGCTGCCAGCGGAGTTCGACGAATCGAAGCCATCACAGGCGAATCGGCTTATCTGTGGGTCCTTGATGAGACTCAACGCATCAAGCAAGCGGCTGATTTGCTCAAGACCAGCCCTCGCGATCTTGTACAAGCGGTCGGTCGCGTGGTCGATCAGGTGAAAGAGGAGAGGCAAAGGAGGGAGAAGGCCGAAATGGCCGCGCTTTCGGGCGCGAGGTCGAAGGACGACGCAGCCGAGTCAATCGACATCGCGGGGATCGATGTATGGATCAAGAATTTCGGTGTCGTCGACCAGAAGGCGGCTACTACTGCCCTGGACAATCAGGCCGCCGGCAAGAGTGCTTTTGTCGGACTCGTCGCCGTGCTTAGTGACGGAAAAGTCACGTTCATCGTAAAGGCGGGCTCGGACGCGGTCAAACGAGGCGTCCATGCCGGGAACCTGGTCAGAGAGGTCGCCAAGATCGCAGGCGGCGGCGGTGGCGGTCGTCCCGACTTTGCCACCGCCGGCGGTAAGTCACCTGATAGGGTCGATGAAGCTTTGGAGTCCGTCCCTGGATTGTTGAGGTCGATGATTCAGCCTTGAGGCATTTCCTAAAGGCTAAATCGATATCCTAAGCGACGGCGACGCAGGCTAATTGAGCATTATAATAATGCAATAACGCGCACAGAATAGAATACTGGATCGATCATCTATTAGCTGACCTCGCGTTCGTTTTGGCGTCATGAGGCAGGAGGATAGCGCGACTTCGTAGAATGGCGATTCACACGAAGATTGTTAGCCGGGGGCCAAAACTGGGTTCGAAATCGCACGCCAAGGTGTGTATCCTCTTGTCATGCGCTTCGCTACCAAGGCCCTTCGCGTCGGACAGGATCTGGATCCTCAGTATCGTGCGGTCATCGCTCCGCTTTACCAATCCGCGACCTTTGGGTGGGAGGACTTGGATCATATCCCGCAATTCGACTACACGAGGTGCGGCAATCCGAATCGGCACACCCTGGAGAAGGTCATTGCAGCACTGGAAAATGGCAAACACTGCGTGGTGTTTTCCAGCGGCATGGCGGCGATCGTGGCGGCTTTCTCGCTGGCTCAGGCAGGCGACCACATCCTAATCGCGGGCGACATCTATGGCGGCACATTCCGTATCGGCGAGCAGTTCTTGCCGAAGCAAGGCATTCAGGTGGGTGAGTTCTGTGCGCACAATCCGCTTTCGATTAACGACGCCGTTCAGCCTAATACGAAGCTATTGATTTTTGAGACGCCGACAAACCCCAATCTAAAAGTGTCGGATATTGCGGGCGTCGTAAAGGTTGCCAAGCAGCACGGCTTGATTGTCATCTTCGACAACACGTTTGCTTCGCCGGTTCTACAGAACCCGCTCGACTTGGGAGTCGACATCGTGGTTCACTCAACCACGAAGTACATCAGCGGACACTCCGATGTCATCGGTGGAGCGGTTGTTACCAATAACGACGCTTATTATCAGACTGTATACGACTGGAATAAAGCGGTCGGAGCGGCGCCCAGCCCATTCGACTGTTGGCTATCCTTACGCGGTGTGAAGACCATGAGCTGTCGTATGGACGTTCACTGCAAAAACGCCCAAGCCGTCGCCGAATTTCTTGATTCCCATCCGAGAGTTCGGCGAACTCATTATCCGGGCCTCGTCACTCACCCTGATCATCAAATTGCCAAGAAACAGATGAGCGCCTTTGGAGGCATGCTTGCCTTCGAAGTCGATGGCACCGTCGCTCAAGCCCGGAAGGCTGCCGAAAGCACCAAAGTGTTCTTGCTCGCCGAATCACTCGGAGGAGTGGAAAGCCTGATCGCCTACCCACCCCTTATGTCCCATGCCACGATGACCGAGGAGCAGCGGGTGGCCAAGGGCATTCCTCCGACCCTGCTTCGCTTGAGCGTCGGCATCGAAGATACTACGGACCTCATCGAAGACCTTGATAATTCGTTAAAGATCGCCTTTAATTAATTCGCTATCGAAGGAACGCTTCCCAAAGTCCGCCGTCCACTGGCAGCACGTGACCAGTTGTCAGTGACGTGCGGTCACTCGCCATCAAGTAGAGTGCATCGGCAACCTTCGTGGGAGTGACAGCGGCTTTCAGCAGCGTTCTCTGGGCGTAGAAGTCCTCCAGTTTTGTTCTCAGTTCGTCAGTGCTATCCTCATCGCTAAACGGAATCTCGTACTTGCTAAGCGAACTGATCAAGCGTTCGCGTGGGAACATCTGAGAACCTTCGACGACCGTAGCAGGAGCGACAGCGTTGACTCGCGTCTTGGGGGCGAATTCAACGGCCAGTTCGCGGACCAGGTGGTTTAACGCCGCTTTGCTCGTGTCATAGGCAACGCTTCCCTTCTTCGGTACAACTCCGTTGGCACTGCTCGTCATCACTATGTTCCCGTAAGAGCCCTGCTTGAGGATGATTTTCTGAGCCTCGTCGGCAAGCATGGCGGCGCCGACCACGTTGACGTCAAAATTCGACTTCCAGTGCTTGTCCGAGATCTTTCCCGTCGCTGGATCGGATGCCACAAAAAAGGCGGCCAGATTGATGACGATATCGAGCCCGCCAAATTGCCGAACAACCCCCCGAATGGCGGCCTGCACCGACGCACGGTCTGTGAGATCTACCGCCTCCGAGGAAACAACCTCTGAACCGTACTTCGCTTTGAACGACTCTGCAAGTTGGCTGGCAAGCTCCCCATTCAGATCGGAAACCACGACGTGTGCGCCGCCGCCCAACAAGCGATCCACTACGCTGAAACCCATTCCCGGACTGGCGCCGACTAGAAAGACGACCCGGCGGCTCATCTCCTTTTCAGGGGGCATCCGCTTGAGTTTTGCTTCTTCAAGCAACCAATACTCGATGTTAAAAGCCTCTTTCGGAGAAAGCGCAACGTAGTTGTCGACAATACGAGACGAATCCAGTCCCGGCTGAATGCGCAAACCGCCTTCAAGAGCCGTCGCACCCTCCATCACATGGATGGCGTTCGTGTAAAACTCGGCCGTGATTCGAGCCTCGGTCTTGTTTTTGGCGAAACTAAACAACCCAACCGCAGGCACGAGCACAACTGAGGGTGCGGCGGAGCGCATTGCAGGCGAATTCGGCTCCTTGTTCGCCTCGTAGTAGGCCTTGTAATCGGCAGTATAGATCTCCACCGCCTGCTTGATGCTCTTTGCAAGGGCCGATTCATCGCTGCCGTCCCACTCCACGAATAAGGGGCGAACTTTTGTGCGCACAAAGTGATCCGGGCAACTCGTTCCCTGCCAAGCCAAAACCTTGGCCCGAGCGCTATTCACAAACCGCAACACTGCCTCACTGCCATCGTAGTGCCCGATGACTTTGCCCACCAATCCCCGAATCAACGGCAAGAGATCCACCGCGATCCTCTCGCGCTCCGGGTGAACGGCTTTGATCTGGCCGCCAAAAAGGTCGTCTCCCCGCGCCTCTACCCTGGACAGAACATATTGGCCGATCGCGTCGACGACTCGGAGCGTATTCAAGTACGATTCACGGCTCGTGTTTCCCCACGTGAAAAGACCATGCGAACCCAAAACAATTCCATCGATCCCCGGGTTCTCCCGTTCTGCTTTCCTCAACCAAAGCCCAAGTTCAAAACCCGGCCTTTTCCACGGTAGCCAAACAAGCTTGATTCCCGTCTCCTGTTCCAGTTTCTTCAGTTGTTCGGGGCCGTTCGCGCTCGCAGCTACCGCGATCGCCCAGTCTGGATGGAGGTGATCGACATGCTTGAATGGAAGAAAACCATGCAACGGCGTATCGATGCTGGCGGCGCGAGGATTGTTGGCAAACGTGCAAAGAGGATATTTGTCCGCCATCGCATCCTCTTCATGAACTCCTTGATACCGGGCCTTCAGAGCCAGAAGCCGATCCATGTAAAGGGTGGCAAATCCACCGCGGTCGATCGTTCCAAGGTCGCCCCCACTACCTTTGACCCAAAGTACCTCGACATCTTCTCCAGTAACCGGATCCTTAGTCGTGACCTTCGCAGACGTGTTTCCCCCACCGAAGTTAGTCAATCGGAGATCGCGTCCGAGCAAGTTCGATCGGTAACGGAGTAACTCGGGCTCGTCCATCCCGTTCGTCTCAGTCTCATCCCAAAGGTCTTCCAGGTATTTCAAATTCATGTGATCGCGCCATCCTATAGGCGCCGTTCGGCACCCGACTCTTAGAGTTTAGAACGAACTCAGGGTTCCAGTCGCAGGTTTTAGGCCGTCGCTGTCGGCAGTTAACAATCGAGGTGGGATTATTCGCCGTCAAATGAGTCTGCCTTTTGGACTTGAGCCCTAATCCTCGGGCGCCCGTGATAGAATGCAATCATGTTGGGAGATCGCTTCAATCGTAGTTGGCAGGTTGCGAAGGAGAGCTTCTTGGTCCTTCGAAATAATCCATCTCTGTCCGTGTTTCCGATCCTATCAGGAATCGCCGCAATCCTTGTCTCGATTCCCTTCATTTTGATCTTGGCGTTTTCAGATTTTAAGCATGCGAGCCACCAGGGCACGTTCGGGACCGTACACTATGTCGCCTCAGCGGCCATGTATTTCTGCAACTACTTCGCAATCATCTTTTTTAACTCGGCATTGGTCGCCTGTGCAAATGAGAATCTGCAGGGTCGCCCGACCTCGTTATCATTCGGCTTGCATGCGGCCGCACGACGGCTTCCCCAGATTTTGGGTTGGACACTAATTGCTTCGACGGTTGGACTGATCCTCCGAACGATCGGCGAAAGGACAGGGGTAGCGGGAGCAATCGTCACGTCAATCATTGGTCTTGCGTGGAATATCGCGGTTTTCTTCGTTGTTCCTTGTATGGTGCTGGACCTCGAAAGTCCGTTTAGCGCGGTGAAGAAGTCAACCGGGATGCTCAAACAGACTTGGGGAGAGCGGATCATCCTGGGGGTGGGTGTCGGTTCTGCCCTTGGAATCTTATATCTGTTCGCCTTTATCCCATTCCTCGTCGCGATTTTCTGCGCAGTCAACGAAGTCTATGTGCTGGCGATCATCTTCGGAATCGCTGGAGTCCTTTCCCTACTGGCGGTGAGCATCATCGCGAGCGCCATCACCACGATCTACCAAACCGCGTTGTATATTTACTGCCGGACTGGCTCTGCTCCCACCGCATTTAACCCCGAGTCGTTCCAAAACGCTTTCAAGCCCAAACCAGCGAGTGGACTGTTCGGTCGATAGTCGTCTTCCGTAACTCAGCACCGCGGACGCAGATTGGGTCCCAAAGAGATTTTGGTGGGAGAGGACTGGCCAAAAGAGAGACCGATACGCTTCTATATTTTTTTAAGGCCAGTGATAGGACACTGGGGCCAAAGACGGCTATCCTTGTAGTCGAATTCGATTCTTGACTGAACGGGTTCGGTTATCGATATGAGCCTAAACTCCGACACCACCGATTTTCGTCCGCCGGCAGTTCCGCTGGTTACCCACACGCCATATTTCAGTATCTGGTCGGCATCCGACCGTTTGACCGATTCCTGGAGCTCTCACTGGACCGGTACAAGGCAAGCCCTTTGTGGACTGATTCGAGTCGATGGGATAACGGGTAGATTTCTGGGCAAAGGGCCGGACGCAACGCCTGCAGCCGAGCAAACGAGCCTCACCGTTACGGCGACACGGTCGATCTACCAATTCGAGTTCTCTGGTGTCGGTTTGACGGTTGAATTCCTCTCTCCCTTGCTCCCAAACGATCTAGACCTGTTGACCCGACCGGTCACATACGTCACTTTCACCGTATTTTCGCTGGATGGGACGACCCACCAGGTCGACGTCTACTTCGACTGCAGCGGAGAACTGGTCGTCAACACTGGGGACCAGAAAATCTACGGAGCACGCCACCATCTAAAAGGACTCGAAGTCCTCTCCTTCCGGTCAGCCGACCAACCGGTGCTTGCCAAGCGGGGAGACAACCTACGAATCGATTGGGGCACCCTCTACTTGTCAGTCCCAGACCGATTTACGCCACAGCTAAATGTAGCCGACGCGCAGAAAACCCGTACATCCTTTGTTGGCGAGGGCAAGTTGCCTACCTCAGACGATTTACGCTTTCCGCGCTCCGCTCGAGACGGAGAACCGGTACTTGCGACAACGCTTACCTTCGGGGACATTCGCAGCGAGGCTGTTTCCAAGCACCTGATGCTCGCTTACGACGAAGAGTTCGCGATCGAGTATTTCCAACGAAAACTCGTCCCCTATTGGAAACGAAACGGTCAGCAGGTCGGCGAGATGCTCTCGGCTGCCGAATCCGAATACATCGCCATCCGTCAACGATGCGTCGATTTCGATCATTCGCTTCACGCCGAACTCGTCGAATGCGGCGGACCGAAGTACGCCAAGATCGCTGAGTTAGCATTTAGGCAGTGCCTATCTGCGCATGGAATCGTCGAGGACTTTGACGGCACATTGCTCATGTTCAGCAAGGAGAACTTTAGCAACGGATGCATCGGCACGGTGGATGTGACTTATCCGGGTTCGCCGTTCTTTCTACGCTTCAACGTCGATCTGCTGAAAGCCCAAATCGAGCCGATCTTGGATTACGCCGCCACATCGAGATGGAAGTTCTCCTTCGCTCCGCACGATTTGGGAACCTACCCCCAGGCCAACGGCCAAGTATATGGCGGCGGCGAGGAAACCGACGACGATCAGATGCCGGTCGAGGAGTGCGGGAACATGCTGATCCTAACCGCCGCGGTCTGTAAGGCGCAAAACGACATGGCCCTTGCCGACAAGCACTGGACGACCCTTTCGACATGGGCCGGATATCTGATGCAGAGCGGCTTGAACCCCGAGAATCAGCTCTGCACAGACGATTTCGCCGGGCACTTGGCCCACAACGCCAACCTCTCACTGAAGGCGATTGTGGCGCTCGGTGCATTCGGTCAACTGTGCCAGTTGCGCGGAGATACCACCCGAGCCCAAATCATCTATCAAAACGCCCTCAGGATGGCGGAACAATGGCAAGAGCTAGCGAGAGACGACGACCACTACCGACTTGCCTTCGACCGGCAAGGCACATGGAGCCAAAAATACAACATTGCTTGGGAACGAATCCTTAGGTTGAATCTGTTTCCTCAAGAGGTGATCGAAACGGAAATAGCCCATTACCGGCGGAGTCAAAACGAGTTTGGGCTGCCGTTGGACAATCGGGCGGATTACACCAAGATCGATTGGGTGGTTTGGACGGCAACTTTGGCGGGATCCAAGCCTATCTTCGAGATTTTCATCGATCCCTTATACAAATACGTGAACCAAACGACCAGTAGAGTGCCTCTTAGCGATTGGCACGACACGAAGACCGCACAGCAGATCGGGTTTCAGGCGCGCAGCGTCGTAGGTGGAGTTTATATTCCTTTAGTAAAGGCGCTCTAATCTATGGGCACGAGGCAGAGAGTTGCTATAGAATGAAGGATATGAAGACAGTCACCGTAGATCCTGAGATCATGTGGGGGGCGCCCGTGTTCGCCGGTACCAAGGTGCCGGTGCAAACTTTGCTCGACTACATTGAGACAGGCGAGACTGTCGATGCCTTTCTTAGCGAGTTCCCGTCTGTTTCGCGGGAGATGATTGTTTCCTTCTTGGAGCAAGGCGCCGAGAGAGTGATCGCCCCAGAACGAGAATCTGTTCAGAGTTAGGTCGTTTCTCATATGGCCCCGCCGCCGATTGTCTTCCGGTGCGGTAACTTGACATTCGATGTCACACGGCCCGCTTAGCAACATTGCTCAGATCGTCGACGCTCGAAGCAAACGCATTTCCAGTTACGACCGCATGGGAGGCAATGGCGATTGCGTTCGCATACCAAAAGGTGAGACCTTTGTTTTGGCGGACTTGCCTGGGGCAGGGATCGTCAAGCACATTTGGATCACGATTTCGAGCAAAGACGAACTGGTGCGTCGAAATCTCGTTCTTCGTGCCTATTGGGACGGACAGGATCATCCGTCGATCGAGTCCCCGATTGGAGAGTTTTTTGGCCAGGGTTGGGGGCTAAAATATAACTTCATCTCATTGCCCCTCGCGGCTGCCCCTGCAAACGGCAACGCTCTAGTCTGCTATTTTCCCATGCCGTTTGGGGATGGGGCACGGATAACCGTCGAAAACCAGGGAACGGAAGACACCGACGCATTTTATTACTATGTCGACTACGAAGAGCATGCCTCTATTCCCGACTCAGTTGGTAGGTTCCACGCTTGGTACCACCAGGAACTGACAAAACCGGAGGGTCAGACCGACAATGTCGGGGTTGGTGGCGACATTGAGAACGAGTGGGAAGTATTCGGCAAGTTTCCCAACAACCCGACCGACGCTAACAACTACGTCTTTTGCCAACCGGAGGGAGAAGGGCATTACGTCGGCGTCAATTACTATGTCAATTGCCCAAGTCCTATTTGGTATGGCGAAGGAGATGACATGTTCCTCGTCGATGGGGAAGCGTGGCCAGGGAGTGCTCACGGAACGGGAAGCGAGGACTATTTTAACCAGAGTTGGTGTCCCGACGAGCATTATTGCCACCCCTATTTTGGGACCGCACGCGCCCCAGGACGCAATAACGACAGCCCCCGATTTGGTTGGCTCGGTCGAACCCACGTCTATCGCTTCCACCTAGAAGATCCCATTCGGTTTAAGAAGTCGCTTCGGGCAAGTATCGAGCATGGACACGCTAATTGCCTTACGTTAGATTTGGCGAGCGTCGCTTACTGGTATCAGACGACGCCAAGCAAGCCGTTTCCAACCCTTCCGAGTGCAGAAGATCGAAAACCACGCCCCGAAATCGGCGCAGTAGACGTCCACCGATGGCGAGATGTGTGGCGTCAATCCCGAGGCGGTGGAACGCTTTTAGGCAATGAGAAGTAGAAACCGATACACCGGATGGGAATAGAGGGGCGTTCGCAAGCGTCCCATGATAGGTTCTTGTCCAACGGGGTCAATCCCCATCGATCCCCAACCCAGCCATACTTTGTTTAGTTTCCAGTGGAGGAATTCATTTGAGTCTTATCCTTACGACTGCAGCGATGCTCGCTTTGCTTGGCCAGAACGGTGATACGACTGAGCCAAGGTTGATGCGCACTCCTGCCATCCACGGCGATACCGTCGTTTTCAGTTATGCGGGAGACCTTTGGGTCACCAAGACGTCCAGTGGCGAGTTGGCGCGTCGACTAACGAGTCATCCGGGACTGGAGATTCGTCCCAAGATCTCGCCGGACGGGAATTGGGTGGCCTTTACGGGACAGTACGATGGACCGTCCAACATCTATGTCATGCCCATCACAGGCGGCGAGCCGAAGCGGCTAACTTACGACGCAGAGGCGGACAACTGCCTGGGATGGACGCCGGATGGCAAGATTGCTTACTCCTCGGTGGCGGGCAATTTCATTAACCGGCAACTCAGGTTATGGTTGATCGATCCAAAGGGCGGCATGCCGGTTGCCACAAAGATCAACGAAGTTGGCGAAGTGTCGTATTTCCCGGATGGGCAAACGATGGCCTACACGCGCATGACTTCGTACGCTTTCAACTGGCGGCACTATCGAGGTGGATCTCAAGGGCGCATTTCCATCTACAACTTTCCCGGAAACAAGTACAGCGAACTTCCCAGCAAGCGCGAACAATCTTTTTTCCCGATGGTAGTGGGACGTGATATCTATTACATCACGGATAGAACGACCGGCACCCTTAATCTCCACGTTTACAATCTTGACGCGAAGTCAGATACCCAGCTCACCAAATACACCGACGCAGACATTCGGTACCCGAGTACCGATGGAAAGACTATTATCTTCGAGCGTGACGGGTACCTGTACACATTCGATATTGCAAGTCGAAAAATCGAGAGGCTGTCGCCTCATATCGCAAGCGAGAATCTGGTCGCACGACCTTACATGCGTGCCGTTGGCAACCAGATAACAAGCGTCTCGCTTTCGCCCAGCGGAGCCAGACTCGCCGTGGAAGCCCGCGGCGACATCTACTCTGTGCCCGCGAAGACGGGTGATACTCGGAACATCACGAATTCTCCCGCGTCGCGGGAACGATTCCCTCAGTGGTCGCCCGATGGCAAGTCCATCGCCTATGTCAGCGATGCAACCGGGCAATATGAGATCTATACACGACCCCAGCTTGGAGGCGAGCCTACTCAACTAACGAAGGATAGCCCGTTCAGCATCCGTGGAATCGACTATGCGCCGGACGGCAAGACGATCGGCATCTCAACCGTTTCGAACGAGTTCTTGCTCCTCGATGTCGCGACCAAGAAGCTGACTTCGATCATCAAGTCACGATATGGACTTACGGACTTAGATTACTCGCCTGACAGTAAATGGATCGCCTACGCGGAGCGGGGAACGAATGAGTTCAGCGCGCTCTACCTGTATGAGGTCGCTACCGGCAAGAAGACGAAGGTTACCGATGGTTTCTTCAGCGATACCAAGTTGTCGTTTGATCTGAACGGTAAGTATCTTTACCTCGTTTCTGGTCGGACGTTTGCTCCAACTCAAGGAGACTATGAAGCAAGTCTCAAGGTAGAGAATGCGGACAAGATCTATCTCATTCCGCTTCAAAAATCAACTTCGAACCCACTCATCGCACCCGATGAGGAAGAACCGGAATCGGCTGAGTCCGGTGCGGCGCCTCGCGGGGGTAAGGGCCCCGGAGGGCCACCCTCGGGGGGTGTTCCGGCGGTTAAGATCGATCTGGAGGGTCTTGGCGACCGTGTGATCGCATTGCCGCTACCCAACGGGGAATATCCGTTTGTTCTCGGCTCCACAAACGGCGTCTTTTATGCCGCCAACGGCAACCTTATGCGGTTTGATTTAACAAGCCGAGAGTCTGCACCGATTCTTAGCGGCCTTGCAGGCGGTCTGGCATTCAATCCAACTCGCTCAAAGGTCGCGTACTTTGGAGCGGGATCCTTGGGGGTTGTCGATACCCATCCAGGAAACGCGGTAGGGCAAGGGCGGGTCGATACGAGCGGTATCGAGGCCATGATCAACCCCCGCGACGAATGGAATCAGATGTTCTGGGAAGCATGGAGGTTTGAAAAGGACAACTTCTACGATGCGTCTTACAGAGGACTAGATTGGAATTCGATTGGAAAGCGCTATCACGAGTACCTCAAATACGTTAACAATCGCTGGGATTTGTCCTACGTGCTGGGTTTGATGATCAGCGAGTTTGGAACCAGTCACTCCTACGTACAAGGGGGCGACTTTGGAATTCCGACCCGGCCGGTACTGATCGGTCACCTGGGCGCCGACTATGAAGCGGATGGCAGCCATCTCCGCTTCAAGAAGATCTATCGCGGACTGAGTTACGACGCGTCGCGCAAAGGACCTCTGAACGAGCCTGGAATCGACGTCAAGGATGGGGATTATCTGTTGGCGATCGATGGGATTCCGGTCGACTCGCATACGAATCCAGACTCATTACTGCTGGACAAAGTAGGCAAGGGTGTGACGATCACCGTGAATTCGACCGCCAGCGCCACGGGCGAAAAGAGGGTGAGGGTATTCCCGATCGCCACTGAAATGCAGCTTCGTTACATCGAATTCGTGGAGGGGAATCGCAAGAAGGTAGCCGAGTTGTCTGGCGGGCGAATCGGCTATATGCACATTTCCGACACCGCCGCTCAAGGTTCGAGCGACTTTGTACGAGGCTTCTATCCCCAGTTCGATAAGGACGCGATGATCGTGGACGAACGTTGGAACGGAGGCGGTTACATTCAACCTTGGTTCGTCGATACGTTGGCTCGCAAAGTCAAAGCGATGATCCAATCGCGGTATGGCCCCGATCGTCCGGAGGAGGCGGCGATTCAAGGTCCCCAAGTAATGCTCATCAACGGCTATGCGGGATCGGGTGGCGACTTCTTCCCATGGATGTTCAAGAAAGCAGGGCTCGGCCCGCTCATTGGAAAGCGAACTTGGGGCGGTCTGGTGGGAATTGGCGGCGGAGCGCAATTGCTTGACGGCGGTTCGGTGACCTCGCCTGCATTCAGCATATTCGATCCAGCAACAAACGAGATCATCGCGGAAAACCACGGCATCGATCCGGATATCGATGTTGACAACCGTCCCGACCTGGTCGCCTTGGGGCAAGACCCTCAACTGGAAGCGGCGATCAAATATCTGCTGGACGAGTTGAAGAAGGCGCCGCCAGCCAAGAAGCGAACAAGACTTCCATCGGTTGGCAGAGACGGCCACATCAATCCTTAGAATGCTTCCCGAATGACGTAGCTCGGCTCAAACTCCGAGCTACGTTTGTTTTCGGACGGACCAAGTATGTGAAGTTGGGCAAGCGAATTGGAACTTTGCGAAGGTAAAACGTCGCTCAATAGTAGACAGGCAAACCAAGCTCGAAGCCATGCATACCAACAAAAGACTGATTCGGAGGCATGACGATCGGTTGAAATGGACCGACGTTTTCATTATTCTGTTGCCTCTCCTGATCCTTGTAGTTCTCGCGAGCATCGTCTATGTTTCTTTTAGAACCAAAGTCGGTCAACATCCGTTTGAGCATCTGGATATCAGCGCTACAAGCCCGGATCAGAAATTCGCAGTGGAAGAAAACAGTTTTGGAGACGATGACGGAGCATTCGTGGAGTGGTCTCTCGCTTCCACGTCAGATCCAAAGCGTGAATGTCTTACGTGGGCCGATCCTCCGTTTTACCAAGCCAGATGGAAGGACAGCCGCACGCTCGAGCTTCTCATGGCCGAACCATTGAGCGGCAAAACCAAACCGATGCAAAGCTGGCATGGAATCCGATTTATCTACATCGATGAATCCAAGAAGCCTGGGTTACCCTCCCATTAACGGGAGTCATGCTGCCTGTACGTTCCCACTTATTCTCTCTCGTTGACCGTTTATGGGTACCGTAACACGATGGACAATCTTATCGCGGTTTCGTCTTGGTCTTTGCACCGAACACTTGGTGTCTCCTATCCCGACTCGCCATCGACCGGACTAGGCGCGGTTCAAAAGCACTCCTCGTCGCCACTTCCCTTGCACGATTTGCCGGCCGCCCTGCAGGCACATGGATACACCGCGATGCAGCTTTGCCATTTTCACCTTCCTTCGCGGGACATTTGCTATATTGCAGACTTTCGGTCGGCCTTGCGATCCGCGCAAGTTGAGCTGCTGACCCTGTTGATCGATGAGGGAGACGTGAGCGATCCGGTACACGGGGAGGACAGCGTCGGTTGGACGAGTTCGTGGGTACGATCTGCCGCTGACTTGGGCGCAAGTCGAGCCCGGATCATTGCGGGAAAGCAGCCCTATTCGCGAGAGGCACTGGACCTTGCTTTTTCACGGCTGATGGAGATCGCCAAGGTTGCCGAAGAGGTTGGAGTGCAGTTGGAGATTGAGAACTGGCACGCGCTGCTTGCCACTCCAGATGCCGTGAACGAACTGCTCGACCGATCGGAAGGCGCCTTACGTCTCAATGCCGATTTCGGCAACTGGCCCAAGCCCGAACGGTACGAAACGTTGCCAAAGATTATGGGCCGGGCAGAGACGTGCCATTCCAAATTCGAGTTCGTATCGCCCACTGAACTCGATTTAGATGATACGACACGATGTCTCGCCATCGCAAAGGAAGCCAATTTCGCCGGACCCATGGTGCTGGTGAACGGCGGTATCGGTGAGAGCGATTGGGACGCGATGGAAATCCAACGAGCCGCGATTCAGCGAGCATAACACGCCCTCACGACAGTTTGGCGATGCATCGACCTCGCAAGAGAACTTTCGAATCAGAGGTTTCTTCGCAGAGTCCACCACCCACAGGGGTTCGGCCGAGAGGGAAACTGCGTCAGAAATGAACAAATGACGGCAATATGAGTGCCGAGACTCGAAAAGCAAAAGCCGGCAGGTCGTGAGTTTCGGCGATTAGTTGCTCGGTCGACTTCTACTGCAGCGGGATGGCGGTTTGCTAGCCTCGACACCTTCGGACACGATGGCGTCCTTCGGGGTCGAGGCATCCAATTTTAGTTTCAGATTCCCGTTCTCGATTTGGGAACCTCATTCGGAGAATGGATGGACATCGCTTCGCTGCCATACTTCTACTAAGGCAGCTGAAACGAACTTGTCGATCGCTAAACGGTTCCTTCCGGGAACCAGAGTTGGAGTTCGCGCGCAGCGGCTTCGGGGTCGCTGCTACTGTGGGTTAGGTTGTCTTCAATCGAAAGGGCCAAGTCGCCCCGGACGGTGCCAGGGGTAGCCTCGAGAGGATTGGTAGCTCCCATCATCGCGCGAATAGCCTTTACGGCATTCTCACCTTCGACCGCGATCGCCACAATAGGACCGCTAGTCAAGTATTCGACGACGCCATTAAAGAAAGGGCGCTCTCGATGCTCTGCGTAATGCTCCTCGACGGTAGTCCGAGAGGCCTTGATCAACTTGAGCCCGACAACTTTGAGGCTTCGTGCTTCGATGCGGCGTGTGATTTCGCCAATAAGATTCCTTTGGACTCCGCCGGGCTTGATTAATACGAGTGTAATTTCCATTGTGAAGCCAATAGTTTACCGGGCAACATCCGTGCCGTCTGAGCAACTAAACTGCCCTTTTCAACACCACAGGCCCCTCACCGGCTTTGTGTCTCGTAAAATTGTATTGGAACGCAACCAAATGCACGGATGCGATGTATCCTAGTACCTCCGTGAGTGTAGCTACTATCCAAAACCTGGTCGTGCGGTATGGGAACTTCACGGCACTGAACGGGTTGTCATGCGAAATTCCAGAGGGATGTACCGGTTTGCTAGGCCCGAACGGCGCCGGCAAGACGACCCTTCTTAAGACGATCCTCGGATTCGTAAAACCAACTTCAGGTTCGGCAACTGTTCTCGGCTACGACATCGAATCGGCGGGAGCGGCAATTCGGCAGAAGGTCGGGTTGATGCCCGAGCAAGATTGCCACATCCCAGGCACGACAGCGGTGCAGTTCGTCGCCTTTGCCGGAGAGCTGGCGGGGATGCCTTCTGGGCAGGCCATCCGTCGCTCCCACGAAGTCCTCGACTACTGCGGGCTTGGCGAAGCCAGATACCGAAACGTTGAGACGTATTCGACCGGCATGAAGCAGCGAATCAAGCTTGCCCAGGCTCTTGTGCACGGGCCAAAGCTGTTACTCTTGGACGAACCGACCAACGGCCTCGATCCGGCTGGCCGCGAAGAGATGCTTGAGCTTGTGCGGTCCGTCTCACATGGCAAGGGACTCAGCGTGCTAGTCAGTTCTCACTTGTTGCCGGATATCGAACGGGTATGCGATCGGGTCATTGTCGTCATGCAAGGTCAACTGCGTGCCCAAGGCACGATCAAGGATCTGAAGAAAATCGAAGGGCGGCCAGTGGATATCGAGTTGCTGGAGAATTCGCCCGCCTTTGTCGCCGCTTTGCAAGCGAAGGGCGCAAGCGTTATGCCCCCCAAACGGACCACTTACCGAATTCAACTTCCCGGCCTACCAGAAGACATTGCTCGCATCGCAATGCAGGCAGCCCTCGAAACTGGCGCCCAGATCCGAGGGTTTGAGGTGGCGGAGCGTTCGCTTGAAGATGCGTTTATGGAGGCGATCAGTGCGAAATAAGGTGCGCAACAACTCAGGGATTATTTGTTTCAACCTGCAACAACATCAGGCACTGTCCTGGAGTGTCGTTGGAGGGCTCAAGTAATGGCGTCGCCAATTGCTGACCTAACGTATCGCAACTACGATGGTCCGCTGGAACCACCGATCAACCGATGGTGGGCAATCGCGAAGTTGTCGATGAAGCTCTCGACAAAAAAGAAGGGCTTCTGGTTCTGGTCGGCCATGTCCTGTTTTTGGTACGTGATCCTCCTGATCATCTTCTACGTGAACGAGACAATCGTGTCGAACACCGGCCCTCTTGGACAGAAAGCATCGATTTTCAACACCCTGGTGTGGAAGGACCAGTTCTTAAACGCCTTCAACGAGAGCCAACTGTTTCTCTTCATCTTGGCGTTGCTGATGGGTGCAGGAACGATTGCGAACGATAACCGTGCGAAGGCTCTCCTTGTCTACTTGAGTAAGCCGTGCACAAAACTTGACTACGTCATCGGCAAGTGGCTCGGCATCTTTGTTCCGATGACCCTCGTCACGGCGGCTCCCGCCCTTTCTTTCTACTTTTATTGCCTGATGAGCTATCGAACCTATGGGTTCTGGACTCAAGATCCCTGGCTGATCGTCCGTCTTGTCGGCATGATAATGCTTCCCGGCATCTGCTATTCGAGCATCTCTCTAGCGGTTAGCTCCATGTTTCAGCAGGGTCGCCTTGCCGGAGGCGTCTTTGCCGGCGTCTATTTCATGTCCAACTTCGTGACTCTATTCATGGGTGGCGCCTATTTTGCAATGGCCAACGGGGGCGGAACGCCTCCGGCGATTGTAAGCACTCTCTATTACTGCTCCATCGACGGCATACAAAACGCGGTCGTCAAGATCCTGTTCCACACGAATGGCAGCCCGACAATTCCGATTGCACTTCCTCAGGGAGCGGTGAGACTTCAGGTCCCTGAACCGTCTTGGTACGTCTTCCTTCCGGCCTTCTTCGCCATATGCGGACTGTCTATTCTTGTCGCTTGGAGCCAGATCCGAGCGGTGGAGGTGGTTCGATGATTGTCAGCGCGACTCAAGTATCAAGGTGGTATGGCGAGGTTATCGGGGTTAATGACGTCACGTGCGTCATTGAACCAGGAATCACTGCTCTCCTCGGGATGAATGGAGCCGGAAAGACCACCCTGATTCGGTTGATTACCGGACAATTACGACCGACGACCGGAGACTTACGTGTCTTTGGACTCGAACCGTTTGGCAATCCGGAAGTTTATCGACGAATGGGTTATTGCCCCGAAATCGATAACTTTTACGAGCATTACACGGGCCGTGATTTTGTTCGCTTCTTGGCACGATTAGATGGAATGAACGCCAAAGAGGCGATGACCCGCGCCGATGAAGTGATCGACATGGTCGGCATGACGGAGCGAGCCGGTCGGAAGATCGCCGGCTATTCAAAGGGCATGCGTCAGAGGATCAAACTTGCACAGGCGATGCTCCATGAGCCTGAGCTTATACTGCTTGACGAGCCGTTAAATGGCCTTGACCCTGTAGGGCGGCGCGAGTTCATGGACCTCCTCGGAGGGCTTGCAAATCAAGGAAAAGCGATCCTTGTAAGCTCACATATCCTCTTCGAAGTCGAGCAGATGACCCGTTCGTTGCTTCTCCTGCACCGTGGACGATTGCTTGCGACTGGGGATCTGGGTGTGATTCGATCGCTCATCGACAAGCATCCCCACCAGATTAGGATCGAAACAGACGAACCCCGAAAGGCGGCTGCATTGTTGGCCGCTCTCCCCAATATCGTCAGCATAAAATTCGACCGGTCTGGAGAATCAATCCAACTTGAGGTCCATGAGCCATCCGCGTTTTACAACGCGCTCGCGACTGCAGTTTTGGAAAGAGGCCTGTCCATTCGAGGGCTTAGCAGCCCGGACAACAATTTGGAGTCGGTCTTCAAATACTTGGTGGAGGCATAAGTGGAAGCGGCAATTTTCGGACAAGCTCTTCGGGAGAATTTACGGCTTCGCAGGTTTTTGCCTTGGGTCATCGTGGGGCTGGTTCCCTTCGGATTCGCTTCTCAATGGCCAACGTTCCAACCGGATGCGATGAAAATCGATCAGTATGCGAACGTTTCCTCGATCTTTGTATTTCACATTCTGGCTCTCACTTCAGCGATTCTGACATCGACGATTCTCACACAGGAGGTTGAGAATAAGACGATCGTCTACCTCTTAACCCGCCCCGTTCCCCGCTGGAAACTCCTTGTATTCCGTTACCTCGCATGTTCCTTGGTCGTCGCCCTGCTAGGAATCATCGACATCCTATTTACGTCGGCGGGGGTTTATGGCGTTCTTGGGTCCAACCCTCTGTTGTTTCGAGACATCGCGGCGGTCATTGTAGGCGCGTTTGCTTACGGGGCCTTCTTTATGTTCATCGGCCTGCTGTTCAACCGAGCGATGATCGTCTGCCTGCTATTTGCATTCGGATGGGAAACGGCGGTGCCAAACATGCCTGGACAGATGTGTTATCTTTCGATAAACAGCTATCTTCAGGCCATCGCGCAACACCCATCGGCAGGGCAAAACAAGGTGCTTGGCCAATTGACTTCCAGTGCGGGAGACAATACGCTTTCGTCCAATACCGGCTACATGGCGATGATCCTATTTGCCATCTTTCTCGTGGCACTCGGTTCGTGGTGGTTCACCGCGTTCGAATACTTACCCAGGGAAGATGCAGAGTAGCTTGGGGATATAGGTCTTGTCATTTCGGAGATTCCCCGAGATAAAGGAAGAGAAACCGGATCTGGTTAACCCAAGATTCTCCTGGGCTATCGAGGCGCCATCCGAAGACCATGCTGGACCATGCTCGAAATTGGCTTTAACCGCGGGCATGACATCAGTGCGATGCTATTTGTGGCCAGCTTGATATTTGCCGCAATCGTGGTCGCCCATGTCGTCTCCCTCGCAATTCCGCCGATTAACGGGAAGCCACAGGAGGGATCGCTCATCGCAAGCAGGCTCCGTTTGGTGCTGCTCTTAGCATCGGCACTTCGGCTTGTCTTCTGGGCATACGACTCTATGAAGCTTTTCGATAGGTTCAACCCCACGCAAAACGGAGTTCGGACTTAGTGTCTTTGAGCCAATCCGATGCCAAGCTATTCCCCATGACGTGTTTCCTTGGAGAGTCTTGACATAAGGTTCCTGGTGATTTAGGACGTGTTTTGTAAGGTTTCTGGGCCTTCCGATCCATTATTGTGTCTCCTGCTAGGTCCTTGGGACCGGAGCTTCATGTCTGCGTCACGTACAAAGAACCACAATAATTCCGATGCCTCACATACATCTTGAAACGACCGCCGACTTGGAAGAAAATGCAAACGTTCCCGATATTCTCGAGGCCTTGACCGAAGAACTGTCCAGCTACGAGACTATTCCAAGCAAAGGCGTCAAGGCGGTCCATTCGTTAAGAAGCGTCTGGTGTATCGGCGAGGGTGGTCCAGCCGGCTTCGCTCACTGCGAAGTTGCCATTCTGCAAGGTCGCCCGCTTGAATTGAGGCAAGCCATAGCCAATTCGATGATGGAGATTCTGCGGGCACAATTCTCCGAATCTGTCGAGTCAGGCGCCGCGACCATCACCCTCGAACTCCGCGAAATGGAGAAGGACACTTATCGAAAATAAACCGGTCTGACCGTCTAAGATTTCCTGGCTAGTGATTTTGGGGTCCATTGTAGGCGCCGGACATTTATCGACAGAGGTCTGCTGCTGCCTTCTTACTTATAGCCTCGCAACTTGTAATAGAGGTTGATGACTTTTCGCACGTAGCCTTGGGTCTCGCGGTAGGGAGGAACGCCGCCGTGACGCTTTACGGCCCCTTCCCCCGCATTGTAGGCCGCTAGTCCGAGCACGAGTGCCTGATAATCGTCACCGGTTTCGTTGCGGTATTTGTCCAAGTGCCCTCGGATCTCGCGTACTGTGCCGTACAAGTTCTCGATCGTGTCGTATGGATTGGAGATTCCGTAGTCGCTCACGGTATCGGGCATGAGCTGGCCCAAGCCCATCGCTCCGGAATGGCTTGTTTCGTTTGGGTTAAAGTCGCTCTCGCAGACGACCATTGCCACGATCAGACGTGCGTCGACTCCATAACGACGGCTAAAGCCTATCAATCCCTGGGCAATCCGAAACGCCTCCGAGGCGGTTAGCCTTGGATTGTCTTTACGTACAAACGCCGCGTAATAGGGCGTCGCGTCGTCGGCAGGCAGTGTCCATTCCTTGAGCGGCGCCTTCACGTTGGGCGAATACCTGGACGAACCTCCATGGCGGGAGGCTAACGACTTGCTCCGCAGTCGGGCGTTTGCGGCCTTTGTCGCAGATTCCTCCATAGCCGCTTCGATCGGCCGAATGTCCTCTTCTTTTGCCGCGCCGATCAAAGTCGCTCGCAGGGGACCGTCCACTTCAGCTCGAGTTGCCCTTATGATCAGTCGGGCGGGTGTCTCAGAGCCTACGAGCCAGTCGGGAACCGTGTCTGCATCGACAATCTGGGTCTCTCCATCAGTCTTCTCTAGCAAAAGGGAGGATTGATTATTAGCTCGAAAACTCCCTTTGACGACTCCTTGAACCTCAAACACCCGCGTGCCGAATAGGGTTTCCAAGGCTGCCACGCCGACCGACTCCACAATCCCGTACGATTTGCGCATGCGTACGTATTCCTTCAAACTCTGCCCGTACCCGGACACGGTTAGTGAGAGCAGAATGATCGTTGCAAAAAATGAACGCTGCATCGGGAGGATCCCGGAAATGTGGCGGAGAGATCGGGATTCGAACCCGAGAACAGGTTTAAGCCCGTTACCCACTTAGCAGGCGGGCGCTTTCGTCCACTCAGCCATCTCTCCGAAGAGCATTATATCCGGAATTGGTTCATCAGTGCCAACTTCGTGGGTTGGAGGCGTGGGACAGGCGACTATCGAAATTAGCATGGATGACAAAGTAGGGAGTGAAGTGCAGGCAGGAACCATTGGCCCTCTCGATTTATGAGATTGTGATCCTGGGGCGTGTTGATCCAAAACTAAAACTGACCAAACGGGTCTTGGCAGAGGCTAGACGTGGTATCACCACGAGATGTCTACAGAAACTGGAAAGGTCCGGGGATTTCACCATGTGGCTATACGTGCCTTCGACTTCGACGCCACCGTGCGATTCTATGAAGCGGCGATCGGTTGTGTGCGCCGATTTGGTTGGGGAGCCGACGGGAGTCGCGCCGCTTTGATGGATGTCGGAGACGGAAATTATGTTGAGATTTTCGCAGGTCGGGCGGCGGGCGAAGTACCGGAGGGCGGCGTCATCCACTTCGCACTTCGAACCGACGATACCGATGTCGCATACGCACGTGCGGTGGCCGGCGGGGCTACGCCCATGATCGAACCCAAAGACGCCAGCCCGGGCAACGCTGACCGACCGATAACCTTCCGGGTTGCGTTCGTCCGTGGTCTTGACGGCGAAATAATCGAGTTTTTCCAGAACGACGAATTGTAATCAAAAGAAAAGTGCCTTGGCGTTCAACGGTGCTTGCGCTGATTTCTGCCCCCTTTAAACGCCGCAAATCTAGAATGGCGATTCGACTGATCGTTAAGAAAACTCTAGCCATGAAATCCTAGCTTTTCAGAATAACTTGACGTATGATATCCCTACACGTGTAGGGATATCACTCACCATGCAGCCCAATACCCTTGGAGACCAGGAACTTGCGTTACTTCGTTTCGTCTCTGCAAACGGGACGGTCACCGCTGGCGAGGCCGCAACTCAGTTCGGCGAACCAATTGGCTTGGCTCGGAGCACCATTGAGACGGTTCTAACCAGGCTCTATAAGAAGGGCTATGTGACCCGAACCAAAGAGGACGGGGTTTTTCGGTACCGGGCAACCATCGAGCCGCAAGAAGTGATGGGAGGTCTGGTCGAGCAATTCGTTGCGAAAACGCTTGGCGGCTCTTTAGTGCCTTTCGCCACTTTCTTCTCTCGGCAAAACCAACTTTCAGACAGTGAAATGGCAGAACTGGAGAAGCTTGTCGCGAAGCTCGAGTTTCGAAAGCAGGAGAACGAGCAGTGAGCAGCCCTTGGGTTGAGTTTCTCAATCGGTTCGGGTCAAGCACATTCGAGTTCCTGGTTCGAGCGTCCTGGCAGGGAGCGATCGCGATTGCGCTTGTCTGGATCCTCTGCAAAGTCTGGAGTCGAATGCCGTCCAGCCTTCGATGCTCCCTATGGTTGCTAGCCTGCCTGAGACTGTTCGTCGGGCTATCGCCCTCCTCCATCTCCGTACCCGTCCTTCCTCCAGGGGCAAGGACGATCAACGAGCCTCTCCCATTAAATCGTGATGTTCAGAGTCTAACGCAATTTGCGGGCAAATCTCTGACAAGAGAACCGAAGAAGGAACAGCCTCCAACCAGATCGCAGGAGGCAGTTTCACTGGTCGCGGTAGTGGCTATTCTCTGGTCAGGAGGCTCAGGTTTTGTCGGTGGATTTGCAATTCGGCAAATGGCTCGGTCCCTCAGGTTTGCTCGACAAGCCACCCTTTGCACGGATCGCTTGATTACGGATCAAGTTGCTCAGGTTACGCGCCTGGCGGGCATAAAGACGGCGCCAAAGATAGTGGTATCTCACAATTCGCCGGGCACGTTGACGATTGGTGTGGTCCATCCCATCGTCATGCTCTCCTCAAAAGCGCTCGCAACCTGTTCTACGGACGAGTTTAGGATGGTGCTGGCCCATGAATTCGCACACATCCGTCGCCGCGATTCCCTGTTCGGGCTGATCCCTCAAATCGCTCAAGTCGTTTTCTTCTTCCATCCGCTCGTTTGGCTTGCGTGTCGAGAATTCGACCTCGCTCGTGAGGCAGCGTGTGATGAAGCAGCCATCACTGGACTGGGAATCCGTTCCGATCATTACGGGCGCCTGCTCTTGAAACTGGGTACCTGCCAAAGGGCGGGAACAACATTCTGTACACCGGGAGTCTCCTCCCACTTTCATCTGCTCCGCAGAAGGATAGCCATGTTAGAAAAAGTCATCGATCACACTTCCCGCTCAATTCGCCGACGTTCTATCGCGCTCGTCTGTCTGGCAAGTGCACTATGCATCGCTCCGCTAAGCTTGGTTCAGGGGCAAAGCTCTACGTTGGCCGCGGTAAACAGCCCTCATAAGCTGCTCTCGAATCCCAGGAGCCATGCCTCTCTAAAGCGGAAAAGCTCATCGATTGTGACAAGCCATGAGCACACGCCGAAATCAGCAATTACTCAGACCGATACGAACAAGAAGCCGATCCTGAAGGTGTTTCACCTCAGATTTGCCAACGCGGAAAAGGCGGCGAACATCCTTCATCAAGTGCTTTCGATGGGAAATGAAAATACTGGCAGGGTTGCTGCCGATGCTGCCACGAATTCCTTGATCGTATCGGCCGACGAGTCCATGAGCGCACAAATCGCAAACGTCATCGACAACTTAGATCAAATAAGTCACGTTGAAGCCAAGCCGACACCCACAGAACCGTCGCACATCGTGGTTTTTTCACTCAAGTATGTTTCTGCCGAAGAGGCACTGAGGGTTCTGCAAACTCTCTTTGAAAGTTCGGGTGCGGATCCGGTCAAGATTGTCGGCGACCACCGGACTAACGCAATTATTATTACTGCGTCGACTCAACGGGCCCAGGAAATCCAAAAGGTCCTCATGCATATCGATTTGCCTGCGCAGCCCGACGGGATTGAAAAACAAGTTACGCGGGTCATAAACCTGACGTACGCAAAGGCCCTGCCGATGTGCACAACGGTCAGCGCCCTCCTTAACAGGCAGCAAGGTGAAGTGATCTCTCCTGATCCGGTCTCGAATGCGCTCGTGGCCCGAGGCTCACAGGCGCGCGTGGACGAGATCACGAAGGTGATTACAGCCCTAGACCGCGCTCAAAAGTAGGAGGGCTACTAACGTTGAACGTCCCCGGCAAGTCTTCACGCCAAATGCTTCTATGTCAATTGAGCGTTTAAGGGAAACGAGTCATTCGGATACTCCCATTGGCCCAACATGGCAAACGGGCGAAAAGCTCCGATTCCTCTTTCGGGGCGTCTACCATTGGTTTTCGACGCCCACTCCGGACAGAGCTAACAGGTTCCAGACAACCTTGTGGGCCTCGAGGTAGCTCGAATAGGTTCCCTCGACGGTATAGGCGTCGACGCGAGAGACGCTGATCAACTTGGCGCACATGTCCGTCATCTCTGTCCGGTTGAATTCGATTTTTACATGGGTCGGCTCCGCGTAAACCTTCGGCTTGATCGATCCGAGTTTCTTAATCCCATTCTCGGCCGCCCTCTCGATAGCAGGCCCGGTTTCGCTAGGGTGAAGCAAACGCCCCATAAATCGGCCGAGACCAAACTTAGTTGTCGCGGTTACAATTCCCGGAACCAACTCGGCTGCTTCACTGCATCCTGCTTCGTCCGAACTCGCCATGACGAGAGGAACTCCAAATCGTCCCGCCACGCCGGCACTCAAACCCATTTCTCCCGTAAGGACATCGTTAATCCACAACCGGTGCACGCCCCCCGATATCGTATGCTCCATGATGCCTTGAAGCGTCCCCGCCATTCCGTGGTAACCAACCAAGAGGCCCGCATCAAACGACTCATCGATTCCCATCATCATGCCGTCGGTACCGCTACCGTGGCCACTGACGAGTTGAATCCCCGGCTCCAGATCCTCGATAAGGAGGTTCTTGCTATTTCCGTGGGAGTCCTTGATGACGATTTCGGTCGCACCAGCGGCCCGAACCCCGCGAATCGCCGCGTTTACGTCGTGGGTTATCATCCGGCGGGCAAAGCCGTAGTCAAAAGACTTCCCATCGGGCCGACTACACTGTGACCACGAGACAAGACCGGTAATACCTTCAATATCTGCCGAGATGTAGACCTTCACGGCGCATAGGTTACCGCGGGATTGCGGTCTTTGCTATGCTGTAATGCGATCTGTTCCCACGTAAGGTCTAAGCGCCTCTGGCACCAGGACGGATCCGTCAGGTTGTTGGAAGGTTTCCAATATGGACGCGAATAACCGCGGACATGCGAGTCCACTTCCGTTTAGGATGTGAACGAATTCCGGCTTGTCGCCTTGAGCCCTCCTGAATCGAATATTCGCCCGCCGAGATTGATATGCCTCGAAGTTGGAACAGCTTGAAATCTCAAGATAGCGGCCAACGCCTGGCGACCAAAGCTCCACGTCATAACATTTCGCTCCCTTCGCGCCAAGATCTCCAGTACAAAGTTCGATCACTCGATAATGAAGCCCCAGCGCCTTCAAGACGCTTTCCGCGTCGAGGACCAAACTCTCGAGTTCATCGTAGCTGTCCTCTGGCTTCGTGAACTTAACCATCTCCACTTTATCGAACTGGTGGATACGAAGTACCCCACGCGTGTCCTTTCCGGCTGCGCCCGCCTCACGACGGAAGCAACCGCTGTATGCGGCGAGCTTGATCGTCAAGTCATCTCCATTCAGGATTTCGTCTCGGTAGATATTGGTTACTGGAACCTCAGCAGTTGGAACTAGGTAGAGGTCGTCGTCGACCTTATAAAGGTCTTCCTCAAATTTGGGCAGGTTTCCGGTACCGATCAGGCTCGCCCGGTTGACCAGATAGGGAGGGTATAGCTCGTAATATCCGTTTTGCGCGGTCTGGTGGTTCACCATGAACGTGAACAGGGCACGCTGCAAACGTGCTCCGAGACCGGTGTACAAAACAAAACCGCTTCCGGCGATTTTTGCCCCTCGCGGAAGGTCCAAGAGCTTCATCTTCTCGGCTACCTCCCAATGGGGAAGTGGCTGCTCCGCAAAACTGGGCTTTTCGCCCCAGGTGCGGACGATCGGATTATCGTGTTCGTCTTTGCCGTTCGGAACGGAGTCATGGGGAAGGTTTGGAAACTGGAGTTCAATGTCCCGGAGAGCCACATCCAATTCTCGCTGCTGTGCTTCTCCAACCGCGATTGCGTCCTTTAGGTCTTTGGTTTGGGACTTCGCAGCCTCCGCTTCGTCTTTCTTACCCTGTCCCATCAACATGCCGATCGACTTGCTGATCCGGTTCATTTCCGCCTGCTTTTCCTGCAATTCGGTCTGTATTTGTCGCCGTTCAAGATCCACCCGCAAGAACTCGTCTACCGGTGCGTCAAGCCCTTTACGCGCGATTCCAGCGCGGACGGTGTCGGGGTGGTTTCGAATCAAGTCGCGGTCAAGCATGGGTTCCGAGATTAAACCACACATTTCCGGGCCAAAATCAGGCATGTATTCGTCCAGTTCGGTTTTCGATGAGGCATTTTTTGCTAAAAAGCTTGCATGAATAGCGAATGTCGGTCATAATTTTGTGTGACTAGGCAAAAGCCGAGTCAGACCGACGCATGATGCACGGATCGAGCGACTTCCTAACAATTGGTTGGATGCTCATAGGGAACTCAAGGAAAGTTGTGAGTTTCTGCCCAAAAGGAAGGGGCGCAAGGTCAGGGCGAATGTGTCGGATCAAAACACAAAGGAGCACTGACTAAGCATGAAGCGAACTCTAAAGTACGCTCTCTCCGCAGTTCTGACTGCAGCCATCGTTTTACCGGCTGTTGCACAGGACAATTTCCCGGACGTTCCGGACAATCACTGGGCATTTGAAGCCCTTCAGCGACTCAAGAAGGATGGCCTTCTGGTTGGCTATCCCGACGGCCTCTTCCGAGGCGGTCGACCTGCATCTCGCTACGAACTCGCAGTTGCCATTCACGCGGTTTACACAAACCTCAAGAGCGTGACTGACGGTTTGGATTCGCAGATCAAGGCCCTCAGCGACAAGCTGAACGGCGTTGCTTCTCAATCCGATGTTCAGAACCTTCGAGATGCCCTCACCGCACTTCAGAACGAAGTAGCCGGCATGAAGAGCTATGGCGACGACATCGCCAACCTCAAGAAGCTTGCTGACACGTTCCAGAAGGAGCTTCAATCCCTCGGCGTAGACGTCGAAGCTTTGAAGAAGGACCTCAGCGACATCTCAGACCGAGTCAAGAAGCTAGAAGCTCGCAAGCCAGCCGTTAACATCGGCGGCGACGTGAACCTTCTTCTGCTTGCCGGTAACAGCAATAGTGGACGCTTCGGCCTCAACACCGACGGTCGACTTGAGGGCGTAGACCCCGTATCCGGCGGGCCTGCCGGTTTGACCAAGGATAACGTTATGCTTGAGGAAGGCGCATTCACCTTCTCCGGCACAAACGATACCGGTCCTAAGTGGAAGGGCACACTCGTAGTCGGCAATATGCTGGACACGTTTGGCGGCCAGGGCGAAGTTTTCTCAGGCGTTAAATACACCCAGGGAAATAGCGACGTCTATCTTCAGGACTTCTCCGTGAAGTTCGACACTTCGGTTGCAGGCCTAGCCTTCAACGCTGAAGTTGGTCGAGTTGGATACAAGGTATCTCCTTATATCTTCCAGAGAATCGACGCTACATCGTACTTCGCGAATTCGCGATGGGACGACGGTTTGTATCGCTTCGATGGTGGAATCCTCGGGTTCAACTTCGGTAGCGCCAAACTCGACGTTTTTGCCGGCGACACCAGCAATATCGTCAGCTCGAACGGAATTGCGATCAATACTCTTCAGAGTGGTCCGATCAATGGCGCGTTCAGCGGCATTCCGAACCTCACAATCGATCGAGCATTGGGCCTTAACTTGAACCTTCCGCTCACCGCGAACGGTAACTTGGATTTGGCTTATCTGTGGCTCGACGGCAACACAGACATTACAGTCGGCGCGACTAACGCAAACCGACTTGCAGTCTATGGTGGCGACCTGAAGTTCAGCTTCGGCAAGCTTGGCTTGTCCGGTGGCTACGCTCAGACCGATCTTCAAGAGAACGAGAGCAACGTCAACAACCAGGACAATTCGGCCTGGCATGTTGAAGCCAAGTATGATATCAGCTCGAAGTTTGGTATCAGCGGCGGTTACCGAGAGATCGAGGCCAACTACCTCGCTCCTGGCGACTGGGGCAGACTCGGAATCGAGAGAAACCCGACGAACATCGAAGGTTGGCAGGTTGCCGCTCACTACGACATCACTCCAGCTTGGACTCTCAGCGCAGGCGGCGAGTTTGACAAGGGTGTAAGCGATACCTTTGGCCCAACCACCGGCTACGACACGGGCACCAACATCAACGAGTTCAACGTCAACCTTACATGGCACGTTAACACGAACTTGAACTTGTTGCTCGGCTATGAGGACACTGAGTTCACCGGTCTCGACCCCGCGGTCACGGCTAATGCCACCAACAACACATCGGATGCGTCCTACAAGTGGACGACATTCGGAGTTGGCTATGGCCTCTCAGAGTCATCGAAGCTCACGCTTCAGTACCAGGTCTCCGACATCTCTAACGACTTCCAAGCCGTTAAGGGCGGCGGCGCTCGGTTCACCGGCGGCCTCCTGTCGGGTCAGCTCAGCATCAAGTTCTAATCTAACGAACTCTTGCTAGCAATGAAATGGGTTCGACCGGCAACGGTCGAACCCACTTTCATTTGTGCAAGGCGGGCGATTGAGCAATTCTCTCCAGGCCGAGCGTTGACTTATCAAGCAACCTAACACATATCCATATGCTGCCTCAACCCTCAACTAAACTGCCACTCCGATCGCGGTTCCCATTATCCGGAGTTCGGTCATCATTTTTTGGAATTGATCGGGGGTTAGGGCCTGAGATCCGTCGCTTAGAGCACTCTTGGGGTCAGGGTGCATTTCGACCATAATTCCATCGGCCCCCACTACTAGTGCCGCTTTGGCCATCGGCGTTACATATTTTGCGACGCCAGTACCGTGAGACGGATCGACGATAACCGGTAAATGCGTGTGCTCCTTCAAGACAGGAACCGCAGCCAAATCAAGCGTGTTCCGCGTGTATGTACGATCTAAGGGAATGATCCCCCTTTCGCACAGGATCACTTCTGAATTCCCCTGATTCAAAATGTACTCGGCCGCCAGAAGGAAATCGTCTATCTGAGCTGCCGGACCTCGCTTGAGAAAAATCGGCTTTCCACTCTTGCCTGCTTCGATCAGCAGGGGGAAATTCTGCATGGATCGAGCGCCGATTTGGAGGATGTCCACATATTCGCTCACCAGCGGCACCATATCGCCGCTCATAACCTCCGAGATGGTAACCAAGCCCGTCTCATCCCCAACCGCTTTTAGGATCTTGAGCCCTTCTTCCGCAAGTCCTTGGAAGGAGTAAGGCGAAGTCCGCGGCTTAAAGGCCCCTCCTCGAAGGATGGTTGCGCCGGATGCCTTGACAATCTTTGCGGCAGTGGAAAATTGGGTATATGACTCCACCGAGCAGGGCCCACCCATGACGACGAATGATCCGCCGCCGATTAGGACGCCCTTCACGTTGATGATCGTATCCGCACGGTGGAATTCTCTCGAAGCCAGCTTATAAGGATGGCTCGTATGAGTGATCTTGCTCACGCCTTCGATCACGCCCAGCATGGCGGTTAAGTCGGTTCGCTGGTCGTTGTCAAGGGACGCCGGTATCCCAATCGCAACACGGTCTTGACCGGGCAATACGAGTGGTTCAAATCCCTTATTTCGAATCGCATCTGCGACGGAATCGATCTGCTCCTGAGTGGCGCCAAACTGCATAACGATGATCATGGGGAGGCAAGATTACCCGCGCTGCCCACAACGTCGAACCTTCAACTGAAGATCAGAAGAGTAGGACACCCACGACGCTCAAGACAATTTAATTTGAAGAGCCGAGACGGCCCATGTACTTTCGGTACAACTCGGTATAGTGGCTCACCAGCGGCACCGGTTTGCCGCCAATGAACAAGTACCTGAGTTTCGATGTCAATTCCAGCGGATCACCGTCGGTGACAATCACGTTTGCCATCTTGCCTTTATCGAGGCTACCTAGTCGATCTCCAACTCCAAGGATCGTTGCCGCGTCGATCGTCAAGGCCTTGATCGCATCGGCATGAGATAAGCCAAATGCGCAGGTTCTGCCTGCATCGAACGGCAGATTCATCGCCATGTCGAATGAGTCGGTCATAAAGCAAAACTTCACTCCGGCGTCGTGCAAAACGACTGGAGTCGCATACGGAGCATCGTATGGATCGTATTCGCCAGAAGGCTCAATTTCGTCCGGGCACGCATCGCTTGGAGCCCTGAATACTACAGGAATCTTGTTCTCCTTCAGCAGCTTCGCAACTTGCCAAGCCTCACCGCCGCCCACGATAATACACTTCAATCCAAAGCGCTTTGAGACCGTCACCGCTTCACGGATCGCGACGGCAGAGTCTGCATGGAACAAGACGGGCTTGAGGCCTTTGACATAGGGCTGCATCGCATCGAGCTTGATGTCCGTCCGTATACCTTCCCCTGCTGTTTTGGCTTCCCCATACCGTTTCGCCGATTCGAAATACTCCTCAAAGGCCTTGGTCCGATCGCCAAGCCCTTTTTCCATCAACGCATATTGGTCGGCGGGCATGAAGTCTTTGAACCGGGGGTCTGGTCCGGTCGGCACATAGACATCGAGACCGGCCGGGCTGCCTAGATTGATGCCCTCAGTGGTGAAACCAATCGTATCGACAAGCGCCGCTTGACCTGCCACAACACCGCCATCGAGATTCGTGACCGCAGTCGTGACTCCGTTGAATCGAACCTTGGGAAAGTGCTGACTGTCTGGATTCATCGAATGAATTGCCAGAAGGTCAGGCTTGTAGTCGCCATTCTCGGTCGAATCCTGGCTGGACGAAACCTCCCCAATCTCATTGATCCCCAACTTCGATCCGCCGTCGATGAATCCGGGATAGACATGGAGCCCTTTGGCGCTGATCGTTACCGTGTCGGGGCCCGCCTTCGCCTGATCGCCCACTTCAGCAATGAGACCATCCTTAATAAGCACGTTGCTGTTTTGCAGATCAGGGCCCGAAACCGGGTGCACAGTCGCCCCCTGCAGCAAATAACTTCTCGCTGCACGCGGCACTCTTGTTCGATCGGGATCAAATGGAACGGATGTTACGGATGCAGTAGCCAAGGATCGAGAATCGACTTTGAATGCATCTCGCCGCTCGAAATACACCTCGCCGTCGATCAGTGTCATCACGCACTTGGTGTAGTTGCTCAGTGGATGCCCTTGCCAGATAGCGATATCGCCGTCTTTGCCCACCTCCAGCGAACCGACCCGCTTGTCGACTCCCAATTCGATTGCTGGATTAATGGTGACCATTCTCAGGGCATGATCAGCGCTCACGCCGTATCGCATTGCTTTAGCCGCATCCTGGGTCAACGGTACGGTGCCCGAGAATGTATCGGTGTTCACCGACACCAAAACCCCCGCCTTGTCGCAGATCGCGGTAGCCATCGGCATGGAATCAATCACTTCAAGTTTGTATGTGAACCCATCGGCGAACATTGAAACTGGTATGTGTGCCTTTGCGAGCTCGGGTGCGATTTTATACGACTCTAGGGCGTGCTGGAGGCATAGATGGAACTTGAATTCCTGGCTTAATCGGGCCATCATGAGCATCTCGTCCTGGCGATAGCTATGACATTGAACCCAGATCTTCCCTCGCAAGATGTCGGCGACTGCCTCTAAACGAAGGTCGCGGCGGGGAGGCGCAACCTTTGGGTCGCCTTTCTTCGTTTCATATTCTGCCCACTCCCGTATATAGTCTTGGGCATCCGCAAACGCCCGGCGGTAGACGGCTTCCACACCCGTGCGGCTGGCCGGAAAGCGCTGGTTATTCTGGCCCGGACGCTTTGGATTTTCTCCCAATGCAAACTTGATCATTCGCGGGGCGCCCTCGAAGGTCGCTTCGCTAGCCGGGCGCTCCCACTTGTTCTTAATAACCAGACATTGACCGCCGATCGGATTCGCGCTTCCATGCAAAACCATGGATGTGGTCATTCCGCTTGCGACCGCGTAAAAGAGTCCCAGGCTATCGGTGTTGAGTATGTCCTGAATCCGCACTTCGGCCGTAATCGAATCGGCGCCCTCATTGACGTCGTCGCTCGCGCGGTGCGAGTGAGCGTCAACGATACCGGGCGTGACGAACTTGCCCGACGCGTCGATCACTTTCACACCGTCAGGAGCTTTCAAACCGCGTCCCACCTGCATGATCTTCCCTTTAAGAATCAGAACGTCGCCGCCGTCCAAGATGCCCTGCGTTACGGTCAATATCCGCCCGTTCCTGATAAGTACGTCACCATGGGTATGGAAGGTAGGGTGACGGTCGGCGGCCACTTCCGTCGGCTGAGACTGGGACCAGGCACGAGCGGAACCCCCAAGCGAAAGACTTACAATGAGAAATGCTCCGACCCAGACCGACTTGCGGGAGTGCATCAGTTTCCATCCTCCCCGACAGGTGGGGGCTTAACCGCTGCCGGCGGTTTGGACCCCAGCGGATCGATTTTTCTGCCATCGACGTACAACATCTTAACTTTCATTTGGGGGTCCATAAATCCGGTAGTCGTGACCACCAAGTTAGCTGTCTTCCCTACCTCGACGGTACCCATTTGACGGTCCACGCCGAAGATCTTCGCGGCATCGATCGTCAACGCTTTAAGGGCGGCCTCCTCAGGCAGGCCCGCTTTGACGGCCTTGCGTAGATTCTCCAGAAATGCGGATGGACTCGCATTTCCTTTAGTGGTCCATGCAACCGGAACGCCTGCCGCGACCAAAATCGATGGGTTCTTAACGGACTCTTGGTATAGGCGCTTTCTTTCGGCGACTTTTGCGGGAACCTCTGGTTCAGGGGGCTTTTCAGGTGTGCTGCCTTCTTTCGGCGGCCCCGCTTCGGGCTTCTCCGGAGACGATCCTGGTTCGACGCCAAATGGCAGTGACAAAAGGACCGCAGCCCCCGTTTTCTTAATCTCTTCGACCTTCTTCCAACCTTCGCTACCGCCGGCAATCAGCAACTTCAGACTGAATTCATTGGAGAGGTTGAGGGCTCTACCGATCTGTGCCGAAGATTCCGCGTCGAAAACGGCGGGAATCCGACCCGTTACAACCGGTTGTAGCGCTCGCAGCGACTCGTCCGATGGAGGACGCTTTGCCCCTCCCGCGTCGAAGCTTCGTTGAACGGCTCCATACCAGTTCGCATCGTAAAGAGTTTGACGGATCTGGGCCATATGCCCCAAAAGGCTGCTCGGATAGCCATCGCCAAACCCGCCACCACCGAAACCAAATGATTCGCCAACCTCCGGGAGAACCACACACTCGCGATTGGAACGGCCGCTCAAATTCACAAGAGAGCCCATTCCACTGATGTCGCCACCCGAAGGAGCCACCATGATCGTCGTGAAGCCGGAGGACTGATACGACTTCAGCAGGTCGTCGGAAAGGGCCAAGCCGTGAACGGCTTCTATTTCGGGGCTGATGCCATTTCGAACAGTCTCGCGCATGAACGCCGAGGCATAATTCGCGATGTCCCCGTTCGGATCACTTGCCGGTGAGCGCCCAGCAGATGCAGGCGGCGCGGTGTACCCCTTTGTTGTATAGGCGTCTATAAAGCCTGGATAAACTGTCAGTCCCTTGCCATCCAGAACGTCGGCGCCTCGAGGCGCGGTTGCACCTGCACCGACGGCCACAATGAGTCCGTCCTTGATCACGACCGTTCCCTTCTCAATCGTTCGGCCGTCGCCAACCTCGATGCGCGCTCCGACAATCGCATGGAGCCCGTTGTAAGACGCTATGGAACTCTGTCCCTTGGCCCCGGCGACTAACAGTATCGCTAAGTGGATCGAAATGCTCCGAATCGGGTAATTGGAATATCTTCTCATTGTTAGCAAGCAAATTCAGTTCGTCAATCTCGTCAAAACTCCTGCATGACAAAACCGACCCCAAGGAAACGCGTTCCAACTTGACTTAGTCTTTTCTATTCGGTAACAGGATTTGCAAAGAAACTACCGTTCTCTAAGCGATGCCAGATTCCAGAGTTTTCCCCCTGTTTTAGCCGACTCGGATAACCTAGGGACTCATGTTCAACTATGCCCTCTCATTGCTTACTGTCGTCGGCGCATTTGGCCTTGCGTCGGTCTCAAGTGCGTCTCCAGACCATAAGTTTGAAATTGTGAACGGCAAATTCAACCTCGACGGAAAACCGTTTGTCATTCTGGCCGGTGAGATCCATCCTTCCAGGGTTCCGAAAGAGTATTGGCGTCAGCGAATTAAGATGGCAAAGGCTATGGGGCTCAACACAATATCCGTTTACGAGTTCTGGAACATGCACGAGCCTGAAAAGGGACAGTTCTATTTCAAAGGCAATGAGGACGTGGCGAAGTTCATTCGGATCTGCCAAGAGGAAGGAATGTTCACCATTCTCCGACCGGGGCCCTATGTCTGCGCGGAATGGGAATTTGGTGGGTATCCCTATTGGCTTCTGAACGAACCCGGCCTTGTTGTTCGCACCAAGGATCCGAGATTCATGATGTATAGCAAGCGATATCTACGGGAGATGGCCAAGCAGACAGCACCACTCCAAGTAACCCACGGAGGCAACCTCCTAATGGTTCAGGTAGAGAACGAATACGGGTCCTACGGACACGACAAGGAGTATATGGCGCTGGTACGCGACACTTTGAAGGAAGTGGGATACGATGTGCCGCTCTACGTGGCCGAGGGGAGTTCTCAACTCGCCAGCGCCTGGATTCCGGGAACGGTTGCGGGAGTCAACGGGGGCGGTTGGCCAGATACAATCGAGACTGCTGACAAATACACTCCAGGTGGACCGTACATCGTCCCCGAGTTCTATCCCGGTTGGCTCGATCACTGGGGCGAGAACAAGTCGATCACCGATGGAGACGTCAAAGGCTTTACCGAACTCATCAGGCACAAGGTTTCGGCGAGCCTTTACATGTTCCACGGAGGCACCAATTTTGGTTTTATGAATGGCGCAAACTACGGGGGCAACTATCAACCTGACATCACAAGTTATGACTACGATGCACCACTCGATGAGGCAGGCAGACCTCGCCAGAAGTACTTCGCCTTTCGAGATGCTATCAAGGAAGTAACCGGTGTCACCCCTCCACCGATTCCCCCGACGATACCAGTCGTGACTATTCCCCGTTTTACGCTGGACCAAGCCGGCAGCCTCTTGGGTGCACTGCCCAAAGGAGTCAAATCGGAGAAGACGAAAACTATGGAGGAGCTTGGCCAGGCTTATGGTTTCGTTCTCTATCGAACAAGAGTCAAGGGTCCAACCTCGGCGACTCTGACGCTCAAAGATCTCCGGGACTTTGCGGTGGTGATGCTTGACGGGAAAGTGGTCGCTTCATTGGATCGCCGACGAAAGCAACAGGAAACTGAACTCACCATTCCGCCCGGTGAATCGGAACTGGACTTATTGGTCGAGAACTGTGGACGAATCAACTATGGAGGAAAACTGCCAGATAATCACAAGGGGATCACGGACAAGGTGCTCCTGGGAGGAGACGAACTCCTGGGATGGGAGATCTATAGCCTTCCCATGAAGGATGTGTCTCACATTCATCTCGATGGCAAGACTCCTAAAGGGCCAACGTTTTATAGGGGCGCATTCAAACTAGAGAGCACGGGCGATGCATTTCTCGACCTTCGCGGTTGGACCAAGGGCGTCGTCTGGGTGAACGGGCACAACCTTGGCCGCTACTGGTGGATCGGCCCCCAGCAAACTCTCTACGTCCCCGGCGTGTGGCTCAAAAAGGGCAGTAACGACATCGTCGTGTTCGAGCAACTTGGGACAGCGTCGCCGACGATCGAAGGCCTACCTGAACCAATTCTAACCGACCTAAGGCACGAAACCAAGTAAGCGCCTTCATTGTGCCCCTATCTCTTCGCGTAGGGCGCGCAGAGGGGGTCGCCGACAATGATGTCTTCCCACCCGACAAATCGAGAGGCTGCGTAATAGCTTTCAGCGAGGGTCCAGCCATCGGTGTACCGATCGAAGAGAATGGTGGGAGATGCGATAGCCTGTAGCAGGGGCTCATCGCAGTAGCCCTTGGCTCCGCTGGCGCGACCCTCGATGAGATCGGCGATCAACGATTGGCCGCCGGTCGTGGGTAGGAACGTCCGGGCACTGGTCGAAACCGCGGTTTCGGCAATCCCTCCCGGTGCGAAGCGGAGCATTCGATATCCGGCTTCATCGAACTTCGGATCGTTGCTTCCCCAGGAGCCATACCCCATTAAGTCGGTCTTTCGTCCGATAAACGATTCCGTTTTGTCCAGCAGGACAGGTATCCCCTTCCTCTGGAGTCCCTGACCGGCAACGATCAAATCGGCATCCCATTCGCCATAACCCAATTCGCTTACGAAGTGGGTGTCAAGCTTCCCGTCCTTGAGAGCGGGAATCGGCACTTTGGAAAGGTCCCCAATCCCATGCTCAGGCGCGGCGTCCAACAGAATTTGACCGGTAGGTCTCGACTGCTCCGACTGTAGCGCATAGGTTGTAAGCAACTTTGCTTGATAAATCGTATATGCATCCAAGCGTGTAACCAGATATCCGCCAAATTTGGCGTGTGAAAACCGCTCGTGAGAGTTCCAAAACCGATTCGCCCAGCATTTGCCCGTGAAGCCGCTGTCGTTGAGCACAACCGGCACGACATCCGTCCTGGTCGAGTAATCCAGTGCTGCGATCGTCGAGTCAAGAGATGGCTGGGTGTTGTTCACGCCGGTGGTAGCTCCGGTGATTCGAATCGGAATACCTTTCGTCAAGACGATAAAATCGATTTTTGGATGCACAGCCAGGTAATTGCGCAAGGGAACTTCGATCACCGTCTGGTAAGCGGCAAACGCAATCGTCTCCTTCCCTGCGTCCAACGCTGAATCTTGGCACTCGACCTTCAAGAGGTTCTTAACTCCTCGTTTGGCCATATAGTCGGATGCAATCTCCACTGAAGTTGGGCTCGCAGCATTCTCGACCACGAGAACCCGAGAAGCGTTTGGCGCCCCTACAAAGAAGGAGGCGAAAAGCAAAGAAACAAACACCGCGAGATGCTACCACTCATTCGCGATGCATGGTTGTCATCCTAAGGATGACCTTGAAATGGAAGCAGCCCAATCCGGTCTCTAGACATCCCCCGAATAAGCCTTGCGATAGATCCCCAATAGATCGGCGGCACTCACTGGAATTGGATTGCCGAAGGCGGGAGGATCGACCTCGGCCATACGGGACATTTCTTCGAACCGATCGTCGCCGACACCCAACTGCTTCAGGGTGTGAGGCGTATCCGTGGCCCGGCGCAATTCCAGGGTCCAATTCAGAAACCCGTCGAAGGTTGGATTCGAAAGTCCGATATAAGCGGCTAGGCGAGCAATCCGATCCTCGATGGCTGGTCGATTGAATGCCAACACATAGGGAAGGAAAACCCCGTTGGTAAGCCCATGATGGGTGTCATAGAGGGCGCCAACCGGATGGCTTAAGGCATGGATGGCCCCCAGGCCCTTTTGGAACGCGGTTGCTCCCATCGCCGCGGCTGCCAACATCTGGGCACGAGCGACCAAATTGGAACCGTCCTCATAAGCGGTCGGCAAATACTCCTTTACCAGCCTCACACCTTCGGCTCCGATTCCGTCCGCCAGCGGATGGAAAAATGGCGCCGAATATGCCTCTAAGTTGTGGGCCAGCGCATCCAAGCCCGTTCCGGCCGTCATCCGAGGTGACATTCCCACTGTCAACTCGGGATCAAGAATCGCAACCACCGGCAGCATCTTCGGATGGAAAATGATCTTCTTCGTGTGCGTTTCCTCATTGGTGATCACGGTTCCACGACCAACTTCCGACCCGGTGCCAGCGGTAGTGGGGACTGCGATGACGGGAGCGATCCCTTCGCTAATGGCGAGCTTAAAGTTGTCACCTATATCTTCGAAGTCCCAAATCGGTCTTGTTTGCGGCACCATAAACGCGATGGACTTGCCCACGTCGAGAGGGCTGCCGCCGCCAAATGCAATGACCCCGTCGTGAGCTCCCTCCCGATAGACCTTGAGTCCATCTTCGACGTTACGCCAAATGGGATTGGGCTGGACATCCGCGAAGAGCCCGGTCGGTACACCTGCCGCCTCATTGTCCGCAATCGCGTTCTTGACGATATCCAATCCGGCAAGGCCCCGGTCAGTCACCAAGAGCGGACGATGGATCCCAGCAAGCCTACAGACTTCCGCTAACTCACTGATCCGACCCGCTCCGAACCGGATGCTTGTCGGATAATTCCAATTGCCCCTCAAATTGTCGATTGTAAGTGTCATGTTTGTCCTAAAGACCGATTCTTGATCGCAATCCGTTACCTGCTTGTCCTTAAATGGAACGACTTCGGCCTCGTAAGTTGCTCAAAGCCAACTTGAGAAAGAGTGCATCCGCGGCCAGTGTCCTTTACACCGGTCCATGCAAGCGCGGGGTCGAGATAGTCGCAGCGGTTCATAAACCAAGTACCGGTTTCAACCTCTCCCCCGATTTTAATCGCCGCGTCCAAGTCAGTCGTCCAAATGGAGGCTGTCAAACCAAAAGGACTGTCGTTCATCAGGCGGATCGCCTCTTCGTCCGAATCGACGCGCATGATACCAACGACTGGCCCAAAGCTCTCCTCCTTCATGACGCTCATGGAGTGGTCCACATCGACCAAGATCTGGGGAGCCAGGTAGGGAGTGTCCAGTTCCGAAAGAGGAAATTTCGACTCGTCGATCAAAGCCCTGGCCCCCTGCCGGACCGCTTCCTCGATCTGGTGGCGAACAAAGTTCGCTGCGCTCTTTCGAACCATAGGCCCTAACGTGGTCATTGGATTGAGCGGGTCGCCCAGTTGATATTCGTGGGTAATCTCGACCGCGTCCTTGACGAACCGATCGTATACGTCCGTATGGACATATATCCGCTCGATTCCGCAACAGGACTGCCCTGAATTGAAGAACGCGCCATCAACCAGGTTTTCGACCGAGAACGAGAGATTCGCGTCGGGCCGCACATAAGCAGGGTCCTTCCCGCCCAACTCCAATCCAACTCCGATAAAGTGTTCCGATGCTGCCTTCTGAACCGACCGCCCGACATCCACGGAACCGGTAAAGGCAACAAAGTCGATGTCTGGGCTCTTCAAAACGCGGTCTGTGTCCTCGACGCTTAAGTGGAGATACTGAAAGACACCGTCCGGCAAGCCCACTTCGGTAAACGCCTCCGCCATCCGTTCGGCGCAAAGAGGGGTTTGCGAGGAGTGCCTCAGGATCACCGAGTTGCCGGCGAGAAGAGCTGGGATAGAGCAATTGACGGCCGTCAAATATGGGTAGTTCCACGGTGCAATTTGAAACACGACCCCCAGAGGCTCCCGGCGAATGAACCGCTCAAATCCCTGTTTTAACGGCAACCTTATCTCAGCGAGGCTAGCTTCTGCGATGTCGCACATATAGGCAGTCCTCTCTACCAGTCCGCCAATCTCATTCGGGGTGTATCGAATTGGCCTCCCCATCTGAAGCGTTATTTCTCGGCCAAGCCCGTCTTTCTTATTGAGCATTGCCCCCATGAAACGGCGGCAAACAGCAACCCGCTCTTGTACCGGAGTCCGTCTCCATGTTTCCTGTGCCTTGCGAGCCTCGGCAAGCGCTCGCGCAATTTCCTGCTCGCTTGCAAGTGGCCGTTCGACGACAACTCGCCCGTCGATCGGTGAATAGGTTCTTAGATTTGCCATCGGTTGAAAGCCTTAAATAATCTCGAAATAGCGCCCAAGCTCCCAGTCCGTCACATGCTTCCGGAACACTCGCTCTTCCCATTCGCGAGAGGCCGCGAAATGGTCTACAAACGTGTCGCCAAACAGTGTCCGAGCCGCATCGGAGGCCTTTAGCCGCTGGGCAGCCTCCCATAGACTTGCCGGAAGCCTGCGCTCTTCCGGATATTCTGCTTGATATGCGTTACCGGAAATCGGTGCATCCGGCTCAATCTGGTGCTCGATACCCAGAAGCCCGGACGCAAGCGCGGCCGCAAGCGCAAGGTATGGGTTGGAATCCGATGCGGCAACTCGATACTCCACCCTCTGAGACTTCGGTGAGCCGGGGATCGCCCGAATTGCACAGGTCCGATTCTCTATTCCCCAGGTGGCATTCGTCGGCGCCCAAAGACCGGGCACTAGCCGCGAATAAGAGTTCACGGTGCTGCCAACCATTGCAAGAAGTTCCGGCATCAATCTTTGCTGGCCTCCAATGAAGTGACGCATCGTAGCGCTCATGTTCCTCGTTTCGCGAGAGTCGTAGAAAACAGAGCCACCCTGCGCGTCCTTTAGAGACAGATGGATGTGCCCGCTCTGACCTGCCTGCTGGGCAGACCACTTGGCCATAAACGTCGCCATCAGCCCATTTCGTTGAGCCAGGACTTTGGCAAACGTCTTGAAGAGAGCTGCCTTGTCCGCTGCCCACAGCGCTTGATCCACGGTAATGCACCCTTCAAGGACACCTGGCCCGGTCTCGGTGTGCAGCCCTTCTAAAGGCATGTCCATCAGGTCGCAAGTCTTAAGGAGCGCATGATAAAAGTCGGAACCTACTGTGTTTCGCAGAACGGAATAGCCGAATGATCCGGGAGTCATCGGGCGAAGGTTTCGATACCCTTTTTCTCGCACCGAATGAGGGGTTTCCTCAAAGACGAAAAACTCATATTCAAGCGCTGCATACGGCGTGAAGCCCATCCCTTTGGCCCGTTCAATCACTCTCTTCAAAACGCCCCTAGGGCACAAAGCGGCAGCAGGAGGGGCAAACTCACAGAGGAAGAAGACCATCCCCTCCTCGAAGGGCAATTCGCGACAACTCTCGGGAATCACGTGCACCGTGGCGTCCGGAAAACCGGTGTGCCATCCCGTGAACTCAACGTTGTCATAAGCCTGATCGTCGACGTCCCAGCCTAAAATAACATCGCAAAAGCCGAGCCCGCTTTCCAGTCCAGAAAAGAACTTTTCGCGCGCCACATACTTGCCGCGCATCACTCCATCCAGATCCACGACACCGACCTTAACATGGCGCAGGCCCCGGTCCTCAACGATCTGGCGGGCGTCCGCAATTGACTTAACCTCTCTTGGGTTCATAGATTAGGACTCATCATACATTGAGGCTCGCGACTTGCGAATGGGGGTAGAGGTGCTAACAGATAATTTGGTATGAACCAGCAAGTATCAAGGCATTCGATGCGATCCGGCCTAATTGATACCAATAGAGGCAGGACATTGGCCAGTCTATGGCGAAAACGAGGTCTTTATTCTCCGGTTGCCCAATGGAAAATCGCCCGCACCTTCACCATTCCGACGATGCAGCCGTTATCGAGGCAGACCGGCAAGTCTTGCACAGTATGGGCTACGCGCAGGAACTGCTGCGCGGAATGCGGACATTTCAGAATTTCGCGATCTCGTTTTCGATCATTTGCATCCTGGCAGGCGGGATCAACTCGTTCAACCAGGGGCTTTCCAGTGTCGGCGGCGCGTCGATCGGCCTTGGGTGGCCGTTAGCAACTGGAGTGTCTTTGCTCTTTGCAATCGCGATGGGACAAATTGGATCGGCTTATCCGACTGCGGGTGGCCTTTATCACTGGGGCTCGATCCTTGGCGGACGCGCTGTCGGTTGGGTCACCGCGTGGACTAATCTGTTTGGGCTGATTACGGTCTTGGCGGCCGTCAACGTCAGTGCTTACCAGTTCTTCGTCGGCTCTCTGGGGCCGGTATTGGGATTGAACGTGGATGCGCTTACCCCCACGGCGCCGACCGCTTACAGCATTGGTGTCCAGACCGCCGTAGTCGTCGTGATCACATGTTCCCAGGCCCTATTCAACCACTTGGGGATCCGTTTGACTTCCAAACTCACGGACTTCTCAGGATATTTGATCTTCTTTACTGCGGTCAGCCTTGCGGGCGCCCTTCTCGCATACGCTCCTCATTTGGATGTCAGCCGCTTATGGACATTCCATAATTTCAGCGGAAAGGCAGGCGGAGACGTTTGGCCATCCACTGGAAATATGACCTACCTATTTCTACTTGGGTTGCTGCTGCCAGCATTCACCATCACCGGATTCGATGCATCTGCCCATACGGCGGAGGAGACGATCGGTGCTGCCAAGGCAATCCCGAAAGGAATGATTCACTCGGTGCTTTGGTCGGGAGTATTCGGCTGGTTTATGCTGATCGCCATCATCCTCGCCGCTCCAAGTTTGGAGAAGGCGGCCGGTCAGGGCTCGGGGAGCTTTTTCTGGATCATGGGACAAGTCTTGCCGCCGACGCTTCGGTTGGGACTGTTCGCGCTCATATTCCTGTCCCAATACCTGTGCGGGCTGGCTACCGTGACGTCGGTCAGCCGCATGGTGTATGCCTTTGCTCGAGACGGTGGCCTCCCATGGTCCAACGTTTTGAGACGAATCAACCACCGATTCCGAACGCCGGTATCCGCCATATGGGTTGCATCCATACTTTCAATCGGATTCACGGTTTACACGCCGGTTTACACAACGATCGCTGCCGTATGCGCGATTTTCATTTACGTCTCTTACTTACTGCCGGTGGCGGCGGGATTGGTTGCTTATCGACGAAAATGGACCCAAATGGGCCCCTTTAACGTGGGGAATTGGTATCCTCCAATTGCTGTCCTTTGTATAGTTGGTTGCGTCGCACTTATCTATATCGGCATTCAGCCGCCAAACGATAAGGCGCTTCAAATTCTCATTGGAACGGTAATCGTCACTGCTTGCGTCTGGTTTGGTTTGGAACGGCGACGTTTTCAGGGTCCTCCGATTGGCGAGAAAATCGCCGAATTACAGGTCGCGATCGATGCCGCCGAACATGCTGTCGAGGACCAAGATTGAAGAATGCAGAGTTGATAGGTTCTCACACGAACCGAAAGCTACGCGAGGTCGGCCTACGTTCGTTTAGCACTAAATTACCGAGAAACCACGCCACTAAAATGAAACCCATCATTTTGCTTACCGTTCTCGGATTGTCGCTCGGACGAGCAAGCGCGGCCGACGGACTGACGTTGGCGATTCACGGAGGGTTGCTCAATGTCACTCCCGTTTCGGATCGGGTTATTCGGGTCGCGTTTTCAAAGGACCGAAACTACTTTTCGCGAAGCAGCTTTGCCGTTGTTCCGCAAACGGTGCTGCCTGCCGGAAAATGGAAGTTAGAGAGTCAGCCGACTGAGTGGGTTCTGACGACCGCGGCGCTCCAAGTTCATGTAAATCGCACCACGTCCGCTGTCTCCTTTTACGACCTAAAGGGTCGCAGATTGGCTGCCGAGCTTCCCGATGGGAGAAGCATGGAATCGGCTCGGGTCCAAGGGGAGGACACGTTCCACGTGCGCCAGGAATGGGTCCCCAGCGAGGACGAATCTCTCTATGGGTTAGGAGAGAACCAACTCGGGTTACTGGATGTCAAGGGTTACGACCTTGACCTTTGGCAGCACAACACCTCGATTGCGCTCCCTTTCATGGTGTCCAGCCACGGGTACGGCATCCTGTGGGACAATCCCTCGTTCTCCCGCTTTGGCGACCTGCGACCGTTTGTCCCGATGCCCCCTTCACAGCTTTTGGGATTGGATGGCAAGCGAGGCGGTCTTTCCGCCACCTATTTTTCAGGGGCCAACTTCGGCAAATTCATCGGGAGCCGGCTCGAATCGAAGATTGATTTCCCACCACCTTCGGGTAGCGGAGCCCCTCCTCGGATCCCTGTTTTCCCAAACCTACCCAGGGGGGCTTTCAGCGTTCGATGGGAGGGCACAATCCAAGCTCCCGAGTCGGGTGACTACCAGTTTCAGGCATATTCGCACAGCGGAATCCGAGTCTGGATCGCCTATGGCCTGGTGATGAACCACTGGCGTCAAAGTTGGCTTCCCTGGTATGACGTTGCCAAAGTCCACCTGTTGGCAGGCCAGCGAGTTCCGATCAAAGTCGAGTATGAGGCCGACCAGGGACAGCCATTGATCCAATTGAAGTGGAAGACGCCCCCATCCGACAGGTCCACGTCGCTCTGGTCGGAAGTCGGTGAAGGAACCGATTACTATTTCACATATGGTCCTGGAATAGACCAGGTCATATCGGGATACCGCCTCCTTACCGGTCAAGCGACCATGATGCCGAGGTGGGCGTTCGGTCTGTTTCAATCCCGGCAGCGTTACGAAACCCAACAACAGAGCTTAGATGTTGTGGATGGCTTTCGGTCTCGGGGCATTCCGTTTGATACGATCGTGCAGGATTGGTTCTACTGGAAGGCTGACGCCTGGGGGTCTCACGAGTTTGATCCAACCCGGTTTCCTGACCCCGTGGGCTGGATTCGCTCGATCCATGACAAGCACGCGAAACTCATGATTTCGGTGTGGCCAAAATTCTATCCGGGCACTGCTAATTTCGCTGCGATGCAGTCCCACAGATACCTTTACCAACCGAACCTCACCGAAGGGCTCCGAGATTGGACCCGCCACCTGTACACATTCTACGATGCATTCAATCCGGATGCTCGAAAGCTGTTCTGGAGCCAAGTCGACCGGGAACTCATGCGGAAGAACGTTGACGCTTGGTGGATGGATGCAAGTGAGCCGGACCTGCTGCCCTCCCCAACTCTTGAGGGGACAAAGACCCATATGAATCCAACCGCGATGGGAAAGGCGTCACGGGTCTTGAACGCGTATCCGTTAGTGAACGCTCAGGCTATTTATGAGGGCCAACGAAAGGATGCTCCAGACAAGCGGGTGTTCATCCTGACTCGATCAGGTTATGCCGGCCAGCAGCGATTCAGCACAGCAAGCTGGTCAGGAGACACCAGTTCGACCTGGACGGCCATGCGCAAGCAGATCGCAGCAGGGCTTAGCTTTAGCATCTCCGGCGTCCCCTACTGGACGATGGATAGCGGAGGGTTCTCGGTCCCGGCACGATTTTCGACCCGAAATCCCAAGCCGGAAGACAAGGAAGAGTGGGCCGAACTCAATACGCGCTGGTTCGAGTTTGCCACGTTTGTACCTTTTCTAAGGGTGCATGGCGAAGCTCCATTCCGCGAGATGTGGCAATTCGGCGGTGACTCCAGTCCTGCGTATAAGGCTCAGTTGAAGTTCGACAAGCTTCGTTATCGATACCTGCCATACATCTATTCTCTCGATGCAATGGTTCACCGAGAGCATGGGACGATCATGAGGCCGCTGGTGATGGATTTCCCTTCCGATCCAAATGCGCGGAATGTTACGGATCAGTACATGTTTGGGCCAAGTATCTTGGTCAATCCAGTTACGAGCTACAAGGCTCGGCAAAGGATGGTCTATCTCCCAACTACGCAAGGTGGGTGGTTCGACCTGTGGGACGCTAAATGGCACGACAGCGGAAAGTACGAAGTGGCGCCTGCGCCTTACGATGCGATTCCCCTCTATGTCCGTGCCGGTTCCATTGTTCCGATCGGCCCCGACGTGCAGTACACGGGACAAGATCCGGAGGGTCCCATTTCGCTTTACGTATGCACCGGGGCAAACGGGAGGTTTACGCTTTACGACGACGACGGACTGACCAACAAGTATGAGAAAGGGGAATGCACTTCCATTCCGATGGTTTGGGACGATGCGAAACACGAGTTGACGATCGGGGTCCGAAAAGGAGCGTTTCAAGGGATGCTCAAGCAGCGCTTCTTTAATGTCCTCTTTATAGACAAAACCGGAACGAAGGTCGTCCAGCAACTGGCATATGACGGGAAGAAGATTTCCGTGCCGATGCCTTGAAGGGTTTTTCCTCTCTAATGTCGAAGAATTGAGCCGTTCACTATGCCACTCGCAGCGTTTCCGAAATGCTTTCTAGAGATCATCTGCGTTGACCACACCATGACCCCCGAGCAGTGGGTCGACATGGCAGCCACTCAACTGGATATCGATGGTCTCGAATTCTTCATTAACTTTACTCCTGTCGACGACCCCGACCATATGCTCGCCCTTCGTCGGCAAGTCGAGAGTCACGGCCTCACCATCCCGATGATGTGCTGTTCGCCCGACTTCACCAAGCCGGACGCGGAGGGTAGACGCGAGGAGATCGAGAGGCAAAAACGGAGCATCGAGGCAACTGCTTTCATGGGCGGGACCTATTGCCGAGTACTCTCGGGACAACGCAGGCCGGACGTCCCGCTCGAAGTCGGAATTCGCTATGCGGCTGAGTGCATCCGCGAGTGCATTCCCCACGCCGAGAAGCACAATATCGTCCTTATTCTGGAAAACCACTACAAGGACAGCTTCTGGAGCTACCCCGAGATGGCACAAAAGATGGACGCATTCCTGGCCCTCCTCGATGCGGTGGGCACGTCACCCAACTTCGGTGTGAACTACGACCCGTCAAACGCGGTGGTCGCGGGAGACGATCCGATTGTGCTGTTGGAAGCGATTAAACACCGTGTCGTCACCATGCACGCTAGCGACCGCTATTTCGAGGGTGGTGCGACATTTGAGGATTTAAAGAAGCTGGATGCCCGTCCAATGGCGGGATACGCCGGAATCCTTAAGCACGGAATTATTGGGCAAGGGATGAACGATTACGATCGCATCTTCTCGATCCTGGCCGGAGTCGGCTTTACGGGTTGGGTTAGCATCGAGGACGGACAGGATCCCGTCGTCGGAATGGAACATTTGAAGTTATCGGCTGACTTCCTACGCGCTAAGATGAAGCAACACGGATTGAAATAGTCAATGAAGACCATCGTACAGATCTCTCTCGACCTCACCAGTATCCCCGAAGCACTCGAAACCGCACGTATGGCACTCCGCGCCGGCGTTGACTGGCTGGAGGCTGGCACCCCACTCATTATTGCGGAAGGCATGCACGGAGTACGAGCCCTCAGGGCCGAGTTCGGCCCAGATGTTCCCATTGTCGCCGACCTCAAGACGATGGACGGAGGTTGGCTGGAGGCCGAAATCATGGCCAAAGCGGGGGCAACCCACGTCGTGGTCATGGCCAGATCCCATGAAGAGACGATCAAAGCGATGGTCAAGGGTGGCCGCGATTTCGGTGTCAAAGTCATGGGCGACAACCTAGGATATTCGAACATGGTTGACGGCGCCAAATTGCTGGCCGACCATGGGTGTGACTACGTCATTCACCATATCGGCTACGACGAGCGCAGAGGCATCGCCGCGTCCGGTCGTCGCCCACCCAATCCCCTTGACCAACTGCGCGAGGTCGTCCAAGCCGTATCCGTCCCAGTCCAAGCCGTTGGCGGCCTCAGCATCGAGCAAGCCATGCAGAGCCCTGAGTTCGGCGCTCCGTTGGTCGTTCTCGGCGCCCCACTGACCATCGACGCCGATTCACTCAAGACGGCTAGTGGAGATGTCGAATCGAAGCTAAGGCTGATATGCGAACGCGTTCACGCGTACGGAGACGTGGGTCCCAAAGCGCCCTAGGCGCCCACGCATCCGACATCTTCGTCATTCAAAACGATCAGATGGCGAAACTCAATGTAGGAGAGCCCCCAAATCGGATGGGCGTCCTTTCGGTCTGGGCTTTCCATTGAGATCTGTTTCGGGGAATGTTCCCAGTTGAGCTCGGCCAATCGCAGGGCTCTTTGGCGAGAGCCGGAAGTCAGGCTTTTGCTCTCCCAGTTTCACGTTTCGAAGCAGTGGATCAACGTCGACGAGATTGGACGGTCCGATTTCGGAGGCAACTTTGACGTAACCAAACAGGAGGTTGTTTGCATAGGTGATATTTTTCGCTTGCCAGCCTGCGACGAACTCCTGGCCCGGACGGGCAACGACGATGTTGTTTTCAATAACACAATTCTCGCTGGTCTGTGCCCACAAGTCGGACGGAGGACCTCCGCTTACCGCGCCTGGCGTGCGTTCATTCCACGCGCACGTGTTGTTACGAACGACAACGTTTTGTGAACCAAGGATCTGAATCCCGCGCCCCCCGTTGTTCCAACAAACGTTGTTTTCGATCAAGATCGCACCTTTTCCCAACATTCCATCGATAATAATTCCGTTCCCGTCGGTAAGTTTGTGGTCGGTTAACGGCGTGGGTCCCTTGTTCTCATTTTCCCAACTGCGATTTCTACGCACGATGTTATGAAAGCCTGGCTTGTCGTCAAAATCCAGATTCTCCCAGAGCGATATCCCACTGCAGTTGTAAATCGAGAAGTAGGCGTTGTGAAACGTCTCGTTGTCCTCAAACGTGATGTAGTCGCAGTAACCGGTACCAAGCCCTCCTCCTCCGCAGTCATGGGCACGGTTGTGTCGAGCCACGATGTGGTGAGAATGAATGGCATAAAGGCCCGCTCCTTCGTTGCGTTGATAGTCTGGTTCTGCCTGGCCCTGTACCGTCTCCGTGGTGATGTCGAAGCCGTCTAGTTCGATGTACGCAACGCTTTCCATTCGAAAAGTTGCCCAGGTAGGCGACGTTACCCGTGGATGGCAACCGGGATACGCGGCAACTTTAATCCAAGCATCCGGCGCTCCCGACCGTCGGAATAGGACTCCGGATTGGTGAGGGTCGGCTTCTTCGTGATATAGTCCGTCCTTTACCAGCACGGTGTCGCCCGCGATGGCCAAATCGACCCCCTTTTGGATCGACTTGAACGGCTTGTCCTTCGTTCCGGCGTTGGAATCATTACCGATAGCGACGTCCACAACATACGTTTTGTGCGATCTCTCAGTCGGAGGGACTTGCGTCTTCGCAAATACCACCTTGGGATCCTTCGACTCCTCCTGCGCCACACTTGCGGCTGGGAGAAGGAACATAGCCACATTCGCGACGAGCAACATGTTTATGAGATTAAATCGATAAGTTTTCAAACAATTCCCTCCAATGGGATGGATGCGGTTGACCCGCGAACGATGAACTCCGGTTGAAAGACGCGACTCTCGATTTCGATGCCTGCCTCGATGTTCTTGACCACCGACCGCAGGGCTTCTGCCGCCATTAGTTGGGCTGGCTGGCGCATCGTCGTAAGAGGAGGGACGCTAGAACCTGGGGGAAGCACGCCGTCAAATCCCACGATGCTTACATCTTCTGGGCATCGAACCCCAGATCGGGTCAATGCATCCATCAGTCCGAGAGCGATATCGTCGTTGCTACAGAACACAGCGGTCGGCATGGGGCATAGCTTCAAGAATACGGCTCCCGCCAGATATCCGGATTCACGCGTGAAATTGCCCTCGATCAGGGTCACAGCCGGAACCGGCAAGCGATGCTCCTCCATGAACTCAAGGAAGGCATCCCGCCTCAAGCGACCATCTGAAAGCGTGAGATCACCGGTGATATGAGCGATTCGACGGTGCCCCAACTCAACCAGGTGTTCAAGGGCCCGGAAGACTCCTGCACGACTATCCACCGTAAATGACTGTCCGCCCGATGTCTCAAACAAGACGGCATATGGCAGACCACTTTCAGCGACGCTTTTGATTGCCAGTGAGTCAGCCCGAGGCGAGATAAAGATGAAACCATCAGAACGGCTGTCCAACAAGTCGTCCGTCACGGTTTCTGGACGGTTGTGATCTTGGGCGGTATAGACGAGGACGTCCTGCTTGAGCTTGTTAGCGGCATTAAATATCCCATTCAAAGCGAGTTGGAGGTAAGGATGCAGCAGGGTGTCTTCGTCAACATACATCGGCACGACACCCACGGTCCGAGTGCGACCGGTAGCGAGCGAACGAGCAATGCGGTTTGGTCGATAGCCCATCTCCAAGGCTGTTTTGCGAACCCTCTTTCGAACCGCAGGAGATACCACCTTCGGCCCGTCCTTCAGCGCACAACTGACGGTGCTGATAGATAGATTAAGCTTCTCCGCAATGTCTTTAAGCGTCTTAGCCATGGGCAACTCCGGCAAAGGACGTGACTTGAGTTTGTTCTTGCATTATTGAACCCTTGTGAAATGCCGCCGATAAGCGGCATTCCACAAGTTTAGATCCTAGCGTAAACCATCCCAAAGATTGTTCTGGGGCAGGTTGACCGGATCCGGATTGGTTGCAAAAGGAGTCATCGATTTTGCGTGACCATCAAGGAACGAGAAGGTCGATTGCCCAGCATACGATGCGCTTACCGCACCGTTAATCCCGTATTCGAATTGCAACTGGGTTTTGTTGCCTTCGGTTAGGTAGACCGTGCTTTTCGCGTTAGGAACCGCTTGGGGGCCCCATCCCGTGTTGTCGATGTCTGGCCCGCCGATAATGCCGTCGTCCTCGAAAGCAGACCAGTTACCGCGATACTGCATCTGATTTCCGTTATAGGCCGTGTTCCAAGCGGCGGTGTCATCGCCGCGCTTCTCAGTCGCGAGGATGGTGGATGCCGGTTGAGTTACCTGCGACTCGGTCAGCGATTCGCCGAACAGCCATCCGTTGCCGCTGTCTCCAACTTCGTTACCCACCCCCATTGGTCCGCGAAGTTGAAACCCACTGTTCCAGCTAGGCGAACAGCACCAGTTGCCGTAGTAGCTGTTGACCGCGAATGATATTCCGACGCCGGCCCAGCTAGGGCCAACTGAAGCGCCTTGGCCGGCAAATGAGTCTACTGAGGCCCCAAATACGGAGATGCTCTTTGTGTAGGGTTGAACTCTCTGACACCACAAGTCCGTACCGGTCCAACAGCAGTTTCTCGCCTCAAATCCGAGCGGGTACTGGCTGTCGTAATCCCCGTCATACATGATGATGGCAAGACAGAGTTGCTTGTTTCCGCTGAGCGCGGCGGTTTTCTTTGCGGCTAACTTTGCTTGAGCAAATACTGGGAAAAGGATCGCCGCGAGAATCGCGATGATGGCGATGACTACCAAGAGCTCTATAAGTGTAAATGCTTTTCGTTGCACGATGGATTCACCTCTGCTTCGAGATGTGGCGTGGCTTGGTAGTTTCGGATGGCGAAACCGCAAGCATAGGAAGGTAATGAAGGGGACTGCTCCGGATCTTCGTCGGACATAGAGATCTTGATGGCACTAATTGCCATTTCTTGGGGTTCCATCAGCACACCTTTTTTCATGCTTATAGATAAGTTTAGATACTCTAAAATATCCTTAACGTCAATTTCGTTTCGGCAGCGAAACGCTTCGCTAACGAAACGCTTCGCTGCATTATACGACATCGCAAAGCGATCTTGTACAGGAATTGGATTAGAGATTCTCAGAAACTAAAATGACGCTTAAGAGTCGACGGTACTATGGAAGTGTCGCCGGGAGCGCCCTCGTTTCGCAGACACGATGAGCCCTTATTAATCGACTCATGGACGCCAGTCTTCCCGATGTTGAGGCTACTTGCTTGTGCTTCCGAACCGCTCGATGGCGGCCTTTTGGAAGGCGCCAAAACTCTGGTCTCCATTCTTGGGGAAGCCTGCATGTTGGACCATCCAAACGAGGACGAGGCCATTATGCGTATCGATCTGTAAATTCGTGGAGTAGGCTCCGCCATGTCCGAAGTTGCCTCCATACGTGCCCCAACCCAGCCCATAGCTGTCCGGGATACTGTCAGCGGTTTGTTTGCGGGTCATCTCGTGAATGGATGCTTCCGACACATACCGTTTCCCACCGAACGTGCCTCCATTCAGTATCATCTGGCCAAATCGGCCAAGATCGCTTGCCGTCGAGAATAGGCCTCCCGCAGGCATCGGATAACGCCCCGGACCGTCGAGCGGATACTTAAGCTGACTGACGGTGATCTCCTTCAGGTCATCCTTCTGTTCGTTTGGCGCATAGGATTTTGCCAGCATCGTTAGCTGGCGCTTGTTGGGCCAGAAAGTCGTGTCCTTCATGCCGAGCGGCTTGAAAATACGCTCGCTCAGAAACTTCTCGTAAGGCATCCCACTTAGTAATTCGATAATGCGGCCTGCAGTATTGATGCCTGCGTTCGAGTATTGATACTTGGTTCCTGGCTCGTATTCCAGGGGAGTCATGGCATAGCTGAGGACCGAGTCTCGGAGAGGAAGGTGGTCCAGCGTAGGCTGCTCCATCGGCGACATAAATGGCAATCCGCTCGTGTGGCTGAGAATTTCCCGTATGGTGATCGCGTGATGCGGGCGTTTCAATAGAATGTGGTCGCTAGATTGTTCGACCTTCAGCCAAACATTGTAAAACTCAGGGAGATATTTACCCACTGGATCGTCCAAATGCACTTTCCCTTCGTCGACCAGCATCATGAACGCAGTTGCGGTAATTGGCTTGGATTCAGAAGCTATCCAAAAGAGAGCATCCTTGGGCATCTGTTTGTTTGCCCCAATGTCTGCGTACCCTGCCGTGCTAAGCGCTAGCACGCGGTCTTTATTCGCGACCAGCATGACTGCTCCTGCAAGAGCGTGACTGTCGACGAACGGCTGGACCACAGTTGCAAGAGGATCTTTCGTGGTTTGAGAGGGCTCTTCCGCCATAGCCCAATATGGCATAACGGCAAGAGCTATGGCCGCAACCAGTAGCGTTTTCATGTATTCCTGTTCTACCTTGTATGGCCCTTCACGCAGTCATCATCGCTTCGTAGCAAGTGACCTCGCGACGCTGCTTCATGATGTAAGAAATGCTCTCAGATGACTTGGCAGCTCTAGACGCGGTTGCGGCCGCGATCACTCTGGATCACGGCAACTAGAGGTCTGGCTAAGTTGCAGGTATCCCAGGATTCTGCGGCCGCTAAGAATCCAATGAGTATTTACGCAGCATGCCATGCACCTATTAGGGGAGCACGACGACCACCGGGTGGTTGCTCAGCGATAACGGTATCGAACGGATGTCGTGCAGCGTCTCAGCCACGGAAGTTCCAACGGTGGGATCAAATATCCTTATAGTGGAGTATCTGGCTTCAAGATTCACCACGACGTCATTCGTACCCTTCAGCAATTCTGACCAAACGATCAGGGCAAACGTGCCATCACTTTTCTGAAGCAGCAAGTCGTGTACGGTTTCCGGCTCGTTCGGAATGGAATAGTTCAGGCTCCCTAGTTTTCGAATCGGACGGCTGTCGCTCAGAATCGAGGTGAGGTTGTGGAGGTAAACGGCTGCGGTGCGTGGAGTGTAATCGGGTCTGAAGAGTCCGAATTGCTGGTTGCCACCTTCATCCGAACGATCCCTCAAGAGATAGAGAGCGGTATAGCTCCAGCCTCGTTTGAATTGATCCAGATAGAGACTCAATATGTTCAGCGCATGGGTTTCTTCCGATATCGGACCTCCGATCGTTGTTCCTGTTTCGGTAGTGACCCGTGGAAGAGTAAGCAACTCTGACTCCGAATACCCGACGTAATGACGGCCCCAAGTTATGCCGTACTCGCCATACAATCCATCGACCTTGCATGCAGATGTCGGATCGGCAGCCATCCAAGTTTTATTGTCCTCAAGGCCCGGCGCGTTTGGATGGTAGAAGTAGTTGTGGACATTGGCGTAGTCGGAATACTTCGTGCCGTCCGGTACCAAAGCACCAGCGCCCGACGGGACTCTTAGAAATTGCAAGCCAACATCATCCGTCTCTGCACCGTCCTCGCTGACGCCCCATACCGGATAGAGTTTCAAGATTCGGTCGCCTTTCACCGCCTGATACAAGTCACGCTGAAAGTTCGCGACCGGCATCCATGACTGCCCCCTGCCTCCCTGTTGGCCACGGTATGTCACGCCCCAGTTGTTCGGTTCGTTTGGACCTTCAAAAGCCAATAGGCCGCCGACTGCAGCCAACTGCCTGGCAGAACTGAGGAGTTTTGGGAGGTCCGTGCCTCCGCTGCCCGGACTCCAACTGAATCGAGCGCCCGTTTGCCGATGAAGTTCGATAAAATCCGAGATCGGCACATCGCCTTCGATGCCTGATCGAAACCACCGCAGCCCAACGTATTTCGCGCACTCGATCGTTTTTTGAAGAGTTTCGCCGCGCTGATTGATGGCCGAGTTCGCACCGATGCTGTTGAGGAATTCAGTGGCTCGTATGGCAGTCGTAGGTTTGGCATGGGATGCCTGTATCGGCCCTGCAGACGTCCCTAAGAGGAGTGGTAGTAACCCGAGCATATGGCCATAATAGCGCTTCGACAAGCGACTATCACCCAATGTCGTCGGGGGTTGAACAAAGAGGAATCAATCTAAGATCGGAGTGTCCGCTTCCCACAACCCACGTAAAGACGCTGATCTGAAGCAACTTGAAGCGGACGACGGCGTCGACGCTCCTTGAACCAAGCCTTCTGATTCTGGTCAACAGGCGGTGTTCATTCTCGAATATAAGGCCTTGATTGGACAATGTAGATCTTGCCGCCCATGATCGTCCACTCGATGTCTTGCTCCTTTCCCCCAAATGCGGTTTGAATTCGGAGTGCCGCATAAGCGAGGTTATGAACCAAGACGTCTGTTAAAACGAACCGGCCCTCTGGTGCCGCTGCTTCCTTGAGTCCGCCCTGCTTATCAAATGTAAGCAACGAATCGATCGTGGAACGGGTTAGGACTTGGACGGCCCCGGTTTCATAGTGCATCAGTAGCTGTTCTGGAATCTTGACCCCTTCTACGACCTTGATGCCAAGCCCCTTTGTGGCGCTGATGTAACAGCAATCGCGATCTGTCCGGTCGAAGGGGTTGCCGGTGATCATGACGCCCGCGCTATCCGCGTTGATCCCTCGCTGAATGAGGACGCCCATATAGACTTTCTCGTGATCGATACCAGCCCTTTCGCGCGCATCGAAAGCCTCGAAATTCCATACCGAAGCCCAAACGAACTTAACCGCCTGCAAGATTTGGTCGTCGGTTCGGGCATTTGGAAACGTGGAGTAGAGTCCGGCGCCATTGAAATTCGGCAGATCCTCGGAATTAGTCGATGAGCGGACAAACAGCCCTTCACCGGGAAAGTCTCTGTGGGCCCGATTGAGGATCTCGTGCGCCAATGCTTCGTCGATTGTCCCTTCTAAGAATCGTTTGCGAATATCTGCCAGTCGGCTTTTACGAATCACTGGATTGGCGCGGAACGCTTTGTCCGCAATCGCACCTGCGATCACTTTATCTAAACCGTTCGCAACAACGAATGAGCGGTAAGCGGCAAAGGGGAGGCTGAAGCCATTCGGAACTTCCATTCCGGCTATACGTGCATGAACGATCTCGCCAAGATTGGCGGACTTTGCACCGTAGACTGTGACCATCTTCGCCCGCTGACTCCCTAATTCTGCAATCGTTGTAACGCTCAAATCAGCCTTGGGAGTTAGGAGAACGCTCCGAGCAGAGTCGCCGGCCATCACCTTGGCAAGGTCGGCTTGGCTTGGCTTTCCAATTAGGAACTGATCAGGTCTAGTTTCGAATCGGACAACCTGTCCATTCCTACTCGCAAAGAGCTTTTCAGCGTTCTTGATGTAAGCGTCAGGGATCCTCATCGACTTAGAACGAAGGCTGATGTGAGATAGCGGGCTCGATGGTTGACTCGTAATAATCCCTGCAACCGGAGGCAGGTCGACCGGGGCTTCCGGCAAAACAACGATATCATCCAATGCGACGACTGTCTGAGAATCATATCTCTTGAGCAACCGAAGACGTCCAACCGATGAGCCCAGGCTCAACGGCATGTAGTCTCCCGGAGAAACGATATCCCTTGAAAGCAACACCGACACGTCAGGTAGCTTTGCTGAAATCTCCTCCTGCCGAAGCGAGTTGGGTTTAAATGCGACCGGCGTAAAGAACGACTTCTGAATGACCCTGGATGCAACTTCAATTCCGTCCTTCGAGATCATGTCGCCCTCCCAGAATTCGAACGTCCACTTCTTAACCGGTGTTTGATACGAAACGGTCCCCATGTAGAACCGCCGGTCGTCCCGAATATAATTGTCCTGAAAGAACTTCTGCCCCGTTTCCAGCGAGAGATAGGTGCGGTTAGCGAACTCCCGATGAGACTCGAATCGCTTTGAGTTGACGTAATACATCCTGTTCTTGTGCAACCGGTCGATTACAAACAATACGTGCGGGAGCAAATACGGATAGGTTGCCAGTCGGGAAAGGCCATCGAATTCCGCCCGGCTTCGAATTTGGGGCATCGAATCTGGGCTCGCGGCAAGCACCAAACTCGACATGAGCGCCAGAGCGACGGATAGTTCTACCCTAAGAAAGTTCACAACTCACCTCCCCACCCAATCTCAGCTTACCAGTCGTTTATTGTTCGGATAAATCTGACGATGGGACACGTCAAGGCAACGTCTAGCGGGTATCGCCGCCTAAAACGTGTTCTGCCAATTGCAATACTCGGTGGACCGTATCCGGCAGAGAGACGTGCGTGTTGTCGATTACGACCCAGCCTTGAGGGACCTCTTTCCTGTAGTTCGCGTTCGTCCAGATAATCGTTTCCACGAGAAGATCTACGCCGAACGGTTTGTTTGTCCGAGTCGCATTTCGTTCGAGGTTCGCCTTCAACTCAGGCATCAGGCAGATCTTTACCAGTTTCCGGTCCGCCAGATTGGCAGCAATTACCTTTTCTAAGGTGGGCATATTGCGGCAATGGTCGACCGCGACCGCAAAGCCGGCATCCTGGTACCTCTTAGCAACATCACAAGCGGCTGCTTCAGCAATTTGGAATTGACGTTCCGTCTCATCCGTCCAGGGCACGCTCTCAGAAAGCCCTGACGTCACCCACGTTCGTAGATCGTCGACCTTGAGATGAAAGCCGAATTCGAATTCCTTCAGTAGCGCCTCACACAGAGTCGACTTGCCCGCCGCAGGAGGGCCGGAAATCCAGAAAATTGGAGGAATTTGATTCACAGGAAGCCAAAGGGTACACTGTGATACCGTCGAGGTGGGCCTACCACCCTTTCCAGATCTTAATGATCCCAAAAACGACGTGTATTCGATCTCGATGCCAAGGTAGAACCAGGTAATAGAATCTATGATCCCTCTACTGCTTGCTGCGTCTCTATCGATGTTGCCGGTTAGATCTACGCAAGCAGGTTCGCCGAGGCACATACTTGTGACCGACCGAGGCGTGATTGGCGATGGTTCGACGTTGAACACGGCAGCCATCAACAAGGCAGTCGATGAAATTGCCCAGGGAGCAGGTGGCACTCTAGTATTTCCGGCCGGTTGCTACCTGACTGGAACGATCTACCTAAAGTCTGGAGTGAAACTCAGGTTAGAGAAAGACGCCACTATTTTGGGCAGTCCTAACCTTGTGGACTATCCGGAGAACCAACCGCCACGTCCAAGCAAGACCCTAGAATTCGGACGTTACAGCCTCATTTATGCCGACCGCCAGCGCGATGTGGGGATCGAAGGCGTCGGCACGATTGATGGGCAAGGCGATAATCCGAATTTCGTCAAGAAGGATCTAAAAGCCTTAGGTTGGAACGCGAGAGATGTCTATCTGAAGAGACCATTCGGTATTTGCTTTGCGGGCTGCAAAGGAGTTTCTGTACGAGGCGTTCACTTGCGTAATGCAGGGTTTTGGATGGAGGATTATCTCGACTGCGACCAAGTGAATGTCGATGGCATCCTCGTCCAGAACCTGAACGACGACGCGAACAACGACGGAATCGATGTGGATGGATCTCAGAACGTGACCATTACCAACTCCGAGTTTGAAGCGGCTGACGACGGAATCTGCCTTAAATCGAGCTATTCACAGTGTCGGAATGTCCATATATCACATTGCAAAATCCAATCCACGTGCAATGGAATTAAACTCGGAACCGCGTCTTATGCCGGATTCAGCAAGATCTATGCTTCAGATTGCCTAATTCATGACACCTATTTGGCGGGAATCGCACTCGAGATAGTCGATGGAGGAAGGATGGACGGAGTTACTGTCAACCGAGTCCGAATGGACGGAATTGGTGCTCCGATCTTTATGCGGATCGGTGACCTTGGGAGGCGGTGGCTCACCGAACAAGTAAAGCAGTCTCCAGGATCAATTCGGAATATTTCGATTTCCAATATAGACGCGACCGTGAATCAAGGGCCGGATTCACGTCCAATGGCCTGCTCCATAACCGGCCTTCCCGGGCATGATGTCGAGAATACCGATATCCGGAACGTTCGAATCGACGACAGAAGAGTACCGTACTCCTCGAAGAGGCGGACGTTTGACGACGTACAGGAACTGCCGAGAGCCTATCCTGAATATTCCATGTTCGGTGCGTTGCCGGCATGTGGATTCTTCCTTCGCCATTTGACCGGGGTCAGTCTGAAAGACGTCTCGATTCAGGAGTCTGATATCGAGAATCGCTATACAGTCGCCATCGACGATGCGAACCGAATTCTCCTTGATAGATTTTCCATCCTCGGTTCTAAATCGATCTCGCAATCCATCGCCATACGTAACATCCACACGGCGGAGTTATCCGTACGCCACTTACCCGATATGGGCCCTGAGATAATCGAGGATGACGGCGGAAACTCTAACATAAAGATAAAGAGTCCGAAACTATGATGTAAACCAAGGGGCGTACCTAAGGCGCCCGCACCATCAGGTTTCCAGATTGGAAACCCCGAGATTTGCGTGGACGACTGCCATCGCGTGCTCGCGGCCGTCAAAAGACCAGCCAGTATTCGGTTACATCAACGCTTCGTTGATCAGCATTTCGTCCCGACGCCGGATTCCGTGCGATAGACGATGACAACGCCGGGCCTATCCAGAGCGGTTCCCAATTCCGTCCCGGCTCCAAAGCTCGCCCCTCCAATACCCATTCCGTCCCAGGAAGCGATGGCCCTAAAGAAATCGAGTCACAAACGCCCAGGCGGATGCGTCGTCGAATTCGTGGCCTCCATCAAACACGAGGAACTTGAACGCGTCGCCTCGTCCTAGCCTGCCGTAATAATCTGCTACGCTTGGCGCAAGGCGAATGCCCATGTCGCGATGCTCGGCATCATCGCTCTTCCCCGCCTGAATCAGTAGGGGACGGGGACAGATGAGTGCCGCTATCTCGGTGTCGCGAAGCAAACTGAACCGGTCCGAGAAGCGAAAGTCAGAGGGAACCGAGAGTTCGTTCCGTTCATATCGAAACTCTTGAACCCCGAAATAACAGCTTGACACCGCGACCTTGATCCGAGGTTCCAAAGCAGGAACCACCAGCGCGTAGTATCCGCCATAGGACAAGCCAACCATTGCGACGCGTTTGGGATCAATCTCCGGTCGCTTGAGAAGCACATCTAAGCTCCGAGTGATCTTTGCGATTTCAATTGCGGTCAGGCTCGTTCCAACAAGTCGCAGTCGGTCGTCAGTCCTATTTCGAATATCTCCTGGGAATCCTTGCGCAGAAAACAGGTGCTGAGGGGCGAAGACGGCGAAGCCTCTCCGGATGGCGCCTCGCACCATATCATGGTAATTTGCTCCGCCATGAAAGAGCGCTACCTCGGGCGATCCGCCGCCCCCGTGCATTGAAATGACAAGCGGAACTTTTCCCTTCACTCCCTTGGGCACGATATAAATCCCCTCTGCGTTCACGCCTGGCAGGATCGGAATCTGGGCCCGGTAGTACAGGCCCAAACTATCCTCACCGATCTTGTTGAATGTGGCCCTTTCACTGATCGCACGGCCGGGAGGCGGATAACCAATGCTCTCGGCAAACCTGGTCCGCAGTTTCTGGCAAGAGGATACGTAGGCCTTGGGCGAAGAGAAATCAGGATGGAACAATGCGCTCAATCTGCTTTTGTCCGTTGCGAGAGAAATGATATAGGCGTCTAGTTCCTTGGCCTGCTCGGCACGAAAATGATCAGACGATGACACACTTTCTTCGTACAGCGATCCAGCCTGAACTGGCTTAGACTCCTGGGCTGCACAGAAGGATGCCCATGATAGGATACCGAGGGCAGAACAAAGCGAAGTAAGGCAAGACAGAGAGCGCAGCATCATTTGGTTTCCTGAGGGCTGGTCGGCGATTGTATCCCTATCATCGAATTAAGTGTGAACGGACTCTTTGGCAGTTGACAATCAGTCAGTTGATTCTACTAGCGCTTCAGCTTCCCCAAACATGAGAGTGGCGATGTCTGCCGCAGAAATCTCGCGACCTGCTTGAATGTCTTCGTCCACTCTTACCGCACTCGATTTCTCCTTGAGCCTTAGTCAGACCATCAATGGCGCGTTGTTTGACACTTCATCCCCTTCGCATTCTTTGGCTTCACGCTATTCGGCCAGCAATCGGTCTATTTCCGTCTTGGGGACCGTCACGATAGCGCCGGTAAATGCCGCGAACCGCTGGAATTCAGGGTTCGTCGGCAAATAGGCTTTGGTCGGATTCTTTGGTTGCTTTTTCTTTCGCATCAGACTCCTATTCCATTTATTTACCCGTCAACTTCTTGTACGTCACCCGTCGCTCGTTGAAGCGGAATGACTGTTCATCGAGATACCGATGAAGATGGAACGGTTCCACGGCTACGTACTTACCCTTTATAATTCTCTTTAGGAAACTCCAGTAGTTCTCCATTCCGTTCGTGCGGACATTGCCCTCGACGAAGCAGATTGCGTGATCTACTACCTGATGGCGATACCACTGCTCGAAACCGTCACAGGATCTCAGAGCATCCGTATAAAGACGTGAAGCGTTGAAAACCGTATCCTTCACGATTGATTGAAGAGTCGCTTTCTTCGGGCTGTCAATAACCATCGTCACGACCGGTCCGCAACGCTCCAACATCCCCATGACCACGGTCTTATCCTTTCCGCCGGTTCCGGTGATCTTGCGGGATTTAACGTCATTGCGAATTTTACGGGCCTTTCCACCGGTGCATGTCTCATCCGTTTCGACGCCGTCGAAAAGCTAGTCGATTGAACCGGCTTTCATTGCAAGTCGAATTCTGTGAAGCATGAACCATGCGGTCCTTTGCGTGACGCCGATTGCTCGGTGGATCTCATAATGACTAACGCCATTCTTAACGCCACAAATCATCCACATAGTTGGTAGCCACTTCGAAAGCTTGATGGGGCTATCCTCGAAGATGGTTCCGACTTTGTTGCTGAACTGCTTAGAGCAAGCCTTACACTTCCAGATCTTGTGAGCTGCGAGGTAGTAGTGCGAAGTGTTGCCGCCGGCCGGACAAAAAATAACACCGTCTGGTCACCTAATGGCTGACAGGGTACGGATGCAAACGTCTTCGTCAGCGAAATACCTGGTCGCTTCCAGAGGAGTTGTAGGTCCGTTGATTTCTCTCAGTCTTCTGTCATACACCAGAATCATTTATTTGACACACCAATTTGAGGTTATTTATTGGTCACTCTGAAAAGTTGTGCCCGATGTATTCCTTGTAATGAATATCCGTGGCGACGATTGGCGAACGGTTTTTGGGTAATTTATAAACGATCACCTCATAACAGAAACGTGTAGTATGTTGTGGCGTGTTATCGAATACGTCGTGGTACTTGATCCAGCCGTAATACAGAAATCTCCTTTTTTTTGCTGCGAGCTTTTTCGATGTAGATTCTTCTAGGCCCATCCCGCCAACGCCAATCTCTTGGCCCCCTCCTATATCGCCGTAGTTAGGTTGATCTAATGGGCTGTCTGGATAAGAAAAATCGGACGGGATGCACGTGTCTGTGTTGCCCTCAAAGTATCTTGTGTTATTGTTGCTACTTGTACGCGTTGCAGATGTCTTGCCCGTATTCATAAATATTGCGCGAATCGCAAAAGCCCTCTTTGACCGAAGAGAGCTTCTTGCGGGGCCAAATGCCCCGCAAGAAGGTCATTTCGCCCACTACACGAGGATAGGTGTTCGAGACTCCATTGGCATTTCGGGGGCGGGCAGTGCCCAACCTCGCGAACGGCATGCTTCGGCAACGCGACTTACTGCAACCACATAGGCGGCAAGACGACTGTGAATGTTCATTTCGTGTCGGACTTCGAACACCGACTTAAAAGCAGCCGTCATCGCCTCATCCAATCGATAGTGGACATGCTCGATCTTCCATCGATCAAAGTTGGCGTTCTGGACCTGCTCGAAATAGCTAACCGTAACGCCGCCTGCATTGCAGAGAAAATCAGGAATGACGAACACTCCGTTTTGGTGAAGAATAACGTCCGCCTGTGGATTCGTGGGTCCGTTGGCAAGCTCGCCTACGATTTTCGCCCGAATCTGGTGGGCGTTCTTCTCGGTGATGACGTTCTCCATCGCACTTGGCAGGAGGATGTCCACATCAAGTTCTAGCAGGGCTGCGTTGGTGATGGGCTGACTACCCGGAAAACCGACGACACTGCCCGTCTTGGCCTTGTACAGTTGCACCTCTGTCGGGTCGAACCCATCCTTACAGTAGATTCCACCTCGCGAGTCACTAAGGGCAACCACCTTGGCACGGAAGAACTCCATGACCAGATGATGTGCATGCATTCCGGCGTTACCATAGCCCTGAATCGCGACGGTTGCCCGGCTAGGATCGATCTCCAGGACCTTTGTGGCTTCTCGAATCGTGTACATGCCTCCTCGAGCAGTTGCATCGGCACGACCGGCAGACCCCCCTAAGAAAATCGGCTTTCCGGTAATGACTCCTGCGGCATGATGGCCAGCCATGGTCTCGAACTCGTCCATCATCCAGGCCATAATCTCCGGAGTCGTATAAACGTCCGGCGCCGGCACATCGATATCGGGTCCGATCAGATGCCCTACTTTACGGATGTACCCGCGTGAAACCCGTTCCAGTTCGGCGCGAGAAAGCTCCTTGGGATTACAGATCACGCCACCTTTTCCTCCTCCAAGAGGAATGTCGACCAAGGCGGTCTTCCAGGTCATCCAAGCGGCAAGGGCTCGGACGGTGTCAATGGTCTCTTTAGGGTGGAATCGTATTCCACCTTTGCAGGGGCCTCGGGCATCGTTGTACTGAACGCGGAACCCAGTGAACATCTTAATGCGACCGTTGTCCATAAGGACTGGGAAGCGGACTTGGTGTTCGGCCATAGGCTGCCTTAGCAGCTCGTGTAGGTCCTTATCGAGGTGAAGGAGGCTGGCAGCTTCATCAAGCTGAGCCTGCGCGATAGCGAATGGATTAGTTGTCATCGTTGACTCCTTTTGCGCTATGAGCATTCCCGCCTATCCATTGGTGGGATGCGGTTCAGCATACCATTTTCCCACCCACGGATCGACGGAAGACTGCTGAGACCCAAGCACAGAAGACCCTTATAGAGGTCAAGATTCTTACTTGAAAATGGCATGCCAAAACGGCCTGAGCCAGTCATCGATCAGAAACATCATTCGTTCGAGAAGAATGCTCATACGGGTCATGACGGTGTTGCCGAAGAACGCCCCAAAGCCGATCATGAGCATCAACCTACCTACCGTCGAAGCGGCAATTATGACCGGCCCCCTACGCTTGAAGCTAAAGAAGAAGTAGGTCATTACACAAAAGACCGTGATGACAGACACCCAATTATCGACATAGTCCCGGAAGGCAAGTTTAGGTTGTGGAACAGGTATCTCCCAGATGGCAGACTGGCCCTTTCCCGCAACCAATGCCACTCCATCGAAGGACTGAATGCCGATGATCGCTTCCCCGTACTGGGCCGTCCAGAGCAGATCCCCAGAATGGACTCCTTCTGCAACGGAATCGCGAAATGCAGTGGCGAGGAGTTCGTTCCCTTTGACCGTAAGTTGAACGCTGTTGGCATATTGGGGTTGATGGTAAATAGCGACTGCTTCCCTTGCATCCGCTAGCGGCACGTCTTTTTTGGATACAACGGCGGAGCCGAGGATTCGTCCAGATGACCGGTCAAGACGAATCGTCTCATTCTCAGTCGGAACAAGCACCTCTTCACCCTTCACGCTGACGGCGGAACTGGGCAGGAGCGGCAGAGTCGTCCGCCACAGTCTTACCCCTCCCAGCACGTCATCAGCTTCGACTCGGCTCCCGGAGACGAAGAATGCCAACGAATCATCGACGGTTGGCATGAAATCAGATCCAGGCAACCGGATGACGGTCCGCGGCTGGGCACGCACCATGGCGGGAGCAAGCGGTTTGAAAGAATCCAGAATCTGAGGGATATTTAGTCCAAACTGGCTCTTGAAGGTAAGGCCGGCGCCAATGCCGATCGTTATCCCGATCGCGATCTTGCTGTACGGCGCATACTTTCGGCTCAACTGCAGATAAAACAGAAAGCCGATCACACCCACCAGGAACCACAAAGCCCCCCAAGGCGAGCCAGGGCCACCGAGGAGTGCCCTAAACCCATCCATCATCGGCAGCCACCAGTGGGGGTACAGAACGTCCTGCCACTGGATGATCGCCTGATATCCCAGGTTCACACCGATAAAAACCTGCATCATCACCCGGTACAGGGGGTTGTCCTTGAAGAGGTAGGTGTACACGGCAAGGATGCAAAAGGCACTGATCCAAATCGGCCAGTTCGAAGCCCAATACGTGCTCAATCGACCACTCCCTGGATGTCAATAAGTGAGGACCCGCTAAGCCTGGGCGCCCTCTGAGGCTCAGAGCAACGAAGTCGATTCATGATACGTCGCAAAGACCCCGCACGTCGTGATCGTTGTGGGTGACGGGTCACATCGTCAGAGCGGGAAGCGCCGACGGTCACGGCCTCCGCCCTCCATATTGAGTCTCAACGGCCTTTTGTCGCCTTTTCGCCACCATTCCGACGTTGCCGGCGATCACAAAGAAGATGATTACCAAGTGGCCGAATGCCAAAGGGACAAGCAGTTTTTGGCCCCTCATTCCAGAATCGTCAAATGCCTTTCCGAATGTCTGTCGAAGTAGCTCTTCATATTCGGCAGCGCCTCGCGTCCCGACCATCATCCCCTTCAATTGACCACTCGAAATGTACGGGTAATAGCCAGTAGAAACGATTCCTGCACAGGCGAACAGAACGGGGAGCTTTGTGGTCGGATCCAAGAACACGACCCAATTGGAATCCGGCTGGTAATCCACGACCCACAAGCAACTAAAATCGCGTACGTCGCGGATGTCCTTCATCAATGGCAGTTTCTCGAAGTCCTGAGTCGGCGTGTGCTGAAAATCGGACTGGAATACCGCCTTTACGCTGCGTCCGATTGCTCCCATCGTAAGTGGAGCGCCCCGAGTCAGTCCGAGATTAACCCAATCACGACCGTAAACACGGCCGTAGCGACGGGCCTGTCGTAGGTTGATGGCTTCTGCAAATTGGGGCGCCATCGGGTCAGCATCCATCGCGAAAACGATAAAAGGAGTGTCGGTGATCATGCATTGAGCCACAATCGCTTCGTATTGGGCCCAGTTCTCACTCTGTGACCCTGGGACCCAATTGCTACAGATCGCCACAACTTTCTTGGGCTGTCTTTTCGAAGTAATAGTGAAAGCGTTGCGCGTCTCCTTCCAGATATAAAGCGGCATTCGAATTGGGACAAGGAATGGAATTGCGGCCGTGACAAAGAGGACGATATAGATCGTCTTTCGTTGAACGACGTCTAACCGAGCGAGGAGATTGAGCATCGTTACGGACCCTACGAAGCTGAGCGCTCCATGCTCAACCAATAACGCAGAGCCGTTGCGATGGCTCCCAACATGATTCCGAAGACAAGACCTCGAAATACCGCCGTATTTGGAACTCTGAAGATCCATGCAGCGATGTTTGGTAGCCAAAGTGCGCTGTACCGTTCGCCCATCCAACTTGTCATATAGAACCCGAATGGGGTCTGACCAATCATAACGATAAGGGCAGAGGTCATCATCAGCGCGGCTTCGCCGGTCCGAACGCGAAATGCCCGATACGCAGCCGCAGCCATGTAAAACGCCAACAGACTGAAGACAGCAGAAGAAACGGACGAAATGATGCGAAGAACGACGAAATCGCTGAATGCTCGCATTTGGGAACCGGAATTCGCATATTTTCCGATCCCGGTCGTCACACCTAGAATAACCGCGGCAAAGAAAAAAACCGAAAGGGACCAACCTGGTCTTCGCTCGATAAGAATTCTCGAATGGACCATTCCAAGGCTCAACAGACCAATACCAAACGCCATCGTTGTGACAACAAGGTTGAACTGAGCTGCCGCGTCGCGGTTGTCGGCAAAGAAGGTCGCTGGCCCAATTTGTATCGTATCTCCGGCTTTTGCCTCGTCCAACTGGACTTCAGAGCCCGCGCCGTATCGGGAAAGTTTCATGACCACCGTGCGATTGCCCAAGTGATGCACAACACGTTTCCCGTTTTCGATGAGTTCGATTGAGCCCGGATCGGTTCTCACTACTCGTGAATCGGCCTGCTCGATCAACAGAGACATCTCCGGTCTGGGAACTGCGACCGGTTCGTTCGACGCCCCTTCGATCCACTTTTGACCAGGCGACAGCGACACCCGCATTCCCACGGCTGTGACGACCGCGGCTCGATCGACGGATTTAACGGCAAATGGCCCTATCCGAACCGTCGCGAGCGTGCCAGGGCCTACTTGGCGCAAGGGAACATCCGTAAGTTTGGGCAGCCCCTCTACGTCTCGTTCGGCAAGCAGTATCTGAGGACGCATGTTGCCTTGCCCAAGGAATGGATAGGTGACAGGCGGTAACGTCCCAGAACGAACCACCATAGAGGCGGGAGTTGTGGTCGCTACCACCCCCTGAAAGGACGCGCCAGGAAAAGTTGGCGGCACGATAAAGTCCAAAATGAAGTACAGCCCGGCGACAAAGGTCAGCCCAATGGTGATGGCGCGCGTGCTTTTCATGGGTTAATAAGTAAACAGGCGCTCGAATCCATTGAGGGGATTGCCGATTCCGTAGATTGTCGACAGCACCACGCCAAGGGCAAGGAGACAAAACAGAATTAGCTTTCCGTAGTCCTGCCCAGCAATGCTTCCCATCATGACGGGGTCGCGGCTTAGATAGGATGCGCATGCAAACAACTCCTCAGCCATTACGACATAGTCGCAAGAGGCGATAAAGAACGGGATCTGGTAGTAGTCAGCCGTTCCGGCGATTTGCATGCATCCCGCTAGTTTGCCTCCTTCCGAACAAAGCAAAGAGGTGTAGTCATAGGAGCCAAACAGAAAAACGCTGGACACTTTACGGTCCAACATGAGGGCAGCCGCACCCAATGCTGCAAGGTCGCTCGCCGTTGCGATAAAGAGCACGTCACTTGCATGCATTAGTTCTGGCCTGCCCTCCTCATCGAATGCCGAACGTATGACATCCTCACAAATCGGCACCATGACCGGCTTGCAGGTTGTGATGATCATCGGAATGCCGAATACGGCACACTTCTTGGCCACATGCTCAAGCACGCCGAGGGCTGCTAGGCTTTGGATGTTTGTGAAATCGTCGGTACCTGGGTTGAACAAAATCGGTCCCCCAAGTTCAGCGGCACGTCCGACCGCCTCATCGATCGCCTTCAAGCCTGCTATCGGGCGGATGTACACCTTATCTGGATTCCGCTTTGCGACGGAGATCTTCCAGAGGACTATGCACGAGAACACGAACATCAAGGCGAGGGTCAGAACATTGGCCGTATCGATTCAAACACCCCCTTGACAGCTAAGCGACTCACGTTAGGCTCTCATTCTAACTCAGGTTCGCAGTTTTGTTTAGCCAACTCTTCCCAAACGGAATCAAGTTGACTCACAAGCGGTCTGCTAGCTCACTAAAGTCAAACTGAGATCCTTGGGCATCGGTCTCGAAACGTGGACGCGGTCATCCCCTTGGAATGCTAGGTCAATCGATGGTTCCATCCCAAGAATTAAACCATCCTAAAATGATTCACGATTACACTGCAAAGTCGCCGCTTCTTTCGCTAAGATAGCTTCACCCATGTCGCGGCGTTCGAATCATAAGGCAAAGCAGTATCTCACCGGGTACTTGTTTGTGAGTCCGTGGATCGTCGGATTTATCGCATTCGTCTTTTGGCCGTTCCTACAGAGTATCTACCTGTCGTTCACCCGCTATAACATCGTGTCGCCCGCCAAATGGGTCGGCGCCGCAAACTACCGAATGCTCTTGACTCAAGACGAGCTTTTCTGGAAATCGGCTTGGGTGACCATCAAGTTTGCGATCATCTCGGTGCCGCTTGGCATTGTTGCCGGCATCGCCTTGGCCCTGCTACTGAATATTAATGTGAAGGGGATTACGGCCTTCCGCACTATCTTCTACCTGCCGTCGATCGTGCCGACGGTCGCCACATCCGTGCTGTTTATCTGGATCCTGAATCCAACCATCGGCCTCATCAACCGGGTTCTGGCGCTTGCTCACATTCAAGGCCCCTCGTGGCTAAATACTGCCCCCTGGGCCTTCTACAGTCTGGTTATGATGTCCCTCTGGGGTGTGGGCGGCAGCATGATCATCTATCTCGCTGGCCTAAAGGACATCCCGGTTCACCTGTACGAAGCAGCAACGATCGATGGGGCAAATGCGCTTAAGAAGATGCGCCACATTACCCTTCCAATGATGACTCCGGTCATCTTTTTCAACCTGGTCATGGGGATTATTGGATCGTTTCAATACTTCACGCAGGCATACGTCATTGCGCCGAACGGCGGTCCCCAGGACAGCACCTATTTTTACAGCCTCTACCTCTATAACCGAGCTTGGAAATACCTCGACATGGGATATGCAAGCGCCATGGCTTGGATGCTGTTCCTCGTCATTATCGTACTAACCGGCCTTGTCTTCCGCACGCAGAAGAAGTGGGTGCACTATGGAGGCTAAAACGGCTCTGGATTCCGGCAAGTTGAAGATCTGGCTCATTTGGGGCGTTGCGCTCCTTATTACGATCGTCGTCTTTGCTTCGGGCCACTCAACACCCCGCAAGTACCCGGAGCGAAAGTTAGTTCGTTTTTGGCATCGATGGCAAGGAGACTGGGAAAAGCAGGTCCAGAAGATTGTCGACGCTTTCAATGCCAGCCAAGATGAGTATGAGGTAGTCCCGGTTAGCATTCCCGGGAGCGGCGCCGACGCCAAGTTCATTCTGGGAGTTATCGGCGGCGACCCGCCTGATCTCATGTCGATGGGAAGCGGCGCAGTGCCCAACATGGCTGCCAACGGGTTCTTGACCCCGCTTGACACCCTCATGACTGCGGATGAAAAGACGCGCTTCTTCAGGGACAGCTACCCAGCAATTCGCGACATCGGCATGTACCGTGGACATTGTTATGGAGTGACGATCGGCGCCGATTTGATGGCACTTTACGTCAACGACAAGCAGTTACGGGAGGCCGGACTCGACCCCAATAAATTCCCCAAAACACTCGAGGAGCTAGAGGACTGGGGCATGAAGTTGAATAAATATGACTCCAAAGGCAACCTCACGCGACTTGGCTTTCTGATAAATGATCTGGCTTACTTTTCCCACTATTTTGGCGGCGGGTTCTACGTTCACGATGATGGAACTCTTGAGCTGAACACGCCACAGAACTTGCGGGCTCTTCAAGCAATCGTCGACTATCGAAAGAAGATCGGCTTCGAGAACGTTCTTCGATTCCAAGCGGGATTGAACGATATCGAAGGCGCGGCTTCTTGGGCGTTTATGCATGGAGATCTAAGCATCACATTCGACGGCCAATGGCGTGTAGAAGAGCTTCGCAAATTCAAGCCGGATCTTGAATATCGGGTGATACCGATCCCACCACCCAAGGTCGGGGGAACACCCCTCGGCGCATTGGTCGGTGGAAACTACATGATCGTGCCGATCTCGGCCAAGCAGAAACAAGGCGCATGGGAGTTTCTGAAGTTCTGGTCGGGCCTGGACAATCCGGATCGGGCAGCGGCGTTTTACAACATGGGTGGTTGGCTCCCCTACTCGCCAGCCGTGGCCAAGTCGCCAACGTTCCAAAAGTGGCTGAAAGGCGACCGCCAGTTTCAGGCTTTCCTCGATATTCTCGCAAGCCCAAATTGCAAGGCCCCACCTCCCATCGCGAACTTGCAGTTCCTTTCCGACCTGATCGATCGAGCGGAAGATCAGGCAACCCGCGGAGCGGAAACACCTAAGCAAGCTCTTGAAGAATTGGAAACCAAGTACAAAGAGGAATCAGCAAAACGGAGGGAACTCGGTTATGACGAATGATCAGAGTCCCCGCTTACTTTTACCGACCAAATTGGCCATCTATGCCGCGCTGGTTGTGTTGTCGATTCCGGCCCTACTGCCGCTTTTGTGGATGGTATCGACATCCCTCAAATCCAATGCTCAAATTTTCGGCTCGGGAGAGTTGACATTCAAGGCCCTGATACCGTCGCCGCTGGAAACTCATAATTATCCTGCTGCGCTTCAGAACATGCCCTTTCTGCTGTACCTGCGCAACACGCTCCTCCTCTGCATCTGCACCGTAGTCGGCGCAGTGGTAAGTAGTGCCGTGGTCGCCTATGGATTCGCAAAAATCGAGTTCCCGGGTCGTGGCGCACTGTTTGCTCTCATGATCGCTACAATGGCCCTACCAGGGCAGGTAACGATGATCCCCGTCTTCAGCCTATTTCGATCGCTCGGATGGTATGGAACCTACTTACCGCTGATCGTCCCCGCTTTCACCGCATCGGCTTACTACGTTTTCTTGCTGACTCAGTTCTTCCGAACGATTCCATTGGAGATGTCGGAAGCGGCACGCGTTGATGGCGCTACCGAGTGGACAATCTTCCGCCAACTGGTCTTACCGCTCTCCAAGCCCGCGCTTGCGACGTGTGCACTTTTCCAGTTCATCGGTACTTGGAACGACTTCCTCGGTCCACTCCTCTACTTGAACGATCCCGCAAAGTACACGCTTGCCTACGGCTTGGAGCAATTCGTGTCTCACTATGGTGGGTTCTTCGCCCAGTTGATGGCCGCCGCCACGATCTTCACTATCCCGATCATCATTCTCTTCTTCTTTGCGCAGAAGACCTTTATTCAAGGGATATCGACGACCGGCGGTAAGTAGGTCAGGGCCTTTGTATTTTGAAATGGGCGGTGGTGTTTTTCTGTGGCAAGCCATCCGCATGATTGTTCTGCGTCGCGCTCCTTTGCCGATTGCGACTCACCGCACTTTTGCTCTCATTCCGGATACTCATGCCTCTACTGCCCCCAGAGCCATGAGCGATGCAAGATCTCGCTCCCGTTCCGTGTCCGTCCGGGTGAGATTCCAATTTCATTCGAAATCCACGAGCTCAAAGGACCGAATCTTCTATTTCTGCCCCAGGCAGTCCTAAATTGCTCTCGCATTTCTCGCGAATAACCTGTATGGTTTAGAGCATGGGACCAATGGAGTCTGCCGTGAAGGGCATCGAGCATGCAGTCAAGAACTATAACCAGGATCTGGAGGCGCTTACGGAAGAGCAAATCCTCGGGTGTGCCGGGGGAGCGGCCCGAAAGCCAGTCGATTTCACCTACGAAGTTGCGCTGATTAATTTACGTATTGCAGCTCGGCTCAACGGACTCGAGCCGCCGCCTGCACCAGAGGGTGACGAGTGGTGGGTTGCACCCGATGAGCTTCGAAGCAAATCCGCAATCTCCGAATATATGCGGTCGGCGAGTCTGGAATTGATCGAGGCGGCGAAGGCAATACCAGAGGAGGAAGGTAGCAAGCTAGTTGGCCCTCCTGGCAGCGAACGCCCCGCCTTCGCACTCACCAACTTTGCGTCCATGCACACGATGTACCACGACGCCCAATTGAACTTTATCCAGTCGCTGCATGGCGACCTCGATATGCACTGGAGTTGACGGACGATTGGAATAACGCCAGGACTGGATGTGGTTCTTCCAGTTTCCCGGCGAGAAGTCCATTGTTTTGGCCACGTTTTTGTCCCCGAAGCCGTTCACGGGATGCCACTTGCAGTTGGATAATTGCCAGTGGGTTCATGTTTTGACTAACGAGCCGAAGCGGCCGGTTGAAAGCACCTAGAGGCAACCGATCCTAAAGCGTCCATGCCAAAGGAATCCAACTTGAAATCGGTAGACAACCCATTTCAAAGATCGAGCCGCACCACACTTTGGTTGCCTCGGCTCCGAAGGGCGCGGCAACTTCCGCAGAGCGCCTAGATATCCCATTTAGAATCGGCTCAAGGGCCGTCAGCCGTCAACCACTACCAAACCTTGGTGTGAAACAAGGCTATTGTCGCAATTCGGGATTTCACGACCCAAGTTCAAAGGGCCAAACCCCCTCGCAAATGAGGGGGCTTCGTACTTTTGTGCTCCGGTCCGGCTTGTCTTACCGCATACAAGGGTAAGACCAAACGCTGGCAGACACGCATCTTTGGGGGCGACGGCCTAATACCGATATGTGTCGGCCTTATAGGGCCCCTCGACAGAGACTCCGATGTACTCGGCTTGCTCGGGTCTTAGGGTTGACAGTTTGGCGTTTAGCTTCTTTAGCTGAAGGCGCGCCACTTTTTCATCCAGGATCTTGGGGAGAACGTAGACACCGGGGGCGTATTCGCCCTTCTTGGTCCAAAGCTCAATTTGAGCCATCACCTGGTTGGCGAAGCTCGAAGACATTACGTACGAAGGATGACCGGTTCCGCAACCGAGGTTGACAAGGCGTCCCTTTGCAAGCAGGATAATCCGCTTGCCATCTGGGAAGATCACGTGATCGACTTGGGGCTTGATCTCGTCCCACTCGTATCCAGCCAAAGACGCCACATCGATCTCGCTGTCAAAGTGGCCGATATTGCAAACTATCGCCTGATCCTTCATGGAGGTCAACACAGAATGGGTGATGACATGAACGTTACCGGTACAAGTCACGAAGATATCGCCTTGGCTTGCGACTTCCTCGAGATTGACGACGCGATAACCTTCCATCGCAGCCTGCAATGCGCAAATCGGATCTACCTCGGTCACCCAAACCTGGGCGCTAAGCGCTCGAAGTGCTTGGGCACTCCCTTTGCCTACATCTCCATAACCGCAGACGATCGCAACTTTGCCCGCGATCATGACGTCCGTCGCGCGCTTGATGGCATCGACGAGGCTCTCTCGGCAACCATATAGGTTGTCAAATTTCGACTTCGTAACGCTGTCGTTAACGTTGAACGCAGGGAACGGAAGACGTCCGTCCTTCTGGAGTTGATACAAACGATGTACGCCGGTAGTCGTTTCTTCGCTGACTCCCAGAATGTTCTTCTGGATCGTCGAGTAGAAACCTGGCTTCTCGGCAAGCCACTTGCGAATCGTTCCGAATAGCGCTCGCTCTTCCTCGTTTGTCGGGTTCTCGATGACGCTTGGGTTCGATTCGGCTTGCGTGCCCAAAAGAACAAGCAGCGTCGCATCTCCGCCGTCGTCAAGGATGAGGTTTGGCGTGCCGCCATCGCTCCACTCGAAAATACGGTGAGTGAATTCCCAGTACTCTTCCAAGCTTTCGCCCTTGAAAGCAAAAACCGGCGTGCCTCCGTCTGCAATCGCGGCAGCGGCGTGGTCCTGAGTGCTGAAGATGTTGCAACTGGCCCACCGAACGTCGGCGCCAAGCTCCTTCAACGTCTCAATCAAGACTGCAGTCTGAATAGTCATGTGGAGGGAGCCGGCAATGCGGGCGCCCTTCAAAGGCTTTGAGGCAGAGAACTCCTCTCGAATGGCCATCAGGCCGGGCATTTCAGTTTCGGCGATGCGAATCTCTTTGTGTCCCCAATTGGCAAGGGATAGATCCGCGACGTGGAAATCGGTTTGAATTGGATTTTGTACGGTGCTCATGTGTTTTCCTTTACCCAAGACCCCCAAACGCCAAAAAACGCCCGCGAGCCATAGGTTAATGCTCACGAGCGCCGTTTACTACCGCGTTTTCCGCGTTTCGTCGAGCCTGGTCCCGCACATCGGAATCGCAACGCTCCTCGACTATCGCACCCATTATGGCATAGCCTTGGGCTGCAGTCGAGATTCGCGGCATCACTTGGGTATTTTTCAGCACGACTCAAAAAGCTACCGACCCACAATGATCGTCCACCCTATCCCCAACCCAGTACCCATATAATAAGCGCGTGGACAAACTTACAGCGCAGCAAGTTGAATTCTTCGAGACATTTGGTTATTTAGTGTTACCCGGGCTACTGGCTCAAGAGATCGATTGGATCACCCATGAGTTTGAGTCGGTGTTTACCGACAAGGGCGTCGTCCACGACTTCTGGCAACGAACCTGCGTTGTTCCATTTATTGACTCTCGAGAACGACTGTCGACGCTGCTCGATCACCCTAAAGTCGAAGGCTTGGCGGCTAGCCTCATCGGCGATGACTTCGATTACGTAGGAAGCGACGGGAATTACTACACGGGCGACACCTCATGGCATAGCGACGGGTTCCACACCGTTGGATGCTTCATCAAAATCGCCCTTTACCTGGACCCGGTTCGTCGAGAGAGCGGGGCGCTTCGGGTCATACCTGGCTCCCATCGCGTCGACCTGCATGATTCATGGGCGGCGCGTCGGGCCCGAAATTCCGTGGAGTTGTGGGGCATCGAACAGCGAGACGTACCAGCGATCTCCTTGGATTCGAACCCAGGGGATGTCGTCGCATTTAACCACAACCTCATGCACGCCGCCTTTGGCGGAAGCAACCAACGGAGAATGTTCACGCTTAATTGCTGTCGACGATGCAAGACAAAGGAAGAGATTCAGGATCTCGAATCGTACATCGGAGGTCATGACCGCTTCCTCAACGACCACATGCATTCCGATCAAATGAAATCCACCGCATCCCCATCGCGGATGCGACATCTGGAGCAAGTTCTCGCCCACGAAGGACATTTGGCGTCGCTGGCTGCCAAAGCCCGAGAAACACTAGCTGAGCCTGCGCGCGGCTAACCTGTTTCAACGGTGGGGCTTACGCTTGGGCACATGTCGAGAAGGGAAATCGGGTTCGAGATTGAATTCGGCTCGTGATCCATACGTTCCTTCCCCACCAATCGGCCACCAAGAGCCCGAATGTCTCACTCTAAGGTTCTCCCTTGATTTCAGCATTTCTTCCTGAGCGCAAAAGCCTCCGGTTAGTGGGATCTCTGCCTGCTTCTATCGTTAAGCGCACACGTTTCCTTACGATCGTTGGAGAAGCTTGCTCCCGACCACAACTGTTGCTAAACTTCTTGAGCGGCGCGGCATGGGCTAACGATTATGAGGATCTATCGTGGACTACCGCTGTTTGCACGGATTCTCATTGCGGCCATTCTTGGTGCTTTGCTTGGACACGCAATAGGCAATGGCGCAAAATCATTTGAACAGATACCCGTTCTGATTCTCCAGTGTCTGAGACTGTTGGCGACGCCCCTGATCTTCCTGAGCATCGTTCATTCGATTCTCGCGACGGACGTACAAGGGAGGTTGGTCGGCAGGTTGCTGTGGGTCCTCTTGTCGAATTCGTTGGCTGCCATTCTGATCGGACTCCTGGTTTCGAAAGTCCTGAGTCCAGGAGCGCACGTCCATTTCCCCCATCCTACTGGCATCGTCGATGCGAGACCTTCACATGCATTACAGGATTTGGTGAACCGAATCCCAAAGGATTGGGTCACTCCGTTTCTTTCGAATGATTTGATCGGCATCATCCTGATCGGAGTTGGCTTGGCGCTCGCCCTGAGAACGCAGAGAAACGCTGAGCATGCGAAGAGGATCGAAGAGACCATTGGCTACCTAAAGCTCGGTCTGGACACAGTCATGAAATTGCTTTCATGGCTCTTTGAGCTTATTCCTCTCGCCGTCCTTGCGATCGTCGCCAACGTCGTGGGGACGACTGGATTTGCCCCTCTCTTGAACCTGATCTGGTTTGTGGCCGCGGTCGTCATCGCTCTGCTCATTCTGTGCGGGTTCTATATGATTCGCCTTCAGTTTAGTGCCAGGGTCAAGGCTGTTCTGTTCTTTACGGGCTCTTTTGACGCGTTTGCTTTGGCATTCTCAACTGCAAGTTCGGCTGCCACGCTGCCCGTCACCTATGAGTGCGCCACTGAGAGACTGGGGGTCAAGGAAGAGTCGGCGAGTCTGGGAATCATGGTGGGCGGAACGTTCAATCACGATGGAAGCGCCCTCTACCAAACGATGGCGGCCATCTTCGTGGCACAGGCGGTCGGCATTTCGCTAACGCTGCCTCAACTGATCTTGCTTATCCCGATGGCGCTTATCGCTTCCGTAACCGCCGCAGGCATTCCAGAAGCTGGGATGGCCACGATGCTCGTGGTTTTTGGCGTCCTTCGCCTTCCCATTGAGTACATTCCGCTCTTAATGTCGCTCGATTGGTTCCTGGACCGGTGCCGCACTACTGTCAATGTCGCAGGCGACCTCGCCGCAACTTGCATAGTTGACAATTCGTAGGCGCCGTCACCTCGTGCCCGACCCTTCACAGGCGGTAACGTCTAGAAATGAATGCAGAAAGTTACCGATGGGACGATCTCGATCAGGATCACCCAATTGCTCTCTTGACGCGTCGCAGTGTGAAAGGTGAGCGTGTGCTGGTTGCCCAAGTGAAGCTCTTAAAGGGGTGTCACGTGAAGACCCACCATCACGAGAGTGAACAGATCTCGATCATGCTGTCGGGCAAAGTTGTGTGGGGTATTGGCGAGGAAGGAACTCCTGATCGGCGCGAGGTACCGATGACAGGAGGCGGAGTCATGGTTTTGCCTGCGAATGTGCCGCATTCCGTCAACGTCCTTGAGGATGCCGAGTTCATGGACATCCTCAGTCCGATCGGCCCGATGGGTGTCGATAGCCAGAGCAAAGACTGACGGTGTTTCTTTGAGCGAAGGTCCCTTCCGATCTGCACGCCCGCCCTATTCTCATAGAACGCTGGCTACCCGGATGACGCGTACGTGAACTTTGGAATCAGTCGATTTTCGTCGCCCGCATGGGAAGTGCTTTCCTTGCCTAAAGCGTCACGAACGAAATCCGGCCACCAATCCGATTGCGGGGTTAGAAGAGCTCGCTGATCGATCGTCGGCTTATCCATCGCCGCAATCTCTTTGGCCCTTTCGATGATCGTCTTTACGTCTCCGACATCCGGCTTGAGCCATCGGCGACCAATCTGAGCATGGAGTACTTCGTCCGCCCAGTCGTAGTCTTGGAAGTAGGTTGCCAATTCGTCGTTTGCGGATTGAGCAATCAGCCACTCTAAACGTTTGCCCGTTTCTTTGTCCATGAGGTTCTGTTCGATAAAGTACAGAATGATATGGCGCTCAAGCGGCTTGCGATCCAAGTTTAGGTGCATCGCCCAGCCAACATGGTTCGGGTACCGGCTCCAGTCCCAATCGCATTTGGCAAACCAAACCTCTCCCATCATCGAGTGGCGCGCTTCATCCCAAAGTTGCCTTCCCATGTCCCGGTAGTACTCCCACGGTTTACCAGGGGTCTGAATGACGATACTTGCCATCATCTCCGGCACATCCATTTCGTGGAATCGCTTGTACATGAGGGCCAAAACTCGCTCGTCCCAGTCGGCTTCCGGATCGAGATAAACGTCGTTGGCTCGGTAGTGGAAGTTGTAAATCTCTCCCGAACGCCAATCCCGCTTCGGGTCGACATCGGCTACAAATGCGCCCACGGCCCTCGGCTTGGGTAATTCCAGTTCAGGGGAAACGGCTTCCTTGCCGTTTACGCCTCCCGCCGCATGGAGGAATCGACTCAAGTGCGACTCCCACGAGAGGGCGGCAGTTTCATCTTCCGCAGTCTTGAGAAGCGCGGCAAGGGCTTGCTGACCCCAAGTCACCATTTGTTCCTCTTCTGCGACTGCAGCACGGATCACTCTGCAAGTTGGGAAGTCAAAGACTGGGTTGATCTCAGCTAGGTGAAGCTGGTAGGCGGCAAGTAGGGAGGGACGAATCACCCGGAATATCCCAACTAGAAGTTCGATCGTATTCTCAGCCCGAATTGCTTCTTCAAAGAGGGCCTCCAACTTCGGATCGGGGCACTTGTCCAAATACAAAGGGGGACGGCGCAATTCCGCAACCCTCTGACGAAGGGCTTGGCTATGCTCTGCATCGAGATATAGGTGCAGGCTGAGCGCTCCCTTTACTTCCCATTCCGGAGTCGGATTCAGGAAGGCAGCGCTTAATTTGTACAACTGTGATTCCACATAGTTATACCGACGCATCAGTTCGACGTTTTCATCGACGCCATAACCCGGCCTTGCCGCCTCCTCGTAACTCGCGAGGCCGGCAAGGGGTGGAATGCCAAGGCTTGGAATATTGCTCATCGTCTTTGATCTCAAGAGGCTTGGTTATTCTAGCGTCAAATCGACCGTCAGGATGCGTCTATCGGGTACGTTTCCCCAATCCATGCGCTTGGCTTACGTGTCTCTGGTGTTTTTTTCCTTAGCCGGTACTTGCTTTGCTGGACCGACCAGCATTCCAGCGTATAAGGTGACTTCTCCACCGATCATTGATGGGGTTATCCATGAAGATGGGGAGTGGAAAGGGGTGCCGAGTGTCTCGGGTCTCTATGATGAGCAATCTGCGGAAAAGGCCTCGGACGGGGCGACTTTTTGGGTCGGGTATGACGACAAGTTCATCTACGTCGCAGCCCGGATGGTCGATTCCCAGCCGGCCCTCATACGCGCCGCTCAGTACCAGACCAATGTGAGCCTGTCAGGCGACGACTATTTCCAGTTCGATTTGGATTTGTCTGGAACGACGACCGATTTCAGCTTCTTTCAGGTTAATCCGAAGGGAGGTACGAATACATTGCTTGCCGGTGGACGCGGGGCTAAACGAGAGTGGGCCGGTGAATTCGAAGCGGCTTCACGGATAACGGCTACCGGTTGGGAGACCGAGATGCGCATCCCTTGGCAGGAGATGGCTCTTCCTTCGGCAGGTATCCGGGACCTGCGCATAAACTTTGAGCGCTATGTAGGACGCTCGCAGCGGAGTTTCTCTCACGTCTATGTGGGAGATGGAGCAGGAAAGAACCCCATCTGGCAACACGTCCAGATTCCCAGATCAGATTTCGACCATTCCATCAAATTACTGCCCTACTTTTATGCCGGATACGATAACGGCGTTGGAAGCATCTTCAACTCCGGATTGGATTTGAAGACGTCCCTGACGGATCAAGTCCAATTGGTGGGCTCCGTCAATCCAGACTTTAGAAACATCGAGAACCAGATTCTCTCTCTTGACTTCAGCCGTTTTCAACGACTGGCAGGTGAGTCGAGGCCATTCTTCTTGGAAGGATCGCAGTACTTGGGTTCCGCTTTGTTTGCAAGTCAGGAGATCCCCTCGTTCGACGTGGGGGTAAACAGCTACGGCAAAATAACGGATCAAACCAGTTTTGGCTTTCTGAACACGACCCAATTCGGGCATCAGAACGACTTTGTTGCCAACCTGACGACCAACCCTGATCCTGATTCAAGTTATCGCTTCGGGGTTACCAACCTTGAAGCCGCAGGATTAAGCAATTCGTCCTACCTGGCCCGCTATCAACGAAACTGGGGTCCCTATGGCGTGTTCTTTCGGGACATGGGCTCACAGGATGAGTTGGTTGGACGAGGTGACAATCTCAACGGAGCGCTGTTCTACTTTGCGAACGGCCTATCCATTTACAACGAGTACTCGCAGGTCACGCCCAACTTTCTTCCAAGGCTCGGCTTCTTTCCTGAAGTCGACTATAAGGGGCCGGACGGATCCTTCTACTATGACAAGCCTTGGAATCATGGAGCGTTCAACGACGCCGGCGCCTCCTTCAGCTATGTCGATTACGACCACATGGACGGATCAGACTATCGACGTGAAGCGACCTACTCGGCCTTTGGCACGTTGAGGAATGGATTCCTTGTCTCCGCCATTCAAGACTTCGCCCAATTCGAAGGGTCGGACGACCATACGAATACCGTGATCGTTTCCTATCCCCGAACTAATCCATACGATAACGTCGCCGCGACGTACGCTTGGGGCCAAGAAGCCGGCTACCGATATGACAGCAAGACAATCTCATGGAACCGACGTTTCTTTAACAAACTACAGGTCATTGGACGCTACCAAGCCGTCCGATATGAGGGCTATACCGACCAAACGATCCTTGACCTAAACTATGATCTCGGGAAGAACCGAGCCGTTTATGGTCGCTTGACAAAGCAGGGAAACGACCTAAACGGCTACTTGGCGTATCGATTGAGCGGCAATTTGGGAACTGAATACTATGTCATCCTCGGCGACCCGAATGCCCTGACATTCCACGCAAGCTTGATCTTAAAGGTGGCGATACCTTTCGTTGTTGGTCAAAAGACGAAGGGATAGCCACTCAATCCCCCAAAAGAGGGTCGACTTCAGTCCGGACAAAAGTCCAAGTCTTCAGCCTAATGCAGTTTGCTTTACGTATTAAACAATACTTTCTTGTAGAATACCCTGGTATCTATGTGCACGGTGGTCTAATATGGACTCATCCGGCTTCTGATGTGGCCCTTCTCTCACGGTGGGGCGTAGCCGGGATTTCAAATAGGTTCCGTTTTGTAAGACACCCAAGAAGCAGGATCGCTTTTCTAATCCGCACCAGGCGCCAGCCCTTAGTTCTTATTGCATCAACGCGGTTGTGCACAATCCTTGTGCTTATCCTGAACCCATATTCCTTCACTCAACTTTTCGAATGAGTCTGGTGACTCTGGCGGCTAGAAAAACGGCGGACAAACGCCCGCGAACCTCGTGTGGACTGAGTTCCTCGCTCCCCCTTTATCCGCTATTTCAAGCCCGTCATCACGATTCCTTTTACGAAGTATCGTTGGCCGACGAAGAAGAGAATGATGATGGGGATGCTTACGAGGACAGTGCTCGCCATGATCAGGTGCCACTTCGTTCCGTTGAGGCTCTGGTATGTCCGAAGGCCCAGTTCTAAAGTCTGCTTGTCGGCATCGTTAAGATAGATCAAGGGGCCCTGGAAATCTCGCCAATTGCCCATAAACGAGAAGATTCCGACTGTCGCAATGGCAGGACCGCTCAGGGGGAGAATCACCTTTCGGAAGATCGTCCAATGGGTTGCGCCATCTATGACGGCAGCCTCATCCAATTCTCTGGGAAGACCCATATAGAATTGGCGGAGCAAGAAGATGTTGAAGGCGCCTCCGCCAAAGAACGATGAGACGGTTAGAGGCAAGAATGTATTGACCCAATGCAACTTGGCGTACATCACATAGCTAGGAATCATCGTCAGGAGTCCCGGCAACATCATCGTTGCCAACAAGACCAGGAACAGCCGATCCCGCCCCACGAATTTCATCCGTGCGAAACCGTAGGCTACGACCGTGCATCCGAACAGGGTGCCAACGGTCGAGATCACGGTGATGATCGTAGTGTTTTTTAGCAACAGGGCAAAGCTGACAAGGGGATTCGTCAGTACGATCCGGTAGTTCTCGAACGTAACTTCCCGGGGCCATGACCACATCGAGGTTGTCGCCAATTCAGATTGGCTCTTAAGCGACATCGCGACCGTAATGTAGTACGGCACCATAAAGGCGACCGCCCCGACAAACAACGTCAGCAAAACAAGCAACCGTGACAACTTGCTGGCTAGGGTTGCGCGATCCAAATTATCCTCCCTCGTAATAGACCCATTTGCTTAAGCGGAGTTGAAAGAGTGTAAACACAAGCACGACGACGAAGAGCACCCAACCCAATGCAGACGCATAGCCCATACGTAACCCCATGAACCCGCTTTGCCACATGTGCAGTCCAAAGAACATGGTCGCATCGTTCGGACCACCATTCGTCATGAGCAACGCCTGAGTGAACGATTGAAAGGTGCCAATAAAACCGGTCAATAAGCAAAAGAAAAGGGTCGGCGAGATTAGGGGAACCGTGATACGACGGAATCGATGCCATGTATTGGCGCCGTCCAAAGTGGCCGCCTCATAGTAATGTTGCGGAACTCCTTGGAGTCCGGCAAGAAGAATGATCATTCCTCCCCCGGCTCCCCACAACGACATGATGATCAGCGCCGGGAGCGCCAGATGCTCGTTGTTTAGCCAGTTGATCTGCCCGTTTGATTCAGCAAAAGGCCGGAGAAGGGTCGCGAGACCAAGAAAATTCCCATGGCCGTCCGCACCGTAGATCATTGCATTGAGCAAGCCCCCGTCCGGCTGGAATATGCGGCGCCAGATGAGGCTTGAGGCTACGCCGCTGGCAACACTTGGCAGGTAGTAGCACGTTCTCCAGAGCGGGATGGCGCGCACTTTAACATTGAGAAGCAACGCCAGGGCAAGGGATGAGGCCACTCCAAGCGGGACCGCTAGAATCGTATAGAGGAGGGTCACCTTTAGAGATGTCCAAAAGCGAGGGTCGACAAAAAACGCCTCGCGAAAGTTCTCCAGCCCCCTCCATTTGGCCGGTTGAATGATGTCCCAATCGGCAAAACTCATCAATAGCGAGAGGAGCATCGGCCCGGCGGTGAAGATCACCAACCCTAGAATCCAAGGAAGGACGAAAAGGTACGCAGTGCGGTTCTCGCGGCGTTCCTTTTGGGATCGCTTGACGTGCCTCTCTGGCAGATAGACCCAGGCTACCAGCACGCCAAACAGCGCGACCGCGATGAAGCCCCCAAGCCACCAGTTGTATCGCGGACGTATGACTTCATGTCGCAAATAATCCAGCCGCTCCTGCCCGCGTCGGTTGGCTTCCGGAATGACGTCGGTCGCTTTTGCCGAGCCATCCCAAATCTTGCTGAACACGCTCGTTGCGAAATCGCTTGACTCAGCCCACTCGGTTCCGTAGGGTCCAAAGACCACGAGGGGAGCGGAGGTATCCATCATGATTCGGTTGCTGGGTACCCGCTCCTCGGGAGGGCTGTTCGGCCCTGGAATCCAAGGTTCAGTTTGCGATAACCGTCGAATCGCTGGTTGCGCCATACCGGTTGCGGCCAGGTCATGAAGTCCGGGAGCCCCGGCCATCCACTTCGTCAAGAGCCAAGCCTCCCACGGATGCTTGGTGCTGCTCATGATCGCGTACCCTGAGCCGCCGGTCGGGAAGTGAAGCGTTCCGTCCTTGTAAGCTGGCGGCATGGCAATATCCCAATCGAAGTACCCAGGCTTGCCTTTAACCAACTCCTTTCGCAGGAACGGTATCTCCCAGATTCCGCTCTGAATCATAGCGACTTTTTGCAGAGCAAACACCTGGTTGGCACTGGACTGCATCACCGTCGAAATCGCGGTTGCGGACGGAATCCAGTGGTACTTGAGGGTCAAGTCGGCTTCAAACTGGATGGCTCGCATGACCCTTGGGTCGTCGTACTGCATCCGCATCGGGTGCATGTAGTCGTCTGCCCATCTCCCGCCAGTTGAGAGCGCGAACTGCTGCCAGAGGAGGTCTTGCCATGCCGGCGCGTAACCCCACCGAACGACCCGCCCATTCTCTACCTTCGAAAGATGATGGATCACCCATAGGAAATCATGCTCGCGTAACTCAGGTCTCTCGTGGTAATCCCAAGTCCACTTCCCATCCGGATACGGAATTCCGGCTTCGCGAAAAGCCCGCTTGTTATAGAACACCGGGCTGATCGGAGCGATATCGCGAGGAAGCACGTAGAGCCTGCCATGAAAGGTGTGAGCCGCAATTAGATTCGGATAATACGCACCAATGTCATAGTGTGACTTTGCAATGAGATCGTTGAGGGGAAGCAAGGCGTTACGGATTGCAAACTTCTCGATGTTCCCGGGGTCCATGTGGACTACGTCTGGAGCAATGCCGGCTGCCACCTCGTTTAGTAGCTTCTCTTGGTAATCGTCGGTTACCGATTCCACCCTGACTTTGATATTCGGATATGCCTTTTCAAAGGACCTTGCCGCCGAGAAGATCGGAGGAATGTTGTCGTCACCGTCCCAGCAGCGGATCGTCAGGTGAATCTGTTCCGATGATGCCATTGAGGGCAATAGCCCACAAAGCAGAAGCATTCCAGCCCAGATCATCCGGGGCCGATTTGATCGGTTATGAAGCATAAGTGGAACTGCGGTGTCCGCACCGATACGTTAGCCAATCCAGCCTCGATCGGGTACTGATCTCAGTGTAAGGGACGAAGTCCCGTTCGGGAAGATATAACCGACTCATTTTCCATTTCTGCGTAAATTCTTAGTTTCTTCGAATCAGGAGCCGGGATTCGGAATGAGGGCTGAGAATAGAGACGCCGCCGATTGATGGAACGGAAGTTGTATTCGGTCATGAGTGCTTCTTATCCGCGAAGGTCATTGCAACGGCAAGTTATTTCTCGGCAACGTCCGTAACGATTTGTTAGGTACCGTCTTCGACCCGATGGATCACTGAAGTCAAGCCCTTCCAACCGCCAACAACGGCCATCCTGGTGTCTACGGAGCTTCGAATCTGTTTTGGCTGGCCCCAAAGTAATCGCGTGCTCGCGAGGCTGCGTACGCGGCTCCAGCGCACCACAAGATCCCGAGAGCATCGATCAAGACGTAGTGGGGCCGTATAGGATGTTCTCGCATTGCCATTTGAACGACGATGGCAAGCGGTACTCCAAAGCCAAGCCAAATGGCGGGTTGGATCGGTTTTGTGACGAATGATCCCATTAGAATCCCAGCCGTGACCAATCCTACGATGGCAAAAATGGGAGAGACAAGCGTGAAATCGCAGAGGCCCATGGCGCATCCGGCCAGCATCGCGCTAAAGCTCAACGCAATTCGACGCGAACCACGGTCGTGAAGTTGCTGACTCTCAAAGTTGACCAGAACCGATCTGGCGCAAACGCCTGCGCCGGTGAAGAGCAAGGCTAACAGAACAATTCCAAATTCGCTCAGGATCTTTGGCGAGAATCTTTGCACGCGAACCACCACTAAAAGCAGGTCGCAAACCGGGATCGATGCCCCGACCAGAAGGGCCCAACGCCAAGCGCGTGACGGATCGTACGCTCCCAATAAGACGGTTGTGGCGATTAGAACGAGCATGGGCGCCTGAGCTTGCGTTGCATGACGGGTGACGTATACCAAAACCGCGCATCCGATCAAGGCAAGTGCCCATATCGCTCTTTCTCCCGCGTCGGCGATTCCCAGTCGTTCCTTTGTCGCGCTGCGAATCAAGTCGATAGTCACCCTGACCGTCACCATGCAGATTCCCATCACCCCTCGTCGATCCTTCGCATCGCGTAGCATCTCTGCGAACAAGAGTCGCATCTCCATTCCGTATTCGTTCCGGAACTCGGCCGGATACGCCCGAAGCAAGAGAGCATATAGATTGACTAGGAAGTTCATGGAGTTATCACCATCACTGAATCAGACATACGGAGCAAGCTCTTTCGAGCCGAAGAAGCAGCCAACGCCAAGGCAACACACAGCAATGGGATCCATCCGAAGAGAACGGCATTTCCATCCTTCAACGGTTGGTGGTGGGTGCTCTTCATCAACACCTCGAACGCTGGCACGCCAAATCCAAGAAGCATGGCTGGGATAAGCGGCTTTGGGGCTAAAGCGCCCAACACTAGGGAAAAGATGGCCAGGTACTCCATCGAACAAGCCGCACTCAGTGGACCGATCTCCCATGAACCGATAGAGAACCCGACCGCGATGCAGCCTACGCAAAGGAGTGCAAAACGCGATTTACGACCCATTCCGCCTGCATCCGGAGCGCTGTACCGAACGATAAACGCTCGGGTCGCCAGCCCAAAATACGAAAAAATCACAGCCGGGATAATGAACGCGAACTCGTAGAAAAACTCCACGTTATAGGATTCAACTTGGAGACAGATCCGGGACAATCGCAAGATTGGGTGGGATGCAGCAAGAACGATTGACCAACGCCACAAGTGCTTTGGATCAGCCGCGCCGATGAGCAGACAGCAGCCCAGTAGTACGTCGATCGACGAGTAGGCTATCGTGGAGAAATAGCACATCGTTTGAATCGCCACGATGCTCATTGCCACAAGGCCCCACTTGGCAAGTTGCTTTGCCTCCTGAGTTCCTATTTGCTCGCGAATGATGCACGCTACAAGGTCAGGGAATACTCGTAATGCCAAGCCGATCATGCCGGCTGCACCACTATTCCTGGCTTCACACTGGAGCAGATCCTTGAATGCGAGACTCATCTCTCGCTCATAAGATCGACGGAATTCAAGGGGATAAGCTCGCAGCAAGAAGGCGTATAACGCCAGAAGGAACGTCATTGAGGACCCTCACCGCTTAAAGCGTGCTTTGCCGCGGGGAGATTCATGATCCGGTTAAGACGTTGAATTTCGGCCTTAAACGTTTGTTGCCCTTGACCGGTAAGCCGGTAGTATCGACGCCGCTCGTCACCATGGTTCACGTCAACCCGTTCGTCGGATTCCTCAATAAGTCCGGCTGCCAACATCCGCTTAATCGACCCATAGAGCGTCCCGGGCCCCATTCGAACCGAGTTGTCGCTCTGAGCTGCAACCGCCTGCATGATCCCATACCCATGCCGCTCCCCATCGGCAAGCGCCATCAAGATATGCAACACCGCTGGGGTTAGCGGTTCGAGATTCGCGGGAGTTCTTGTCATCGTCGCACTCCATTATATCCGCAACAGATATATCTGTTGCGGATATTTTTAGAGGGCTGGGATTTCTCTCATTCACGTTATTCTGCACCGCAGAAGGAATTTGGAGATCGAGTCGACGTGCCAGTTCAAAAAGGCTTCTGTCACGTGACATTACGCGCCTTCGATCAGGTGCATCGAGGGTTCCAGGTATTCCGTTTTATAGCCACTCAACGGGTTTTCGCTTACCTAAATCTGTCCAGTGATCTAATGACGAACTTGCCGCTCTAAATGTAATCGCATCGGCCCTGAACGCGGAGCAGGTCATAGCATTTAGCCTCAACCCGCGAAGCGCCCCCGGGGTACGCGGAGCCGATACGATTTCGACCACGGCGGTGGTCGCAGACTATTATTCTTAGGTTGCCATGGCACATTCCTACCAGGCTCTCTATGTTCATCTCGTATTCGGCACTACAGATCGTCAACGATTTCTGACAGATCCAATCGTAAGACCAGAGCTTCACATAAACATGGGTCGGACATGCAAGCGACTCTCTCGCCTAACCTTCTCCGTTGGCAGCTTTAAGGATCATGGTCACGTTCTTGAATTGAAAGAGACATCCACTGGACGGCATGCAGATTTTGGGAGCGCTTTCATTCACAAAGACGGGCATCACTTATCTCGTGGACGCTGCTAATCAAGAAGAGCACCACCGGAAAGCCGCATTCGAGGACGGTTAGAAGTCGCTTCTCATCGTGGCCGGCATCGTATTCGATGAATGGTATCTGTGCGAGTAACGCTCTGAGGTAATAGAGACCTGTTCGGCGCCTGATCCCTGGGGAGATTCGCGGTTAGGGGCTAAGAACTTAAACCCACTCCATGGTCAAGAGACCTGGACCGACAGGTCAAGCCTCTTTCGATAGGGCTCAGAAATCCAAGAATTGTGAGTAAGGGCAAGTCCGCGGTGGGTTGCAATTCGCCCTTTGGTATCACTGCGAGAAAGACCATTCCTATCGAGAGAAGTCGTGCAAGCCCTAAGAGCGACGCTTTCGTTTCATTAATCATCTGATGGTTCGAACGGAGTCGCTGCCAGCACCTCATCAAAATACTCGACCACCGCAGATCGAACTGCAGATCGGAAGTCGGGATGGGTGATGATATACCCGCGCCAGAGATTTCTGCGATAGGATAGTCGGCGTTGTTCGAGCGCCAACAACTGGCCCGCTTCAACGACAAAGTCATCAGTAAGCTCTTGTCCGTGCACCAACACCATCTCGTCTCCCAAGTCTTGGAAATTGAGGGGTTTCGTCACATCAATCATCACGAGATCGGGGCTGAATGGGATCTCCTCACCGTCAAAACCGCGAACCGTCTCGTAAACCACTTGACCCTTGAATCGCTCCCGTTTAATTTCCATAGCGCGATTGGCCAGCCTAGATTCAAGTTCCCTCTGCCGTTTTGGATCTCGTAGAGAGTCGATGATCGCTTCACATCGTTCTTCGTCAGGCAGCACTTGCAAGTGGACCGCTCTTTGCATCAAAAGAGGGACCGAAATGCTGAAGCAGACGGCATAGAGACTGCCAAACTGAATCCTCCACGCCAGATCTTTCGTCAGTGGATCTTCTGATGACCGCAAGTACGACATGATCGACGAGTCTTCCAACTCAAAGAACGCCGCACATGAATCCAATTTGGTGGATGATCGCCGAGAATCGACTTCCAAGGCACGCCTGAACATGGCGTCTGCCGTGCGCCCCATCGGCTCGCTGTACATAAGCGTCGTCAAGCTGAATCGGTTTTCGGCCAGATCGGCGATGGAACTCAGTCCATCGCGCAGCACGATGATCCGATTGTTTGCAATCCGGAGGTTCGAATACAGCCGGGTCAGATCGACGGTCGTTTCTAAGCCCGCAAATTCTCCATCCCGATGAAGATAGTCAAGCTTGTCGGCATCGATGCTTCCACTGATAATTCGGGATATCCATGGCAGTTCTGTATTCGTGTTCCAACCGAAGAAGAGCCGAGCAATCTCCTCACACGGAATCTCGCTCAATGGGTACTCGCTATCCTTCGCGCATGCGGACATGAACAAACGAAATGCGGGAGACGTGACGATTGCTGCGGAGATGGATTCGGCAGCCCCCAGTTTGGGCAGCGGCACCGATAGCTCCGACGAGAGTTCCGCCTGAAGTTCGCGCATATCGGCAAAATCCCGAAAGAAGCCTTCGGATGAATGGGAATATGGCCCGTGTCCGACATCATGAAGCAGAGCTCCCAGCCTCAGCAAGCAAAGGTTCCTCGAGTCATCTTCCCCCAGTTCAGGGTGATAACGCTTGAGATTCCGCCACATTTCGGTGGCCTGATGCATCACACCCAAGCTGTGCGAGTACCGGTCATGGGTTGCGCCTGGATGGGCGAGGTACGCAAATGCGGTTTGGCGAATATTCTGGAGCCGCCGCATCAGCGGGGTGACCATTAGCGCTGCCTCATGGGGCAGTAACTCGATGAAGCCCCAAAGAGGATCCGACATTCCTCGCCTTCGAAACATCTGGCTTGCGCCCCGCCGGGCAACCCCCACTAGAGCGTTTGGATCCCTTGGCAGGAGTCGTTGGACCGTATCGTTTATTCTGTCTCGCGCACTCACGCCATCAATTTAGACATGACAGGTTTGAGTATTGCGGCTTTTCGGTGACCCATGCTTGCGAATTGACGAAACCCAGCCGACATAGAGGTCCTCGCCTGCCCGAGACATGCATTTCATCGGAATCGAAAATGTATCATAACTCCTTCAATAGCCATGAGATTCGCATCTGACGCCAACCTTGGTTTCGCTCCGCCGCGACCAGGGGGAGTGGATGAAATCCAGACTCTCAGCAACCTCACAGCGTCTCAAAGGGATTCTGGACGATAAATTGCACATTTGCATTAGAGTCGATGCTGCCTTCGATAGGCCTGCCACTTCTCGCAAGTAACGGTAAGGGATGGAAGCGGACTATCCAACTTCGCACCGACATTGCATGACTTAGCGAGACTTGAGGCAACCGATCGAGCTTCACTAGCATCGTCGAGTTTACGGTAGCCGGCTTTGTCTTCAGTCACTTCCGTTCCTTGTAAATGGCGAACCCATGTGTCCATCTCCCGCCGAGGCACGATAACAAGGACCCGATCATTCTCGTCTAGATCATGGAGCCCTTCGACGTCAAGGCGTTTGTTCAACTCCTCAAGGATCTTTGCATCATCCCAATCATCACCGTCGATCATAACGAGCAGGTGCGCTTCAACGTGACCCTGTCTGATAGCGCGAACTTGACTGGCAAATTCTTGCAGTAAGGGAGCCTTGCCACCCATGGTCATAAACTCGAGGTCCTTCTTTCCAGCGGGAATGTTGGATTGCCGAAAGATCGATGCAATGCATCCTCGCAGAGCACGATCATTCGGACCTTCCTACTCGTCGAGCCACCCGCGAGCAAGTCGCTCACTGAGCGTCAGGCCAGACTTATTTGGCGATAAACCGCAAACGCGTGTGGGGGATAAGTGGTCGGACCGCTCAAAGTAGGACCCAAGCTCGTAACCCATAGTCTGGATAATCTGCGGGTTATGGGACACGATGATGACTTGCCCGTCGTCTGGTCTGTCGTCGAGCATTCGAAGAAGCCAGGGCTGGAGTTCGGGCAGACCCACAAAATTGTCCGGCTCATCGATGATGATCGTCGTTGGCGGATTAGCCAGTTGATATGCGACGAGCGTGTAGAACACGATAAGCATTCGCTCACCTTCGGAGAATTGCTGAAACTCAAGCTCGAATTCGCCATTCACCGCAGTGGGTTGCTTGAATACGGCACGAAGCGCTCGGCCATGTCCGAAGGCTAAGAGCTGAAGGTAGTCGAATTCTGGCCAAACGTCGATTAGAAGACCTACCATCGAAGATGTGAATTTGCCATTTCCCGACTGGTACCAGTACCAGCCAATAAAATTCTCGAACCTCGGAGTTGGCCGACTAGCGGTCGACCGAGCCTCCTCACTCATCAGCGGAGGCATTGGTCGCGCAACAAGAATCCGAGTAAGTTCTTCCACAAGCCCGATAGAGTCTCCCCAACCCTTTCCAACTGCAAGTGCTGGCAACGTAGGTTGGGTTCCACTTAAAGGGAAATTCGCAATGGGTTCAGGTTGCCCTGCGTAAATAGTAACATCGTCCATCTCCCGAGTAACAATCAAGGAGTTGTTCCGTCGCAATGAATCGCTCAAGACCCTAGATCGGTTGCCTTTTCGTCCGCGCTCAAATTCCACGCGATAGAGATAGAGAGACTCACCAACCTGAAGATCGAGTTCGAATCAGATGGAATACGAATTCGACCATCGATTTACATCAAACTCGCCGAACATAGCGTCCAACCGATCCCAATCACACGCCCAGGACCGAATGACATCCTGGGCATCTAGCGCAGACGTTTTCCCGCGCCATTGAGACCAAGCACGAGCGTTTCGTGCCCTGGTTCCCAGGTGAAGTCCACCAGCGACCGGTAGTTATCTACATAGAGGCGGCGAATCATAACTGAAGTGTACTTAACGTCGGTTCTTTCAAGGGAGCAAGACTACAAACGCGGATCACTGAATACGAGAGAAGCGGAATAAGAGTTAATGGGGCAATTCGCTTTGACCGCCCATCTCTTATTCCTCCATCCCACAATCGGTAGACTTGCCAACTCCCTAGTCGCCAAGTCAATGAATAGGAGTCAAAGTGATGCTTCGTAGGTTCATCACCGCGTTCAATGGCTTTGTGAGGACACGTACTCGAAGAACGTGGGTCCCAGCGGGGATCGTGACTGTTCCATCCAAATTCACCGACGTGTAGTCGCTCCAAGCACGGGTCTTGGAGACCAAGCCGGTTACCTCTGTGGCAACCCCATCCACGTCGAGAATATAGGTGCTGCCATCAGTTCCAGGCTCGCACGAGTAACGCACCCGAACGGTGTATTTTCCGGCATTGCCTTCCGGAACCGTGAGCTTCCAAGAAACGGCGTCCTTAGCGTTTGTCCAGAAGCCGACGTTTTCCCCTTCGATCTGAATATCGCTCCCTTCCGTTTTTGCATCGACTGCTTTAAGCTGGAAGTTGCCATTGGCTTGGGGCGTGAGGAGGAATTCCGGCTCGATAACCACTGGCGGTCCAGATAGATTGAGCACAATCGAAGTCGAAACCGGGTCGAGCGTTGTTGGCTTTTCGATCGATAGACTGCCGTCAGCCGCTTTTTCAACCGACAATTTCTGCCCATTCGACACTGCCTTCGCGCTGAGAACGGGCGATTGAAGTCCTTTAAGCACCAATCCGTCGCTGGGCCAAGTAAACACGTTTAAGTAGAGAGACTTGCCTTTCACAGTAGCGCGCCCATCGAAACTTAGGCGCTGGTATGGGCTAGCCGAGGTCCCATAGATGCTGGCGCCATTGACCTTTAGCCAAGCGCCCACGTCCTTGAGCCTTTCCACTTCGGGGGCCGGAATCAGTCCCGTCGGCTCAGGGCCAACGTTCAGGAGATAATTCCCGCCTTTGGATGCGATATCGATCAAGTTATGGATCAACGAAGCGCTTGACTTGAAGTTGGTATCGAACGACTTGTAGCCCCACGTATCGTTGAGCGTCATACACGTCTCCCAGTCCTTTCCTGGGTAGCCCTTGGGCGGAATGTACTGCTCAGGAGTTTCCGTATCGCCGGGAACACCGTTTCCAAGCCGGTTGTTCGCGATTAGGCCAGGGTCCTTGTAAAAAGAAGCGGTCAGCTCTTTGACGTCTTCCGGTGACATTCCGACCGAAGTGTCCCACCAAAGAACGGCGGGATGGTATTTCGAAAGCAGTTCATCCACTTGAGGTGCAGCAATATTCTTGACATATTGATGTAGGTCTCCATCTTGAGCCGGATCCCAGTGCCCGCCGTAGGCTGCTCCGCCCACATGGTGCCAATCTTGGGCTTGAGAGTAGTACACGCCGAACTTGATGCCTTGCTTCCGGCACGCGGCGGACATTTCGGCAATCGGATCCCGCTTAAACGGTGTCGCATCGAAGATGTTGTAGCCGTCGACCTTGGTATGGAACATCGCGAAGCCCTCATGGTGCTTTGCGGTCATGACGATGTACTTCATGCCGGCCGCCTTGGCAATGCTGACCCACTCGTCCGCATTGAATTGGACCGGGTTGAATTGCTTGGCCAGTTCAGCGTAATCCGCAACCGGGATCTTTAGGTCGTGCATGATCCACTCTCCGATGCTGCCGGTCCTCTTTCCGCCATAGGTACCGGCAGGAACCGCGTAGAGGCCCCAATGGATGAACATGCCAAACCGAGCTTGGCGCCACCAGTGCATTCGGGCATCGCGATGCGCGGCCGTCTCACCCGCATTCGGGTCCTGTTTGGTGGAGGCAAACGACGACGCGCAGAGCGACAAGACAATGCTCGTGAGTCCAAGGCAAAGAAGAGAGGTTCGTTTCATTGGTGTGATCTTTAGTGTAGCGATTTGGGTGGCTAGGAGACTGCACACCCTTTTCAACTCATTTCGAATAGCTGTTGTGGAACAGAGCTCTCCAGGAATTTCCGGTTTGCAGTTCCAGGACATAGTTCATTGCATTGTCGGAAACTTTGTCGTATGTCGCTCGGAAAACCGGGCCGCCGGTTCCATCTGGACCGGGCGATGACAGTAGCACGAGTTTGTTCCCTTCCAGAACGCCTTCAAGCTGCATGGGGACGTTGCTTGTGTCGTTAAACCACCATGCCTTGTACTTGTTGGCCTTGGCGTCATATCCGATGAAGTGTCGGGAATCGGTCGGCTTTCGTCCGGGGAGGGTCGTGGATAACAGCTCTTCGATATATCGACCACCAACGACGGCTTTGGCGTGCACCACGATATCGCCAACCATGGCGGCCCCGCCTGGGTTGTTGAATTCCTGCTTGCCCTTCCATTCCCCTTCAAGAAAGGAAATCTGCTTCAGAGCATCGGCGGGTTTGACATCATGGCCCTGTGCGGCGGCGAACGCAGTTGAGGCAACGAGGATTGAGGAAAGGATAGTTTTCATAAAGTGGGACTCCTAAACGATTGAAGTCCAACCTACCACACCTTGAGCAAAAGCGAAAAGGGGGTGCCGAAGCAGTAGCCGCGAGCGCCCCCTGATGTCGACACGAAGCCTATACCAACTCGAATGTCGTCTTCAGCTCTTGAACTTGTCCAGTGTCGGATGACCTCAGTCCTGCCTCGATGATCTCGATCACATGGGCAGCATGTTCGGCAGTGGCAATCGGCTTCACGTTGTCGTCGTGAATCCAATCGACGAGTTGCATCATGTCCTCGAAGACATGCTCTTCCCCTAACCCGACATGCTCGCCGGTGACATGAGGGCCTAGGGGATGAATGGCGCCTTCGACGACAATCGGCTCGCCGTTATGCGTCTCACCCGCGATTTTTCCCTTCGTTCCATAGAAGGTCGGTCCCCAGCCTTCGTTAAGCAGGCCGGTAAACGTTCCGTAAACAAAGGCAAAAACGCCCCCTCCGAAGTCCAGCACCATAAGGGTGTTGTCTTCCGCATCACAAGGGTACATTTCGCCTCGGAACTCGCGCTCTTTGACTGCGTTCGCCGACATTCCCGTTACCCGCTTGGCTGGCCCGAGAATTCCGGTGAGAGAGTGCAAGCCATAAACGGTCATATCATAGAGTGGACCGCCACCGGGCTTGCGCCAATACCACGCAGGATTGATGTTGGACAGAACATCGGTTCCCTTTCGGACACCCTCATGTTCGTGATAGCTCCCAAAGGCCGCTCCTGTCACCGCCCATGCAAGCTGTCCCAAGTCTCCGTTTTGGATCCGTCGGCGAACTTCGCGAAGGCCCGGCTTCGTGAGCTGCCCGGGAGATGCCACGATTTTCACACCGGCGGCTTTTGCTTTCGCGATAAGGTCCAACGACTCGTCGGCGGTAACCGTCATCGTCTTATTAAAGTGGATGTGCTTGCCAGCGGCGATCGCCAACAAGCCCTGTTCGTAATGCAGACCGATTGGCGAACAAATCGTCACAAGGTCGACCGTTGGATCGGCCAAGAGGTCCTCATAGGACTCATAATGCGTTCCGACCCCGTACTTGGCGGCAGCCGCTTCAGCGCGACCCGGCACCGGATCGCAAACAGAGGCGAGAATTACTCGATCATGCACATCCGTCCGCGAAAAATGCTCCAAGGCAGCTCGAATGCCAATGCTGCCTGCGCCAACGACTCCCATTCCTAAAGGCTTTACTGCCATATTTGTTTATGCTCCAATTTGGGTCACACGTCCGCCGGTAACGGGGAGGTATGCACCCGTAACGTAACCCGCGAGATCACTCAGAAAGAAGGCACACGCATTTCCGATCTCTTCCGCCGAACCGTGCCTGCGAAGGGGGAGAGATTTGCCAAAGTTGATCGAGCCTTCGGAAGTCAGATCCACTGTCTCGGTTGCCATCCAACCCGGCGCGATCATATTGACGGTTATTCCCTCAGGCCCAAGTTCATTGGCGAGTGCACGGGAAATGCCGACCATGGCCCCCTTTCCGCCCAGATAGGCCGACCATTGGCCTGATCCCATGTTCCAGAGTTCGGTCACCACGTTAACGATTCGGCCACCGCCGTTTGTGCGCATGAAGGGTCGTACCGCGCGAGTCGTATTCACCACCGCGAAGGCGCCAAAATCCAGCATGTTCTGGAAGTCTTGATCATCGAGTTCCTCAAAGGCGCCGTGCTGACGACCGGAAATCGCATTGTTGATGAGCCCGTCTATCTGTCCGAGTTCATCGAGAGTTCGTCGGACCATCGCCTCGACTTCGTCCTTTTTCCGCACGTCAGCTTGAATGGCGATCGCTTGCACTCCACTTTCCCGCGCTTCCGCGGCAATCTCTTCAGCCTTTTCTCCCGAGTGGGAATAGTTGACGACGACCGAACATCCATGCCTCGCCAGTACCCGGCAAATATCCGCGCCGATCCCCCGAGCCCCGCCCGTCACGATCGCTACTTTTCCTTCCAACAACCTATGCACGGCGGGTAGTTTAACCGAAATAAGGTCTCGGTTTTCAGGTCCGACGCCGGTCAGAAGCAGTTCCAGGTCGAAGTTCTTATAACGACTCCAAGGCACATGCTTTGGATTTGGGCTATGGACTCAAACCGAGCCGTAATCATCTGAACAATATGGAGTCAATACTCTGGTCCACGAGGTCCGGCTACGGACCACTTCAAAGCTTCGGCCTGTTTCAACACCATTCTCAGCCGTTCTTCGGAACCAAGAAGGCCCATATTCCATTCTGTCTGTGCGACAAGTATCTGGGCGGCATTAATCTCCAGGGCGAGAAGAACATCTTCCGCTCGCCTTATAAGATCTCGACGTCGGCCTAGTGGGTGAACCTTGGCAGCGGCCACGAGATGCTCTGACTGAATTCTCAGCGCTCGGGTTTCGATCAACGCCCGCTCAACCAAAGTCGTGTCTGGCGAAGCGCATGGATCGCTGGGACCATGCGTCTCATGGTCGAATAGGATGAGTCTCAGGTAAGACGCCTGCGCATCGGCTGCGGTCTTAAGCGTCTCCCAAACATGTGGCCAGCGCCAAGCTGGCCACAGCACATAAGATGCCACTGCCAAACTGACGCCGAACATGCTCGCGACCAGGCGCATTGAACTGACTTCACCGGCAGCGGCGCCTGAAAGTGCGATGGAATATACGACGTAGCCGGTAATCGCGATCGTCATGACGACATACCCGGCTTGAACAGTCGCAAATGCAAACCAGGTCATCGCGACCGCAAGTATTTGGAGTATGAGCGTGCTCGGATGGAGAAGGTCCATTACTGCCATAGCGACCAACAAGCCGACCAAGGTTCCCACAAGCCTCGAAATGCCTCGCTGCAGAGTCGTCCCATAATCCTGCCTGAGCGCAATCGCGACCGTGACTGGAAGCCAGTAGGAGTGTGACCTTGTCCAGTGTAGGGAGATCGCAAACGCGATTTCAACGGTGAATGCGTACCTGATCGCGTGCCGCAAGGTGACTGACCGAAGCGAGCCGATGTCGGGAACCTTCGTCAGAGCAGTAAACAGGCTCCAGGTGTGGGTCAACTTCACGTTTTTGGCAGGAGCCGAGTACCGGGTGACAGAGGACCCGGAACAGCAATCCTGGACGAGTTCGCCAAGCATTCCTAGCCACCGCTTGTACTCTTTAGCCTCCTCGCTCTTCGATTCGAAGTTCGTGATTTTCAGGGTCACCGGATTCGTAGAGAGGGTCCCCTGAACCGCGCTGTTTCCGATCGTCCTCAGGCACCTCGCTACCGAACGTAGGATTCGATGGGAACGCACTCTAGAAAGTCGATCAACGGACGCAAATGCCATGTTCGCTTGCGCAAAGCCAACAAGCGCTGCCCGAATGGACTCAGACCTTCTCAATGCCTCGATCAGATGCTCATGTTCGGAATGCCGGTGGTACGATTCCGCTTCAGAAAGAAGGGACCGCGCGTCTTCAATCGAAACCGCATTGGGGATAAGTGGTTCTTCGGCACTTGTCTTGTCCTTTAGGCTCAACACGAATTGGGCAAGCCCTTCGTATGCTCCCGCCACGGCACGTCTCTCGGGCATGCCCGGCTTCATCGGCCACACCAAAGTTAAGAGAAAGAGCTGCACCGCTGAACCGCTGCATACGAGCAACCCATTCTGAAATGCGCCGGAAGTTGGCAGCCGGAGTCCAATGATGACACACAAAATCGCAGTCGTCTGGGCTGAGATCGTACCGGCGGCTCGACTGGCCGAAGCATATAAAGCAGTGGAAAAAGCCACCGCCATTACGGCAGTCATCGATGCAACTTGGCTGTGTCCGACCAAGATGCCGAGCGCGGTGGCCGATCCGATCATCAGCCCACTCGTCGCCATGGTTCGAACGCGAGCGTGATAAACTCCGTTCGAAGCCGCCAAACCCGTGTATAGAGCGCCGAGGGAAGCAAGCAAACCAGCACTCGGATTACGAAACGCAAGGGCCGCTAGGAAAGTAATTGCGACCCCGACCGTACAGCGGCTTGCTTCGTTTGGCAACCATTGATTCCGATCGAACGCCCATACGCTCGCGACGAGGGAGTTTTGCTTCAGTTCGATTCTCCATTCGTCCGACGTCGATTCATCTATTCAGAATACAATCAGTCAGGGAAACATCTTCGTCGAAGTTATTCCAAGCACTGCCATGCCAGAACCCATTACCACTACCACTCAGACCCACGCGTCACTTATACACATGATCGAGGGAAACTGGTCTTTGGAGATGGATGGGGTTGCCATGTATGCGGCCCTCGCTGAGGAACAGTCAATTCCCGAAAGAAGGACTCTGTTCAAGAAACTCAGCGAGTTGGAAAGCAAACATGCGGAACTATGGGGCAAGCGATTGGTGGAGCTTGGCGCCGAGATTCCGAAAACCCATAGCGGAAAAGGGCATGCGATTCGTGCCGCAACCACTCACAGCGGGATGCAGGAGATCATCCAGGAGATCGAAGCCGAAGAGCGTCGCGACGTTGCCCGGTACCTGACCCAGATGCGCGAAATCCACGATGAGGCGACCAAGACCATCCTTCGACAGGTCGTGCTCGATGAGTTTGCCCATGCGCATGTCCTGAGACGGTTGGACTCGCAGAGTGACGATCGATCCGCCCTGGATTATCTGCTTCATCGCCAAAGGCAAGGCACGGGCAGTTGGATCGGTGATGCGATCTACGGTATCAACGATGGCCTTGGAGCGATCTTTGGTATTGTCAGCGGCGTATCTGGCGCGACCCTTGGAAATAGCAAATTCGTCCTCTTGGCCGGAATTGCAGGCATGGTTGCAAGCGCATTGTCAATGGGTTCTGGAGCGTATCTGGCGGCCAAGAGCGAGAAGGAGATCTTTGAAGCGGAACTCCTACGTGAAAGGAAGCTTTTGACGGACGACCCCAAGTCGGCGAGAGAGGAACTGGCGATCTTCTACCAGTTGAAAGGAGTTCCCAACGAAGATGCAACCAAGATCGCTGAGCTTTTGGCAGCGGAGCCGGACCAATTCTTAAAGACTATGGCGGCCGAGAAGCTGAACCTCACCGAGGATGGTCTCTCTAACCCGATCACCTCCGCCCTTTCCGGATCGATCTCAACCGCAGTGGGCGCCTTCATCCCCATCATTCCCTTCTTCTTCATGAGCGGCATTCCCGCTGTCATCGCCGCCGCCGTCGTATCGCTGATCGCACACTTTGCGGTTGGTGCAGCTAAAAGCATGGTGACCGTTCGCTCATGGTGGAGCAGCGGATTGGAAATGACCCTCGTGGGCGCCGCCGAAGGAATCGTAACCTATGTTATCGGAATCGGACTTGGACGAATTGGTGCGTGAAGTTCGGGTGCTGGGTCTTTTTGAGATACAGGGTTCGGGGTGCGGGGGACGAAGGTCTTGCTGGAGACGTGAAAGAGCAAAACACGGAGGACACAGGGCGAATGGCCTGGGTTCACAGGCCGAGCAGCAACCGGTGCGATCTGAATGTCAGAGGCTAACTATGGAGATGCTTCTTGCACGTATCTGCCGACATCTGGGCACAAATACAAAAAACGCAAATGGGCGACCCCGACTTCAATGGCTTTGATTCGGGGACCTCTGTCCTCTAATCTGTGATGAATTATTCATGGACGATCGTGAACCCATCTCATGAGAAATTCCCTGGCATAGAGAAGGAGAACAATTCACTCACGTGAATCCACATTCCTAGAAGTCACATCCAGCGAGATTCTTGAATGTCCCTAAGGATCGTATTAAGAAGACGTTCAGACTCGAATTGAACGAAAGAGATAAGCGACTTTTCTCGTTAAAATCGAAATTCCAATAGCGAGAGGCGCGAGGTTTTCATCATTGACACTCAATCCCAATACCCAATTCACCCTTCAGAACGAATCGCTTCCAAGAACTCCTTCCCGTATCGCTCGGCTTTGCGCTCGCCGATTCCCGAGACTTCTAGGAGTTCCTTTCGCGACCTCGGTTTTAGCGATGCAAGTTGGCGAAGGGTCTCGTCGCCGAAAACGATGTAAGCGGGAACTTGTTCTTTGTCGGCAATCTGGCGGCGAAGGGCGCGAAGTTTTTGGAAAAGCTCCTCTTCGTCTCCAGCGAGGCCAGCCTTCTTCGACTTCTTTGTCTTCGGCTTCTGCTTCTCAACCTTGACTCGGGGTTTGGCAAGAAACACGGAGGCGCCGTCTCGCAAGACCGGCCTTGTCTCGGGAGTCAGTTTAAGGATGCCGAAATTCTCCGTGTCCTGGAAGAGCAACCCGTGCTGGATCATCTGCCGCAAAATGCTCATCCATTCGTCGACGGTGTGGTGTTTACCGGATCCGTACGACGGTAGCCCATCGTGGTACGCGTCCAAGATCCGTGCGCTCTTCGATCCCCGGAGAACGTCCACCACGTAGCTCAGTCCAAACCTCTGCTTGAGTTCGTAAACGGCCATCAGCGCCTTCCTCACGTCGTCGGTTGCGTCATATTCGTCGGGCGCTTCAAGGCAGATGTCGCAATTCATGCACGCCCCGATCCGGTTCTCGCCGAAGTAGCCAAGGATAATGCGACGGCGACACGTCTGGGCTTCGGCATACTCCACCATAGACGTAAGCTTCTTCAACTCAATCGCTTTCTGGGTCGGGTTGTCTCCGAGTTCGATCAGTCGACGGGCGGTCATGATGTCTCCCGCACCAAAGAGAAGCAGCGCCTCAGATGGAAGCCCGTCCCTACCGGCACGCCCGGTTTCCTGGTAGTAACCCTCCATATTCTTTGGGAGGTCGTAGTGAACAACAAACCGAACGTTTGGCTTGTCGATCCCCATTCCGAACGCAACCGTTGCCACGACGACTTGAACTTCGTCCTTTTGGAAAGCCTCCTGGACCCGGGTTCGTTCGCTGGCATCGTAGCCTGCGTGGTAAGACGCGGCGGCAATTCCTCTTCTGCGAAGATGATCGCTGACCGCATCGACCCGTTTGCGGCTCAGGCAATAAACGATCCCAGAATCACCCGAGCGCCCTTGGATGAACGTCTCTAGTTGGGAGAGCGGCTGAGCCTTTTCAACGACCGTATACCGAATATTCGGCCGATCGAATCCGGACACGAAAACCGCGGGACTCTTGAGCTTTAAGCGGAGTAAGACATCCTCCTGCGTGAGCTTGTCCGCAGTCGCCGTGAGCGCCACGAAGGGAACGTCTTTAAACATCGACCGTAGACGACCCAATTGAACGTACTCAGGTCGAAAATCATGCCCCCATTGAGAGACGCAGTGGGCTTCGTCGATTGCAAAGAGGGAGATCGGGATCTGCTGGAGCCGTTCTTGGAATTCGGGCATCATCAGTCGCTCTGGTGCGACGTATAGCAAATCCAGCTTGCCCGAATCGAGTTCCCTAAGGACGATTCTGGCGTCGGTCGCCGTTAGAGACGAGTTGTAGCAGGCGGCAGATACGCCGTTTAACTTCAACCCGTCGACCTGATCCTTCATGAGTGAAATGAGAGGAGAGACCACGATCGCGACACCCGGACGTATCAAGGCTGGAATCTGATAGCAAATCGACTTGCCCGCGCCCGTCGGCATCAAGACAAAGCAGTCTTTCCCGGCCATGACAGCAGATATGATCTCGCCTTGAGGCGCACGAAACGCCTCATAACCAAAAACCCTCCGTAAAGCCTCCCTAGCAGCATCCATTCAGGCTCTCACAAAGTACCGCATTGACGCGGTAGGGAATGGTGTTTAGGCGATCGGGTTGCGATACGAGCAAGCCCGATGGGAGCACAAGTCATCTGCCACTCGCATCGGGCCTATTCCTTCGGCAAACATAGTCAGACACCACTAAAATGCGGCAATTGGATACAAGAGGTGAGTGGCGCCGAGTCCCTGGGCGAGGTTCAGTTCTATCAATGGAGCGACTTGAGGATTTCTTCCACGTTTCCAGCCCTCCGCTATGGATTTCCATTTCTATGGTCCCAGCCATATCATTACGACGTGTGGTTCCGAGAGGATCCACCCCAACTGTTGACTTTCGTTGCGCCTGAATCGATACCAGAGGTAGACCCTCGCCCGTCCATTCTCATGCCCGACAAAGGGTTGGCTGGGTTCATCGCGTGCTTTAAGCGCGAACAGAAAGTGCTCAAGGCCAAGACCGGGCTATGATCTTTCGCACGCCTTTTTCCGGTCCAGCGGAACTTGTTTACGCTAAGATCATTGGCCAAACGAAGGCTCGCCTTATCTGGAGCTTTAATTACCTGCAGGAATGCAATCCAAAATACGGACTCGAAGGAGGAAGCCGAACCATGCTGATCGAGGCCATTACAGGCAGTCGAGTCGAGGCACAAACTTATCCATGATGAATCAAAGTGGATGGCGATGATCGACGCTTCTCATCTAACTGGACGAATCAACAACAAGTTACCGGGGCCCGGTCGGCTCTTCCTCGGTCTCGGCCAATAAGGCCACCCCTACCTGCATGCTAACGGTCATATGGACTACACTCCAAGGAGTTCAGAAATGGCCGACTTGATTGCTGGCTTTCGATTGCGTGATGCCTCTCTCAGCGATGCCGAAGGAATGGCTCGCGTAGGCAGGAACGCATGGATGTTCGCTTATGCGGGGATCCTCCCTGACGACTTCATCGCATCAGTTACCGATCTCCATCTATCCATCGAGAGATTTCAAAGGTCGCTGACGCAACCCGGCCATCGACTCGTTGCGGTGTCCCGCGAAGGAACTTTAATCGGATATGCCATCCAGCGGGCGCCGTGCTCGTTGGATGAGTATGACGGCGAGATCTGCGGATTGTATGTCGACCCCGAATCAAGCCGCGCCGGTGTTGGCCGAGCCCTCGTTGAGGCAATGGTCGCACGATTCAAGTCCGATGGCTACCGTTCGATGGCGATCCACACCCTTGCCCAAAACCGAATCGGATGTGCCTTCCACGAGAAGCTTGGCGGCGGCGAGGGACCGTCATCAACGTGGCATGAATGCCCTAGCAAGTGGTACGTATGGCCGGACTTGGCGAGTTTTCCCAGTGTCGCTTCCCAGGTAATTGACAGCGAAGCCTGTTTCTGATGCACTGGAAGGCATTCGATGCCACGGTGCGGCGCGACCGGGGCGCCTGTAAGAATGGCGCCTGCTCTGTCTTGTAGAGTCTAACGAGTCCGCTCCAGGCAACCCACTCTTTGGGATTGTCGGCACCCATATTTGCACGATGATGGAATGTGCTTTCCGCGTACTGTCAGGCGCGTCAGCTAGGACAGAGTCGGCCGACATGGAAGCCTTTGAAGCCGGGAGTCGACAGGGCCATAGCCCCCTTGCATGGGTAGGCAGTTGCAGAGATAAAGCGATCCGCTGGGTCGTCATGATGGAAGCTCAGAGTTCTTGAGAAAATTAGAATCTCCCCATCAACCGATATCAGGCGTTTCGACGCCGCTAACAGCCTGCGTCGGACCGAATCTTCTGGCGAGTACGGGCTCGATAAACGTCCCTTATCCAAAAGCAGCATGGCTTCCCATACCAATGCATCGGACAAGATCGATTGCGGTCCGATCTGGCTTGCCACGGATTCGATTCGCGGCTCGTCGCCTAGGTGGAACCAAACCTAGAAGTGTAGATCAAGAACAAGCACTGCTTGACCTCCCATTCGACGCCGAGATCGTTACCTTCAAGAAGAATATCGCCCTCGATCTTGACCACATCTTGGAACATTCCAGGTTTGAATGTGACCAGTGAAGGAGCAGGCGCCACGCTTGCCATGCTTGAACACCTCAATCGGTTCTTCCGTTACCCGAGCATCCTCTAGCAGATGAAGGCAATGGCTCTTAATCGCTGTTACGCTTACACTCTTAATTTCTGACCGTTTTACATGGCCATATAACAAGTACCCAACTGAGCTTGCTTACGCCACGATTATTGGCCACTCGAATGCTCGCTTCGTTTGGAGATTCAATTGGGTGCAAAACTTCAATCCAGCGAGTGCCATGCTCGCTGGACTGGTTCGAACCCAAGTCATGGCGATAGACGCCCGCTGCAAGGCCGATCTCAGATGTTCGTTCGCGATCCACAGCCTCACCCCGGGCCCGTATCGAATTTCCCTTCCGTGAGAAGCTTGGCCGAGGCGAGGATTCCCTATTGGCAAGGTGTGAATGCTAGGCAAAGGTTGCGCCTGGCCAGTTTCTTCCATGTCGTCGATCGACACCAGAGAAACATATCTAGCCCTTGGCTTTCACAAATTTCAGTGCGGGCGAGTTGATGCAATATCGAAGGCCGGTCGGCTGAGGACCGTCGTCGAATACGTGGCCCAAGTGCCCCCCGCAACGGGCGCATTTGACTTCGGTTCGTTCCATACCGAAGGAGGTGTCGTGATGCACTTCGATCACGTTCTTGGCAACCGGCTGGAAGAAACTCGGCCATCCGGTATGCGAATCGAATTTCGCATTGGAGCTGAACAATTTCAACCCGCAGCCAGCGCAATAGTAATCGCCCGATTCGTGGTTGTTCCAATATGCGCCCGTATAGGCTTGCTCGGTTCCCGCTTGACGAAGGATCGTGTATTGGTCGGACGTCAGGAGTTTCTTCCACTCTGCATCCGTCTTCGATATCTTCTTGATTGGCGCTTCGTTGGGTGTGGACTGTGCGACGACGACTCCGGTGATTGCCACCAAGGCAAGGATGGTCCCGAAGATTGTGTTGATGATTCTCATGTTGTTTCTCACTTGGTTACGTCCGCGATCGATCGCGTAACGTTACCAATGAGTTTGATCCTCCAAAAGTTCAACGATATTCTCTGAGAGTCAAATGAGAGGGCAATGACAACCCGATGATCGACCACATGGGACGTCTGACCCATAGTCTGGAATCACCGCGTCACACCTGCATCGTGCTTGGCGCGTCTGCAAGGAGTCATCCATCGAAACACGATTTCCCCACTTTATCGATCCCTCGTCCCTTCCCCACCAACCCCTTGACCGTCATTAGAATGTTCGAAGCGTCGAATTCTCTTAAGAACATAGGAAGTCTTATAAGATAGAGTCCATGGCGTGGCACATCACTTGCATGCCTCAGGCCGTCGGTAGAGGCAGATCGTATATTCGCACGTCGCATCCTGTCGAAAGGCCAGCGCCACAAGTAGTCGGCATACAGCCTCGGCCCCCGAGTGTCGACGGTCCCTAGTGAATTCGCTTGTAGGGCGTGTAGCCCTTTGGATTGACCATGGAGAACACACGAGCGGTCTTTGGCGGGACGGTCACCACAATGAAGCCCGAGTAACTCGTGACAACTGTCCCATCGAGCAGGTCTTTGAGTTGGCCGCCGTTCATTAGGTTGCCATCACGACAGGAAACGGTCTCGGTGACTGGCTCGTTTGTCGGATTGGCGAGTACGAAAATCGACTCCAATGCTCGATCCGTGTGCCGGGCAAAGCCAACCAACCGATCACAGTCCAGGGCCACATAGTCTCCAATGCGAAGTGCCCGATTTGCCTTTCGGAGGGCAAGCAGTTGCTTGGTCCAGATCAACTCAGGATTCGAGTCTGAAAGGAGATCCCAACGCATAGGTCCTCGGCTTCCCGGATCGCCTTTACCCTCCATCCCAAGCTCGACGCCGTAATACAATACTGGGCTTCCGGGCAGAGTGAATTGCAGAACCTGGGCCAAGCGCCGATCTGCCGTATTCGGAAAGATCGACCGGAGGCGATCGGTGTCGTGGTTGTCCAAGATCATCCAGGATTTCAAGAGCGGCTCGATGCCCGCATCAGTCACCATTCGCTCCAGCATCTGGCTTGCCACTTGTGGCTTTAGATTGCCTTGAATCAGTTCAGCGATGACCCGTCTGGCATAGAAATTCATGATGCCGTCCAGCGAGGGAAACCAACGCTGAGGGTAGTTCCAAACCTCACCGACCACGACGCTTCCCGGCTTGGCATGATGAGCGGCTTGAGTTAGCTCGCCCAGATATTTCGGCCCTAATTCATAGGCGGTATCCAAGCGCCAGCCATCGACTCCATCCCGCAAATACTTCTGCACCACGGACTCCGAACTCGCCCAAATATATCTTTGTAGGTCTGGGTTCTCCAATCGCACCTCGACTAGATTGCGTGTATTCGCCCAAGCCCGGTATCCGCTCGGATATTTCGGGTCGATGAAGAACCAATTTCGATAAGGACTCCTCGGGTTCTTGAGTGCATCCTGGAACTTCGGCGAAGTGCGGCCCATGTGGTTAAAAACACCGTCCAACATCAACTTCAAGCCCTTGGCATGCAAGGTGTTGGCAATATCGATCACATCCTGTCTCGTCCCGTATTCCGGCGCCACGTCCGCCCAATCCATTGCGTCGTATTTATGGTTGCTCAAGCCTGCCTGAATCGGATTCAGATACAGGACGTCTGCCCCGAGGGACTGGATGTAATCTAACTTCCCCTCCAGGCTCTTGAAGTCGCCGCCCCAAAATGCGAGTTCATGGCTCCAAAGTCCAATCTCTGGCACACTATGGCCCCCGACTGGGACCTCAGACCAGTCGTGAAGCGAACGAGGCGCCGCATACAGGCTTCGTTTCGCGTCTAGATTTGCTGAAGGCGCAAATCGATCTACAAAAACTTGATACACGATCGCGCCATTTCGCCAGTCGGCTTCGCGAGATGCCATCAATCGTGCTGCGGCTCGATCAACACCGGTCATATAGGTTGTTTGAGATCGCAGGGTCACGGAAACACAAAGTATGTAGAAAATAGATGCCGATCGCACAAATCCATTCATAAAAACACTTGACTCGAATCATTTGTCGGGCCTCAGCCACTTGGAACTTCTTAGTTACGACTTCCTGCAAAGATCGGAAAGGACTTTATACGTCTCTCCGATCACAAGGTTGTTGGACTCGACCAATAACTCCAGTTCCAACGTAAACGGCCCCTTGGCGGATGGCGTTCGCACCAACACGTGATCTGGCCCGTGCAGGATCGAAACACAGGCGAGCCCAAGTTGTTGCCTCAGGTTCCCAGATCGGCCCGCCTCAAGTTGAGCTTCAGCTTCCGCACCGCCAAAGTGCCAAACGGCCTTGCGTATCCAGACGTTTGCGGGCAATGGATAGAGATACAACTGAACCGGGCTGCAAGGCAGGGCTCCCATTTCAAGATAAACGGTCTGCCAAGTTTGGCTGGGCCGATAGGGAACCTGGGCGTATTGGCTCTCCTGCCGCCTCTCCCACATTGCGCCGACAGTCGCCTCTTCCAGAGCGGGACGCCAAAACATCTGCCGGTAGGATTCGAACTCTCGGTAGCAAGCCTCAATCTCATCTTCAATGACTGCGTGGGGATCGCTGGCAGCCAGGAGGCACAGCGAATAGACCCTATGCACCAGAGCCGGATACGCATCCAACGCGTCATCGCTTGAATTGCTATGGACGAGATCCCGGCGGACTGAAGCTACCGAGTTCTCCCACTCTTCTTCCGACGGGTCTAACTCGATCGCGGCGACTGTAGGCGAAAGGGCCCGACAAGGGTCTTCGAGGAAGCTGGAAAAAGAAATTACCGTTCTAGGAAAGTTTCGGGAATCATGCAGCGCATTCAGCGTGTGGGCCAACCATGCTCCAATTGTCTCTAGTTCTGGAGATCCCCGTCTTCGTTTCTCCGACTGGACCACATCCACTGGATTGCGCACACAGATCAGTAAATGGGGAAGAACGCCGACCCGCTTGGCTATTTCATAAACGAACGGCAAAGCAAGCGACGCGTCAGGGTCTTTCCATGCCCAGGGTCCAGATATCTTAAGAAACTGCTCTTCGAGACATCGGGCTCCTCGAGCCAGAAATATCTCCGAAGAAGGCAGTTGTCTCCAATCCGGCGGGATTGGGTCGCAGTCAACCGACGTGAGGTTCAGGGACATTCTGAAAGTGCGGTGAATGCCGATAAGCGATTTATGCTCCCAGTAACCTCCCGCGTTAAACTCGTCGCCGTGATGTAACTGAGTGGAGGCGCCAAACGAGACGCCAAGCCGGTTTAGAGCCAAGCAAATACTCGACGTGCCGCTTCTGCGCATTCCGACGATGGCGAGATTCTGATGCATAAGTGATCAATACCCGATGGTCATGAGACCTTAGCACAAGATCCCCCGCCCTCAAACGGAGCATGAAGTTCACATCAACTTCGCTGCGATCTCACTTACCAGTAGGTACTGATGGCGGAGGCGTCATGCTGAATTTCGGCGCAGGTAGATCTTTCATCGCATCTTCTCGCTTCACTCCATACTTTTGTTCGATCGCCTTGATGCGTGCCTCTTTCTGTTCGGGCCGACTCGGCTCGAACATTATATTTCTAATCTGTTGCAGTGGCGGCTGCTTATCTACTTCCGCTTTCACTTGCTCAGGGCTGGCGCCTTCTACCGCATTTCCGAAATTGCAGCCAACGAGCATCGTAAACGAGAATCCCACCAACAAACCCTGAATAAATTTCTTCTTCATCCTCTTGTTTCACTCCCAGTGAAGAATCCACCGCTCCCTAAGGAGCGGTGGATACCGTGAGACGATCTACTGGTAGCCAGGCGCCGCTGCGCTGGTGCCCCAGACCGGCCACATCGTGCCCGAGCCGTCGGCAGTATTGTCGTAAGCGCGGTCGCCTGTTCCAATCGCTCCTGGGCAAAGCGAAGTATTCGCAGCCCAGCTTCCGCCGTCCGTCGTCTGACCGAATGGATCGAGGGCAGCTCTCTGATAGAACTTTGCGTGGCTGTCAAAGAAGACCGCGTTGGATCCGGTGCCTTGCATACCCTGGTAAGTAGAACCCCAGAAGGATGTATTCGATGCGCCCGGATAGATGCAATTATCAACCGGTCCGTCAATCATCAGGATGGCCTTGGCCGTTCCCGTAAACGTCAACTGCTTATCGTATACCCAGTTGCTTGTAGCGGCAGTGCCTTGGTCCATGTTGGGGCCAGGGTGCGAGTATCCGCCAGTCCATCCGCCGTTATTGCAACCTCCTCCCTTATAGCTCCACATTGCAGGATTTAACTCATAGTCTGTAGGGATATAGAAATCCGGATACAGGTTTGCGCCACCCGTATCGGTCGATACGCCGAGGCCAACGCATGGATCGTTTGGTGGAATCACGCCACCAGGATTCGAACCAAGTCCAACGGCTTCTCTTTGGATCGAGCCCTGCTTGTACGGGCTGGTCGGGCACTTCCAAATCGCCGTATTCTTTACATATGGGCTCAAGCGGTAGGCCAGGATATATGTTTGAACCAATGCACCGTAAGCGTCGGCATCTCCCAGCGAATCATCGTAATCATTCGCGTACATGAATGATGCCGTTCCAATCTGCTTGAGATTCGAAAGGTCTGCCGTTTTCTTGGCCGCAGCCTTCGCCTGAGCAAATACTGGGAACAAGATCGAGGCTAGGATCGCGATGATCGCGATAACGACGAGTAGTTCGATAAGGGTAAATCCCTGTCTTCTTTGACGATTCATGGAAGCTCCTATTTGACAATTGCATTGGACATGGCCGACAAAGCGCTCCTAACGGGGCGTCGATCGCGGCGAGTGTGGATGAGAGATCCCGAACGGGGGATTAGAACGGCGGCGCTACGGGGAGTCAGCCGCAAATGGAGAGTGCTATCAGTTGGAACATAAGCCTTCCCGCTGAGCGCGTCGGTAAATTCAAGGGTGATCGTAGACTTTGGCAGCCCGACAACCGTGTTGAGAGAGAGGTCAATGTCTTCATCCCGGTCGGACCGGTTGATGACAACGATATCGGCGTTGTCGTCGAGAACTCGAGCAAAGCTGGCGACCTGTTTCGCATCGTCTGACACGATCGGAATAGGTTCTCCAGATTGAAGAGCACGATTCGAATTGCGAATTTGAATCAGTGTTCGATAAAGCTCAAGCAAATCGTTGTGAGGGGTGGCAAACTCCCAAGCCATACCTCGGCGGTTGTCAGGGTCCTTTCCGCCTTCCATGCCTAATTCATCGCCATAGTAGATGCTCGGCGCGCCAACCCACGTGAACTGGATCACGGCTGCCAACTTGGCAAGCGATCGGTCGCCATTGCAGAGAGTCAAAATCCTCTCCGTATCGTGACTGCCGATCAGATTCATCATGCTCCGTGAGGCCTGAGGTGCGTTGCTGAAGTAGATCGTCATCAGTTTTCGCATCAGGTCGCTTGGCTTTCCGTTGCCGGCCTTCGCAACAAATCCCAACACTGCGTCACGAAACTGGTAGTTCATGACTGAATCCCATTGGTCGCCCTTAAGCCAAGGCGAGCCGTCGCCCCATACCTCGCCAACAATCCAAGTATTTGGATCGATGCCCTTGACCGTCTTTCGGAAATCTTGCCAGTAATCGGAAGCCACTTCGTTTGCCGCATCCAGCCGCCATCCCGCGATATCGGCATGGCTTTGCCAAAAATCCGGAACTCTTAACATGAATTGCCGTGTTTCCGCGTTCGCATAATTTAGCTTCGGCATGGACGAAGCGTTATTCCAAGTTAGATAATTCGGATTTCGACCGACCACGACTGGGAAAGATCGGAACGTGTACCAGTGCGTAAATTGGGAGTCGGCGCCGTTTTTCACCACATCGGCAAACTGGGCAAAATTCGTGGCCGTATGATTGAATACTCCGTCAAGTACTGTTCGAATCCCATTTCGCCTCAAGTCGTGAGTGAGATTGATGAACTCGTCGTTCGTCCCAAAGATTGGATCGATTTGGAAATAGTCGGTGGTCTGGTACCGATGATTGCTGGGCGATTTGAAAACTGGATTGAAGTAGACGGCGGACACGCCAAGATCCTTTAGGTACCCAAGATGCTGCTCGACACCGGCCACGTCACCACCCAGATAATCGTAGTAGGTCGGGCGGGCATTCCACGGCTGAACATTAGGCGGATCGTTAGTTTTGTCGCCGTTTGCAAATCGATCCGGAAAAATCTGATAGATGACCGATTTCTCAACCCAATCCGGAACTATGAACGGCTTGAACGTGGCTGCTTTTAGTACAAAGTCGTTTCCAACTCCCGGAGAAGTGACTCCGCGAGGGCCAAACACGACTGGACCGGCCCCATCATTGAGAATGAACCGGTACCGGACATCAGATTTTCGATCCCACGGGACGTCTGCGGAATATCTTTCAAAAAACTCATCCCCACCCCTATCGGACATTGGCAGACTTCCAGCCCCGTCTATCGAAAGACGGACATCGGCAATATCGTTCGGACGCGCTTGCAGCGTAAACCTCAGATGTCCACGATCGAAGTCCAGGAACGGGATCTCGGTCAAGTGTTTCAGAGCGCTTTTTGTGATCACTCCATCCCCCTTCGCCGCGGGAATCTCGTAGCCGTCTGGGGTCAAAATAAGTAGAGAATTCGTATTCCCGTTACCGTCGTTTTCACTCTGGGAAGCCTTTGGATCAGTGATCCACGTCTCACCGTTTAGCACTAATTTATACAGGTATCGACCGGGCTTTAATTTCAGATCAAGCGTCCATGTCATTCCGTCGGCTGACGGCTTGAGCGCATCGGCATCCTTGTTCCAACCGTTAAACGTTCCTGCGACACTCACTCGGTCCAGCTTCATCGTGGCGACAAAAACGAACTCATGATCGATCACAGACCCTTGACGAAACAGCAGCAGCGGAAGTAAGGCCATCATGCGCTCACCGCCGCTGGACGCAACGAGGATCCGCGAACTTTTAGTTCACACGGCACGATATGTCTCACTTGAATGTCAGATGTATCTTGTTCGATAACTTGCAGCAACTTGCTTACGGCGGCCTGTACGATCCGCTCGATACCTAGGCTCACCGAAGTCAGCCCGACGTCGAGAAGGTTGCACAGGCTGCTGTCGTTAAACGAGACGAGACCCAGATGATCCGGAACTCGGAGGTTCAGTTGGCGAGCAGCAAGTACCACCCCGCAAGCCATAAAGTCGTCCAACACCACGAGCGCATCCGGCTGCTCACGATCCAGCAAATTCACTGCCGTCTCTCTCGCTGATTCGAACCCAAACCTAGAGTGACAGATGACTGGTTCAATCCCATGAGCGACGACCGCTCGACGATAACCTTCAATGCGGTCATCGCTCACCGTGATATGCCGGGGCCCGCCAAGGAACCCGATTCGGTGATACCCGCTTCGAATGAGATGCTGTGTCGCCAATTCGCCGGCATGAACGTTATCGTTGTCCACCGAATAGATATGGTTGTTTTTCGGATTGCCGATCAGCACGAATGGGAATTGATCGCGCTGAAGCAAGTTGATTCTCTCGTCCGAAGCTTCCGGCTCGACAAGAATGAGCCCGTCAACCCGCCGAGTCCGTAACATCTCGTCGTAAATCCCCTCTTGGGAAGACTCGTCGGTTACGACGTCCACGCACAAGTGATAAGGCTTGCCGCATAGATGATCCATGATTCCGGCTGTAAGCGCAGCAAAAAAAGGATCGTCCGATAGACCGCCATGGGGACGCTTCAAGACAAGCCCTATCAGCCCGGTTTTCTGGAGCCGGAGAGATCTTGCGCGTACGTCCGGCTGATAGTTGTAGATCCTGATGACGTCAAGCACGCGGTCGCGAATGTTCGGCTCGACCCTGTCGTCTCCAGATAGGACACGAGAGACGGTCGCTTGCGAAACACTCGCTAACTTTGCGATATCGAGCTGCGTCACCCTCATTGGCGTTTAGTCTCGTGAATACGTATTCACTGAATTCGTATTCACAGGAGGATGATAGCACAAGAATTCGAATTTACAAAGGGGTTTGTGAATAAATTCTTGCGGTTAAGTTCGCTATCGTGGAAAACCCAAAGCATGACCAAATCGGTAGTACGACCCCGTTAGGTACGAAGGACTTTTACGAAACCGGACCTCGGATTCCCGCTCGAACCGATCGAATCATACCAAGGAAGGGCTCAGCATTACGCGGCTGTTCACGAGATTACGTTTGCACCAACCCACCAGACCGAGCCGTCATGGCGAATCGATAGGATCCCCTAAAAGAGGATCACCGACCGAATCACGTCGCCCGTTTCCATCATGTGGAAAGCGTCTTCCACATCTTCCAACTTGATCGTTTGGGTGACCATGCTGTCTAGGTCCAGTTGACCTTGCAAATAGAGCTGAGCCAAGAGCGGGAAGTCATTCGACGGCAAAGCATCGCCGCAGTGGCACACACAGAGCTTCGCCTTGTTCCAGTAAAAACCGGTATCCATATCTCCCAAATCGAGAGTCACACTGGCCTTCGAATCCGGTAGGCCGATATGGGTCGCTGTGCCCGCATAGGCCAACATCCGCACCGCCTGATCAATGCATTTTGGAAGGCCAACTGCTTCATAGGCGAAGTCGACGCCCTCGCCGCTTAGCTCACGCACTCTCGCAACCGGGTCTCCGTCTCGGGCGTCCACCACATCGGTTGCTCCAAAGTTACGGGCCCATTCCAGTTTGGTGGGCGATAGATCCACTGCGATGATCTGTTTTGCATGCGCGATTCGCGCCCCTTGGATCACGCTAAGCCCGACGCCGCCACATCCGATGACGGCAACCCTTGCTCCCGCAAAGACCGGCGCCGTATTTAGAGTTGCTCCGACACCCGTGATGACGCCGCAAGCGATGAGGCATGCCTTGTCAAGAGGCATTTCAGAAGGCATCTTGATTGCAGCTTTCTGGTGGACCACCGTGTGGGTCGAGAAAGTGCCGCAACGAAGAACTTGCGTCAGAAGCGATCCGTCCTTCTTGCGATGAATTCTCTGCTTGGCGCGTAAGGCCATCCAGCATCGACGAGGGTCGCCCCTCAAACACGCTGGACACTCTCCACAAGGCGCACGATACGCGATCGCAACCGGATCCCCCGGCTTGAGAGCCGTGACGCCCTCCCCGACGGCTTCCACGTACCCCGCACCTTCATGTCCCAGGAGGATGGGGAAGTTCATTCCCATCCCGTTCATGTTCTTGACATGAAGATCCGTGTGACAGACTCCGCTCGCCGCCAGCCGCACAAGCACCTCGCCTGGCCCAGGCGGATCGATCACTATCTCTTCAATCACGACCGGAGCGCCCGGCTCCAGCAACATCGCTGCCCTTCCCTCAACTGCCATTCGCATAGATTAGCATGCAGAATTGGCCCGGGTACAGCGTTCTGGGTCTAGGGACCAGTAAATATCCTGGGAGCGATGCGCATTCCTAGGTTCGGGCCGGATCATGATTCCATTGCATGGATGCCGCACGGTGGGGCTTGGGAGGCAGGGGCATCGAAGGATCGTAGCTCGCCTTTACCCAGCCATCCTGGATAAGCGCCTCAAGGGCTTCCGGGATCCGCACCACCACATGGGCCATATATTCGGCATCCTGATAATGAGCCTTGGCGAGGTGTTGAATGTTTGCGACGATGTCACTCACATTGGAATTCCGTTCTAGTATCCCAACCGTCGCTTCGAATACCCCAGTTAAAGGAAGTACCTTCTCGCCTCGAACGTAAGCGGGCGACTTAAGGATGGATCCATTCGCGTAGGATGCCCTATCGCGCCAGATTGCCCCGGAAAGATCAAGTTTGAATACGTTGCTTTGGGTAATGACCTCGGAGTACTCGATGTCGCCCAGAAAATCCGCCAACTCTTTGACTTGATCCAGCGAGAAACCTGCCGGGCCGACTCCCGCATCATCGTCGATAAAGCCTCCTTGAGCCAGCCAAGCCCACGCCTTTTCGGGCGTCATATCGAATCCGTTGTCAGCGGCGAGCCTTTGCGTAAAGTCCTTTAACTCGGCGAACTGTGAATTAGCGGTGTACCAGTAGTCCGCGAATCGAATGTGGTTGGAGATGCGCCTTACCTGCCGCGACTCAAATTCCGTCTTAAGCCACTCTGCAGACTGCTTTCCTCTATCCAGTTCAAGAACGGTATAAGCCGCCTCGCGTGCGCCCATTTGAGCCAAGGTGAGTCCTGCCGCCAAGATTGGGTCGGCAAATCCGGCGCTCTCACCGATAAGAAACCAATTCTCACCGACATGTTTTTCCGCCAAAAAAGACCAGTCGTTGGTGGTCTGGGTGTTCCCTTCGCACTTTGCGTTGGCGATCAGGGCATGAATCCTGGAATCTTCGTGGACTGCATTGAAGTAAAGATCGTCGAATTTGGCGCCGCAGTTCTTGTAATACTCGGCAGGGACGATCAACCCGATGCTTGTTCGGGTTGGGCTCAATGGAATGAACCAAATCCACCCATAGCCGAGGCTCATCACCTGGACGCGCGTACCGCCAACCCCTATCTCGACCGCCCATTCCGCGTTCTGCCAGTAATCCCAGATCGCGATATTCTGAAGGGTGGTCGGGCTCTCCGCCTTGACGCCCATCGAACGGCGCAACAGGCCGGCGTGCCCAGATCCATCCATGTAGTAACGAGCCTCGATCACGGAACCGTCTTCCAGTTGGAATCCGTCAACGCGGTTTCCAGTGGAGTGGACTTTGACAACCCGAGTCTGTTGACGAACCTCACAACCAAGGCTTTCCGCGTGAATGAGCAGGATGTTGTCGTAGACTGCCCTGTCTACTTGAAAGGCGGTCCATTTCCTCTGGCCAACATACTTCGCTGGTCTTGGTTCATCCACGAACGCGGCGGACCGGATGAACTCAAAGTCCCACAACTCGGGTGATTTTCCCCACCGATAAGTAGCCCCGATCTTGATCGGAAAGTCAGCCGCCTCGACTTTATCCCAACAACCCATTTCGTCGAGGATCTTTGATATGGGTGGAAGCTGGCTCTCACCTACATGGTCGCGTGGGAACTTCTCCCGCTCCAAGATTATAACTTTTAGCTCGGGATTGTATTTAAGCAATAGGCTCGCAGCCGTGCTAGCCGCCGGCCCGCCACCTACAATGGCAACATCATATAATTTTGACTTCATCGTCCTCACCTGCACTCGGGTTTAACCCGACGGGCTGGACGCGATTGTACCGTCGACATTCGTCGAGCGAGGTACCCACCCTGTATGTGAAGCCTAATCCCGCAAAAGCCGTTCGATGAGCGCAACCGTTAGCTTCGTCAACTGGGTCATCGCGTCGCGGTGCATGATCTCGAACCCGTGGCTGTTCTCCATCGGTAGACCAAGGGTAAAGGGACGAGCACATAGGCCCTTGGACGCGGCACAGGATGCATCGCTTCCGCCCCGGGAGAAAGCTTGGTATTGGATGGGTAAGTCGCATGAGGCAGCGACCTCTGCAATGAGGTCCAGATCTCCCGACGCTGTGGCAGAATAGCTGTCGTTGACCCAAATAGAGGGCGAAGCATTCAGAATCGACGGGGCGTCAGAAACCATCGGACTCAATTCCAAGGCAATACAGATATCGGGGTGAACCTCGTGAAGCAGATACTGAGCCCCTTCGCCGCCGACCTCTTCGGCCGCCGTGGCCGCAAACAAAACATGATCCGACTGACCCAGTTGTGCCAGCGCCAAGACCCAGGAAACCAGGTCCGCCCGATCATCCAGAAAGTACCCTGAGACAAACTCGCCTAAGTGGACGATATCTCTGCGAGACCGGGCAACGACTACACGGGTGCCAGGTCGCACGCCAAGCTTTGCCAACGCTTCTGCGTCCAAGCCGGTAAAAACGCTTGCCAATGACCATTCTAACGACCGCTCGCGCGCCTGCTGTGCCCTAGAACTGGAATCGTTTGTGTGGATAGAGCCAAATCCGAGCACTCCGGGAATGGGTCCGCTTTGGGCGAGTATCTCAACCGGACCTTCCCCTAATTTCCAGGGATAGAGGCCGCCCATGCTCGTAACGCGCAGCGTGCCGTCTGGCTCGATCCGGAGTACGAGCATCGCAATCTCGTCCATATGAGCCGTGATCACAATCCGGGGCTTCGATTCGCCCAGGCGCACTATCACATTCCCTTTCGCATCCCGTGTCGCGGTATGCCCGAGGCTCGACACCTGACGTTCCAATTCATCCGCCAATGCTCCCTCTTGACCTGGAGGAGCCGGAATGGCGGTAAACGCTTGCAGCAGTTTCAAAGCATCCATCTGCCTATTAGAGTACATGGTTGGCGGGTAGGCGCGTCGACCGAATTCCAATCGCATGCCTCGGCCCCGGAATGCACGGTAACGCCTAGGAGCGCAGAGGCTATTCTCCGAGTTCTTGCGGGCCTGACCCTTCGGCAGAATGGGTCAGCCGAATACAAGACTCGCCTCGACAAGTGCGTAGTGAGTAGCCTCGGCGCCTTTGGACGCTGTCGCGCCCTAAACGGCCGAGGCATCCAAGTGCGGGGCGCCGCAAGGTTTGGCAACTGCTAGCCGCTTGCTCCACCTTAGCTGAGTACCTGTTACGGCAAGCCTGTTTTCCGTTAAGATGAAGCGGTGAAACTGTCGTGTTTTGTGACCTTTGCCCTGTGCTTTGCCGGTTTAGGATCGATTTCGGCTCAGATACAGCCGGTTTATACCTACAATGGAATCGGGCGATCCTTCCCGGTTCGCGTTCAGCTTCCGGTTGGCGCCCGGGGCGAATCCACGATCCAGTTGCTCGCACCGGTTACAGCGGAGGTAGTGCAAAAGACAACCGTTCAAGGCGGGGACCAAGATCTCGCCAAGCTCTTTCCCGATCTGTGGACGAATAAGAAGCCCAGCCTTCTTTATGCTCAGTTAGTCCTTGACGGCCGCAAGGTCGGACCAGCTTTGGTCCTGCAACCGATGCTCAACCCTCAGATCTCGCGGCTCAAGGCAGATGGGAAGACGGTGGAATTCGTCACCGACGAAGACGGCCCAATGTTTAACGGCTTCCGAGCTTATGTGGATAAGCTCATTGTCCTCGACACGTCGATGGGGATGATCGAATTCCAATTGCGTCCCGATGCGGCGCCCAACACGACCTGGACAATCATGGAGTTGGTGCGAGGAGGCCAATACCGGGACACCATCTTTCACCGGGTTGTGGCCAAAAGAAAAGACGGGACTCCATTCGTGATTCAAGGCGGCGATCCTACCGGAACCGGAAGCGGAGGGCCAGGATTCAGCTATCCGTTGGAAGACAGCACTCTCCCCCACGATTTTGGTGTGATCTCAATCGCACGGTCAACCGACCCAAACACCAACGGCGGACAAATATTCGTGTGCCTGAGCCGAGAAGGCACCAAGCATCTCGATCACCATTACGCCGCCTTTGGCCAAGCCGTAAAAGGCGCCGATGCCATATTGAGAATAGCCGCCGTTCCGGTGGGGAAAGAGGACCGACCGAACGATCCCCCCAGAATCAAGAACGCCCGTCTTGTGGACGCCCCACCCTACGGAATAGGCCCGAAGCCAATTTCGAGGGACATAAAGTAAGAACTATAGAACGCGTAGGACGGCTTGGAACGATTCATCCTATGAGGACTATCCAACCGACGTCTCAAGGATAGTTCGGCACGAAGATCGTTGGGTCGATGTCGTAGAAGCCGACTTCCTTTTCGTGGGTTTCGATGACTCGGTAGATCCGGTTAACCTTCTCCTGAATGGCTGGGAAATCGATTCCATCGAACGTAGCGGTTTCCCTGAGATTGCCGTTTTCATCGGGCACGAGTCGCGACCGACGAATTCCCGCTTCCAGCGCCTTTCGACCTGACACCCCAAGGTTAGTCAGTGCGGCCTGCACCACATCCCTCGCATGTTCACGAGGACCATAGACGCCGGCGCGATAGACGACTTCCGAAAACACATCGTAATTGGGAATGATGTTTCCGGCCGGCATTGCGAAGTGACGAATGACGTCAGCCATCGCCTCCAGCGATTCTGCCGGGTAGTAATACAGGAATAGCCGCGCCCCTTCAAGGAAGAAGTTGTAGTGAGCGGCTTCATCAGCCGCGATCTTGGAACAGGCCTGCGCCAGGATCGGATCCGCATCGTTCGCGAAAGTCGGATTGTCACTTTTGCCACGGGCAATTACGGCGGTGTTCAAGTAGTTGACTTGGGTAGCCCTTTCCTGGAAGACGGTGTAGAAGATCATGTGCATGGGATCGTCCCATGGCAAGTTCCATTCCTGCCCCCGCAACTGTCCCATATATTCGTTTAACCACTTGGGTGAGCGGTATTGAGAAAACAGCACGGTGTTGAACCACAGGTCGGCATGTTTCTCTTCCTCAGAACCCCACCGGATATGAAAGTGGCTTCGTCCGTGACTTTGACGGATGACCAACAACAGCTTGGTCACGTAGTCTGGAACATACTGCTCCACCGCGAAGAAGCCTTCGAGGATCGTGTTCATTTCCGGAGAGTGGTCTTTCCGAAACTGACGCCAATCGAAATCTTTGTCGGGATTCCAGTTCCGCGTCGTTTGTGACCTTGCCACGTACCACCGATACAAGCCCAAGAACCCGCGTTCGATGAGTCGGTCTTTCTCCGCACGGCTCAACATCCCTACCGGGATCTTGGGCCGTTGATCTTCCAGTTCCTTAATAATGTCTGGGTCGTATGAACTCAAGCATTTCTCCGTGATTCGTTATTCCCGTTCGAAGGCCGTTGCATTGTATCCCTTTCGGCAGAATTACCCGCCAAGAGTGACATCCTGTTTGGAATACCACTGGAGGGCTTCGTAAAACTGCTCTGGCTCGTAGTCCGGCCAATTCTCCTCAACCACATAAAAATCACTATAGACGCACTGAATGGGAAGGAAGCCGCTCAGCCGCCTCATGCCACCCCATCGGACGACCAAGTCGATCCGCGACACATCGGCTGAAGCCAGCAACTCCGTGAATCCCCGTGTTTCATCAGACTGCCTTTGCGCACAAATTGCGGTTTGAATATCCCAATTCCAACCGTAATTGACCAGCATATTGACTTTGAGCCCACCCTTTCCTTGACGCTCCAAGGCATAGCGCCGAAGCTCTTCTGGAAACATCCCCGATGTGTAGTCGCCAACGACCCTCAGCGCAATATCTCGCTCCATCGCGCTGTCGATAAACATCACGCAAGCTTCGGCAAACGCTATTCGCTGTTCCCGTGGACGCTTCGTGTTGTCCATGGTAAACCCGTACACACTGACCTCTTCAATGCCTAAGCTCAGGCATTCGTCCAGCATATTCAGCCCACGTTCCATGCCGATCGCATAGCCTTGGGCAGGATGAAGCCCCCGGGATTTGGCCCATCGCCGGTTGCCGTCGGGAATCAGTCCGACATGGCGTGGAAGTCGAGGAAATCGCTTGGTGACTGGCATAAACGGTTGTCTTGGTGTTCAACGCCTGGTGTGAACGAATCGGGCTTACAAGTATTCCACGTAAAGGCGGATATCAGGATGAAACATTCGCTTTGGAGTGACCAAGTTGCGCCGAAACGGGCGAAAATAGACAAACATGAAATCAAAAACGCTTCTCGGTCACCTGTCCTACGGAATCGCGACCGATTTAGTTGAGGCCTGGATTACGGAGACCGGTGGACACGTTGCGCCTGTGACATTTCATCTTCCCAATGGAGACGTACGGCCATTCTCAGTGGCGCCCTGGGGCGAGGAAAGGCACGACATCGCCTCGATTCTCCAAGTACTCCGCGGAGACTTCTTTTGCGTTCCGTTTGGTGGCAACGACTTGCCCTATGGCGAGGAGCAGCACCCGATCCACGGTGAGACTGCAAACAAAGATTGGCAGGTTGTTTCTCAAACCGAGTCGGCGATTGAGATGTCTCTCACGACGACCATCCGTCCCGGAACCGTCCACAAGAAAGTGTGGGCAGTTCCAGGCCAGGATGCGATTTATCAGCGTCATACAATTAGGGGCATGACCGGTCCCATGTGTATCGGACACCATGCGATGGTCAAGTTTAAGTCCCAAGGCATCGTCTCCGTCGCACCTTTCGGATTCGGTCAAGTGTTCCCGGGAGAATTTGAGAGCCCTGTTCAAGGCGGGTACAGCTCCCTGAAACCAGGCGCCCGCTTTGATCGCCTGGATCACGTGCCATCAAACGATGGCACCTTTGCCGACCTGACGAAATACCCCTCACGAGAAGGGTTTGAGGACTTGGCAATGGTATATGCCGAAAAGGGCTCAGAATTTGGGTGGACCACGGTCACATTTCCGGAGGAAGGATATATCTGGTTTTCACTGAAGGATCCACGAGTACTTGCGGGAACCATTCTATGGCACTCAAACGGCGGCCGCCATTATGCGCCTTGGAGCAGCCGACACCGGGGTGTCCTTGGTTTGGAGGAAGTTACCTCCTACATGCACTATGGTCTGGCCGGGTCGGTGGCCGAAAACGAGGCGAGCAGGGCCGGGTATCGAACTTACTTCGACCTATCGGCAGACACTCCGCTCACCGCAACCACCATTATCGGAGTCGTCCCATGTCAGTCGGACACCGGAGCCGTCCTAAATATCGAACCAGTGGCTCAGGGAATTCGGATAAAAACCGCCAATGGTGAGCAATTTGACGTCCAACTCGATATACAGGAACTCTATGCAAAGGAATGATCCCTGGACATGAACCCTAGTTCTGCGTGAAGTTGCGCGTCCATTGGCCAACTTTCCACGCACCGACTACCAGAACCCGGTGAAATATTGACAATCCTCCTTGCCGCCCTACTCGTTTTTGTCCCTCCGATATCGACGCCGAGTGCGATCAACGGGGAAATCTACGTTCGATCCGATTTAGGCACATCCGTTGAATCGCTCGCAACGATCGTGCGGCCGATTGGGAGAATCGAGTCACGAACTCCGGGAACCTCGATTTACTTGATTGGACTCAACCCGAACATTCAAATTGAGGCGGCACGTGAAAGGATTGCGAAGATCTCTTGGTTGCATTTGGTAGACCCAGATGAAGAACCGCTCGATCTGCAGTCGGCTCGCTCGCTCGGTCGCAAAATCGCAGACCTATCTGAGGATGAGGAGAACGAAAAGCAGGCCGGTAACGCCGTCAAGGCAGAACGCGATGCGGGGGGCCTCGATTACTTGAGGGCTTACCAATATTTTGTTGGGATGAGGGCCTACCCGAACGACCAGGTCGACTGGAATGCATATGGTCGTGCTCAAGCCCACGTATCGCAGATGAAATCTGCCGTCCTTTCGGGCTCGGCTTCTGATAGTCGTTCGGAAATCGGCGGGTCGAGTTGGTCATTTGTCGGTCCGACAAATCTGACGATTCCCTATACCCAGTATTTCGGCCGCCCCCCGGTGAACGGGCGATTCAACGCAGTGGCGTTTGATCCCAACAACTCCCAGGTTATCTATGGCGGAGCCGCACAGGGAGGTCTGTGGAAAACTAGCGATGGAGGGGTGACCTGGAACTGGTTGTCAACTGGATGGGCTCACCTAGGCGTCAACTGTATCGCAGTAGATCCTCAAGACGGGAATACGATCTACGTAGGTCTTGGCGATTATCATGGATATATCGGCGGAAGCGTCGGGATTATGAAGTCGACGGACGGAGGCGCGACGTGGACGGAGATCGCAACATCATCCATGGGACAAATCGGGGTTCCCAAGATACTGATCGACCCGACAAACCACCAGACACTTATCGCCGGCACCGGTGACGTCAATGCTTACGGCAAGTTGTATCGCTCGGTAAACAGTGGTCAAACGTGGACGATGGTGAATAGTCTTGGACGTGCCTATTGGCCCGCATTGGCCGCCAGTCTCCCGGTCGGTTCCACCACGCGATTCTATGCGGTTGCGGCCGGATATGCCGAAACGAGCGGATCCCCAGCATCACGGGTTTACAAGTCGGACGACCATGGCGCAACCTGGCAACTGCTCCCCAGTCCGGTCAGCACCGGTGGCAGTGTCCATTGGGCATATTGCATTGCGACCTCCCCGATCCAGCCAAACAACGTGTATGTCCTGGACTCAGAAAACGCAAAGCTGTATGAGAGCACCAACCAGGGCTCAAAATGGACGAATATCAGCGGAAACCTGCCCCAGGGGAGTGAGATCTCTGCCAAATACAACTTCTCTCAGAGCTTCTACGATTATCACCTTGAGTGCGGAAGTCGGACCTCGGGGTCTTCGATAACCGACCTCCTCTATATGGGGGAAATAGACATTTTCGATTCCGAAAATAACGGGTCGTCCTGGCAAACCCTCGGTGGTCCGACCTACACCGCTTCTGCGGCGACTCACAACGACCAGCATGACCTTGCGGTTTGCCCAACGAACCCCAACTTCGCCGTTTTCAGTAACGACGGCGGGATTTACACCGTCACCTATGATCCCGCGAGTGGCAACAACCCAATCGTGTCGCTCAACAAGAATCTCGGGGCATCGATGTTCTATCACATCTCCGCCCACCCCACCAACCCCGACATCTTGCTCGGCGGAACCCAAGATAACGCGTCTCCCATGTCAAATGGCGACATTTCCAATTGGCAGAATGAGGGAGGCGGAGATGGCGGGGGCTGTGCGATCAACCAAACAAATCCGCTCATTCAATACGCCACTGCCGAGGGCCTTTTCGTTGCTCGAACGTCAACCGGTTGGAAGTCGTCAGTTAACATATCGCCAAACCATGGCGTAGATCCGACCCCGTTTGTTGCCACAACGACCCTCGCACCGTCGGACCAAGGGATACTCTACACGGGGACAAATTACCTTTATCAGTGGAGTGAGGCGACTCAAACATGGCGAACTCATCTAGGCGCCACTCGGCTGGCCGGTCCCGTTTCCGGTACGAGCAAGCCGCTGATCCAAGCGATCGCGGTTGCGCCGAGCGATGAAACGCGAATTTATACGGGGTCGACCGATGGCGAACTATGGATGTCGACTGACACCGGCACGAAATGGACAAGACTGAATGCTGGAACAACCTCACTGCCGAATTTGACCATCACATCGATCAGTGTTAGCCCGACCAATCCGAGTGACATACTCATCGGCCTTTCCGGCACAGGCTTTCCTCACCTTTGGCGCTGTCAAAACACCCAGGTAACCAAGCCGACATTCACCAGCGTATCGGCCACCGGAACGAATAGCCTGCCCGACATATCGCTCAACGCCATCGCGCGTGACCTCGACTATCCGACAAGCGTTTGGTTCGTCGGGACCGATCTGGGTGTTTACCAAACCCGAGATTCCGGGGCAACGTGGGCTAATGCAGGCGCCCCTCTTGGCTTGCCAAATGTGCTCGTGGAGGACCTGGTTGCCGTTCCGGGGACGCGCTACCTCAACGCGGGAACCTATGGCCGGGGATTTTGGCGCATTTACCTGCCCGTTCCGACGCTGTCACTCACCAGCCTTACACTGTCCTCGTCAGCGGTACGGCAAGGCAACACCGTTCAAGGCGCCGTCACGCTAGGAGTCCCAGCTCCTAGCGGCGGAGTCCTCATTGAGCTCAGCAGTTCCAACCCATCCGCTGCGACTGTTCCGTCAACGCTTACGATTGCTGCCGGCGCCACAAGTGCGTCGTTTTCGGTCACTGCTGGGAGTGGACTGAGCGCTCCTGCTTCAACCGCTATCACCGCAAGCTACAACGGAGTGAAGTTGACTCAAAATCTGGTTGTGACCGTGCCGACTATCTCAGGCACGGTTACGTTCGGCGACTACACGGCGACGCCACCAACCTCAGTAACGCTGAACTTTCGCTTGCCCGGTGCAGCCACTCCCTTTAAATCAATGACCGTGAGCCTCGATGCCGGCGGCAATTTCACCGCTCAGAATGTGCCGGCAGAAGCTTACAGCGTCTACATCCAAACTGGAACCTGGCTACGTCGGACGCTAGCGCTGGACCTGTCGACCAGCGACGTAACGAATGCCGACTTCCTTCTTGTGAACGGTGACGTGAACGGCGACAATCGAATCGACGATGCCGACCTCAGACTGCTAAGCGCAGCCATCGGCTCGAACCCGTTATCGCCGAACTGGAACCCGAATGCCGACTTAAATGGAGATGGCATCGTAAACGGAAACGATCTGGCGATCCTCTACAAGAACCTCCATCGAATTGGAGATCCCTAGGGTTAGGGTGGGCAGCAACCCAACCTTCCCCTACAAAGTCCTTGGCTGGCCCACCTTTATCAGGACAGTTCCGTGGGCAGGTACGTCAAAGCTGTAACCAACTTTGCCAGGTCGGAGGTCCCTTCGAAGCCATAGATCTCTCACTGGCTGCATCCCGGAAAGGCCGATATCCTGCCAGCGCACGATGATACGTGCCTTTACGGGCCCCCGGTTGAACAGACCGACTGCGGTCGTTCCGTCAAACAGCGGTCGAGCCCAGATCTCGCTTGATCCGTCCTTCTTGCGCAGGGTCGCGACTTTACCAAGCGGGTCTTGGTCGATTTCGATAACATCGTGGTTGGTAAGAACGTCCTTGGTAAAGTCGTCGAGCTGGGTCAGATCGCAGCCGATGATCAGCGGTGCGCCAAGCATGGACCACAAGGAAATGTGGGTGATCTGCTCGTTTTGCGTTAGCCTTGTCGGACGCGGATGGTCGCCCCAACCGAGTTTGCCTACGACCAGCATATCTGGGTCGTTCCATCCGCCTGGTCCCGCGCCGACCGCCTTGGGACTGTGCGAGAACCCGATGCCGGACATGCTGCCCCACGTGTCGGTAATGTCTCCCGTAGTTCGCCAGAGGTTGCCACCGATCTCTTTGCCCCAGTTGAATACGTCCCCCATGCCGTATTGGCAGAATGAGAAGACGATGTCTCTCCCGCTGTCGTCGAGGGCCTTCCTCATGACGGAATACGGCTTCTGCAATCCGGCCAAATCAGGGTGGGGCTCGATTCCGCCGTACGAACACCAGTCGTACTTGAGGTAGTCGACTCCCCATTTGGCATACGTCTTCGCATCTTGTTCTTCGTGTTTGTAACTTGCGGTGTAACCGGCGCAAGTAGTGGGCCCCGGTGAGGAGTAGATTCCCAATTTAAGACCCAGTCCATGAACGTATGTCGCCAGCGACCCCATGTCGCCGAACTTCTCGTTCGTCTTAATCTCGCCCTCTTCGTCTCGCCCGCCTTCCCATGCGTCGTCTATGTTGACGAACGTATATCCGGAATTTGCCAACCCATCTTTAATAAATGAGTCGGCGGCCGCGCGCACTTTGTTAGCGTCGACGCTGGTTCCCCAAACGTTCCATGAGTTCCAACCCATTGGAGGAGTCAAGGCGAGCTTATGCTCCCCGCCAACGATCGTAATATCCCTCGAATCGCGTCCAGACTTGCCAAATACGATGACTTGGACGACGTAGGATCCTGCCGCCTTGAGTTGGCCGGTGATGATGCCTGTCTTTGGATCCAATCCCAATCCACTTGGCAATCCCCTCGATATGAATGTGAAAGGACCTTTGCCGGTCACCGGAATCTTGAAGAGAAAATCGGCTCCAGGCGTAGTGCCGATCACCCGAGCGCCATTGATTTCCGGTCTTGACGGCGTGCCGTGATAGATTTTCATCGTCGGCTCTGGCGCGATACCGCCTTGCGCTTCGGGCTTCTTCGTCCCAGAGTAGGTAATCGTGGCATCGCCCCAATCCGCGTGGTCGTAATCGATACCGTCGTCCGCATCGTCCACGACAAGTCGGAGCACCTTTTTGTTACTAAGATCGACGGTAAGTTCCTTTGCCGGATCGTGACCTTTGAGGACGCCGGAATCGGCAAGAAGCGTGTTGTCGCCATACACCTGGAACTTGACCGAGCCTCGCCCATCCGTCTCGTCGTCGACTCCCACCGTCGCCGTAAACCGCTTGGCGTTCCCGAAGAGCGAAATCGCGATCTCACTCTTTGCATGCGTACCAACGCCCGTGGCAAAGACCTTGCCTCCAAGCGTCAGTGGATGGCCGTCGACGGTATGGGCTTTTTGTGGCGTCCCATAGTCTTGGCTCATCGAGGAGAGATTTAGGTCTTGCAACAGAATCGAACGAAGCTGTTGAGATGAAAAAGATGCGAACGCAAGGACGGAAACGATCATTTAAGGTGAAATCTCCAAGGGACGCTCAGGCCCCATCTCGTAATAGGAAGTTTGCCCGATCAGGAGGGCTAGTTGCTCAGTTAAAGCCCCTAGTTCGCATAGGAGTTTGAATGGAGAGGCAAAATTTCAATGATTTACCGTTCAATTTCTCCATAGGCTTAGCGTGGAAGAAGCCTGTTTACCGTGAGGCATATCCGGAGGACTATTTGACTCCCGCCATAAGCCGCATCACCGATTCTTCCGTCGGGCTAGACGGCAACTCACCCACCATAGTGCCCTCGCGCATGACGATCACCCGCGTTGCGAGTGACAGTAGTTCGGGAAGCTCGCTCGACACCAAGAGCACAGCCTTCCCTTCCGCGGCCAAGCCGCGAATCAGATTGTGAATCTCGGCTTTTGCTCCGACATCGACGCCCCGGGTTGGCTCGTCTACCAAAAGAACTTCGGTGTCGGCTGCGAGCCATTTGGCAATGACGAGCTTCTGTTGGTTTCCACCAGAGAGACCGGCGGTGGCAGCGTCGATACTTGGGGCCTTCACACGCATTCGATCAAAGAACTTCTGGGCCAAGGAGCGCTCTTTGGCCGGATCTACCCAGCCCAACGTCGCCACTCGATCCAGAATCGGCAAAGAAACATTCTCCTTTGCCGTCAGCGAAAGGACAAGTCCATGGTGTTTTCGATCCTCTGGAACCAATCCAAAGCCCGTATGCATGGCGTGGATCGGGTCCTTTAGCGAGACCTTCTTTCCTTTGAAATAGACCTCGCCGGTTGCGTCTGGGTCCAAGCCAAAGATGGCTTCCGCGATCTCCGTCCGCCCAGCGCCGACCAAGCCTGCCAAGCCAAGAATCTCACCCGATCTCAGGGCAAAGGAGACGGGATGAAACTTGCCCGGACTGGCCAAATTCTCCACTCTCAGGAGTTCCTCGCCTGCCTCAACCGAAGCATGAACCTCCAAGCTTGCCGCGAGCTCACGTCCGATCATCATGCGAACAAGCGCGTCTCTGCTTAGGCCCGCTATCGGCACCGTGTCGACCAACTGGCCGTCGCGTAGAACCGTCACCTTGTCACAGATCTCGAAAATCTCTTCGAGCCGGTGTGAGACATAGATACATGTCACACCTTTTGACTTTAGCTCTTTGATGAGAGAGAGGAGTTTAAGCGCTTCTGCCTGAGACAGGCTGCTGGTAGGCTCGTCGAAAATAAGAATGCGAGCGCCACGGCCGATTCCTCCTGCGATTTGTACAAGTTGCTGCTTTGAAATTGGCAATTCACCGAGAATTTGCATCGGATCGATAGCCGCCCCAATGCTGTCTAACCACGCCTGTGATCGACGAATCATCTCCGTTCGATCAAGCCAGAGCCCCTTACGCGGAAGGTCTCCCAAACATAGGTTCTCAGCGACGGTGAGATTCTCCGCAAAGAGAAGTTCTTGATGCACCATGCTGATGCCGGCAGTTACCGCATCGAGTGGTCCATGAAAATGAACTGCTTTGCCTTCAAAGTCAATTTCACCCTCGTCAGGTTGATACAACCCGGCCAGAATTTTGCCGAGGGTGCTTTTACCGGCTCCGTTCTCACCCATCAGGGCGTGACATGAGCCCTCTTCGATGTCGACGCTAACATCCTTCAGCGCCTGTACGCCAGGGAATCGTTTGCTGATATTTCGAACCGACAGTATTGGCATGAGTTCCAAGTTGATTGAATCGCCCCTCCCCCTCCGAATCTAGATAAGCAGGGGAGGGATTGATGCTAGCTGCGTGTCATTGCGCGGATTGCTCAAAATCTGCGCCCGGGGCAGCTACTTCTTCGACGGCATGGCGAGATATTTCGGGTCAACAGTAAAGCCCCACTTCTTTAGGGTCTGAGACCAGTCGCCCAAGTTATCGGTGGAGACCTTCACGAGGTCCATCTTGTTTATGGCCGGTACATCCTTGCCGAGAATTACTTTGTCGACGATGAACCCAACGGACTTATAACCCCAATCGTACACAGGCTGGGCCAAGAGTACGGGCGCAATTCCCTTCTCGATGTAAGGGAGTTCCTGTGGCAAAGCGTCGACTGATACGATCTTTACCTTCGTGGGGTCCAGGGTGAGCAGCGAGGTCGCAAATAAGGGCCATCCTCCAACCATCGCCCAAGCCGTGATTTCTGGGTGGGCGTTCATGTCCTTGGTGACCTCGGCTGAGGCATCCTCCGCTGTCTCCGCATGGTTAAACACTCCGACAACCTTGATCCCTGGGTATTTCTTGGCCTCGTCTTGAGCGCCTTGAACCCGCTTTTGAAGGTTCGGTGAGTTCTGGTTCCCGGCCAGTATCGCGACATTGCCTTTGCCGCCGATGACTTTTGACAATTCGCTCATCACTTGAGCGCCCGCTTCGACGTCATTCGCACCATAGAATGCAAACCGTTTTGAATCGGGAGCGTCGCTGTCAAACGTCATGACCGGAACACCCTTGTCAACCGCGTCGTTAATCGCGCCGGTGAGGATCTTTGCATCCAAGCACGAGACCAAAATGGCGTCGGCGCCGTTGTTCACGGCCTGGCCGATTCGTTGGGCTTGAACTTGGGCGTCCTCGGTATTGGGCGTGCGCCAGTCGATCTTGATGTTAACTCCGTTCTTCTGACCGAGGTCCTTTGCCGCGTCGTTCGCGCCGGTCTGGGCAGCCGCGAATACCGGGTTGGAGGAGCTCTTAGCGATCATCACGATCGTGTAATCCTTCTTTTTCGGCCCAGCGGTCCCGGTCTTGCTTCCGGTCGAAGTATCGACCGTCGTCGAAGTCGAGGTTTCGGAACTCCCACATCCAATCGCACCCAAAATACCAACTGCGGCCACTCCCCACAGAATGTGTCTAAACATCATCGTAACTCACTCCTCCTAGTTGTATTTCTAGCTTACACAGTCTGGATGCGCCTGCACATTCCATCCGCTTTTTCCAGGCTTCCTCGGCGCAAAAACGGCTGTACGATTCCACTCATTTGATAGCCGGTCTTTCCGTTACACTGGCAAAAACCTCAGTTCGCAAGACTGGACAACCCTCTTTTCCACTTAAGTCAGGCTTAAGCCGGGGCCTCAAATCCGCTCTTGTCGGAAAGGAAGGATTACTGCCTCGCCCTGACGAGTCTTCTTTGTGCCCTTGTCGTGTTCCAACGATCCAGAACGACGGATACCACAATCGCAAAACCAATGATGATCCACTCGTAATTCTGATCGAGATCGAGTGTTCTGATCGCTTGGCGAATCATGACGATCAGCAAAGCGCCCAGCAAGGCGCCGATTGCGCTTCCCTTACCGCCATTGAGGCTGGCCCCGCCGACCACCGTGCTGGCAATGACATACAGTTCATAACCTTGTGCGTCGCCAGAACTTGACGCGCCATAAAAGCCGGTGCCAACAAAGGCGGCAATGCCTGCGCAAAGGCCGGCGATAACATAAACGCTTGTCAAGATACGATTGATATTCAGTCCAGAGTATTTGGCTGCTTCCAAATTTCCTCCTACTGCGAAGATCCTTCTCCCCCAGGTTGTGTACTGCAAGAAAAGGGCTCCCAAGACGGTCACGACAAGCATCACTACCATCGGTACTGGGAACAAGTCTCGCCGCATGCCTAGGTTCGCCTTGGCAAAATGAGTGAGCGATTCCGGGACCAGAATGCTCATCGCTTTGGTGGTGACGAACGCTATCCCACGGAAGACCCACATCGTTCCGAGCGTGATGATAAAGGGGTGGACACCTAGCCGGCAAACCATAATGCCGTTGAAAAGTCCGGCCACCAAGCCAATGCCGCAACTTAAGAATAGACCCACCAGGACTTGCTCAACGGGTGGAGCGCCGGTCATCTTCTGCAATGCGAGCGACATGAGCACGGCCGACATCGCATAGATTGACCCGACCGAGAGGTCGATGCCAGCTGTGACGATCACCATCGTCATGCCAACCGCCATGATCGCAAAGAAGCTCGTATCCGTAGCGATTTGAATCAGAGTGCTGGGATTCAGAAAGTTGTTGACCGTGTGCCCGCTCACTCGATCCAAGTGGCTCCCCGCAAATATGGACATAACAACCGCCAGTACGAGGATGATTATCACAAGCCCGATTTGCTGAAAGCCAAATATCGAAAGCAACCTCTTGCGCATCGACACTTATCTTGCACGTTTTATTGGCAAAGATGCCAAGCCATCGGCGGAGCATTCCGGTATTTCCGAGATTCCCAATAGATTCCTATACACTATGGATGCCTGATCCTAAGTTAGAAATATCTTGATGGTTTTTAGCCACGATCGCTGAACAAACTAGAGTTTTTGTCGTTCTTTAAGATAGGCAGACACAGTATTTATTACAGGTATTGAAGAAACTCAAATCTACTGCTAGGTTATAGAACGATTGGATTTTTCTAGAATGTTTTTAGGTAATCGTCGGGGGAAACGAAATTCACGGATACAGTCGCCGCCGCTCACTTCAAACAGCTATTATTTGTTCGACCACATCCCTCGCACGGGGGGATCGTATTTAGCGGCAGTCCTATCCGAACTACTTGGAACAGCGTCTGATAACTTCGATTGCGGTCCCGACTACCCACAACAACACCAACATGAAATCCGAGAATTGGATCGGTTTCGGGTCGTGGTCGGTCACCTGAGGCTGGACACCGTCAAGGCATTCAATCAGGTTCGCCCTCGTCACCTAATCAGCATCGTTCGCGACCCTGTCGCCCAAATAGTCTCCACGTATAATTTCTGGCGATACAACATCACCGAGGACTTGCCCCATTGCAATTTGGCAAAGGACCTGGAATTTAGCGAATTTATCCGTGCCCCGTCATTGCGTATGGCAACCGACAATCCGGTTACCCGGCACTTTTTCGGCATTTGGCATGAGGAAGCTCTCGAACAAACGGAAACAAGCCGGATTCTGGCCGTTAGGATGGCCGATTCCTATGCGTTCATCGGTGTCACTGAGCGGATGGAAGAGTCTGTCATCGCGATAACCCGCCTCTTCCCTTCAAACCGGGCCTACCATATGCCATCGAACATCGATCGAAATGCATCGAAAGGCAGCGCTCCTATTGCCGATGAGGACCGGCACTACTTGGAACAACATAATCAGTTGGATTTCGCGATATACCGTCACGCAAACCAAAGATTGGACCGAATTCTCGCCGATGAGTCGACAGCGAATTTGGCATGCGACGAGTTCAAGCGAAGGATCAGCCTAAGGTAAAGGCTCGTCCAACCGTAACTAACTGGACCAAACACTAAGCGGTTTTGCAGCGTTGAGCTAAGTCTGAGAAAGCGCTCTATCCCTGTGAGTCTCCTGCTACCCGCCGTTCCTCCGGACGTCTTGCGGAGCGAGAAATAGTATGCCGTTCCGTCAAAGCAAGGTCTTCTTGAGGCTGTCCATTCGTTTCCGGGGTCGAGAGGTCAAGTCACTATTGATGGGGCTCAGAAATCCGAAAATGGCAGGCTCATAAGACCTTCTTCGCTAGGTCACTTTAGACTGCGCGGACGGATACTTCTCATAGGCTTTCTCCTCGATGACCTGCTTGATCCGAGCGACGGCGGTTGCAAGTTCTACGAACGTCGTCGATAGCGGAGTAACGCCGATGCGGATATTGTCCGGGTGGCGAAAATCGGGAATAACCTTCATTTCGTTGATAAGGGCCTGGTCAATTTGGAACCCATGCGGATGTCCAAACGAAACGTGCGATCCACGGATTTTGGAGTCCCGGGGGGAATTCAACGTCATTCCCAGTGGCTCGAGAAAGACCTCCCAGAGCCCGATCAGGAACTCCGTTTGAAGAACCGACTTTTCCCGAATGCGCGCGATTCCGGCTTCGCAGACCAGGTCGATTCCCGGTTCGATCGCAGCCATCGAGAGGATGGGCGGGGTTCCCGCTAGAAACCGAGTTAAACCCTCGGCAGGCGAATACTCCAGGGAAAAGCCAAACGGATCTTTTTGCCCAAACCATCCCCAAATCGGGCTCAGAAGTTGGCTTTGCAGGTCCTCTCGTACAAAGAGAAATGCCGGTGCGCCCGGGCCTCCGTTGAGGTATTTGTACGTGCATCCGACCGCCAGATCGACCTTGCTTTGGCTCAAGTCGATCGGTATCGCTCCGACCGAATGGCTCAAATCCCAAAGGGTCAGGGCACCAACGGAGTGAGCCTTGGCGGTTAGCTGCTCCATGGGATGGATTAGCCCGCTCTTGAAGGCAGTGTGGCTTAAGGTCAACAGCGCAACGTCATCACTTAGAGAATCCTCGATCAAATTATCGTCTGCCAGGATGACTTCATGTACGCCGTCCTTAGCGCACCCCTGAAGCAGGTATACGTCAGAAGGGAAATTTGACCGATCGGAGACGATCTGTCTACGATCGGAACGCGCCGCAAGGGCGGCCATGATCAATTTGTATAAATTGATGGATGTCGAGTCGCATACTAGGACTTCACTTGGTTTGGCTCCGATCAAACCGGCGATCTTTCCACCCAATCGCTGAGGCAGGTCGATCCAATGCTCTCCCCATCCGCGGACCAAGCGTGTCGCCCACTGGACCTCCACAAGCTGCTGCATGAGCGCGACTGTGCGCTTGGGCACTCGCCCAAGTGAATTGCCGTCGAGGTAGATCAAGTGCGGATCTTCGACAAGGAACTGGTCTTGAAACCCCATCAACGGGTCGGTCGCGTCCATTTCGCGAGCATAATCGAGCGCAAGTGCCGGATCCTTCATGAATTCCATAGCCACTGATGGATATTGGTCGATTCTAAATGGATTTACGTAGCCTCTAATCGTTGGGAGCATTCGAGAGTAGCCGATCAGGGATAACCCCTCGATAAAGCAACAGATGTCCTCGGTGAGATAGCCCGTTACCCTGCGAGCGCGACAGACGGTTGGGCGAGGTGTTCGGCGAGTGTTGATGCCTGCACCCGCAGTTCCGGGACTGCGGTCGACTCCCATAACTGGCCTCTTCGCGGGTGCCCAAGCACGAAGAGACCCTGGACTACATGTCCGCTTGGATCTACCACGGTCCCATTCTGATCGGACGAAATGCCCCGCTCTAGTGGATCTGTAGCTGCACGACCGTCTGAAATCAGGCTGGCTAGGAGAGGGGATGGCCATGACGTGACTTTGCACGAGGGTCCGGTGCAGTTGACGAGCAGATCGAACTCAAATGACTCGACTTGGGAACTTTGATTTCGGGCAAATGGAACCAAGATGCCATCCTCGCAAGCACTTACCAACAACAACCTGCCAGCGGCGATTGACAGCCGGTCATTCTTCTGGATCTCAGCGATCCGATGGGCAATCTGCGGCGCCACCCGGTGTCGGTGGACCTCCCAGAAGGGCCGGATATGCCGAAGGAAACGTTCCCTCTGGGAGTCGCTCAACACCAGCCAGTACTGAGCAACTTTGGGTCGCATTCCGTCAGAAACCGCTCGCCAATTGGTGCCGAGGGTCTCCGTTCGGTCAATTGCGTGACGGACGTTCCTCACCAACTTCCTAATGTTCTGCTCAGGAATCGGGATCTCTTCCGGGGGGAGAGCCGGAGTGCTCAAGTCATGGACATGTGGCATCAACCCACGTCTGGATAGCAGAGTGTAATGCCCACGGAATCCCTTGGATTCCAGTGAAAGGACGACGTCGAGCGCGGTCAGACCGGAACCGATAATGCCAACACGGGAGCATTTGCGTAGGGCCGCAACGTCAATGTCTATCCAAGGATTGGCAATATACGCGGGGTGCTCAGCCACGGCTTTCAATTCCAAAATTGGGGCGGGAGGAAACCCTCCGAAAGCTAAGATCACGGACGATGCACGAACCAGGCTGCCGTCTCGCAAGGTGCATTCCCAACCGTCCTTCACACGGTTCGCACCGATCGTTTCCTCGTCAATGACAGCCACCCGACCTGTCTCGATGGCATTATTGAGAATCGTTTCCAGGTATTGGCGATAGACTAAGCGTGGAGCAAAGTCATTTGGCCCGAGAGCAATCCCGTTGTGTGCGGCCCAGTCGATAAAATCTGTTGGGGCATCAGGAAAAGCGCTCATCCCCTTCGCTGGAACATTCAGGAGATGAAGGGGGCAGTCGGTTTCATACGCGATTCCATAGGTGGGACCATCAGGCTTTCGCGAGATGAGTACAGTCGCTTTTGGGTCACGTTTCACAAGGCTAGAAGCCAGTGCGATCCCCGAGAAGCCTCCTCCAACGATCAGAACATCGGCATGGGTAACGACTACGTTGTCCTTCATAAGCAAAGAGGATAACAGAAACACATTTAATCGATATACCTGATCAACTAGGTAATCTATTATCCCTGTAACTTACGGGCGCCATTGGCGCCCGGTGCGATTCCTAGAATTTCTTGCCGATCGTGATGAACAGCGGCGGAGTTGTTGGCCCCAGAATCAGGCCCGCCTCGACAAACGCACTGTCTGGGAGGTTCACTCCGCCCAGGATCTTGAGACCGAGTCCACTTTGATGATCGCCCTCATTATCGGCGAAGTAAATGCATGGCCCGGCGCCCACATAGCCGACAAAGAAGTTCTGCACGCCAAGTAAGGAAAGCGCATTGCCCTTGAGATCCGAACTAAGATTGGCGCCCCATATCTCTGCATCGACCCTCAATGTCGGAATCGGTAAGAGAGGAACGCTGAACGTGGCATCGATGCCAACGTTGTAAACAAAGGAATTCCAGTTCCCGCCTCCAAACCGCACTGCAAAGCTAGGAACAAAAGACGCTGCTGCCGACACCTTTGAGACAGCAACGGTCGAAGGGGCATCGGGGGTTGTTCCAGTGGATCCCAAAGCACATGTCGATGCCGTCAAGGCAACAAGAAAACAGCCAACTCGTGTCACGATTTTGATTCCTCCACTTGCCGCAACCATCATCTGGGCAGCCACTCAATTTTCTTAAACAGTCCCAAATATCGTACCGGTGTTTGATGGTGTGGATATAGGGGTCGAGGGTCGATACGTTGGAACTCATGGTAACGATTCAGAGAGTTTTCCCCAACAGGTAAGGTCTCACAAGAATTGCGCAGAATTGCCCCACAAAGGTCTATGACCAAGATCCCTCCATACGAATCAACAACATGCCCGCTCCCCAAGTATCGATCCTGATTCCCAGCTATAACCACGCGCGTTATATCAAAAACTGTATCGAATCGGTGCAAGCCCAGACCCTAACCGATTGGGAGCTCATCATCATCGATGACGGCAGCCAAGACAACAGCGTCGACATTGCCCAAGCCGCGGCGACCAACGATGTTCGGATTCGGGTGTTCAGCAATGAGGTCAACCTTGGAACCTATGGAACCGAACAGAAGGCGCTGGACATGGCATCCGGTTCCTTTATCGCCGTCATGAACTCAGACGACGTTTGGGCGCCATCCAAGCTTGAACGCCAAGTTGACGCCTTGGTTCAGGACCCGAACGCCGCATTCTGCTACGTCATGGGGGCAACCATGAACGAGAGTGGCGACGTTTTGGCCGATAATGTCCACGCCGACTGGCCTCGAAGCGACCCGCAGGAACCTCTACCCTACCTGCTCGCCGATAACCGAATCCTTGCATCGGGAGTCTTGTTTCGCCGACATACCCTTCGGTTCGAGACATCTTGCCGATATTCGGGGGACTGGGTTGCGTTGCTGGAGCAATCGTACCTAGGACACGCCCGATGCGTCGACGAGCCTCTTGTTTATTGGAGACAACACGAATCGAATAGCTATAGAAGATCCAAGGCCCAGACCCTTGAAGAGATCCGAGTTAGAAAGGCCATTCACCAGGTTGGTGAAAACTGGCAAGTTCGAGGTGTTTCGACCAACGAGATTCGTCGGGGGCTCGCAGCCAATGCCATGCACCTCGTTCCCTTGTTGGTCTTGGTTAACGACATCACCTTGGCCCGCTCGATCGGATGGCATGCAGTTAAGAATCATCAAGATCGAAAGGGCGCCCTAAAGAGGTTCCTCAGTCTCAATCTTGGCGCCGACCGAGCCCGGAATCACTTTTGGACCATCGACGATCTCGCAGTAGTGGTGGTTTCCGAACAGGAGTATGCTTCCATTCCGACGTTGAAAATCAATCTGCCCGATTGAAAGAGACAAGTCGGCCAGTTTCCAGTCTCACGCCTGATCTCGGAGAAATGACCATGTCGATACGCGCGTCCTAATTGATACGGTTTCGAAAGTCGATTGCCGAGGCGCTTCCGTTTCCCAATGTCGGCATTAGACGGACGACCTTGAAGCCGGTCTGACTCAGCAAATCTGGATGGGTCGCCGGCGAACCTTGTGATTCTCTTTCTTATCCCGAAACGTGGGTAGTTTCCAAGATCCGTAGCTTTCAAGTCAGTGGTGTGAGTTCTGCCAGGCGAGCAACCACTCGTGGGAGAAAGCCGGCCACTTCGTCCAGCGGATCTTGATTCGGGCACGAGCAATAACGGCGGCATGACTTGCACTACTCAACTCGTTTATTGGGCCTCTTACGCATGTATAGTACAGGCATGGTGTTTCTTGCGAGCGTCTGTGCCTTGTTATGGAGTCATTCGGCGACAGTTCAGCAAAGTCCGGTGACTCTGCAGTTTAGTCCCCCGATTGGCGCTGTCTACCGGTACCAGATGTCAATGAGCATGTCGGCTAATCCCGGCGCGGGAAGCCCTCCTATCGACATGCAAACGGATACCGAACTCGACATGAAGGTGATATCGAGGACCGCTAATATTACGAAGATACAATCCCGAATGGACAATACGAAGATCACGCTTCCACCCGACAGCCCGATCGCCTCCAAGAAGGAGGCGACGGAGAGGTCGCTATCGGGAAAAGTCATTGAGACCAGCTATGACAGCCTCCATCGACTGCAGAGAATCGACGGAACTGGCACCGGAGCGGACGGAATGATAGGCAATTTCCAGAACCTGTCGTTTCCAGATCACGCCATAAAGATCGGGGATTCTTGGACGGATAAAATGGACATTGAGAAGATGCTCGCCGCATCCATGGGCAATAGCGTTCCTGGGATGAAGGTTGACGGAACCATACCGATCAAGTTTCTACTCCAAAACGTGTCTCAGGTTGATGGCAAAGCGCTCGCAGACATCCAAGTAGTTATGAAGGGAGACGCCAGCATTAGTGCGAACGGTCAATCGATGAACGTCCATTTTGATGGATCAGGCAACCAAGTGATCGAGATCGCAACTGGAATGATATTCAGTACGAAGATAGTCTCTGTGAACGTCATGTCGGTCGGTGGAAGGCATGTGGTCCTAAACATGACGGTGTCGCTCACACGCCGTTAAGGGCTAACCCATACTTAGATCGAATCACGATTCAGGCTCCCTCGAAAGAAAAGGGGCCCCTCTATTTCATTTTGCTCTTGATGCCATTCAAATAAGAACACTACCAAAGTGTGGAGGATGGCATGGCCAAAGCATTACAAGCCCCTATCGATCCAATGCAACCTCATCTGCCAGGTGTTGGTAGAAGGGTGAAAAGGAAAACCTGAGAATGTCCATGTCGGAAAGATAGTCACGGGTCTTGAATTGCGTGGTTCTGGCGATGCTGTCCGCGTTCTTCTATTCGGCTCATTTTGGATATGAGCCGGTCGACAGCGTCGTGCCGGGGTTTATGACATTCCGTTGGAATCAGAGTAAAGGTGGCCGTTCGGTATCACTTATAGTTGCCGTGTTATGCATGTTTGAGTTCCTAACCTCACTTGGAAATATTGTCTTCGAAGAAAGGCGATCTAAATGATCTTTGGTTTGTCAAAGGGATAACCCCCGGCGAAAGATGCCGCCAAATCTGGACGCAATTCAACGGCTTCAGTATGCGATTCCTCGGAAGACCGAGGCTAGTGGCGTTGGAACCGATAGTAGTTCACTCCACCGCTTGTGACCGAGATTCGATCGTATCGAACGCCGTTGCGCCAGAAGTACGACTTCCCGAAGAAATCAGCCCGGAGCCGATAAGATTGGTTCGAACTGCCTTGATCCGACGCATACTGGCTATAAGAGTACAGTGCTCCGACCGTGCCGACAAAGACGAGGGTTGGGTCATTGTCGATCGCGCCAAGTAAGGCAACGCCACCGGCCAGCACTGCGATCTCAGACCACTCATTCACCATGATCGCCGGGTAGCTAAAGCTGGAATCGTAGTAGTAGGAGCCGCCGCGGTAGAAATAGCCGCCGTTCCAACTAGGATGACTTCCTCGCCAAGTACTCGCCTGGACAGCTACGCCGCTTTGGATTCTCATCGGTCGAGAGTTCGAAGAGGATCGCTGGGTGCTTTGAGTGTGGCCGCCGCTATTGCGCGCGGTCGTTGTAGTTCGGACGCCCGTTCCACTGCGCGCTTTATTGGTGCGTGGTGTGGATGTGCGATGAGTTGCCGGAACGCCGGTATGCCCCGTTTTTGCCGAGGTGGTGCGGCGTTGGGGCGTAGCGCTCTTGGACTTTGTGGCGTGCGTGGATCCCTTGTGGTCTTGCGCGAAACATGGGGTTGCCAGCATCACGACAGTGAAAACAAACGTACCGGCAAGAATGCGTCTAAGCCAGTCTGTCTTTTGTTTCATGAATTCTCCTTTGACCGCGGAGAACGCTTCGCGAGCCATCGAACCCGTAGGACGCCAAGCCTGGCAGAATGATCCGTAAACCTTGAAAACGACCGTTGTCCCGTTTATCATCGATCCCTTGACAGGCCTGGTAACGAAGCCATGATCAAGCTAGTCGGGTCGAGACTCTATCGATCGTCCAGATTCGTGGCCGAGAAGAATCGACCTTACGTGCCGCCGACGCTCTCGCTCTTGAACGGCTGCTTCGCACGGACCGGAATATCGGTCCCAACGGTTGTGTGGCGGATACGCAGCACAAGGTCCAGTTCGTAGTTGCCAAAGCCCTTTCCAAAAATCGTAAATCCACCCTGGTGGGCAGATTCTGGCTTGATTCCCAGTCGGATCTTGGTTGCTTGCCAAGGTTGGATATTCAGTTGATCGACGGTGACCGATGAAAGCACCACCCCGTCGATAGAACTTCCCGTTCCGTCGATTTGCCACACTTTGAGCAGCCCGTGCTGATTCATGTTGTCCGGCCACCAATTGGGGTTCAGACGCCCTCTGGTACCACCAAAATCTCCTGGAGACGTCCAAGTGCCGATTTCGATGTCGTTGACCCATAAAGTGAGATCAGACGGATAGTCGTTATCGTAACCGGGCGCTTCCGAGCAGACTTCCAAGGCAAAGTCAATGGCGGTGACGGTCGCCTGGAGAGGAATGGTATTTGCGAACGCATATTCGATAAATCCGCCTGCCGACCAAAGCAGTTCCGCCTTTGCGCGCTCAGGCATAAAAAACGAAAGCGGGTTGTCGATGAGTCCGATGAACTTCTCGCGTATCGCAAGCCCACAGGTCGGATAGGCCTCGACGTTCGTGTACATTCCGATGGGCACTTCAATCTCGGCGACACAATCGGTTGGGTGCGACTTTGGAGACATGTCGACGATAAGTCGTTCGTGGACCCTCCGACATCTCTTTTGCATTCCTTGCGGGCCAGCCAGGTAGTCGCTCACCACAAGACCAGCCTCCTCAAGGATACGAACATGTTTCGTGACACTTGGCTGGGCAAGGCCTAAAGCTATACTCAGTTCGTTGATGTTCATGTCTCCTTCAGAGAGCAATTCAATGATTCGCGCACGGGATTCCGAAGCGAGCGCTCTAAATACAGCGACACTGTCTGAAGCAGAGATTTCCTTGATGTGATGAGGCATTGATGGCAGCCATTACGTGCCATGGCACGAACACATTTAGTGTGGCTCATCTTGACTTGGAGTACAAGGCTTCCAAGCGTCGATTTATGCCGAGACACCTTTATAGATTGGAGCGATGGCAAAAAGGCGAATCTAGAGATTGGGGTTCTAATCGGAGCGGAAATGTAGGCAGTTCAGGACGGGCGCGGCATCTTCTTCGCCCGTCGCACGGTAGTCGGCGGCCCATTGCCATCGTCCGAGAAATCTGGGATGTGCTGGGTTTTAAGGGTAATGGCCCCGGAATATGGGTATGCCTGTTAGGGTGGTTTGGTTTTCCTCTTGACACGCGAACGGTGCTTCTCTTAGGACATTTATCAAATTTGGGCTAGTCAAAAAGAGAGGCGGCGAACTCATCGGGCTTGAAGTCTTTGAGGTCATCCATCTTTTCGCCGGTACCGACGAGTTTGATCGGGATCTTCAGGCGGTCGTAAACGCCAATGAGGGCTCCGCCCCTTGCCGTTCCGTCAATCTTCGTAAGTACAAGACCGGTCACCCCGGAAGACTTCTTGAACTCCTCCGCTTGTCGAATTGCGTTCTGACCCGTGTTTGCGTCGAGCACTAACAGCACTTCGTCCGGCTTCCGGCCCAGCGCTTTCTCGGTGACCCGCAATACCTTGCCTAACTCCAGCATCAGGTTATCTTTGCTGTGCTGACGCCCAGCCGTATCGGCAAGGACAAAGTGGACTCCTCGGGCCTTAGCCGCTTGAATGGCGTCGAAGATAACCGAACTGGAATCAGCACCTGGCTGGCTTCGCACGATCTCCGCTCCTGTCCGGCCTGCCCACACTTCAAGCTGCTCGATAGCGGCGGCTCGGAAGGTGTCGCCCGCAGCCATGATGACCTTGAAGCCGCGTTTGGTCAACAATCTTGCCACTTTAGCGATGGTGGTTGTCTTCCCGACCCCATTGACTCCCACAAACACGAAAACGGTTGGATCCTCGTCATTCACTTCGAGACCAGCCGGCCCCTGCTGTCGAAAACGATCCGCAATCGCTTTCTTGAGACGATTCTTCATCGCAAGCGGTTCGGTTATCTTCTCTTCCCGGACCGCCTTTCTCAGTTCAGCGAGAATCTCGGTGGCCGTCGTGATATGGGTGTCGGCTTGAAGAAGCGCCTCCTCCAACTCATCATAAAACTCTTCATCGATTACGCCGCGACCCAGCATGCGGTCAACTCGATCCATCAGGCGCTTGAACATACGCCTAAAGCGTAGCATGGTAGCGCATGTCGTTGCCCTCCTCCATCGAACGTGCCCATATCCGCCGGACACATCAGGAGACCAAAATCGACGTCAAAAAGGACTTGCCAAAAGAACTATCACCGCCCGCTTCACTCAGACAATGGATCCAGGCTGGCATCCAGATGATCCTTGGCGAAAATGGGATCGTCCTAGAACGAGTCGGCTTTTTCGGCGACAACGGCGGGGGCTGAGGCTCGGTCCCGTTGTGGGCTTCGCTTAGCGAATCTCAGGGCCGCCCGCCACCGTTGCCAGGTGTTGCTTCGCTTGATGCGTCTTGCCAATGCGGGAGGATGGTTCGGCTTTGTAAACTGACGATGGGTTTGGAACCTCATTCGCTCGGACTTGGCGAGCACGATCGGCTTCAGGCGAGCCCGTTGCCATGCCTCATAGAGCAGCAATACGTGCCAGATGTTTTGACTGGGATATTGCCGGGCAATTCTCTTTTTCAGCCTCTGATCCTCGAGGTCGAGGGGGAGAATCTCTTCGCCCCGTGGATCGCTAAAACGATTCATGCGTTGAAATCGGGTGAGGTAGGTGTGATAGAACGGTATTTCGAGAACCGCGCCGTCAAAGGAGTGATTCACTAAATAGTTGGTCGCATCGTGATCGATGTGGCCCTGCTCAAACGCGCCACAGCAGACTCGGTCAGGATTGACCTTGGCCATCATCTCGCGGAATTTGGGAAGGAGGGCGGGAATTTCGTCGCACACGGACCCATCTGTAGCGTGGAAGAAGAACAAGTTTTCAGCCGGAACCCCCAGAATTTCAGCAACCTTGCGGGCTTCGCGCTCACGAATCGGGTTGCAATGAGTCCAACTGAGGAAGACCTGATTACCTGATCTCACAAGCCGGTAGATCCACGCACAAATAGAGATCTCATCGTCTGGATGAGTCAAACAGAATAACCAACGCAGGCTTGGGTCGGTCGAGAAAACCTTCACTCCAGCCCGATCCTCTGAATGACGCGGCTGGAAGACCGACCTTCTAGTAAGGGAAGAATCACGACTTCTCCACCGTACCCCAGGACAATCCGTGATTCAGGAAGGCTGTCGACTGTGTAGTCTCCTCCCTTCACATGAACCTCAGGCCGGAGAATTTCGATCAGAGCTTCTGGCGTGTCTTCGCCAAAGGAAACGACGCCATCGACACAACGCAGTCCAGTAAGAACTTCCATTCGGTCTGCCAGGGGGTTTATTGGCCGGTCTGGGCCCTTGCCGAGTCTCCTCACGCTCTCGTCCGTATTCATACCAACAATCAGCAGATCGCCTAGCTCACGTGCCTGGGCCAGGTATCTCACATGTCCGGCGTGCAGCACGTCAAACACTCCGTTTGTAAAGACGAGCCTCTTTCCATCTCGTAACGTCAAGACTTCCGGAATGGTCACGAAAGTGCCTCTTGGACGGTTTTCAACACGTCTTCCGGCTTAATCTCGGCAAGGCTGCCAGGATGGTAGTGACACCGATCGATCTGCCCGTACGGACAAGATCGTTGGGGTCGTGTAATGGAATACAGTCCCACCGCCGGTTTCCCCAACGCAGCGGCCAGGTGGGTACTGCCAGTATCCCCACCCAGATGTACGGCGGCTAGTGAGATAAGTGCCACCAATTCCCTTACCGTCGTCTCTCCCAACAGGTTGATCGGGCTCGAAGCGCAGCCTGAAACGACTTCGTTTGCGGCATCTCGGTCGGCATCGGCTCTGCCCCCAATAAGCACCGCCTGTATACCCCTCCGGTCCAATGCGTCGATTACTTGCGAGAAATACGCGGGTACCCATCGCTTGGTGACCCAACCGGCGCCCGCGTTGATCACCGCAAAGGCGCCCTCCACGCCATGAATAACCAGTTTAGACTTCACGGTTTCCAGGTCCTGTGCCATGGGTCTCAGTTGGAACTCGGCCCTGTCCATTTGCGCGCCTACCGCACGAGCGACATCGACATATTGATCTACAACATGAAAGGAAGTGGGATCGGGGAGGATCTTTTCACTGAACAGCCACGAACCTTCCCGCTGCCAGTGGTAACCGACCTTGCGGGCCGCCTTTGCACGTGCAATGCAAAGCGCGCTCTTTAGAAGGCCCTGCAAGTCAAGTGCCGCGTCGAATTCGCCCGTGTAAGTTGGTATCGTCTTGAGCGAAGGCTTGACCCTTAGTACCTCGTCCACTGCGCTACAGCACTCCACAATGCCTGCAAACCGGGGATCGACCACCCACGTGATATGGCAGCCGGGAAATGCCGTTTTGAGAGCCACGGCAGCCGGTAGGGAGCATATTGTGTCTCCCAACGCCGAAAGACGACTGATCAGGAATCTAGGCAACGAAACTCCTACGCAGTTTCCGTGCTGCTTCCACAACTAGCTCGGAAGGCACATTGGACGCCTGATCGCCTTCGCGTAAAACCACTCCCCGTTCCGAATAGGGTCGATAGTTCGTTGGATCCATATGTCCAAAGATCGATACGACCGGGACACCGTATGCCGCCGCCATGTGCCCGGTGCCGGTATCCCCCGCCAAATGGATCTCGCTTGCTGAAACCATTGCCATCGATTCCGCTAAGGATAGCTTGCCGACATAGTCCGCTGCACCATCCATGGATATTACTGGATCACCGGCAGCCCCCAAGAAGGCGACTCTTAGGCCATCCTCCTGCAAGGCCTTTGCCACCACCAGCCACTTGTCCGCCGGATAGACTTTTGATGGATGCCCGGCGGAAGTCGAAATCGTGGCCAGTCGGGGCTTGGGTTTCTCGGCAGGGGGCATCATGGGTCGGACCGGGAGTTTGAACTCCCCGAATTTTCGGAGAACATGGTTCTGCCACTCAACCCAGTGAGCGTCGCGAGGCATCTTTTCAGGAAGGGGGTTCATCATCCTAGAGAACGCGTCCGTTGCGTGGCACGCAATGCGCTGTTTTGGATAGGAGAATTTCAAGCATATCGCCGTCTTCAAGTGACCTTGAAGGTCGATCCCAAAATCAAACCTGAGGTTCTTCAATCGCCTGCAGATCGCAATTTGCTCCGAAAGCACCTTCGGGGACCACTTTGTGTGAGCCCGCCATGCCTGCCGTGGTATCTCCACCACCTCATTGACAAGCCGACTTCGGTCCACAACCGGAACACAACGCTCCTCAATGGCCCAACAGATATACGCATCTGGAAAACGGTCGCGAATTGCGGTTGCCGCCCATGCAGCGATCACGCAATCTCCGATCGCGGAGAACCGCACAATCAGAAACCTGGGACCGGTCAAAGCAGATTTCGTTTCCGTGCGCTTTTCCATCGGTCATGGAGCCATAGCCACTGGTCTGGATACTCGCGAATTACCGATTCAAGCACAGCGTTGAGCTTCGCCATGATTTCCTCCGCATTTGCCATCGAATTATCGATGTCGATCGGCTCGCGCAATACAACTCGGTATTTTCCCGGCCCGACTCGCACGCAATATGCGGGAAGAAGGACGGCGCCCGTTCGCATATGGAGAACCGCCGGCCCCAGCACGGTTCCGGCCGGCTTGCCGAAGAAAGGTGCGAACGACTCTTCGGAATTTTGGTCGGGCAGAATCCCCACAATCTCCTTTCGCTTGAGTTTGACAAGAATCGGTCGGGCGGAATCTCCGCGAGAAAGGACGATTACTCCAGTCAAATCGCGGATCTTGGCGACGCGATCCTGAATTTCGCCCTGATTCGCGTCCCTCGCGACCACCGAGATTTGTCGTCCGGTTGCGATCAGCCAATGCCCGAACCGCTCCCAGTTCCCCAAGTGGGCGGTGCAGGCGATAATTCCCTTCCCGATCGCCGCTGCCGCTTCGTAATGTTCGAAACCCTCGATCTCCATGTTAGCGAGAAGTTCCTCTTTTGTTCGAAGTGGCGTGCGCATAAAGTCGGCAGTGATCAATCCAAAATGCCGAAACACACCTCGGGCGACCTCATTACGCTTGGCATCTGACCACTCGGGATAGGCAAGCTGCAGGTTTGAGATCGCACGTTGCCGGCGGCTCCTTAAGACTCGAAACGCTAAATCGCCGATGAACTGGCCGCGCCTCTCCGCCACCGTAATGTCCTGTTTTAAGAAGATCTTTTGTCCAAGACCAAACGCATATAGGCCAAATCTATCGACTAGCGCCTTTTGTCGGTTACTCATCGAGCCTTTCTTTCAACCATTCCCTGAATTCTGCCTCTGGTTCAACTCGTACCCGTTGCGTCGCCACAAGGAACTTCCAATTATCTATATCCGCCCGATTACGCAGTTTGACCCAATCCTTCGCGGTAACTACTATGGGCAAATCCTTTCGAAATGACGCCAAAAGGGTACCTCCGGTGAGAGGATCGTGATCTGGAAGAATGAGATATGAACCGCTGTTTTGACGATTAGGAAAGGCCCTCTTCAACGCGTCGAGAAAACGGGTTGGCTGACCAAGCGCACATAAAACGGAATAGTCGCCTGGTGAATCCTCAGAACCCGACGGAGTGACGAGGCGCATCGAATCCGCTACGACCTGGAAGATACCCGGCAGAACGGCATCTGCCCGACGCCGGTTCTTTCGCGGCTCGCGATACGGACCTGCTGGCAGGCACATGGTATTCACTGGATCAGGGTCATCCAAGAGAATCGTTAAGTGCTTCTTGATCGGGAGATGCTGAAACCCATCGTCCATGAGAAGGACTGAGTCGGGGTACGTTCGATGCACGAGTTCTGCGGCAAGCACCCGCCTTCTACCCACGACTAGCGGCACCTCCGGGAAAAGCCAGCGAAACATCGCCGGCTCATCACCCCACTCCGCTGCGTCGAGCGCCCCGTTCGGGGCCATCGTGGCCGCTTCCGCGTGCGGCGCACCATAACCACTGCATCCGATAACAACCGGCTTTCCGATCTCCAGTAGCAGTTTGGCGAGGTATAGAGTCAACGGGCTCTTGCCGCTTCCCCCCGTGACCAGATTTCCTACGCAAATCACAGGCTGATGCGCCTCAGACGCCTTCTTGATGCCAAGTGCGTATATTGCAAGATAACTCTGCCAGCCGCACGCATAGAGCCATCCAAGCGGCGTTAGGGCCGCCTTTACCAGACGAGTCTTCCAGCCCTTTCCCTCCCATATCTCGTTTGGCCGCACCGGTTGATTGTAGCGCCAAGAGCTTTTGGGAATGTAAGTTAGGCCAAGACTTGAATGTCGCCAAATCTGGAGATTGCGCTTGCACTACAAAACGGCTCCGCTCTCCTGCACTCAGAAAAACCTTTTGCGTGAATTACCGTACTATTAAGTCATGCGACCAGGGCTTCGACCACGAGTTGTTCGCCAGATATTCGCGCCGGTTCCGGCTGCAAGGTCGCGTTGTTTGGCTAGCTTTGTGGCGATTGCCAGGCAGGGGCTTCCCGCAGCGTTTCGCTACGAACCGAGCCACGTCTTGGCGGCGATAAGCGCTTTGCTTCTATTCTTCGGCTTCTTAATCGAGTCGTTTGCCCGCATCGGCAGCGCTCTCGTCATGTGCGGTTGGTGGGCTGCGGCAATTGCCGCTATCGCTCTTCTTTTTCAAGACAAGATCATTTACGGACAAGGACGGCCCCGCCTCATTCGCCAGTTGGACGAAGTTCGGAAAACGGTTGGTCTCGATGAGGCTTTGTTACCGGAGTCTCTGGAGTTCCTGGAAACGACTGCGCAACAGTGGGAGCGAATCGACCATGCCCTGCAGGCACAGGTCTGGAAACAGCAAGAAGATTTGAAGTCTCGGATCGCTGATGCTGCCCATCGGGCAATGGAGGACATTCTCGTGCTCGAATGCGGAACTACGTTCGAAGCCGGGCTCTCTGACGAAGAAGCGGATCAGAAGTTATCCGAAACTTCTGCCAACCTAAGAATCTTGGCCGATACCGTAGACGCGACGGCAGCCGCAATCATGACCTATCCACGAGATTCTTTTGAGTCCAATGGCGCCTCGCCAGAGGGCGTTTCCATCGAGTTGGACGATCTAGAATCAATCTTGCAGTCTTTAGGCGCGTGAGGCACGCCTTGGATACACCGATTCCGTCCCAAGTTTACGGATATTCCTTGACGATCGCGAGAGCGGCTTTGAAGGCGGGATGTTCGGCCGATCCGAGCCATTCGTAAGCGATGGACTCGGTATGGGCCGGGACGATTCCAGCATCTCGGATACGCTCCATTCCAAGCTTATGGCGATCAAGAGTCCGCGATGACACCGCGTCTGGACACACAATCACCTGGTATCCAAGGTCCTGCAGATCGTGTGCCGTCTGGCTCACACAAATATGGGTCTCCATACCGACAAGAATGACCTGCTTGCGGCCATACGCGGAAAGAGCGGATAACAACTCAGGTGAACAGGCTGCACTGAATGCCATCTTCGAAAAAGGCTTCCGATCCCCTAATTCGGAAGCAATCAACTCGTGGGTGCTCCCCATCCGAGACGGGTTCTGCTCGGTAGCTAGAACCGGCACACTAAGAAGGTTCGCCATTTTTGTAATAAAGGCAACTCTCGATAGAACTCTATCCGCTTCATAGATAGTCTTGGTCAGTACGGGTTGAATGTCTATGATCAAGAGGGCAGATTCACCGGGAACGAACTTGACGCGTGGCATTTTATGCATTATGCGCGGGCGATTTGCTGGACAACACCGCCGCTTCGGGTTACAATGAAGCTGCTCATGGAACGAGCGCACGCTCGGCCCGGATTTCAGGAGGATTGAAAATGAGGAGAACACTTACAGCGGCGGCAATTATGGCCACCCTAGGCGTCTGCGGCGTTGCGAACGCTCAAACAAATACACTTGACACATCACCTAACAACATCACGATTCGCGGTGGAGTTGCGCTTCCCGCCGATAACAGCATTTCATCTGTTAGCAATTCGTTCATTAACGTAGGTGTAGAGTATCTCTTTGGAAATTCTCTACTCAAGGGCAGCGATACCTTCTTGTCAGTTGACGCTTTCTTTAATACATTTAATAACGTAATCGCTTGGCCGGTGGCTATCAACGAGCGATTCTATCTGGGTTCCAACCCCCAAGGCCATCGCAATTACTTCTTCATCGGCGTCGGCATGACATTCGTCAATGTCACAGTTTCCGGAAACGGAATCGGCGCTCGCGGCGGAATTGGAACCGAATTGGGTCCGAACATCATTGCCGAGCTCGGCGGATATGTCTCCGACCAGATTCAAGGTGTTCGCGCGAACGCGGTCACATTCGACATCGGATACAGATTCTAAGATTTACGATCTGAATCACCAGTCCGTCTTGGATGGACAGAACGCATAAAGCCTTGGCTCCATCGGGAGCCAAGGCTTTATGCGTTTGAGGCCAAGCGCTTCGATCGTTCAGACGCGGCCCCTTTCTGTGGCATTAGCCCAGAACATCACGGAGGGCATCGGCGCATTCGCCAATCCTTCGATAAGCGCCGAAAGGGGCCCTGCTCAGGTCAAGTCAACCAAGCAAGTCGCAGGCACTCGAATCTTAGTTGTTGAGGGCTTTGGCGCGCTCGACATCCAATTCGATTGGGATCCGGAACCAGAAAGTGGACCCCTGGCCCAATTCCGACTCAACCCAAATCTGGCCGGTGTGAACCTGCTCCACCAAGTGGTGAACCAAATAAAGCCCGAGGCCAGTGCCGTAGATCTTTCGATTGTCTTCGTTGTTAACCCGATGGAACTTCTCGAATACCTTCGTCAGGTGATCCTTCGGAATACCCAAGCCGTGGTCTTCGATTCCAACGAGGATCGTTGGTCCCTCGTTTTTAGCGTGGACCTTGATTTCCCCGCCGTTGGGCGAATACTTGATCGCGTTGTTAAGCAAGTTCGTGAGTATTTGATCCAACTTGTCTTCGTCGCCGATGATCGTTGCCGGCAACTCGTTTTCGACGTCTAGCACGATATCGTGTTTGCTGGTCGCCTGCTTCTGAATCATCACGACCTTTTCGAGCAAGGGGAGAAGCTCGAATCGAGTGTAGTTCGGCTTGAGGCTCTCTCCGGACTCAATACGCGCTGTGTTAAGCAAGTCGTCAATGAGGCGCCGTAGTCGATCACATTCCTGGTCGATGATCGTATGGAATTCGTGCCTTTCTTCAGGGCCGTAAAACTCTTCTCCGTCCAAGAGTGTGCGAACAAAACCCTTGATCGCAGTGAGGGGCGTACGGAGCTCGTGGGACGCCATTGCGACAAAGGACGACTTCATCTTGTCGATATTGCGCATCTCGGTGACGTCGTTTAAGATGGCGACAACTCCAAGGTCCTTGCCATCCTCGCCGCGCACTGCCGCAGCTTGAACCTCGTAAATACGCTCGGTGTTTCCGTAAGCCACTTGGATTTCTTGCTTTCCACCCTCGGAGTTGTTACGGGCGGTCGTCAAGACCTCGTGCAGCTCAGGGATCGGTATGACCTCCGTCGCTTGCTTCCCAATCGCCTCGGAACCAAGTGCAAATAGCGCACGGGCGGTGGCGTTGATCTGACTGAGTCGGCCTTCTGCGGAAACGAGGATCAGACCGGCGCTAAGGGACTCAAACGTCTGAAGAAGTTCTTCTCGCTCTTCAATGACCTCTCGGTAGAGTTGAAGGTTGGCGATGATCGAACCGACGTTTCGGGCCATTCGCTCCAAAAGTCGAACGTCTTCGTCGTTGAAATCTTCGCCGTGTCTCTTGTTAAACGCATGGAGAACGCCGATCGTGGTCCGGTCGATGACGCGGTTCTCTTCGTCACGCTTTTCAATCACGAGAGGGACGGTAACGCCGTTCTGAATATGCAGCAGCCCGAATGGATCGTCCTTCGTTCGCGGATCGTTCACCGCATCGTGGAAGATCACCGCTTCTGACTTACGATAGACGAGGCCGGACACGCCGTGGGTAGCCCGGACGCGGAATATTTTTAGACGATCTTCTTCAACACCGTAGCTAGGTGGAATCCCGATCAACTCGCCAGCTTCGCGATCATAGAACATGATGACGATCTTCTCGGCTTGGAGAATCATCGCGATTCGTTGCACCAGCCGACGCAACGTGACATCCGCCTCATTGATAGGCGCAACGTCCATGGACGAATCAATCCCACGATTGGCAGAGGGAAGATTCTTGTCCGTCTCAAGCTGCTTGACACGTCGCTCGGTGGCATCTAACTGCCCTTCTAACTCTCGCACGCGCTTCAAGGCAGCAGCAAGTTGGGCACTCAGACCCGACAATTCGTTCGCTTTGTTCTCTTCTTCGGACGACACGTGCATGAATCTACCCCCACGCGCGCCTAGGATGCGCGGGCAAATAGTCCGCTAGATTATGCCCGTTAACATCATTGCCACAGAATGGCGGGCACAGAAGACTGATTTGACTTTCTAGCATACCATCCATACGTTATGACATTGCCGCGTTATACTTATCGTGAATGGCCAAGGAACTCGAAGAATTGCCTCTGTTCCCGCTAAACACGGTGTTGTTTCCGTATGCCTCCGTGCAACTGCACGTATTTGAGGACCGGTATCGCGAGATGGTGCGAAATTGTCTTGAATTCGATAGGCCTTTTGGCATAGTGCTTATTCGTGCCGGGAGCGAGGTGAGCAAAAATGTCGACCCCTATATGGTTGGCACCGCGGTACGAATCATCCAGGTGCATACCTACGATGATGGACGAATGGATATTCAAGTACAGGGTGAACGCCGCTTCCGGATTCGAGAGCTAGACGAGTCTCATTCTTACTTAGTCGGCCGAGTCGAGCCGGTTATCGAACACGAGATGGAAGAATCGGAGCGAGCCGCTGAATTGCTAACCCGTGCGAGAGAAGAGTTTGAAGTACTGATCCAACGACTGTTTGATCGGCAAGAGTTCTCGGTTCAAGTGGTCTTTCCAACCGACCCGGTCGCCCTGTCTTTCACGATCGCGAATCTCCTGCATATGGAGAACCTCGATAAGCAGCGCCTTTTGGAGACCACCGATACGTTGGAGCGAGTTGAAGATCTGCTGCCGATTCTAGAGACACAACTGTTGGAGGCCCGTCAGCCGAACTACTACCGAATTAGCGGAAACGATCTTAAGGAATGGATTACGCCCAATTGAGATAAGTCGGTATTCGGGAAGGGTAGGGTGCTACTCGATCACTCCTAGACGCCGACTCTTGGTCCCGCCAGATGGCTAGGCCGCTTCTTTTGCAGCCACTTCCCAGAGCCGAACCACTTTGTCCTGTCCACCGGCGGCGAGCCGGGTCCCATCGGGGCTGAACGCCACACAGCTCACCGGACGCGGGGAGCAGTCGATTCTCACATTTCCGATCCCTTTGGCGGCATTCCAAAGGCCTACCGTGCCGTCGCGACTGCCGCTGGCAAACAACCAGTTATTGGGGTGGAAGCTAAGGGATTCAATCGGCTTCGTATGCCCAAACATCATCTTCACCAGTTCGCCTTCGTCCAGGCTGAATACGCGGATGCTGAGATCGACGCCCGCCGCAATGACAAACCGATTATCGTTGCTGAAGGCCAGCGACGTGACGGTGCTGCGCACCTGCCTAAAAGTATGCAAAAGCGCCCCGGTTTGAGCGTGCCAGAGTTTGACCGTCGCGTCCGCGCTTCCTGTGGCAAGATACTTCCCATCTTGTGACCACGCCACTGCGGTAACGGCGCCGGAATGCTCGTTCTTTCGGTATTGAACGCCACCGTCAATTGTTCGCGTTACGGCTACCGTGTTGTGTAAGGAGCCGGCCGCCACACTTGAACCATCCGCACTAATCGCGATGGCTCCGACCCATTCCTCGTTGTTCGTTCGGAACGACTCGATCCGCTCTCCCTCCAGTCGGCAAAAACTGACTTGAGTTTCTGCTGAACCTGCTGCAACGAGCCGATCCAAAGAAAAAGCCCGAAGCGTGCTGATGACTCCCGACTCGACCTTGGTGCGTCGAAACGGCATCGCAGAGGATTCGTCCCACCAGAGAATTTCGTTGTCAAACGCGCTGCTGATCAACTGGCCAGTGTCTGGGGCAAAGCTAATCGCGTAAACCGGTGTCTTGTGGGCGCTAAGCCTTTGAATCAAACGCACGATGACGGGTTTTTGGGGAGCGCTTGACGTTCGTGAGGGTTCTTCGTCGAATCCACCTCCCGCAAGCATCGCATCGTACTCATTTCGCTTGGGACCGTCGATCAGTGTTTCAAAGGCCTCGTTGATACGGGCCATGTTCTCATGAGCACGCGGATCGGAACTTACATCCGGGTGGTGTTTGCGCGCGAGCCGACGATAAGCCTTGCGCAGCGTCTCCGGTTCAGCGGTCGGTCCGACGCCTAGGACTTCATAAAAGGAGGTTAATGTTTTCAAATCCTGATCGACCGATTGATTGTGGCTCAGACATGCTAAAGGACGCCTAAAAACTTAGCGTTCATTCGCAATTTGGGACAGAAGCCGCAAAAGATCTCAGAGAAGGCGCCTTAGCCTTCGATTAATTTCTGTAGTTCTTTGGTTTTGTCCTCCATCAAAGTTTGGTCTCCTCGTGTTTCTACGTTAAGTCTGATAACTGGTTCGGTATTGCTTGCACGCAAGTTAAATCGCCACGTATCAAACTCAACGCTCAGGCCATCGACCTTCTCAACTTTGCCGCCCAGTCCTTCGTAGCGGGCTTCCGCTACTCCCATTATTTCCTTGGCCACGTCGACACTGGCAATCTCCGTGTTGATTTCGCCGCTGCATGGATAGCGGGCGATCATTTCTCCTACCAGATCGCCCAGTGAGCGACCTGCTTGGCTCACCAGTTTTGCGACCAACAAGAACGGGATCATTCCACTGTCGCAATACCAATGCTGCTTAAAGTAGTGGTGGGCGCTCATTTCGCCGCCGTATGTGGCGTCCTCCTTGCGCATCATCTCCTTGATAAATGCGTGCCCGCTCTTACACATGACGGCTCGACCGCCCAGTTTTTCGACAATCTCCAGCGTGTTCCAAGTTAGGCGGGGATCGTAAACGATCGTGTGGTTTGGATCGTCTCGAAGAATCGCCTGAGCCAGCAATCCCACGATGTAGTATCCCTCAATAAAATTGCCAAGCTCGTCAAAGAAGAAGCACCGGTCGTAATCTCCGTCCCATGCAACTCCAAAGTCGTGGGGTACAGCTTGAAGATCAGCGATCGTCCCTTCACGCTGTTGCTCCAATATCGGATTCGGGACGCCGTTTGGAAACGTCCCGTCTGGCTTGAACAGCCGTTTCGTCGCCTGGAGCGGGAGATGCGGCAGGAGGGCCTCCAACGCGACGCCGCTAGCTCCATTGCCTGCATCGCAAAGGACTTTGAGAGGCTTCAGTTCTCCTGGAGAAACAATGCGGAGGAGGTGTTGGACGAAATCCGCGTACACATCCTTCTTGATCCGTCCACCATTGCCTGTGCGTTCCCACTGTTGCTCATAGGCACGCAGCTCAATCTCGTTAAGCCCGGTATCTCCACTAATGGGACGGCTTTCTGCCCGCACCATTTTCAAGCCATTGTAATCTGCCGGGTTATGACTTGCGGTGATCATGACTCCGCCGTCATATCCATAAAAAGCAGTCGCGAAATAGACCATTTCGGTGCCGACCATTTCAAGTTCGACAACATCCACGCCGGCATCGTTTAATCCCCGCGATAGGGCTTCGCATAGTTCTGGCCCACTCAGACGAATGTCGTACCCGACACAAACCGTCTTGGGTCTGACCGCATCGGCATAAGCTCGTCCAATCCGGTAAGCCAGATCGGCATTAAGTTCTGAAGGCACCTTACCCCTCACGTCGTATGCCTTGAATGCCGCCAAATACTTACCCATGCGCTAGGTTCTACCCGCAAGACGGCTTCGTTTGTTATGGGAGGGACCGGATAGAGGCAACAAATGCCGTCGTCATGAGCCTGATGCGTTTAGGTGGGGCAGGTTTTGGCGCAGCAGGCTCACGTTTGCCTGATACCGGCTCTTATCCCACCCGAATTCGGCAGCCAAATCAAGTGCGAGGGTTCGGGTACTTGCCTGAAAATCTCGCTTCGCTTGGTGGAACATTCCCGTAAAGCAGACGGAGGGATTCAGTCGAGCAAGTCGCTTGCCGAATGCTTCCGGATCCTTCATCGGCAACATTGGGCAGATGCTGATCCCAATTGGGATTCCTGCCTTCGCAACTTCCTCGATCGCTTCGTATCGACGGTCGATGCTCGCACAGGTCGGCTCGAATCGTTTTCTGATCTCTTCGCAGTCGGTGGTGATGCTCATGCCTACGCGAATGTTCTTAAACTTTCGGAATAGGTCGATGTCCCGTGCTACGATCGGGCTCCTCGTCTGGATCCTCAGTATCGGCTGACGGCACGGATCGGCAAGCAGTTCGACGATCCGTCGAGTCAGTTTAACCTTTGCTTCCAACGGTTGATAGGGATCGGTAGCGGACGACATAAAGATCTTCTTCCTCTTTAGGTCAGCTTTCGCTATTTGGCGTTCTGCGTCGACTTTCACGTCGACCCACTTGCCCCACTCGCTCCTTTGCAGTTCATCCGGCACATAGAATGCCGCGTAGCAATAAGAGCACCCAAAGCCACAGCCGACGTAAGGATTGAGCGTGTAATCGCAATTGAGGTATTCCCCACCCGCCTTATTCAACACGTTAGACCGTTCACGAATTCCAACCTTGGTATTCCCGTGGAATTCAGGAACAGTGCCTTCCGCCAACTCCTCGAACAGCTCCAATTGTGCGCGCATGCTTCGCATTATAGTATATTTTTGTCTACTTATTTGACTACCGCATTTTGGGAGGTTCGAGGTGTTTAGTTGAGTTTTCGGAATTTGGCTGTCCACTTGGCCGATGGCTTAGCGGCCGAACTACTGCGGTTTTCTTTTAATTTCAAGGGCCGGATGGCCGCCAAATTGTCCGCTAACCGACTTTCGAAGTTCACAGCTCGGTAAAGATATATCGTCTGTTAGATTTCATGTGAACTTCTGTCTCGACGCTCAATGAATTGCGGATTCTCTTGACACCTGTTCACCATTAGGCTGGCTACGGATACGTTGACTTACCCATCACGCTGCCTATGGGAAAGTCACCGCGAGGACTGATTCGCGTTGGGCTTAGGGGACAGATACAAGAAGCGCCAAGGACAAGTTTCGGCGATTTCTTGCCGGTCTGGTTGCTGTCGACGCAAGTGGGCGGTTTGTTAGCCTGGTAACGGGCCAAGGCCCCCAAGTCGGATGCGATTCCCAACCTCAAAATGTGGGAAGTTTCTTTGGAAGGAACGCAGGTTTTGCCCAACCAATTGAAGCTCAAATCGAAAAGAATGCTGTGTACGATCATGGCGGGGCCACTACATACGGAACTGGTCAGTCTAGAACCGAGATTAGAATTTTAAGCGACGAATACAGTCATTGATTTGACAAGCTCATTACAAAGCGCCGGTCTGTTCTCCCCAGGATTTCACGAAACTTCGGGTCCAAAAGGCCTTATGCAACGAGCCCACCGACAAGTGCGATACTCTGTGACATGGGTCACGAGGTCGAGGAGATCAGGAGCTGGTTGCGCGGCCTGCTCCAGCTTCCCAGTCATGGGACGGTCCTCGATATCGGATGTGGAGACGGCAAGGATGTGTTGGCCCTAGCCCAATGCGCCCCCCAAGTTAGCTTCATCGGTATCGACGGTTCTGCCGAGTCGATCCATGCAGCAAGTGAGGACGCAACCGCGCCAAATGTGATGTTCGACTGCGTGGACGTCTCGAATGGAATTCCGTTCGATGACAGCACCGTGGATTCCATCTATTCAGTGAACTTGCTCGAATGCCTACCCGACAAGGCAGCGTTCGTAAGAGAGTGCGCTCGAGTCCTGCGCCCAAAATGCAGCATCGTGGTCGGGCACTTCGATTGGGATACTCAGACTTTCGATGGCGAGGATCAGTCAATGGTACGTAGAGTGGTCCATGCCTATAACGACTGGCAACAGGACTGGATGAAGTCTGCCGATCCTTGGACTGGTCGGCGCCTTAAGCGCCACTTTTCGTTAGACAGTTCCTTCGTCGGCGAAGTCCGAGCCCATACACTCATTTGCAACTCGTTCGAACCGGGCTCATACGGACGCGGCCAAGCCGAATCATTCGAGTCGCTGGTTCGAAGGGGGTTGATCACACGTGACGAATACGAGTCCTTTATGCGCTTCCAACAAGACGCGGCAGCAACGGATACGTTCTTTTACAGCGTGACGATGTTCGCCTTCGTGGGAATGAAATTGTAAGCCAACGACGTGCACAAGGACGGTAACGTGTCTGCGGAGCCCCACCGGCGAGAGCGGCGGACGAATAGGCGGCATCACTTAAGGCCTTCGTGCTGGCGTGGAGGATCGCGCATCGCCAAATTGCGTGTAGCCCACGAGGGGCTGAACTAGAGCCGCGGCTACGATACCGGAAGATGGTTTCCTAAACCGACTGTTCAGGGCCGTTTCGCCAACCAGGCGAGCCATCTTCACCCCTGTCGGGGTAGCCTACCGCGCATGGCGGCACTTCTACTGGGCGCACACATGCCAACTTCGGGCGGACTTGGCAACGCAATCCGAAATGGAAAAACGATAGGCTGCACGGCCGTGCAAGTGTTCACGTCGAGCCCTCAGCAATGGAAGTCGAAGCCTGTTTCAGACGAAATGGCAGCGGATTTTAGGTCCGCTTGTTCCGATACGGGCATTACGCAAGTGGTGAGCCATGACAGTTATCTCATCAACCTGTGCGCCCCAGACCCTGAAAAGCGAATCCAGAGCATTGAGGGGATCAAGGGTGAAATGGAGCGCTGCCACAAATATGGGATTGCGTATGTGGTGTCTCATATGGGCGCCCATGTAGGTCAAGGCGAAGAAGCCGGATTGGCAGCGGTTGTAGAATCGACCCGCCAAGTACTGGATGAAACTCCCGAGTCGGTAACCATTTGCATGGAAACGACAGCGGGACAAGGAACGTCCCTGATGGCAAAATTTGAGCAGCTCGCATTGATCATCGAACAACTCAAAGGACACCGCCGACTTTCGATCTGTCTGGATACGTGCCACATATTCGTGGCCGGGTACGACATTCGAACTGAAGAGGCATTCCTCAATACGTTTGCCGAATTCGAGCGCATCCTCGGTTTCGATCGGTTAAAGGTCGTCCACTGCAACGATAGCAAGAAGGGCTTGGGAACAAAGGTGGACCGACACGCCAACATCGGTCAGGGCGAAATTGGAGCCACGGCGTTTCAGCTCCTTGTGAACGACAAGAGATTTGAGCGTATCCCGATCCTGATTGAGACGCCCACTGAGAATGAGGGGCATGAAAAAGACATCCTCCTCTTGAAAAGTTTCTGCGTCTAACGGGCTCGGAGGTGAATTTCTTTCATCTTCTCGGTCACGATCAGGCTTCCATGCTTGATGTAGCCGGGGATATCCACATCATTGATTGAGAGGGCCAGATCTTCCACAATTCTGGCGGCGGAAAACAGTTTGATTGTCGCCGCACACTTGGACTTACCGGATTCGATGTAGGTAACCGCATACGTGACGTCGTCCCTCGTCCGAGAAGTGGGCTTTACCAGGACGTTGCCGCCCAACAGGCCTCCGATTGCAGGCCAGGTCCTGGCCCAGGCGAGACCCTTTCGATCTTCAAGGGAGGTCCAAATCATCCGATTCATTCGCTCGACATTCGGATCGGTTGCGTCCTCCTTGTTGAGGAGCAACCCATGGGTCGTGAACGCGTAGCGATAGGTAGAGGCCTTGGACGTCGAACCTGTTTCGGGAGTGACTTTTATCGCTACCTCAAAACCTTCAGGATCTGAAGATTCAACCAAGTAATCGAGCTTGTCCACACTTCGCTGGTCGATGTGATCGGTATCTTGGATAAGGCGCATGGTGCGCTCAGTTGTCCAATGGTCACCTTTTACCACCGAAGGATCTGCTAGAAAAAACAGCAGAATAGCGATCATGGGCGCTACTTCTTTTCTGGATTCGAGGGCGATTCTCCAGGCCCGACATATCCTGCATTCCGAACCGCTTCCTCGCGTCCGATGCTGCTTTGAGCCCGGTCTTCCGCTTCCAAAAGCTTGATTCCTTTCTCTTCAGCGATGTTCATCGCCCGAACTCGCTCTTCGGATTGCGCTTTTTGCTTGCCATAAACGCGCCATGGACCCATCGTAACGGCGATCCCAGATGCGACGGCCCACAGGATGATGATTCCGTTGATCAGAACTTTCTTTCGCATGTCACGTTATCCAAACCTCAAAATAAACATCACAGGCTTACACCAACTGGGTTCGGATCATATTGGTGTTACCGGAGGTGCCAGGAGCTCCGGCTGTAATGATAACCAGTTCTCCTAGTTTAAGACGTTTTTTGTCTAAAAACACATGAATCGCATCGTGAATCTCTTTTTCGGTGTTTTCGGGGATCGGAGTCCGTATGGTTTCTACCCCCCAAACGATGGCAAGCTGGCGCTGCGTGACCTCGTCCCATGTCGCACACAGGATGGTTTGCTTTGGACGAAACTTGCTCACGAGGCGAGGGGTTTGGCCACTTGTCGTCAGGGTGAGAATCGCCTGCGGATTGAGCCGCTTCGCCAAGACGCACACGGAGTGCGCAATGGCATCGGTTTGACTGACTCCGCCGGAATGTTTCTCTAGGAATTCGTGCTCGATGCGGCTGTCATCATACATCGTCTCGGCCCGTTCGGCGATTCTCCCCATTGTCAGCACACATTCGATGGGATAACTTCCAGAAGCCGTCTCGCCGCTTAGCATCACCGCATCAGTACCGTCCAGAATGGCGTTTGCAACGTCGCTTGCCTCTGCTCGGGTGGGCCTCGGGTTGTGGATCATGCTTTCCAACATCTGAGTTGCCGTGATGACGGGCTTGCCAACTGAGGAACAGGCCTGAATGATCTTCTTCTGCATCAGCGGCACGTCCTCAATGTCCATTTGGAGCCCCATGTCTCCTCGTGCAACCATGACGACGTCAACGACCTTCAGAATATGGTTCAAGTCGTGAATGCCCTGGCGCATTTCAATCTTCGCGCAAATCGCAATTCGCGGATTCAGGGAGTCCACAAGATCCTTCAGCTCCTGAGCATCGGCGGCTTTCTTAACGTAGCTCAGGGCAATGAAGTCGGCTCCGAGGCGAACGGCCTCGACGACGTCCTTTCGATCTTTGTCCGTGAGAGCTGGCGTATCGAATGCCTTGCCGACAAGAGTCACCCCTTTTCGGCTTGAAAGAACTCCTCCGATTACGACCTTGGCATCGAACAGACCGTCATGACCCTTTATGATCCGAAGCTCAATCTCGCCATCTCCTAGCAGGAGCTTGCTGCCGGAGCACATCGCTTGGATGATCTCTGGTCGTTCGATAGGTATCTGAGCCGACTCACACATGCCGAGGGTCACAACTTGGCCTCTGGTTAACTCGATCGATCCGCCCGTCAAATCGCCGATGCGGAACTTTGGCCCTTGGAGGTCGACCAGAACGGCAACCGGGCAGATATCCGATGAAAGCTCGCGAACCCATTGAATCCAACGCTCCTTCTGTACCCAGTCGCCATGACTGCAGTTCAATCGCGCAACATTCATCCCCGCGTCGATGAGAGCTTTGATCTTCTCCCGGCTATCAACTGCCGGACCGAGAGTGCAAACGATTTTTGTGCGACGTTTCATGGACGATCTACAGTACCGCCTTCTAGTGGCTTGAGGTTCTGCAAGCCAATGCTCACAATCCCCGCTTAACACGTAATCTTCAACCGATTCGAGCTTCCATTTCGCGGCCGTCAAAGTCCCAATCCCGTATCGTGCGAGCCGTTGCGGCTAAAATCCGTGGAATGATTAGTCGAGAATTCTGCCAGCAGATGCCCAAGGTTGAACTGCATGTACATCTTGAGGGCTCAATACGGCCTGAAACAGTGCTAAAGCTGGCACAAAGACATGGAGTTGAACTGCCTGCGAACACACTAGAGGGGCTGCGCGATTGGTACCAATTTAGAAATTTCCCCCACTTTGTCGAGATCTATGTCGCTGTATCCAAGTGCATCCGCACCCCCGACGATATCGAGTTGATCGCCCGAGAGTTCCTGGATGGTCAAGCGGCCCAAAACGTGTTGCATTCTGAGGCAACGTACTCTGCCACCACGATTGAGAAACATAACAAGATCCCTTGGCCCGACCAGCACGCTGCGCTTAAGCGGGCACTGGAATACGGGCGGAGGGAGTTAGGGGTCACCGCCAATTTTATTTTGGATATCGTGCGAGGAGATCCCGCTGAGCGCGCATTGGAACTCGCCCATTGGGTCGTGAGTGCGAAAGACGACGGTGTCTGCGCCCTGGGGCTAGCTGGAATCGAGGGAATTTGCGAATCTTCTCTGTACTCCGATGCCTATGCCTTTGTTCACGATGCCGGTATGCCGGTGGTTCCTCATGCGGGAGAAACCCGAGGCGCAGACAGCATCGTGGAAGTGATGAAAGCGACCAACCCGGTGCGGATTGGTCACGGAGTTCGCTGTCTGGAGGATCCAAACTTGGTTCGAGAACTGCGTGACACGCAAATCCCGCTTGAAGTAAACCCAACGTCAAATGTGTGTCTGGACGTCTTTCCGTCCTTCGACGAACATCCACTTCCAAAACTACTCGACGAAGGGCTCTACGTGACCATCAACTCCGACGACCCACCGATGTTTGGAACCACCGTCTCAGATGAATTCTATCGTTGCTCCACTGCCTTCGGGTTCAATAAAGACATCCTCTGGTCGCTCTGCCTCAACGCGGCGAATGCATCGCTCGTCCCAGCAGACGCAAAGCGAACGCTCATCTCACGAATGCGAGAGGGTTTCTCTGAACTGGACTGAACCACGCAACGTCTGGATCAAACAACCACGACTCAAGTCTGGCTCACCGCACATTAATGGCGGCCAAGAACTATTATCAGTTCCCGGCCGCTCATCCGCGACTCCAATAAAGTCGACTGTCAAATGAAGATTATTCGATGTTCACGCGACGAGTTTCGCGTCAAGCGTAATTTCCGCATTAAACAGCCGGGAGACCGGACAACCCTCTTTGGCGGCAGTGGCGGCGGCTTCAAATTTGGCTGGGTCCGCACCAGGGATATGCGCGGTTAAGTCTAGATGGAATTTTGTTAGCGTCAGATTCTCCATCGTTACCGTCGAGGTCGTCTCAATGCTCTCTGCCGTGAGACCGTGCTGAGCAAGCTGGTTGCTGAGAGCCATAGAGAAGCACCCCGCATGAGCGGCGGCCAAGAGTTCTTCCGGGTTCGTACCGATTCCGTCTTCGAATCTTGTCTTAAAGCTGTATTGCTGGTCCTTTAGGACTCCACTTTCTGTCGATACGGTACCACTGCCGTCCTTTAGACCGCCTTTCCATACTGCACTACCCTTTCTTGTCATGATAATTCACCTCTGAGACTATTAGATACCTGCTCTACGCGCCCATGCTTGCTTCGATTTGCATTCCCTTAATCAAGGGTTCATTTTTTGCCCCAATTTGAAACCGCTTGTCTTCGTTATGAGCATTGATGCAGACCCGCGCCACGACACCGCTTGGCGTTCTTCGCATGACTCATACGTGGAAACTAGGCTGCATTTGATATTAGGATAGCGTAGGACTCCTCAGAAGTCAAAACCGAAATACTGGGCCTCGTTGGCGGTCATCGTAGACGTATTGCCATCTGAAGGTTCTAAACTTGATCGTCCCCAGTAAAGGAGCCATGATTGAACCGAACTAATTGTCTTAAGCAGTTTATGCCGCTCGCTGCGCTCTGCATCGTTGGCCTCGGACTGCCTAAACCATGTGATGCTCAACAGCCAACCTTCCGTCCACCCGCAGTGCCGCTAGTCGTGTTCAACCCAAACCTGAGCATTTGGTCGATGGCCGACCGGTTGACAGATGATGTAACTCGACACTGGACTCATCATCCCCATCCTCTCATCAGCCTCATTAGAATCGATAACGTGGCATTCAGGCTAATGGGGAACAAGCCAACCGAAGTTCCGGCGATGCCTCAAATCGGATTGCAGGTAACTCCAAGTCGTTCCATCTACGAATTCGAAAACAAACAGGTCCACATAACATTGTCGTTCCTACTTCCGGCGATGCCGGACGACCTTAATGCATTGACCCGCCCGGTGACATACATCGAGTGGAAAGTCCGGTCACTGGATGGCCAGAAGCATGTCGTCTCAATCTTTGATAGCGCAAGCTCGGCATTGACCGTTAATTCAACCAGCCAAAAGGTCGTCTGGGGACGCGAATCCTTTGGATCGTTGACTGCACTTCATGCAGGGACCGAGGACCAGCCCATTCTTCAGAACAGCGGCGACGATACGAGGATTGACTGGGGCTATGCCTATCTGGCCGCCGATTCGAAGCAAGCAACGTCCTCGATTGGTTCCGAAGCGACACTGCTGGATTCCTTCGTAACAACCGGAAAGCTCCCGACTACTTTGGACACGCGCATGCCTCGTGCAGCGAACGATGAGCAGCCGACGATGGCTTTCGATTTCAACCTGGGTCTGGTCGGGCCTAAACTCGTTGCTCGACATGCCCTGATCACTTATGACGAGATCTACTCGATCAAGTACTTCGGGCAGAAGCTCCGCCCGTTTTGGCGGCGCGATGGTGCAACCCCATCATCTCTCCTGCAAGAGTCGGAACGGGTCTATGACTACGAGTACCAACAATGTGAGATTTTTGACCAACTCCTTGACCGTGATCTGAACGCCGTCGGCGGGCCCAAGTATGCCCAGATCGCTTCACTTGCTTATCGGCAGAGTCTGGCCGGCACCGGCATCGCGGCGGATGCGAATAAGCAGCCACTTCTCTTTACCAAGGAGAACACCAGTAACGGTGACGTTGCAACGGTTGACGTCATTTTTCCAATGTCTCCTATTTGGATCCTGTTCAACCCAACTCTCGCGAAGGCGTCTATTGTTCCGATCTTGAGCTATGCAGCTTCTGATCATTGGAAGTTTCCAAATGCGCCTCACGATCTGGGCACTTATCCGATCGCAAAGGGAACAGATGACGGCGGAGAGGGAATGCCGGTTGAAGAGAGTGGAAACATGTTGATCATGTGCGATGCGATCGCACAAACGGAGGCAAGTGCCAAGTTTCTTCTCCCTTGGTGGGACAAACTCAGCCAATGGGCCCTGTATTTGGAAAAGTACGGTTTGGATCCCGAGGACCAGCTGTGTACGGATGACTTCATGGGGCACCTGGCGCATAACGCCAACCTTTCGATCAAGGCCATATTAGGGCTGGCGGCATATGGCGACCTGTGTCGAATTCGGGGAGACATGCCATCCGCGCTTAAGTATCAGAAACTGGCTAAAGACGATGCGGCAAACTGGATCCAAGTAGCCGAAGAAGGAGACCACTCCCGGCTAGCGTTCGATCAACCGAACACTTGGAGCCAAAAATACAATCTAGTCTGGGACACAATACTCGACCTGAACATCTTCCCCGTTTCGGTTGCCAAACAGGAGGTTGCCTATTACCGGAGTAAGATGCAACCGTATGGCGTTCCGTTGGATTCTCGAACCCATCTCACCAAGACAGATTGGTCCCTCTGGAGCGCGACGCTAGCAAGGGATTTAGACAACTTTGAGGTCCTAGTCTCCCCCATTTACGACTATCTTAACCACACCAGCGCCAGGGAGCCGCTTGTCGATTCCTATGTCACCGACGATATCAAGAGCGATGGGATGCATGCCAGGCCAGTCGTGGGAGGCATTTTTATCAGGATGTTAGCAGACAGGCCCAAATGGCGCAATTGGACCGACCAAGACAATAAACAAAAGGCAGACAATTGGGCGCCTTTGCCAGTCATGCCGAAATTGGTGGAAGTAGTTCCGACCTCCAGGACAGCCGCACAGACTTGGCGATACACCATCGCACAGCCTGCAGCAGATTGGATAAATTCAACTTTTGACGATTCAACTTGGACGGAAGGTCAAGGTCCGTTCGGTACAGAAGGCACTCCGGGAATCGCCCCCAGGACGATCTGGAAGACGGATGACATTTGGCTTCGCCGAGAGTTCACGATGCCATCCTACAGCGGAGATCTCCAACTCGTGTTCTATCACGATGAAGATATCGAAGTTTATGTTAACGGCGTGCTCGCCGGCAAAGAAGCGGGCTACGAGAACTCATATGAGCCGCACGATATCAGCCCGACAGCCAAGTCGGTTCTCAAGCCGGGTGCGAAGATCACGATAGCTGTCCATTGTCATCAGACGACGGGCGGACAGGGCATCGATGTCGGCTTTGCCACGTTCGCAAAACACTAAACTCAAGAACTGCCGAATGTCTTCTCCGGGACATCCAAGAACTGCCGGCCGGCGCTATCTACCCTGCGCCGGTCAGCCTTGGCGAACGTGAACCATTTCTGCTCAACTTCCTTGTAGCCATAATCTGCCTTCAGTGCCTTCTCCAAGTCCGTTTGATGGGCCGCCCCGTAAAAGATGGCCACAGTTCTTGGAGGTTCGGGGCGGGAGATCGTCTTAGCAAAGACATCCATGACCGACTTGTTTCGGGCTCCCAGTAAAACGTTCAAGGTTGTCGGATCAATAACGGTGGCGAGCAAGGTATCGACCTTGGCTAACCTATCGATCAGGAAGATCTTAAATGCCTCTTTCATTCCTGGCGATGCAGATTGGAAGAAGCCGGCAAGCATCTTGGTTTGTGCCGATTGGGGATCGAGCATCTTACGCACCGAGTCAAATTCGGTTGCCTTGCCCCCTCCCCCCTTCTTATTGATTCGGTCCAGATCGTCCATCGTCAAGTCACTGTTAATCCAGCTTGGTCGATCATATTGAATATCGGCCAGTTGGAAATCCAAACCGATCGAGCTACCAATGATCTGGTAAATCATCTGAGGCGCCTTTGGGTCGATCTTGCCAGGTCTATCGGATGCGTTTTTCTGTCGGACGCCCTCGAATAACACGACCTCTTGCGCATCAAGCAACGCTTGGAGGTCCTGATAGTACTGCTTAAGCCCAATATGAGCCGCTCCGACCAGCCAGACGTCAGGTTTGCCAGGCGCAACTAGTTTTCGAGCCGCCGTTTGGGACACTGCAATACCGTCCGTCCGATCCACGGTCCGGACAAAGCCCGGCTCCATGTGTATCGGTGGCAAGGCACGATAATCGCGCTCCTGAACTGGATATAAAGCCAGGAGAACCGCGGCAAGAATTGGCATTGTCATATCGTATTACTATTCGAAGTCCTCGCAACCCCGTGGGGAAGTGCGGACATTAGAAGAGTATAGGGCCAAACGTCCATATTGTCTGGAAATCAGCGTGTGCGACTGACTAGATTCTTCAATCTCGGACGACGTTGAACGGTCAAATGGCGATCTTCGGTTCCTCGCATGGAGTCGTTTCCACCAGAAGCTGCGGATGAGAAGTCGCAACTCCAGAAAACCGTGCCAGCTATCTATTGGGTACTTCGGGCCTGAAGCATCCAAGTTGAAGGCTCAGGTCCAAGCTCAATCCGGGGGAGTTTCGCAGAAGTACTCCGTTTACTGCAGTGTCCTTGATTCAGCCTCCCCCCCGTATTCGCACGGCATCGGGAGGCCCGGATCACAATGTGCGGCATTCCGAAAACCAGAGTCGAATGTAGCCACCCGTGTCCCCGTTGAAATGGGAGTAATCGATGGTCGACCGTGTGACCGTCTCAAGTGACATTACAAACGTTTCTTAACATCCAAAACGTCCCATTAACTTAAGCATGCGGCGAACCCGAACGAAATTGATCAGAAAGGTCTTCCGGAAGTTCATGGACATTTCCGTCATCGTCATTGTGGCCGCCCTTATCCTTTGGTATGGTTGGCCCCGGCCGAGCCGGTATGTTGCTCCTCCGGTTTCCGTAGATTGGTTTAAACGACCCATATCGCAGCCTTTGATTTATTCCATTAGGACCAATGACATTGCGGAAGTGAGAAGGATATTGGATGCGGGAATAGACCCAAATTCGTGCGTCCGAGATAGCGGTGGCGAAGGGACGTTTGCATTGGAGCTTGCGTCGAGCCTCAACGAGGTGGAAATCGTTCAGTTGCTCTTAGACCATGGCGCTGACGTCAATGAGGAAGGAATTTGGGACGGCCCCAGTCTCTTGAGTGCTGCTCATGGAGGCAATCCACAGGTCGTACAACTCCTTCTGGACCACGGGGCGAACGTCGATTACGGTGACGACATGGGGGGAACAGCCCTCTTCATAGCAGTCGGCTCAATCTTTCACCGGCAGTGTTGGACCGATTTTCGGAATCGACTAGCGGTGGTATCCAAGCTCCGTAGTGCGGGGGCGCGTCGATTCATGAGTTTCTCCTTTTGAGGCATGTGCCGTCTACCTAGACATAGACATACCGAGTTTTCCTGTTTGGCTGGTTGGCTGGTTGGAAAGCGAGCCGTTGTTGCGTTACGATAGTGGTGGTGAACCCAACCGTGGATCCTATCCATTCAGAAACCAAGGCGTCGGTCTATCGGTCAGGAAACTGGATGCGCTGGATCATTCTCGGGTCATCATTAGCGCTGATGGTCTGGCTGTCTTGGCCCAGATTGATCAGGCATGTTGCCCCGATCACGGGCATCGCCCTTGATGACCGCCCTCGATCCGACTTGCTGATCAAGGCAATTATGGCCGATGACATCTCCGGTGTTCGCAAACTTCTCGACGCAGGCGTGAGCCCGAATTCATGCGTTCGCGAACCTGATGGAGGGAGACTTACCCTTGAAAAGGCGGCGGAGGGAGGTGACGTCGCAATGGTACGCCTTCTCTTGGACCGCGGCGCCGAAGTGAACGGAGAAGATCTCTGGGGCGGAACAGCCATCGTGGACGCATCGGTACGGGGAAATGCCGATGTCGTAAAGTTACTGATCGATCGTGGCGCCGACGTGAATATTGATGACGACGACACTTCGGCGCTCGACTACGCTGAATATGCGGTTAGAAACCCAGCTGAACGAGGAAAGCCTAGTCAATTCAAACGTATCGTACGTATGCTGCGCAATGCGGGTGCGCGGCATGGGTTTAGCCTATGGTAGCGGCCCCGAAAACCGCGACGACGGGTCTGATGGCTTCAACCGTCCGGAAAGGCCGCCACAAAAACGACGTCCGCCCCGATCGATCGGGGCGGATGCTTGGAACATGTTCGAAAGAATCCGAGGCTAGACAGCGGTACCGTCCAGTAACTCCTGACGATTCTGCCAGGCTTGACGGAGATCTTGCGCCCTTGTCAGCTTGCCACGCTTGTGCTGTTTGAGGGCGGGAACGGGTTTTGCTTTGGGGTCCTTGAACTGGAACACGATCCAGTCTTTCGTTGTTTGGATCTTTCCGAGGATCAATCTTGCCTTTCGGCGGCGCCAAGCTCGGTTGCGATTCGACATCAACGTTAACCTCCACGGACTAAAAGCCCTTATGGCATTGAGAGCCATATAAGATTGTCCTACGCTTTTACTGGAATCGCGCGACCAATCTTTTGAACTCTTGAACAATGAGACGCCATTGCGTCACTCATGTTCAAAACGGCTCAAAGGAGATCGGAATGTCAGGGCAAAAGAAGTTAGTCATATTTGGGTTGGCGGCGACCGCATTCGGGTTGGTGAACAGTGGATGCGGGAGGGCTCTTGCTCAGCAATCCATACCCTTGGAAAGCGATCGAAACATCGCATTGACCGTCTATAAGGAGGATTTCGCAATGGTCTCCGAGAAGAGGCCTATTGACCTACCGGACGGACACCGGCGCGTGTCGATCGACGACGTCAGCAAGCAGCTCGATCCAGAATCGATTCTCTTTGACTGGCCACAGAGCAGCCAGAAGCCGAGGGTCGTCGCCACCACTTATGATCTTGGGGTAGGAAATGGGGCTAACCTGCTTCGGAGACTCAATGGTAAACAAGTGGACATGATGTGGCCATCCAACGATGGCAAACCTGGTGAGACGGTCACGGGTCGACTGGAAGCCGCAGATCAAGGAGATAGCTTCGCCCTGCGTACCAATGACAAGCTGTACGTCAATCCCGGAGGAACCATCGTGGCCTCGTCTTCTTCGGCAGCATCCACTCTGCCCCAATTGTCGGTAGAACTGGACTGTAATTCAGTCGGTAAGACTCAATTGGGCTTGTCTTACTTGACTCGCGGAATGTCGTGGTCCGCAGACTATGTCGCCAAGCTTGATCCAACATTGGATCAAGTTGAATTTGAGTGCTGGGCGACAATCAAGAACACGACGGGTCTGACTTTCCCTTCTGCGAAACTGACTTTGATGGCAGGTTCGCCCAACCGATCTGTTCAGTCCGCCCAAGACCGAGCCGGTTTCTCCGGCGGGGGAGAAGCTCAAGCACCCATGGCAACGCTAAGTATGGACAGGTCAGGCGCCCTCGAAATGGGTCGGCATCGGGTGGCCTACGGGGCAGTAGGAGATATCTATGCCTATAAAGTGCCGTCGACTGCAACGATCGGGCAAGACCAGATGAATCGCGTGAGCGTGCTTGGTACCTGCGAGGTACCAATTAAGCGCGACTACGCCGTCCGACTGTCTCCCATCAGTTATTGGGGATACGAGGGGGATTACGAATCTCAGAATCATATACCCGCAACGCTTTCCATTTCCTTTGTGAATGACAAAGACTCTCATTTAGGCATTCCGCTGCCAGCCGGTGATGTCAAAGTTTACGATGCCGACTCCGATGGAAACGCGATACTCACAGGCGCGGCAACCATCCGTGACACGACAAAGAATGAGCATGTCAACCTGACCTTAAGTAATGTGTTCGATGTCTATTGCGAATATAAGATCGTCCGGTCAGAGAGAATCGATAAGCACACCGTGCGCAAAACCGTTCAAGCCACTCTCCACAATGAGAAGCGCAAGTCCATCGATCTTCGACTCGTGCAGAGTATTTATGGAAGCTGGAAGCCGGTGAAAGAATCCTCTCCGAGCAAGAAGTTGGACAGCAACGACATCCAGTGGATCATTCCCATGGAATCAAGCAGCGAGAAGAAGCTCATCTATTCCATCGACTTTAGAATATAGTCCTGTGCCCCTTCCGGCGCGGGTCCCTTTTGGGTTCGGTATCCGGGGTCCGGGGTGCAGGGTCCATCCACGGATAGGACAGCAAGCGAAGATAGTCCGTAAAGAGTGCGAAATTGTTGACAACAGAATTCTAAGAATGTCCACCTGTGATCTAAGAACCCTGAGCCTGAATCGTGAACCCAGGACCCCGAATCTTGAGGCGAATCGCACGTGGATTCCTCGGCACCGCATAACGAGATTGCGTCCAGAGGCCCCGAAGATAATCATCGCGGCCCTGCAAAGGCCAACCGCGTATGGGGAGGTTCGTATTTCTGTCGAAGGTTCAACCTCCAATAGTCGATGGCGAATAGCCTCTGCTCAGCCCCTACGAAATTGGAACTCGGCTAACGGCCACCTGCGGCTGACCGTTACCGAACCTTGAGGCGCACCGTACTGGAAATCGCATAATGTCGCATGGTCCGTCACAGGACCTTCAATAAGGGAGTTTTGCGACGGCGCGAGAGATAAGTGCGATAGAAATCGAGGCAAGAGCCACTAGCCCGGTTCCGCAACTGAAGCCAGCGAGCAGAACTGGAGCATAGCGAAGCCAGTTTTCCACTCCGTAGCGCTTGGCGAGATATTTCTTTCCTACCCATGCACCGAGGAACTGTGGAACGGTGTTAGCCGGGAAGAGACCCAGTCCGCCTGCAAAGCCGTAGAAGAACATGAGCGGGATCTTGAATACGCCGCACAAGCCATAGCAAATCAGACCTCCGGCAGTTCCGATTGCGATGTAAGCCGGTTTGATCGCCTTTGCGAACCAGCCCACGTCTCCATTGGCATGCGGGAGATTGATCTGCTGCATCACCGCTTGCCACTGAGCTTGGATAGGCCAGAACTTTTGAGCGTAGGGGAATTGGCCGCTTGGCAATGCATTTGAGTTCCAGAAGAACGCCCAGAATCCGAACGATGCGATGAAGATCAACGGATACATCACCATCTCGGCCTTGAAGATGCTGTACAGCTTCGTTCCTGTCAACTCCACCTCCCGGAAGCGTTGAGCGGCCCCGCCCTGGTCGGCAAGAGGAATCGGAGCGTACCAGACATCCACGCGCTTGTATCCGGACGCAATGACGCTCATCTCTTTCAAATACGGGAAAGAGACTCCTCGCCCGGTCAGTCCAATCATGCGGGCGGAAATGTATGAGTTCAGAGGACTCCAGAAGAAGCCAAAGACGATGAGGAGCCAAGCTGGAAATTCCGGCACGAGTAGGTGCGATACAACCACCAGAACCGCCGTCGATCCCAGCCAACAGGCGATCGCGATAAATATAGGAATGTCGCCTCGCCCTGGCGGCGGCGCGAGACTGAATTTCTTTTCGGTGCGAACCCGGCGCGCGTCCTTAAAGGTCTTATAGACCAGCGCGATTCCGATACAGGCGATCGCCATATTGACGCCAATGCCGATCGAAAGCCAGAAGTCCATGTCGACGCTGATCTTGGTCGTCAGGGCATCTGAACCTGGTCGGTAGCTTGGCAAAAGTCCGGCGTGATGCAAAATCGGGTTCATGAGCACCATCCCGAAGACGCTTGCTACCATAGACCCGAGAACGATCTCATAGGGAAGCACAAATCCGAGAAATACGTTCCCGAGGCTAAAACTCAAACCTACAATCGCTGCAGGCGCGATGTTCTGAACATTGGTTGTGTAATCGGCGAATGGAATCGGCAGGAGTTCGAACGAGTGCCCAAAAAGAGTCCCGGTTAGGACCGGTATCCCGATATACAGGAAGCCGAAGAGCAAACCGATGACCGTTCCAGTGGAAAAAATCCCCCAGCGCCAGCTCTCCGTTCCCGCTTCGCTGAGCGCTGTTGCGCCGGATGCCGCGACCGGGGCGTACGGAAATGGCAGCTTCTCCACGTCGTTCGTAATCCTGAAGAGCGCATAACCCATTCCCAGGTAGCTCAGTCGGCCGCACAAGTCGGTTAGGAGAAGGAGGCCAATCGGCTTCCACCAATCAGGATGCCAAAGTTCGCGATTGACCACCGCATGGCTAAGCGCGCCAGGCACCGCCCAATTTGGTATCTGATTTGCGATTGGTTTGGCGGCGGCCGACCCGACAAAATAGGCATTCCAAATCAGGTTCGAAAACGGACCTCCCGCAAGTCCGCGTTCTGCGTTGACAACCGCCGTCAACGATGCCGCCATATAGAACAGGATATAAATCTCCTGTTTTCGAAGAGGGGCGTACGAACGCCGGGCAACTTCTGCGAAGAGCACGATCGTGACCCACTCGGCCGCATCGCCTACGCCCTGCCCCGCAACCAACCCTAGGTACATGCCGCCCGGCAACATAAACAGGGCGATAAAGAGCGCCCCGAGGAAGGTTTTGAATGTAAAGCCCTCCTCGAAAGTCGATTCGGCGTGACTCTCGCGTTCTTCGGGCATTGGTACCGCATTCTGCGGCGCAGATTCGCGGGCCATTTATTTCACTTTCGACAGACCCACAGCTGTTTCCTGCAAGGGGTTATTTCTTCGAGGACGGACTGGAAACAATGCGAATCCTAATAGGGACGGTTACTCGCTTTTCCCAAAAAGCTCGTATTGCTTGGCAAGCCGCATGCCAAGTTTTGCCAGAGATACGAGCGGGAGGTGCCGAACTTCCTCAGGCGTGAACCACTCGCAAATATCGGTTGTCCCTCCCTTTTCGTACGCAAGGGTACCACCCTCGACCTTGACGCGATATATCAAGCGAATCGCGTGCATCCTCGCGTCCGAAAAATGAAAGAGCTCGGAATTTACGGTAAGGACGCCCTGATGGGAGACCTTCAGGCCCGTCTCTTCAAGGACTTCGCGAACCAACGTGCTGTCTGGGTGTTCGCCAAATTCGACCTTCCCACCGGGAAGCGTCCACATTCCCTCCGACCCGGTCAGATTCGTAAGCCGACAGAGGAGAATCTTCCCTTCATTTACAATGAGACCATAAGCCGCGAGGCGCTGGATTTCTGGTTTAGTCTGGACCTCGCGCACGGGAGATTAAGGATACCTTGATAAACAGGTCGAAGGGACGCCAAAGGACCAAGGATAGGCGCTGCAGAATCAGCTTTTGAAGGGCCGAAACGCTCAGGTTTGACTCTAGAACGGATTGAGCACGGCTCCTTCCCTGAGGAATTGCCTATCAAGTAAGTTGCTCAGGGGCTCAAATGCAACGATGCGCCGTGAAAGGTGTCCTATACTCCATCAGTTCAGACACACTTCCTGGATGTTTCCGTACAGAATAGTGCTCAACTATGAGAGTCTCCAAGTTGTTCGGCGATACGCGGCGGGATATTCCAGCTGAGGAGCAGATCCCGTCCCAGCAGATGCTGGTTCGCGCCGGATATGTCGACAAACTCTCGACCGGAATCTTCACATACTTGCCGCTAGCTTGGCGCTCGCTACGTAAAATCGAGCAGATCCTGAGAGAGGAAATCGACTTGATCGGAGGACAGGAACTGAATATGCCGGTCGTTCATCCTGCGGAGATTTGGCAGCGCACCGGACGTTGGGACGAGATCGACGAGTCAATGGTGCGCTTCAAGGACCGTCGAGGACACGACATGGCGCTGGCCATGACGCATGAGGAAGTTGTCGGACAGCTCGCTGGCTCGTTCGTTCGCTCCTACCGCCAACTCCCAATGCTGATCTATCAGATCCAAACCAAGTTTCGAGACGAAACAAGGGCCCGCGGCGGTCTCATTCGGGTCCGTGAGTTCGTGATGAAGGACTCCTACTCACTAGATGCCGATGAAGCTGGGCTCGTCGCTCAATACAGTAGGCACTACCACGCCTACCATCGAATCGGGAGACGCGTCGGTCTGCCATTGATTGCGGTCGGGAGCGATGTTGGAATGATGGGCGGAAAGCAAGCCCATGAATTTATGTACCTAACACCAATCGGTGAGGATACGCTTGTCATCTCGGAATCGGGCGACTATGCGGCAAACCAAGAAGCGGCGGTGTTTAGAAAAGTGCCTTTCGACGGAGGGCCTCCCGAGGCGATCCAGGAAGTGGAGACTCCACACACGACAACGATCGCAGCGCTTGCATCGTTCTTGAACGTCTCCACTCGCCAAACTGCCAAAGCGGTCTTTCAAGTCGGCTCGTTGGCCGGGGATAAGCCGGATCAACTGGTTCTTGCGCTTATTCGGGGTGACATGGAAGTCAATCTCATCAAACTCCGAAATCTCGCAGGCGTTTTGGCGTTGCGGCCTGCTCAAGTCGAGGAGATCCTGGCAATTGGTGCGGTCCCTGGTTACGGCTCGGCAATCGGCATCGACCGAACGAATGTCATTGTCGTGGCCGACACATCTATTGCCGACCAGACCAATCTCGTCGCTGGAGCGAATAAGGAAGGTTGGCACCTTACCGGTACAAACTATGGACGGGACTTTACAGCAGACGCTGTAGGCGACATCGCAGAAGCTCAAGACGGAGATCTAAGCGTCATCTCCGGCGATCGCCTGACGCTTCGACGCGGGGTCGAGGTCGGCAACATCTTCCAACTGGGAACCAAGTACACCGAGGCGAACAAGGCTTATTACACGGACGAAAACGGAGAGGCGAAGCCGATCTTGATGGGCTCTTACGGCATTGGAGTCGGACGCCTTCTCGCTTGTGTCGCAGAAGAGCATCTGGACGCCAAGGGTCTCTGCTTCCCAATCTCCATCGCTCCCTACCACGTATCACTTATTTCGCTTTGCCGAAATCCCGAGCGCCCAGAGGCGCTATACAAAGAAATGCTCGAGGCAGGTATCGAAGTGCTATTCGACGATTGCGAGTCCTCGGCGGGAGTGAAGTTCGCCGACTCCGAGCTTCGCGGTCTTCCCATTCAGGTGGTCATCTCCGAGCGCTCCCTGAAGGGGGGAAATGTGGAGGTCATTTTACGAAAGGACGGGTCTCGAGAGTTGGTACCGGTCGAGGGAGCCGTTGCCGCTCTCAAATCGGTGATTTCGTCGATGTTTGCTGACATTCAAACCGTGCTCGCAGATGCGCGTTATTGGGAGTCGTAGGTTACAAGCATCGCCATACCAAATCCGCTATTCTATGCGGCATGCGATTGGTTCGAGCTTCAATCATTCTGGTATCGTTCGTCGCGATGCAGGCTTTTGCGCAAACAAGTGATCCGTCCGCGAGTGAGATGAGATTCCCGCTGGAGCGGTTCCAGGCTGACCTCACGGTGTTACAACGCCGCTATACGGTTCCGCTCTCAACCAATCAACTGAACCGGATGGAATCGTTCTATAACGATTGGCTTAAGGACCTCGCAAGGCAGCCGTTCGAATCAATGAGCCACCCTGGGCAGGTGGACTATGTGCTGTTCAAGAATCATCTTGAACACGAAATCAAGAGACTGCATCAAACGCGGAAGAAGTTGGACGAGATGCTGCCCATCGTTCCTTTTGGCAAGACGATCGTCGGTCTTGAAGAGTCATGGCAGAGCATGTCGCCGGTGGACCCACAAACGTGTGCCACGACGGTCAACAACTTAGTGAAGGAAATCGATGGGGCTCACAAAGCGGTCGATAAAGGCCAGAAGATCGATCGGACAATCGCAAATCGGGCCGTGTCCACGCTTCAACGCGTAAAGCGATCCTTCGCAGACTGGTTTAACTTCTACAGCGGATACGACCCACTCTTCACATGGTGGGTTTCCGAACCCTATAAAGAGGCGAACAAGGCGCTCGAGGATTACACCAACTTGGTACGCGACAAACTGGTCGGGATCAAACCGGATGACAAGACGACGATCATCGGGGACCCGATCGGGGCCGATGCGCTTCAGGAGGAGTTGGACGACGCCATGCTTCCTTATACTCCCGCCGAATTAATCGCGATCGCCAACAAAGAATTTGCTTGGTGCGAAGTCGAGATGAAAAAGGCCTCCCACCAGATGGGTTTTGGCGACGATTGGAAGAAGGCATTGGAGCACGTCAAGCAGCAGTACGTCGAACCGGGTAAGCAGCCGGAGCTGATTCGGTTTCTTGCCGAAGAAGCAACCAAGTTCGTGACGGACCGCGACTTGGTAACCGTGCCTCCCCTCGCAATCGAGGGGTATCGCATGAGCATGATGTCTCCCGAACGGCAATTGGTAAATCCATTCTTCCTTGGTGGAGAGGAGATTCAGGTTTCGTATCCAACCGACTCCATGACCCACGATCAGAAGCTGATGAGCATGCGTGGCAACAACCGACACTTCGCGCGGGCTACTGTGTTCCACGAACTCATTCCAGGGCATCATCTTCAGGGCTTTATGCAAGACCGATACCGGTCCTATCGTGGGCTCTTCGACACGCCATTTTGGATCGAAGGATGGGCGCTCTACTGGGAGATGCTCATGTGGGACTTGGATTTTCCGAAATCTCCCGAAGATCGAGTCGGGATGTTGTTCTGGCGAATGCATCGATGCGCGCGCATCATTTTCTCGTTTAGCTTCCATACCGGCAAAATGAGCCCCCAACAGTGCGTTGACTTTCTTGTGGATCGGGTTGGACACGAACGAGACAATGCGGCAGCCGAAGTGAGACGTTCATTTGGAGGAAGCTACGAGCCCCTCTACCAAGCAGCGTATATGCTTGGCGGGCTGCAAATTCGGTCTCTACGCCACGAATTGGTTGACAGTGGCAAAGTGACAAACAAGCAATTCCACGACGCGATCCTGCACGAGAACTCCATCCCCATCGAAATGGTGCGGGCGAGTCTGGAGCTTCTTCCTCTAAGTCGAGACTACAAACCGAATTGGAGGTTCTACTGATAGGCTTGAGGGCTTCTCACGTGGACTAAGACAAGATTCGGGTTATCCTCGGCTTAACGAGGGTTCGAGGGACAGACACCGGCAAAAGGGCCTGGAAACATCTTGCTGCGTCTATGTACTGGAAAAACGTGACCCTTCCTTGAAGACAGCTTGACTGGTAAGATAACGGCACTCGTTAAACGAGGAACCAAATTAATGATCCCTACCGTTCTCGCGTCCGCCAAGTTGGTTGCCAGTTATGCGGCCGTCGCTCCTTCGGGGGCCGTCGGTCCAACCGCGGGCAATGTTACGCAACCATCGGCGCCGTTTACGGCAGTCCAAACGGGTCAGACAGTTAAAGACGCCAAAAAGCAAACTGCGGCAACCACTCAGGAAAAACTGAGGTTCGTCGAGTCGGGATATTTTGACGTTGGTTACGAAAAATTAATCGGCCTGTTTAGCGATCAGATCGTGCGAGGGGGCATTCGATACGGTCAAGACGACCTAACCGCGTTCTTCCGAAACACAACCCTCGATACCCGAGGTACCGGTCTACCCTACCCCTCCGCCGTGGAAGGCACGACGGTTGGCGTAGCATTCAGACACTGGTTTCCAAAGAATCAGATGTTCGCCACGGTGGAGACGGGCGACACCATCGCAGGTCCCTATCAAGGCAAGACAGATACGCGCTATGGACTCGTGGGATACACTGAGTGGTCTCATAACTTGGCGAAAACCGACGTTTACGGAGAACTGTTCTACATCGCGCTTGAAACTGACACCTTCGCCGACCTGCGTTTCAGAAGCGGGCAGATACTCGCGAAAGATAAAAGTGGCAACTACTTCTGGCTTTATCTGGTGGGCCAAGGCTGGGCATCAGGCAAAGTGGAAACCGGAACCGAAAACCGAGTCGAAGCCGGTCCTGGGATCGCTTACATCTTCAAAAAGCTCAACCTGTCCGTCAACCTGGAAGCGCGAGGAGGCTATTCATTCCGGGGCGACATTCCGAACAAGGTGTACTTCAACCCCACGCTGATCATCTCTGCTGGGTTTGATCAGTAAGTTTCTTGTTCAGTTCACTTCGCTGGCGTTATGTCCACGAAGTACAGTGCGGAAATGTCGCCATCCAGTGTGTCGACCTGGAATTCCTTTTCGTATTTCGGATCTGCGCTGAGTGGCTGGATGGTCATCGTGGCCTTGTCGCCCGTTTTAATTTTTGCGACGTCGGTCTTGTCTCCGCCCTTTAAACCCCAGCGAAAGATTCTGATCTTCATTCCGGTCTTAAGCGCACTCATTCGACCAGCCGCAATATTCAAGATCGTATATTCTTCGGCGACGAGCGCACTTCGATACGGCGCGATTTGACTCAATTCTGGAACCGCGGTCATGGCGCCCAGTTCTGCATCCACCGTCACCGTCTTCGTGTCGGCATATAGAGCTTTGGACATGACTTGTCCGGCATGCAAATTCCCAATAACCTCGTCGCCACTAAGTACCTTGTAATATCCGCACACCCCAATGATCGTGCCCTTCCACGTCTCAAGCCCTACCTGCAGCGGAAGCAATGGCGCCGGAGGTGTGATCGTTTGGTTTGCTCGCTCGCCGTTAACGTAGGCCAAGAGAGAGTCGTATTGCTTGACCAGCTGAATGTCGTTCAAGCTGTCGACTTTGATCGGGGCGATATCGAGCAGGCCACCATCGTGCGAAAACCAGATGTGCCCACTCTTCACGACTATCGAAACGCCACCAAACTTCGCCAGCGTGCCGTCTGCAGTGGATGTAAATAGGATCTCAAGAGATCGCCAAATCGGAGTGCTTGACGGCAGCGCAAGGGTCGTCGAAGTCACATCCTTGTCGGATGCCACCTTGTCGAGCGGCGTAGAGTCGGCCCTCAGCGCAACCGAAACGTGCTGCAACTGGGCGGCCCCGTTAACGATTCCATTGATCGCAAACAGCGAATCCGGAACCAAGGGCCAGTGAGGTGTCGACGGCGGGGTGGGGTCTTGCCCACCAGTTCCAATTATCCACGTCGCAAGAAGTAGGGCTGAAGTCATCTCAGTGTGATTGGGCCTATCTGAAGGCTTCGTTTATTTGGGTCTAGGAATAGCGTAGATACTTGGCTTAGGTACTTGATCGACTTTAGGGGAACCGTGTACTCCTTCCAACCGGAGGCAAACTTGGCGCCCGTTGGAACAAGGTCGAATTCCGTCGAATTGCCTCTGCCAATCTCTACATAGTAGTTTGGCTTAAACGTGAAGTAGGCTCGGATCGGACCAGGTTGACCATCACCCTTGAGCCAGATATCGAAGGCGCTCTTCCCTTCCCAAAGGTCGCCATCGATATTCTGAAACGTGATGGTTCCTTCTTGGCCCGGAGACACGATTGCCGATCCCTTGCCCTCAGGGCCGTCTGGGCTCCACGTGATGTCGCCGGTTCGAATGTAGAGATCGTCTTTTTGAGATGGGTCGAAGAGTACGCTGGGATAGGTGCTGTTCGCGGCCGTAATCCCAAGAGTCTGGGGGTCTATGTATTGAACGCCGTTACCAACCGCGCCAAATTTCTCGGTTTCAATTTGAGCCACTGCGTAAAAGGGCAACGATTGACTATAAATCGGTATGTCGCACTGGTAGTTGTCACCTACCTTGGAAAGTTCGAATCGATGCCAGGTTCGCCCCATCCAATTACCGGCCTTTCCATAACTTACGAGCAGTTCAGCATGAGTGAGTGGGTACTTTGAATCGGTACTGCACGTATAAACGAGTTTCCCAGCTTCGGCTTTAATCGTTCCGTCACCCAATGCGGGAGGCTGTTCGCCTCCGAATTGCCAATGGGCCTGCCAACCGGTATAGCCCTTGAATTCCTGGCGCGACGTCTCTTGGTGATGCCGATTCGGCACGTAAACAAATGCCTTCTGGCACTTGAGATGATCGTACGTCTCGATGATCGAGTCCAGCTTTGTATAGTAGTCGTCCAGGGCGACTCCTACGTAAATCGGCTTCGAACCGTACGCCGCATAGGCGGTTGGGCAGTACATCTCGTAGAGCTTGCGACTCAGCACGGCTGGGACCCCGCCCGACATGCCGTTCTCGTCCGTGTGATATCCGAGACCGTGGTAGATAAAGAAACAGCAGAGTCGATCCTCTAAGGCGTGCAACAGACCGACCATCGTCCCCGCCCAGGAATATCCAGTTACGATCGTTGTGGAGAGGCTAATCTCGGGACGCGTCGCCAGATAATCCACCATTCGAACGAGTGCGACCGTGTACTGATAGATGTAGCTTTGGTCTTTGTCTTCTAGAAACTGCTCGTTGATGCTAAAGGGCTGTTTGTACTTGGGTCCGCCAACCGAATCTTTCTTGGCAGGGTCGACGTTTCCGGTGGGGGGTGCAACGGCTACGCCAAAGAAACCGTTTTCGGCTTCCGAAATGAGCGGTTTGACGCGAAATCGCTCCACCACCATGTCTCCCGGCACCGATTTGGCTCCGTCCTTGTACGTCAAAATCGCATAGATCCGCACGCCAGGAAGAGATGTATATCGAATCTCTTCAATATTCACGTCGCCTTGCTTTGTTTTTGCCAAGGTCTCAACGTCTAACGGAACGGAACGGATTGCCTTCAGGTCGAACATGCCGATCTGGTCGGGCGTCTGAGTACCCGTAGTTGAGGCAAGGGCCGAGATGGCGCTAGCAACCATGAGCAGCGTAAAGGCTGTTTTTAGATTCGTTGTCAATTCTGTAAAGCGCATGAATATGTGAGGCACCGTTTCCCTTTCTATTGTCCCGAATCAGCTTCCAGGTCTGATTACCGGAACCTTTCTCCATCCTTGTCCTTCTGTAAATTCTCTGACCGTAAAACACCAAACGACAATTTCCTTGCCCGCCATGTTATCTGCACGACGCGTCAGATTCACGCGAGCCGGGGTGGCCCCAGAACCCCGAACCGCAACAACGTCGGGTGCGAACCCTAATTTGAGCGCGAGGTTCTCAGGCAGGCCAGAACCGCTGGCAAGCATGTCGTCCCCGATCGAATAAATGAGGCTGTGGCTGTCGCCCAATAACACCAACGGGCTTTGACGCGATGAGGCGACGAGAGTTCCGCCGGGATCTTTGACCTGAGTCAGTGTGACAGCTTCCGGGCCAGGTTTGGGATCTTGAAGCATGGACGCCAGATCGCCGACAACCTTGGCGTCTCCCGTAGACGCACTATACTTCGTGCGCTTGAGACCGGCAAACCATTTGGCCTTCGAAACTTCATCTGTAATGGCATCGGCTGCTACCCTAATTCCGTTCCCGGACCAGTGGGTGTCTTCACGGCTGTAAAGCAAGTCGTCTGGGTGCTCGGAACGATACTTTATGAAGATGGGCGCCAAGTCGATCACGTTCAGACCCTTTTGCTTCAGAAGCTCGATGAACTCCGCGTCGGAGGCGTCCAATCGGGCAGAAGCCGAATTGACGGCTCCGTCCACGATCTTCTCGGGATAGATGGCTGCTTTGGCTGGGACAGGAACGACCAAGAGTGCGATTCCCGCGCGGTCAAGCTGTGCCTTGAAATCCAGAATGGCGGGCAGAGGGTCCGCGGCGGTCGGGGAAGTTGCTTTGCTTACTTTGGCGGCTGCATCACCCCAAAAAGTCCCAACGCTTAGGTGCCTCAATTCAGGCACAAAGAACAGCCATCCATCCTTTCCCTTCACGACGGTCGCGTTTTCCTTTCCCGCCTGCTCTACTTTTGACGCTAGAATAGCCTTGAAGTCCTCTACGCCATCGCTCGCCAACACGCACGTGATTGTCAGCATCACAAAGGAGCCGACCGCAAACAGTTTATTGACCATTACTTTTCTAGTTGAGTTATTCATGGGATTCAAAGCGGACGTAACGCAATTCAGATAACTCAATCATCTGCTGATCTCGCCCCAGTACGCAGACCAAGAAAGGGTATCGTCGGATTCTAGTTCTTGACGGTTGAGTCCCCCATACTTAGACTCCACCGATGCCCACGGCGTTAGCTTGAACTTGAGGGTTTGCCCTACTGTAAACAGGCTGTCTACAAGCGCGTTGTCCTTCATTCCCCAAACATATACGACGATATTGGACCCTTTAATAGATCCTCCCGTTGCCTTAATGTCGGTGATTTGGAGTGCAATGAGGCAATCCTTGTAGGGTACCGATCCAGGCTTGGGAGTCGTCGCTCGGGCGGCGATCCTTCCAGTCACCAAGAGGCCCTCCACCTCGTTATGCTTGACCACAGGTTTTGTCGGGATGCCTTTCGGTGGCTGCGTCGATGGGGTCGCTTGGCCCGGATTTGGCGTCTTGGGCGATACCGGTTTCATACCCGGACCCGACTTGATCAAAGGATTCGCACCGGGTGGGTTGGACTGCGGCTTTATGATCGCGGGCTTTACCGTTCCTGGATTGATCGGAAAAACCTTCGTCGGCTGGGTCGGTTTCACGACTACTCTATTCGAAATCACTGGCGGGCTGCTTTCAACCGGCGTCGGATGGGCCATGTGGATCAGCTTCCAATCCCCCTCCGTGAGGTCACGCATCGAGAACTCATAGACAACAACCTTCTTTCCCGCCAAGCGATCGACTCCGGATGCCAGTTGCTGAGCGAGAGCCCGTCGAGATGCGAACGAACCACCAGCGTTGATTGCGATCTTGTCAATTGGCCGATCTAATGCATAGCTTAAATGCTCCGCAAAGCCTGCGCTGGTTCCCCACTCCATCCCTTCCAGCGAGTAGATGTTGGTGAAGCTGTCGCCAAGCAAGAGAATATCTCCCTGATGGTCGGCTTGCCAATCAGACCCGTCCCGCTGGGTGATCCTGTCGACCGTAACCTGCTGTTTGGCATAGAGCGTTTGGTCTTTTGGCAGTTTGAGCATCTCCGCGATGTCTCCCAGATTGGAAACGGACTCCGACCTTGACAAGTAACCTGGCCTTGGGACGGATGGAAAGGCAATACCGGCTTCCAGGAACGAAGCCAACTCTCTTGCAACCGCCGCCATACCTGTCGGCGTCCAATGGGTATCGGTGACAAGGAACTGCTTTGTTCGTGTCTTTTGTTGCTGCCGAAGAAGAATCGGAGTGGGGTCGAACACGCGGATTCCGTTTTCCTGCAACTCTCGAACGTATAACGGGAAAGATGGATTTTGCAATCCGGGGCCAGCGGCGGCACTTCCAGCCAACATCTCCGACTCGACCATCGGCTTGGTAGGCATCGGAACGACCACCAACTGGATATTCCGCGATCGCAATTGTTCGTTCAAATCAACAAGTGCCTTAACCGGATTCGGTTGGACGGGGCTCGAACCGTGAGAACGAAGCTTGAGCCGATCGGGATCCAGGAACCCGTCCGATGTCAAGTACTCGACATCGGGACGGTAGAACAGCCAATGATCTTGCCCCAGGTAGGCCTTTTCATTACCCACCCCAAGGATGCCGCTCATCACGGATTGGGTCGGGGACAAAAACTCTTCGGTCAGGATTGAGTTCTCCTTGAGCGACGTTTCGAACGAACTGATGCTCTCGCCGCTTGGTATGAGGGACCAATAACCCCAGAATCCCTTTGCCTGTTTGAACTGGTCCGTCGTCGGAAGCAGCGCGAAAACATCATAGACCTGGGGCAAAATGCGCGGTTCCGGTTGCCCACTCTTCGGATTCCAAGCCTCGCGCTTTGCGAGATTGCGATGAATCTCGACAACGTGCTGGGTGATCGGGATTCCAAATACAATCAAGAGGAACATCACCACCAGCATCGCCTGGGCGCCCTTCGAATAGACCGTGTGGTTCAAACACCGATCGGCTTCTTCTTCACGAGTTATGTGAAGCCTTCGAGAGAGTTTGGTGTTGACTTCGTTACTCATAGACTTAGAAGATGAAGTAGATAAATGGGTTGTATTCCTGGGTCACCAACACGATGATGGACAGGAGAAAAACGCCGATACAACAAAGGGATTTGGCGTGAGTCAGGTTCTGTGTCCACTCCCACGTATCTTGGATAAACCAGATCATGATCGCGGCCAACCCAAAAGCAAGCAAGTAATAGGGCTTGTAGATCAGCGCCGAAACGAGGGTCGCACTGGCGGTTGAATGACCGACGCCGAACATGGAAGCGAGATAAGCGCCCGCCTTTCCCAGGTCGTTGGCCCGAAAAAAGACCCAGCCGATGAGCACGATAAGAAAGGTGACGCCACCTCTCAGTAGCTTGGGCAACTTGAAATAAGCGTGGTGTTCGCCCAGGCTCTTTTCAAGCGCCAGCGAACTGCCATGTATTCCTCCCCAAATGACGAAGTTCCAAGAAGCGCCATGCCAGAGCCCCCCCAGCAACATCGTAGCCATCAGGTTGATGTAAGTCCGTACCTTTCCCTTGCGGTTGCCGCCTAGCGGAATATACAGATACTCTCGCAGCCAAGTAGAAAGGGAAATGTGCCATCGCCGCCAGAATTCGGTGATTGTGGTCGAGCGGTACGGCGAATCAAAGTTACGGGCAAACACAAACCCAAACATCAACCCCAGGCCGATCGCCATGTCCGAATAGGCGCTAAAGTCGATGAAAATCTGAAAGGCATAGCTGACCGCGCCAAACCAGGCGTCGAACGGATGGACGGAATGAGCGTTGAACGCTTGATCTGCCACCTTCCCGCACGGGTTCGCCAAGAGGATCTTCTTCGCCATGCCGAGCATGAAAAACGCCGAACCCCTGGCGAATTTGTCGATGGTGAGTGAGCGCTTCTCAATCTGACCGGCAAGAAACGAGAACTTGAGAATCGGTCCTGCGACTAGGTGCGGGAACATCGACACGAAGCAGGAAAAGTCCACGAAGTTCCGCATCGCTTTGGCATCGCCGCGGTAAACGTCGATGATGTAACTCAGCGATTGAAACGTGTAAAAACTAATACCTAACGGCAGAATGACTCGGAAGAACGTGTCCCAGTGAAGCTGTGCGGCACCCGCCGCGACAACCGCTCCATTGTAGCTGTCCAGGAAGAAATTAAAGTACTTGAAGAACCCCAGCATCAAGAGGTTCGACACAATCGACATAACAAGTGCCGATCGTTGCCGCTTGGTGCGCTCTCCCTGAGGCAGCTCTTCGAGTTTGGGCTTCCAATCCCGCCAAAACCTCCAAGAGTTGTAGGCGATCACCAAGCTGAGCAGCCAGTCTAGGAAAGTGGTCCCGAACATCAAGAAGATGAACTTGGGATTCACCCAACCGTAAAACACATATCCCAACAGGGCAAGGCACAAGTTCCGGGCACGCTGCGACGCCTTGTAGAGGGAATAGTAGATCGCCAAACTGAAAGGCAGGAAATAGAAGGCGAAGATATTTGAACTAAAAACCACCGTCTACTCTCCTCCTTTCTGACTTTGGAAGAGCGGTCTCCATCCCAAAAAACCTGCACTACCTCTTTTCGACCTATCTGAATCTACCCAGGCCTACACCGGTTAAACAGTCACTGAAATGGGAAACTCAATCTAAATTGACGGATAAGTCCACAAAATGGGAGCGAGAATAGCCTTCGCGAACAATCTTTCAGTGCGACAGTCACGCGATGTCTAAGCCTGCCATTAATGAGCGTAAGCCCAAAGAAACCACAATCCAACAGCCCCAACGGGGCCTAATCTGCCAGCGAAAGGCGTGAGCCCTGGTACAGCGGAGCAGCCATTGTTCGGCCCTGAAGGGGACGCATCGACTGCCAATCGAGAACGGATCGATGACGTAGTGAAGATCCCCACAACAACGATCTCGACAGCCCCAACGGGGCGTAATCTGCCAGCGAAGGGCGTGAGCCCTGGTACAGCCAAGCAGCCGTTTTTCGGCCCTGAAGGGGTCGCATCGACGGCCGAGAGGCGTTGAGGCAACGTCCACAATTCCGAATCCGACAGCCCCAACGGGGCGTAATCTGCCAGCGAAGGGCGTGAGCCCTGGTACAGCCGAGGCAGCCATTGTTTTGCCCTGAATAGGACCCATCGACGCTCGGGGTGTGCTGAGGCAACGTCCACAATTCCGAATCCGACAGCCCCAACGGGGCGTAACCTGCCAGCGAAGGGCGTGAGCCCTGGTACAGGGAGGCAACCGTTTTTCGGCCCTGAAGGGGACGCATCGACGGCCGGTATTGAATGGATCGATGTGGTTGCGATCGATCTCACACGTACCGCTCATCCCACAACAATTCATGCTCGCGAAGAAGATCGCGGTAATCACCCTGGAACGAAACCGTCCGATGATGGCTGTCCTGGTACGCGATGTTGGTCCGACGTAGCCGTTGATGCGTCCCCTTCAGGGACGATCCATGCCTGCTCCGCTGTACCAGGGCTCACGCCCTTCGCTGACAGATTACGCCCCGTTGGGGCTGGATGCATCTGAGCCTGCAGCCTGAGATCGAATCGGACGGTCCGCAAGAAAGGGATGTCGAACTGTTGTAGAAGAGACGAGATGCACGTACAGCGATGCAAGCGATTGAAGTATGGCGGCAATTCTATTGAATGGCGCCAACGACACGGCAGTTGAGGCGAGGGAGGTCCTCTGAAATTCCGAATCCGACAGCCCCAACGGGGCGTAATCTGCCAGCGAAGGGCGTGAGCCCTGGTGCAGCTGCGCAGCCGTTATTCGGCCCTGAAGGGGTCGCAACGACGGCCGGTATTGAACGGATCGATGTGGATGCGATCCATCCCACAACAATTCATGTACGCGGAGCTGATCACGGTATTCATCCTGGCGCGAAACCTTCCGATGATGGCTTTGCTGGCAAGACATGTAGGTCCGACGTAGCCGTTGATGCGTCCCCTTCAGGGACGGTCCATGCCTGCTCCGCTGTACCAGGGCTCACGCCCTTCGCTGGCAGACTACGCCCCGTTGGGGCTGGATGCATCTGAGCCTGCAGCCTGAGATCGAATCGGACGGTCCGCAAGAAAGGGATGTCGAACCGTTGTAGAAGAGACGAGATGCACGTACAGCGATGCAAGCGATCGAGGCATGGCGGCAATTCTATTGAATGGCGCCAACGACATGGCAATTGATGCGTGGGAGGTCCTCTGAAATTCCGAGTCCGACAGCCCCAACGGGGCGTAATCTGCCAGCGAAGGGCGTGAGCCCTGGTACAGCGGCGCAGCCGTTTCTCGGCCCTGAAGGGGACGCATCGACGGCCCAGAGGCGCTGACGCAACCTCCACAATTCCGAATCCGACAGCCCCAACAGGGCGTAATCTGCCAGCGAAGGGCGTGAGCCCTGGTACAGCGAGGCAGCCGTTTTTCGGCCCTGAAGGGGACGCATCGACGGCTAATATTGAACGTGCCGATGTGGATGCGATCCATCCCATACGTACCGCTCATCCCACAACAATTCATGTACGCGGAGCTGATCGCAGTATTCATCCTGGCACGAAACCTTCCGATGATGGCTTTCCTGGTACGCGATGTTGGTCCGACGTAGCCGTTGATGCGTCCCCTTCAGGGACGGTCCATGCCTGCTCCGCTGTACCAGAGTTTACACACTTCGCTGGCAGATTACGCCCCGTTGGGGCTGGATGCATCTGAGCCTGCAGCCTGAGATCGTATCGGACTGTCCGCAAGAAGCGGACGCCGATCCGTTGTACGAAGAGACGAGATGTACGTACAGCGATGCCAGCGATTGAGGCATGGCGGCAATTCTATTGAATGGCGATATCGACCTAGCCGCTGATGCGTCCCATTCAGGGACGGTCCATGCCTGCTCCGCTGTACCAGGGCTCACGCCCTTCGCTGGCAGATTACGCCCCGTTGGGGCTGGATACCGCTGCACCAGTAGCTTTGGATCGTATCGGACTGCCCGCAAGAAACGGACGCCGATCCCTTGTACGAAAAGACAGGATGTGCGTGTAACGATGCCAGCGTTTTAGGTGTGGCGGCAATACTACTGTATAGCGACAACGACCTTGCCACTGATACATCCCCTTCAGGGACGACCCATGCCTGTTCAACTGTACAAGGGCTCGCGGCATTCGCTGGCAGAGTACGCCCCATTGGGGCTGGAAGCGACGGCACCTGTACCAGGGTTTACATCCTTCGCTGGCAGAATACGCCACCTAGGGCTCGATGCTTTGGATCCACGTTGAGTCATAAGCGCAATTGGGGCTTCCATGAGGCATGGCCTCCGTGTAATGCGGCTTCTAGCTGATCGCTAGAACTGACGTATCGGACGCGCTGCCGAGCGATGCGGAGATCGTGGAGCTGGTCTCCGACTTGACGGCGGTTGTCTCGACGGTAAACGTGGCCGACGTCTTGCCGACAGGAATCGTCAGGCTCTTTGAGACGGTGGCGGCGATCAAGATCGAGAGGCCAGCAGGGGCACGCGACGTGATCGTCACCGTTCCGGTACCGACTCTCCGCCGACCATCGATATAGGATTCAAGGTCAATGATTTATACGCGGGATGAGTGATCGTCAACCTCGCGCTTTGCGATACGGATCCGAGCGTTCCCGTAATCGTCGTCTGAGATTGGACAGCAGATGTCTTCATCGTGAACGTCGCGGAGTCCTTCCCCGCCGCGATGTTCACCGAAGAAGGCAAAGATGCCGCGTGAGAGCAGCTTGCAAGTATCACCACGATACCTGCCGCCGCCAGCCCGGTCAAAGTCACCGTGCCGATCGAGCGGTGGCGTCCGGATCGAATTCGAGATCATCTGTAGAGCAAGTACTTCTCCCGGACCTTCTTGAATTTCTCCAGGGCCCCGTGGTAGCTGTCTTGGATGTCATCGGCATCGACGGACTGTTGGATCTGTTTGATGACTTCGTTGCTGCCGATAAGTCGTCTGCTCAGGTTGTAATCGACCTTGTCCGGATAAAGGCGCTGGAGCGCGACGGCGAGTTCCAGGCCGATTCGGACGGCATCCATGTTCTCACGATCGGTGATCACGAATCGGACCCCTTCGATGCGCACGCCATCGAACTTCGATGAGGTTGGCGTGAAACTGGTTGGATAGGTTCGGACTCCGGGAAGGCCTCGCCGATTCAGGTAGGTCGATAACTGAGTTCCATCGATAAAATCGGCGCCGATCTGTTCGAATGGGGCATCGGTTCCCCGGCCCATGGAAACGTTGGTGGAGTATTCCAACAGACAAAGGCCCGGATAGAGCATCGCCGCATTCAGGCTGCGGATGTTGGGAGATGGATTGACCCATCGGACATTTGTCGAATCGAGCCAGTCGCCTCGGTCCCAGTCGTGCATTTTGATCACGCGGAGATCCGCACCCAGTTTTCGTTCGTAATTGAACATCTCGGCCAGTTCTCCGATGGTCATGCCATGACGAACCGGCATGCCGGCAAAATAGCCAACGAACGACGTATTCGCCTTGTCCAAGATTGGCCCCTCCACCCGGACCCCGCTGATCGGATTCGGACGATCCAAAACGTAAAACGGAATGTGCGCTTTGGCCGCCGATTCCAAGGCGTAAGCCATCGTGGTCTCATAAGTATAGAAACGAACGCCAATATCCTGGATATCAAAGACAAGGGCATCAAGGCCCTCGAGCATTTCCGGAGTCGGTCGCTCGGTCTCGCCATAAAGGCTATAAACCTTGATGCCGGTCAACAAGTCAGTCGTGTCTTTGATCCCAGGATGGTCGACCGCACCCGCCCATCCGTGCTCCGGGGAAAACAGGGCCCCGACCTTGATACCCGCTCCTACCATTTGGTCGACATTTCGACGCCCACGATGATCGATGCCGGTGTGATTGGTGATAAGCCCGATAGTCTTACCCACGAACGGCTCGAATCCATTCTCTTCCAGGACGTCAAGCCCAGTTTGAACCGAACTCTGATGCTCAACGATCCGACGACGTCCGACGTAATTGATCGTCTCGTTGTAGCCCGTCAGGGTGACCCGGCGCGAGGTCATTCCGAGCGCGGCAGCAGTAATCGTCGCCACCTTCGATCTGAGCGCGAGCATCGGTGGACGCGGTCCATTGTGAATCGCATTGGTTAACAAAATGACGTAAGTCTTGCTTGAAGGGTCGATCCAGATAGATGTTCCCGTAAAGCCGGTGTGTCCATAGGAACCAATCGGAAACAGCTCGCCACGGTTGCCCGAATAGGGAGAGTCGATGTCCCAGCCAAGGCCCCGCAAAATGGGTTGGTCGGACGGGGTTTGGGGCTCAGTGAATTTCTCGACCGTTCGAGGACTGAACAAGCGGGATTGACCCAGCTTCCCCATGTTCAACATCATCTGGCAATAGCGGGCCAGATCGTCCCCAGTTGAAAAAAGGCCGGCGTGACCGGCGATACCGCCCATGTTCCGCGCGGTGGGGTCATGGACGATTCCACGCAGGATCTGCCCGGTTTTCGGATCCTTTTCCGTGGGGGCGATACGGGGGATCAGCGATGTCGGCGGTTGATACATCGTGTCGTTCATTCCCAGAGGAAGGAACACGTGCCTTCGAGAGTATTCGGCCAAAGTCTCGCCGCTCAGCCGGCGCACCATGTCGCCTAGCAACTCGAAGTTGATGTCGCTGTAGACATGCTGGACGTTCGGAGGACCGGCGGGAGGATCCGTACAGGCTAAGTGGATCCCAGTCATGTAACCGGACCAATCCGGCTTCAATGGAACATCCGGCCGAAGCCCCGAGAAGTGGGTCAACAGGTTGCGGACGGTGACTTCGCTCTTACCGTCCTGGAATTCAGGAATGTAGTCGGTGACTTTGTCGATCAGTCGGTACTTCCCTTCCTCGAAGAGCTTCATCATGGACGGGGTGGTCGCGACCACTTTGGTCAGAGACGCACAGTCAAAGATCGTGTCAAGCGTCATCGGCTCCACTTGAGGGACCTCCGCCCGATTGCCGTATGCCTTCCTATGGACGATGTGCCCATTGTGTCCAACGATAAGGACCGCGCCCGGGATGCGTCGTTCCTTAATTGCCAAGTTCACGGCCGCGTCAAGCGCCGCAGATCCAGAGAAGGTCGGTGGTGTCATAGCCGCAAATACGAGGCACGTGAGAAACAACATGCCGACGAAGGTTACCTATCGGGGGAGCAGATTGGCGACTAAGCCGGTGCGAGCACACGGGTGCGGACAAACTTGGGAGCCATGCCAAAAGCCCAGTTGCCCCAAAGAAAGACGTGGGATTGCCTTTCGTATTCTAAACTCAGGGCCCAGTTCAGGCGTAATGTATATTCTGATGACGACGAACATCCCTGGAAGGCTCAAGGTGTGCCTTCAGTTCCTCGCCATCTTGGCCCTTAGCGCGACCACCCGTGCCCAGCAAGCAGAGATTTCGATTCCCGACGGGCCGCGGCACTTTATCGTACTGGTCGACTCCAGTTGGTCGATGATCGCAAACAGCATGCGTCCGGCGCCTCCCTCGACCAAGCGCGAGGCGCTCGCAACCGCGGAACGTTATCTCGCTTCGCTATTGTACGAACCGGGCCGAATCGTCAAGGGCCCGTGGTATCGATCAAATCGGGATCTCGTGTCCATCGTGCATTATGGAATCGACCATGAACGTCGGGCAGATATGGCCTACATCCGACTCAAAGATGCACGCCTCGACGAGGACTACGCCCGTCTCATCGAACGGGCCAACCCCAACTTGAGCCGGGAGAGGTTCTTAAAGGCGTTGCGTCCCACCTTGCATACCAACTTGAATGTTTTGGCGTGGGCGCTGCCTGTCGGGTTGGCGGCCGCGAGAGTTCCTACCAGAAGACCCGTCGAAGAGACTTTCGTCATTCTGCTGAACGACATGCAGATGAACGACGGCAGCATGGTGCTGGAGGCCAACACCCTCGGCATGCACCTCTCTCCGTCCGTTCGCGAAGAACTGGCCCGCAAGGAAAAGGTGTTGAACAATTCAGTCCGACTTACGGACAGAAACGGTCAGACTGGGGTTTGGCTCCAAAAGACGTTCGGGGAAGGCGCCGACCTTATCGCAATCACTGCATTCAAGGCAACACCCGTTACGACCAACTCTGCGGCGGGAAGTCTCACAAAACTTCGGCCTCTCGACTCGTTGGACGTTGAAGGCGGTGAGGATCGGGGCGTCACGGTCAGATTCGACCCGGGAAAGGCTCTGATCGGCGTGAAAGCTACGGTCCGGATTCAAGCCGATCAGAACAGCGCATCAAAGAGCTTCGTACTTTCCGCGCACAGTATGGTCAATGTCGGTAGAGTGACCGGGCAGAAGGCGAAGATCTTTCTGCTGGTTACAAAATCCGCCTCAAATCCTCTTTTGGGAACCCAGACGTTTCGAGTCCTTTATGAACAGCCAGCCCTCCTTCCCAGCGGATCGCGAGTTAAGTCATTACTAGTCTGGTTTCTGGGATTGGCTGCAGCGGGGGTTTGCTTGATTTGGATCTATTACCAAGCGCTCTTGGCCCGACATTTTAGAGTGCTTCTGCCCGAGTACATTTCCCCATTTGTCCTGCCGCCGATCTCGCAGCGAATCAGTTCTCGCCAACGATCGAAGCATCCGGTTACAAGCGGGGGCGTCGCTGCCGTACTGGTGCTTCCTTCGCGTTTCATCAGGGCCGTCTTTTACCGCAATGCCACCCTAAAATGGGATCCTCGCCTGCGAATACCGAAGCTACCCGCCGACGCGAGCAGCGCCAGTCTCCGAAGACTTCCCACCTACGTCGAATTTATCTGGCAGGAGATTCCCTCTACATCAGGCGAGTTTGAACTGAGTGTGGAAAGGCCTGCGAAAAATGGCCGGAACCAGAGGTCCCAGGTCGTCGTTCGTTTTCTAACCCCGTCGATTCCACCTCGCCCCAGTTCCTAATCGAGCATCCCTGTCCATGCGTACCGGTCAGGATCATTAAATCCGTATTCTCTCACCCAGGCGTTGCTCGCCATGATTTGCGGTACTCACTTCCCTTAGGCGGATAATTTGCTTTCGTTCGCGGTGGACTTTTCACGATGACTGAAAACGTGTGGGCTAGGACGAGGTTAGAGAGTATTGTACAAAGTGAGTCGGGCGCTTGTACCGGGCACTTACGTAGTCGAACGCGTGTTGGACTGCAACGAGCTTTTCGGATTGTCTGTAGACAATCCAGATAAGAAAACGCTAGCGAAGAACGAAGATTATGAACTCAGACGATACGACTGCCAACCTCGCGACCAGCCTACCACGGGACCGGAGCAAGCTCTTTCGCATCTCGCTCGATCTTGGCTCGGATTCAACGGTTGCCTATGTCGCGGTTCCAGGCGAAAACGAGTACAAACAAATCGATCTTCAATACTTCCTCCGAGCCCTTGCCGCCGATCCTGACCTGCTCCGAGACAAAAATGGGCGTCAATCCCACCGGTTGAAGAGCCGCTATGCGGTGAATGCGTTGTATCAGTCGCCAGAAGAACTGGTCACCCGGGAGCATCCACAGTACGGATACGTGGAGGTACTACCGAAAGAACACCCGCACACTTCCTTAATCGACGTGGATCGATACATTGTCAATGCGATGGCAAGCGGATCCAAAGTTGATTTGGCTCGAAACTCAAGCCGCTGCTTCTTCAAATTCATCGATGACACGTCGGCGCCTTTCCCATCAAGGGTGCTTTTGCCAAACGCGAAATTGATCTTTCAATCTGGAATCGGTTTGGAGAGGCCCTACGAAGTCATGGCGAACAACCATGCGGATTGGATTCGGCTACACCCGGTGGAGATTATCAAGAATCAAGTCTGCCTGATCCTGGAGAACTTCATTCGGGCCCACCCAGACGTTCGCGATGAATCGAATCGACCGCCGAAATGGAGCGATTGCGTGGTTGTTTTGACGGTGCCGAATACCTATAGTCCCTTCCATCGCGAAGTTCTGGCCAATTCGGTTGGAGAAGCGCTTGGGTGCGAGGTCCAGACGATTACCGATTCGGACGCGGTCGTTTTCTATTACATCACCAAGGTCCAGCCGGACACCGGGCTATCGGGAAAAGAAATGCAAGGAATGGAACAGAAGTTCCTGACTATTGATATCGGCAAGGGGACGACCGACTTGACGCTTATGGCAGTAAATCACAAAGAGGCTAGCGCGGATGAGAAGGCAAACCGAGGCCTCCACTCAGCCGCATCCGCGATTATGAAGCACGTGTTTGTGGATGCGCGAACCGGGCGAGCAAGCGGCGGGGCCAAGATGACGTTTATTCTCGCCAAGTTCTTTGAGAGCCTCATCGACCTCAATCTGCGAAGAACCCTCGAGTCCTTCACCAATCTAAGCGACGAGGAAATCGGGCGCCTCAAGGATCTACACCGATCCCCCCTAAGGCTCACGACTCGAAGTACGGCCCAGATTCCGGAAGACTCGGCCCAAAGTCGTCGCCTACTCGAATTCGAAAGGATATGTGATAGTTATAAGCGAGAACTTGATCTAACCAGCAGCGGCATCGTATTTCCCGATACTGGCCCAAGGCCGGAGAGCCAAGAAATCGCCGAGTATATCGCGCTGATCACGGTCGACCAAGCTTCCGCCATACATGACGTACTCTTAACGATCGGTCAAAGAACACAGATTTATTCTGCGGTGGCGGAAGCTATCGAGCATCCAAATCGGCTTCGGGATTTGGCCAGCCAATCGCCGGACTCCAAAGCGCTGGCGCCGGCTGGGCGTCGAAGCCACCACCGCACCCAGGATCCATTCGTCACCAAGATGGACGAGATCTGGAAACAGCTCCAACGGGAGGTTGAGGAGTATGTCCATGAGAATCTTGACCAGGTTCTCATCGAGCTTGCGCAAGCTCATGTGCACGGCAACGACAACATCGAATTCGACGACGCAGCGCAGGCCCTCTCATTTATGATGGGCACGATGACCGGGATCAAGCATGGCGATGGCTACCGCCCGAAGCATGTCCGCACCCATCTCATACTCGCCGGCCAGGGATCCCAATTCAAGCCGCTTAAGAACCGACTTCGAAAGCTTCTGCGTGATTCGGGGTTTGGCTCGATCTACACCGAGCAGCAACTCAAGCAGCTTGCGACGTCTAACTCATCGAGGCACGTAGTTTCTCCCAACCTCAAAACTCCTTTCCTGCAAAAAATCAGGGGCTTCGTGAAGGAACGGGAGGGTGAGAACTTACCAAGCGCGGTCGAACACCTTGCGGTAGAACTCAGCGGGGCCAACCTAAAGGACGGGTGTGCATACGGCGCCCTCGACTGGTACTCAAGCAACCCAGTGATGCAGAATCCCGACGCCATTCACGGGCAGTTGATCGTCACCTTATCGGGAGGCGGCGACCCGTATTCAGTTGACATGGACGAACTCAACTCACATCGGCGAGTCGAGGTTCCTCGCGCGATCTTTGATGCGCAAGTCGTTTACTACCTTCCTTCCAAAGGATATCGAATCGACCTTCACCGCCGACCCGGTGGCTCAGTAATGGGAACCCTAATGAGCTGCAACCACCTCGTCATCGAAGTAAGGCCGCCCAAATCCACCAGCCATCTTATGGTGTCCACAAGCTCGGGACAAACCATCAAACTGAAAGAATCGATTTACGGTGCGGAAGACTCAAAGGAACTAAGGGAGATGCTGTGGCCGGCCGTGTTGCTCGACGAATAGTTTTAGGGCTCGTGGGCTTAGTTTTCGCCTCCGCTGCTTACGCGGATTGGGGAAATGCGCATTTCTGCCAACTGAGCGAGGATCGATTCGTGATCTTTTCGAACGGCAAGCGGTTCGTGCTGACCCATGCCGCTGCATGGGAACTCGTTGATGCGAATCAGCAGGCCGAACTCGACAAATGGCTCACCCAGTCCAATCTTTCCAAAGATCTTGGTTTGTTGGTGGCAAGCGCACCTCAAAACCATGCCTATACCCTTGCCGGGGACGTAAACGTGTCGAATTCAAGCGACTCGACAACGAATCTTCAATTCAACATCGGAAGTGGGCCGCCCAAGACGGTCACTCTCACGTCGGGAGAAGAAGGGGCCCAGACAGACATGGAAGGAACCCGGCAATTTGCCGACGTTGCATCGAGCCTCGGAAAGCCGGCGTCAACCCTTCTCGTCATCCTGGCCGATTCTACCAACCAAATCTCCGATACCAAAGCTTGGGGTTTGGTCCTTAAACGACTTCAAGCAAAGCCGGAGTTCTTCGCATTTATCGACAAGCAGCACGGGCTGTTGTGGATCAAGCGCGACAAACCGATTGCAGCTTCATCAACCCATTCGACCTCGCCCTCAACCAGCGGCGAGCCCAAGAAGTCCAAGCCCGAGAAACCAAGTTCGACGGACCAGAACGACCTTTTGGCGCCGATCGGGATAGGCGCTTCCGGAGTTCTGCTTGGTTTGGCGGGGGGGATCCTCATTGCTCGGGCAAGGTCATTAGCGGGGCCGAGAAAGTCGGCTCCAGCGCTTGACAGTTTTAAGCTCAGCCCACGCGAACGTGAACTTATCGACGTGGTTCGCAAAGAAATCACCCGTTTGGGGATGTCCAGCAGCCAGGTGGCGAACCCCGAGGATACCGTCGTACGAGACATGTTGGACCGGTACCGCCGGTTCGAAGCAGTGTCTGGCCAAGTCGAGCAACTACAGTCCTATCGTCGATTCGCCGACGATCATGATGCGTTTCAAAAACAGATCGATATTGCGGTATCAGAATCCAAGGCAAACCAAACAAGAGTCTCGGATCTATCTCGACAGCTTCAAGAGCTTAAGTCCAAGTTGGAGGCGGCCACTGCGGAGCTAAGAGCCCTTCGTTCGGAACGAGACAATATCCAAGCCAGCCAAGCGGAAGCTGAAAAGCTGATCGATGATTTGAGCGCTTGGATCGCATTTATCGGAGACCGCTTAGACAAATTTACGGAGCAGATGCAAGATGAGTGATTCCACAAACCGCCCGGGCCAAGGACGAGAGCAAACCATTCGAGACCAATCCAAAAAGGTCGAGGACCGTATCGACAAGCTTCAAGGGCTCACGACTGCCCAAAAGAAGAAGATGAGGGACCTTGAGCAGAGGAACACGGAGTTCCAGCAAGCTTACAGCGAACTGGTCAACCGAACCGAGGCAGTGTGCCACGACCTCATGCTGACTCGACCCCGGGGAGACACTTGGGGGATAGCCTTCGCGTACCTCACGAACTACTCGCTTGCCCAATTTGGATTGGCTCGACAGTGCGGCGACAAGCGGATCTTCGATGCGATGCTTATCAACTTGGTGCGGCTGTCGGACGCGATGTCGAGATCGTTCCCGGATCGCAAACTGGTGATCGACCCATGGCGAAGAGCGGCCAATGCTTTTGGCAATCTCTCCGTGCCATCGTATGACACGAAGCCGCATCCCCACGTTGATTCGCTTTCGCCCCTAGTGCTGACCCTGCGCGACACCGGGCCCAGTCTTAGCGACTTTAGAGAGTTCTTTGCCGCCAGCGATTCAGGACTTCACATTATTCGCCCGGCTTAGCGCAACTTATTGCTAGCTTTCACGGTATCCGACTGTTTACGAAGGGGTTTTCGAAGATTTGAGCCTACTGCTACTCGTCCTGTTTCTGCTAACCCTCGGATACCTGGGATATTTCGCATTACCCGGATCGCGCCGTTCGGACGCGTTTCACTTGGGGCGAGCTGTCACCACCGGATATCTGCTGGTTTCGAGCCTTCTGATCGGGCTGCTGTTCGTTTCGTACACCGGCTTCCCGAGTTCGGCGGTACGTAAACTGGTAAGACACATCGAGTTTCGCGGCGTGGCAGTGACCGTTCCGTCCGTCACCGGAGATACATCCAATATAAGGATCACCGGAGATCCGATTGACAGCGAATCACCGATCAAGCGAGCATTCCAGTGGTTCGCCTTGCCATCTGGGGCTTGGATTGACTTAAGGCCAGACCGAACGGATGGACAAACTGTCCTCTCCTACCGAGCGGAAGCCCATTCCTGTTCGGAAATTGTTCGCCTCAACCGGTATTGCGTTAACAAGACGGTGGGCGGCTGGATCAATGTCGGCGAAGCCGCCCAATTCGAGATATCAACGCCATTTAGAAAAGGGGCGGGACCTCGCAAGCAACCTCCAAGGGTCATTGATCTCAAGCTCTCCGCTGCCGAAGACGAGATTCACTTGAGCAGTACTTTGGAAGGCTCTGCCGTGAAAATGACCGGGCTTCAAGATCACCTTTCTCTGCGCGATCTGCTTAAGGCAACGGACTCAGGCAACTTGAGGGACAAACTCAAGGGGTTTGACAACGGTTTGGGGACGTCGATTCTTGACTGCGTTCAAATCATCCGAAGGCGACGAGGGGACGGACGCAGTGAAATCGGGTTAGTGTATCGAGCCCTGTCGCAGCCACCAAAGTCGACGGATGACTCCGACGATTCCTACTATTCTTTAGCGACGATACGGTGCGACTCGATCAGCACACCATCGAGTCAAGGAATTGAAGCAGTTGACGGGCACTTTCGCCTCGACATTTTCGGAAGCGAAAGCCGTAACGCGATCATGCTCCCGACAACCGTGGCTTCCACTGTCGGTGGGCACGCGCAGCTTCGTTTTCTGTTCGACCCTCCACGCGCCTATCCGCTACCTCCCGCCGAACTGCTGAAGGCACATGGTAATACGGTGCAGCTTGCCAGCGCCGATATGGGACAAGATGGCAGCGGTTACCTGTTCGATACCGGGAACCTTAACGAGGGATTTCTGGCCACCGCGAAACTCTCAGATGACGGCACGTCGATGGGAATTGCAAACAACGTTTCGGATGCCGCGTCGCCCATCCGACCGAACGAGGACCAACTATTGGGGAGCGGAGCGGTAGCGCCGATTTTTGCGCTTGCAGATCCGCTGAACGGTCCAGGCCTGCCTTGGTTGATGCCCGCGGCGGGTCTGCTTCTTGGGCTGTTCCTCTGCGTCTCCTCATTTGCAAGGCTCCCAATGGGCTTGTCAGGACGCCGCAGACAGATCCCAGTCAATATCGCTCCCGTCCACGCCGCTTTCGTCGTTTGGGTGGTGTCGACGGCGATTCTCGCCGTTCGAGTGGTGCTCGCATTCCGCGTGTCCGTCTTGCCTCCATTCAACATGGACACCGTGTCGGCCGCCTCGTTCCGAGGATCGTGGTCCAAAGCTTGGATACCCGCACTCATCCTTCCTCCCTTCATCGGCATCCTCACCCTGGCGGTGGTGCGAGCGAAGCAGCCAGCAGCTCAGCAGCCGTGGACGGAAAGAATCGGAGACTGGACGGCCCAAAAGCTTAAGAAAGTCTCAAATCGGCCTTGGTATTTCCTGTCGCGAGCGACCTATTGCTCGGCGTTCACGCTTGGATTCCTGATGCTATTGCAGAAGGTCATTCACTTCCCCTTCCCTGACGTAGTTTTGGTCGGAGTTCTGCTTGTCATTCTGGGACTTGTCTTTGACGGTGTGGGAGAGGCCCGCGACGACGAGTTCGCCGAGAAATCCGAATCGAACGACACTGCCCAAACTCGTCTTGGGAAACTCGCGGGGAGGTTTCGATGGACAAAGAGGGTTGTGGCCAAAAAGAACTTGTGGAATCGGAATCCCCTGCTTTGGGGCGCCGCTTTCATCCTGTTCTTTCTCGATCCGGGCACCTTCCTCTTTTTCGTTCCCCTCGTTTTTGCTCTGTGTGTCGGCGGCCTCATTTCAACGTTTGGTCAAAATCCTGCGACCGCCGACGAACGGTTGATGACGAAGGGCGCCCGGGTGAGAATTGTGATCTTCGGCGCCTTGGCTCTCGCCCTTCTCGGGATCTTCATTTCCGCTCCGCTCGGCGTTCGACTCCTCACCAACCCGTTTGCCGCTAAAGTCCTGAAGAACGCCGCATTTCCTTACCGCTTGGCAGCAACGAACTCAAGCCTTGCCGAGCAACTCCTGGTCGACCCACATAGTTCGCAAGGTGCTTTTGCACCCCATCGGATGCAGGAGACACTGCACCAGCGGTGGGAGATGATCGATTATCAGCAGGCGAACGGCGCCGGTTACTTTGCCGCGCCACTTAGCAACGTCGGCATGACCTACCCGACAACTTTATCCGACGCTGCCTTTAGCGTCTATTTGATCGGCGAACACGGCAAACTCGCGGGTTCGATGATTATCGGCCTTGTCGTTCTTATGGCCCTCGCGATCTTCCGTACCGCATGGTTGGCTGCGTGTTCCCGGAACCAGAAAGCCAACGCGCGCGGACTCTATGCGATCGCGGGAGTCTTTGGTTGCACTGCCGTTTACATGGCCCTCGCCAACCTGTGGGTGATTCCATTCACGGGCCAAAACGTTCCGCTTCTGAGTTTGAATTCGATTAAGGACCTGCTTTTAAATGGCACGCTCTTGACCGCTGCAATTTTGCTGATCGCATTTCCCGGTTCTTGGAGTTCCCAGGCGGATCCGCTTTCAAGAAGAGATGCGAAGAACAGCGCGATAGCTTGGTGGGCTTTCCCCGCGCTGTTGGCCACCGGATGGTTTGTTCTCTCCATCGAACTTGCCAATATCACCGGCCATCCAGAGCAGCCATTCAACCTGTCCGACTCGACTCTCACCACAATTCAGCAGACAGTGGACGAAGCACGAGCGCAGGCTCGTGAACAGCAGTTGCCATTGGAGAAGACCTCCGCGATCAAGGGGGCATCGCCATTTGTTCGAGAACTGGTGGCAAGTTTTGATTCGGGCGAGGTGACGAAAACCCCGATTGTCCAAGGGCGTGGTGCGGCCTCCAGTATCATGGTGGACAAGCGGTTCTTCCTGCTTCGGTCCCCTTTCGAACACGAATTGGGCGTTCCGTGGCACGGTTCTTTGCTGGCAACCGGGAAAATTCGACGGCACCAATTGGTCGTAGGCGGGAGTCGCGTTCCGATCCTAATGGAAGAAGGCATGGGGCCTAGCGAGTTGATCCTTGGGCAGCCAGTCAAGACAGTCGTGGCGCAGACGATCGACATCAAGCAATTGGCCGATACCAAAGGCTCCGGCAAGACGATCGACTATGGAGGGATCAAGCTTGACGGCGACCGAATTACCCTCCGATGGAAGGACTTTGGCAAGCCTGGCACGATTCTAATCAACGGAAAACGGCTTGACTCAAGGCTCAATGAGATCCAAATTAACGAGTCTGATATTGTCTCGTTGGAATACACCGGCTCGGATGGAATCCCAATGAAGCTCTCCATCCATTACCTGGGTGCGACGGAAAACAAGCTCGCGAGCGTTGTCTGGCGAAACGGCCGATATGCTCGGACCTTCCCGCAAGGCGCCGACCTCCCGCTTGCCTATACGATTGGCGAAATCGGCGACGAGGTAGCAAGAACGGCCAAGAAACAACCGGGTGACGTTCAGCTTTCCGTCGACATGCAGCTTCAGCGGGACCTTCAATCCGAGTTGCGAAGGTGGGCACGCGAAAAAGGCCGCCTGATCGATCGAGGAGCAACCATGCCGGACGGCCTTCCCTTCACCGCGCTATCGGTACTGGATTCGGCCAGTGGACAGATACGTGCCTTGGCGTCCTTGCCCCAATGCGATCCTCGAGAGGACTTCGGGCAGATTGAGGACCTTTTCTCCACCGAATCGGATGCTCAGGTTGCCGCACGATCTAGTTGGACATTGGTGAACCGGACCATTGGGTCGACGATCAAACCGCTTGGGTTCTCGGCTCTGAATTCCCAACTGGACAGCAAGACGTTCGACTTGACGCAATTGCATGTTAACGAAGTCGCGGGCATTGAGGAATACACCAATAAGGATGGCGAATCGAAGAGGGCCTATCGCCAACTCGGCGATATCCACCTCAAGCAAGGCAAAGGGCTCGGTTCCAAGGAGAATCCCCGAGAGGACGTCGACATGTTCACGTATCTTAAAGACTCGCGAACCTGGCCGGCGATCGTTACCTCTACGATTGGATTAGTATCCGACAAGTCCCATCCGAATACGATGCATGAGGAATTGGAGAAGATGCTAAGTCATTCGTCGACCGGACCCGTCGCGATCGGGAGTCAGCGAATGGCCTTTACGCCTGCAAGAGCCCTGAAGCGTGTCTTCCCGAACGAGACCACGTTATCGAGTGTCGAATTGGCGGATACCGCGTACTTTAAGGGCATCGAGGAGTGCTATGGACCAAGCGTGGTGCCGTTCAACACCAATGAAATCAGTCGCTGGGACGACGGGTTGGAGAAACGCTTCCTCGCCCCCTTCGACCTATCGGCGACATCCAAGCTGACCTTGAAAAACCTAGGATTGCCAGAGGTTCATTGGGCCGACACAACCAGCCTTACCGATCTGGACGGTCAGTTGATCCGCTACATGATCGGGGGGGGCGAGTGCCGTTGGAATGCAGTTACGATGGCAACCAATTTTGCCCGGATTACGATGGGAAAGAAGGTCCAGCCCACACTCAGCATGACCGCGAAGCCGATCAAGATCGACATGCCCGCCCCTATAAACAGCTTTTCATGGCGCAAAGCGCACCTTCTGGATCCTCTGTTCCAAATTACGACCATCCCCGCCGACGACGTGGCGACGATTCGAACGACCGTGGCAGACGGCGGTTATCGGATCGCGATGAAGACGGGGACGATCGACGATGGTATGGGAGACCAGGCGATGGAGAGCGAGATGCTGATGTTCACGATGGGCAGGTTCAGCGATAGCTCAGGCTTCGTCCCTGGCCATTGCGTCAGCGGTTTCTTCTCCATTCGGTCCTCGAAGCAAGCCGAGGGGGATGTCATGGTAAAGGGCGACCTTATCAAGAGGATCATGCCCATCTTGGTGAATTACCTCAAACGCCTGGAGGCAATGCCACCCAAGTGATGCGGCCAGACATGTAATGTAAAAGAGGGACGCAATGGTTGAACCTGAATTTGGTCGAATCATCTAAACTGGAATCGCTATGAATAGGAAACTTCCGCGTGTGGCGATGGTGCTCATGCTTCCGGTCGCATGTCTGCTAATTGCCGGGCCACGTTTTGTAAGTGCTCAGGATACAAAGCCGTTCGTGAGCCCAATGTTTTCAGACAATATGGTGCTTCAACGGGGAATGAAAGACCCTATTTGGGGCTGGGCGCCGCCTGGTACCAAGGTCTCGGTCGCAATCAACGACCAGTCAGGAACTGCAACAGCCGGTAAAGACGGAAAATGGATGACCCACATTGGTCCGCTCGAGGTTGGTGGACCCTACACCATGACGGTCACGGGACCGAAGACAGAGACTTTCAAAAACGTCCTCGTTGGAGACGTCTGGATTTGCTCGGGCCAATCTAACATGGAGTTTGGCGTCGGTAACCTGAAGAACGCAGACGAGGAGATTGCCGCTGCCAACTATCCCAATCTCAGATTGTTTTTCCAGCCCAAGATCGTATCTGCCGATCCGTTGGACGCAACCGGTGGGAACTGGTTGACATGCACTCCCGATAATTTAAAGGCGGATGGGGACTGGGCAGGGTTCAGCGCGGTGGCCTACCTTTTTGGAAAGAAACTGCAAACGGACCTCAACATACCGATAGGGTTAATCCACACTTCGTGGGGTGGCACGGTTGCCCAAGCATGGACCTCCGCCAAAGACCTAGGTGACAAACTTCCTGAGTTCAAGCCTTATCTCGCCCAACTGGATGCAGCGCGCAAAGCAAAAGCAGAAGCAGCAAAAAACCAAGGCGATATGTTTGCCAAATGGTACAAAAAGAATGACAAGGGCTCAGAGACCGATCCCGGTTGGGCGGCTACTGACTTGAACGATTCCGACTGGAAGAGCATGAACGTTCCTGAATTCTTCCAGAAGGCGGGATACCCGGAGTTCGTCAATCAAATGAGCGTCGTTTGGTTCCGCAAGGAAGTGGACGTACCAGCCGACTCAGCCTCTCAAGACGCGACACTTCGTTTTATGGTCGACGATAACGATGCGGCATGGGTAAACGGCGTCAAGGTTGGCGCAACCGATGGATACAACGTTCCACGCAAATACAAACTCCCTGCGAATTTGATCAAGCCTGGAAAGAACCTGATTGCTATTCGAGTCACTGATACCAGCGCTCCCGGCGGAATTTGGGGAGATCCTTCCGGACTGGGCCTTGATTTAGGTGATCACACGATATCCTTGGCCGGCTCTTGGAAGCTCAAACTGGGAACCGCCATCACATCGGAAAACATGCTTCCTGTGACGATTCAGGACAACCCTAACTTCCCAACCGTTCTCTACAACGGCATGATCCAGCCGATCGTGCCGTACGGAGTGAAGGGAGCGATTTGGTATCAAGGCGAAAGCAATGCAGGCCAAGCCTATCAATACCGAACTTTGCTGCCCACAATGATCGAGTCTTGGCATCGCAATTGGGGCCAGGGTGACTTTCCCTTCCTCATCGTTCAACTTGCTGGATTTGGTGAGAAGCCTGCCAATCCGGGCGACGACGCATGGGCCGAACTCAGAGAAGCACAGTGGATGACGGCTCAGAAGGTCCGAAATGCCGGGATTGCAACTGCCATCGATATCGGCGAGTCCGCCGATATCCACCCGAAGAACAAACAGGAAGTCGGCCGTCGACTTGCCTTGGTCGCGGAAGCGAAGACGTACCACATGAAGGTCGAGTTCTCCGGTCCGGTTTATCGTTCGATGAAGATCGAAGGTGGGTCGATTCGACTGACGTTCGACCATTCAGAAGGTGGATTAACCGCACAAGATGGGCCGCTGGTTGGGTTCGCCATCGCCGGAGACGATCATAAGTGGGTATGGGCGGATGCGAAAATTGATGGAAACACCGTTGTCGTCTCGTCTTCCCAGGTGCCTCACCCGGTAGCGGTTCGCTATTCGTGGGCCACATTCTTCAACAGCAACCTCTACAACCAAGCCGGGCTCCCTGCGTTTCCATTCCGAACGGACACATGGCCAGGCGTAACCGGTGGTCCAAAGCCTTAAGGCTTAAGAGCCGCACCCCTTGTTAGCTGGACCGAGCACTGCGTCAAGTGCTCGGTCCTTCTTTTTGGTCTCGGCTAACCCCTTTTCCCTTCGGCTCTTGGCGGAGGCGGGTGCGTGGGCAGGCCCTTTGGACCCTGTTGAATCGGCGCATTATCCCGGCTGCACCCCATGATCAACAAAACCAAGACGAGCAACATCATCCCATGGGTGATTTTCATTGCTAGTTATTGGCTCGTCGACCACATGTTGGTTGTTGGCGAAGAATAGGTTGCGTCGAACGGAAGCATCTTTACATGGCCATCCATAAACGCAAATGGGTGGCCACCAGGATATCGGGGATGCTCAGGGGGGAAATTCCCGAAGTCATCGCCGGTCGGTAGGTACCAACCACCGGCCGATGCGGCTCCTTCCGCTGCTGCCGGAAGTGTGCAGCATCGGCCATCGATGCTCTGATATTCAAAGATGCAAGCGGGATCGTTGGGGAACTTCTCGCATGGTGGGGATGCCAACCCCTTTTGCCAATAGTACGCATCGGTGGGAAGGCTTGCGTAACTCCATGGATTGAGGCAAATGTCGAAGTAATCGCTAAACCAGAACGCGTTGTTGGGGTCGTTTATTGGCAGCGGATTCGGCTCGCATGCGGAGACTCCGGGACCGCCGTTATTCAAACACTCATAGTCTTTCCAGTGCTCGACATGCAAGGTCATGAAGATCGTGTTGGACGGATTCGTAATGTCATTTTCCGATCTTGCCACGCCAGTAACAAGCCCATTGTTTCGCATCGAGCCCCATAAAGGAGGATCCGACTTATCCGGGTCGGATGGATCCCACCACACGCTTCCCCGACTGCCTTGCTGATCCTGAGCATTCACCCCGCCAATGCCGTTTTCGATATAGGCGTTGAGGGACGCTTCGTAGTAACCGGTGGACCACCAACTGATGTAGCCGGGCACTCCCGGATTGTCCGACGTCTGAGTGCGAGCGTACTTCCCATCGGAGTCACCGCTATACATCACCATCGCAGTCGCGATCTGCTTGAAGTTGCTTAGACACATCGTCTTCTTCGCGGCAGCTTTTGCCTGGGCAAATACGGGGAATAGAATCGCCGCTAAGATGGCGATGATCGCAATGACGACCAACAACTCGATAAGAGTGAATGCTCTCTTCCTGGTTTTCATGAATGTACATGATAACACTGATTTTAGCTTTGGCTACATTTTATGGTCACATATTATTATCACAGCATATGGTACGCAGAGATTTGATTGTGCATCGAGGCTTTCGTATCAAGTGTCCGGGTTCATTCACGCCACAAGTCGGCACAACTTGACTTGGACTAGAACGAGGCCTTGCCAATGTCATGCATCCCAATCTCCAATGCCCCTAGCCGGGGCTACAGCCACTGGCCCTTGATGAAGAGCGCATTCTCAATCGGAGAAGGATCAGGGTTCCTGCCCCATGTCACTTCTTGAATTCGATCATATAAGGAGGCGCTTGGCAGGCGCCTTGTTCAAAATCAAACCTTTGATTGTCGAAATACCCAGAACTGCTCTCGAACCGAATCTGGATCGATCTGGAAGCAAGATTCTGGTTCTCGTTTGAAAAATGTACTCCTCCAAAACGTCCCAAATCTTGCTGCAATACGGGACGAGATTCCGGTGTGGCCTTTTCGATCAGCTCATTGCTGTCTTTCGGCCAACGGCCCACCTGACACCGGAAATCCTGAACATCGCCCCATATCACTTTGTCGTAGTGGTACATGGTGCCCTGTAATGTGAAGATACAAAACCCTACGGCTAGCACCAGGACTAAAGCAACGCCAATCAGTGCTCTAGTCCATTTCATAAGACGAATGTGTCCTCATAGGCTCCGTTGTTTAGGTTTTCTTTTTGTAGTTGCGCGGCCCATCCGGTAACCGACCCTTAAGAGCCTTGGGCACCGGCGCCGGTTTCGTGTATTCTCGCTCGATTCCAGGAGCATGGGGCCAGTTTTCGTTAAACGTCTCGCCCTCATAGCCGATGACTCTATCTGCGATCGTAAGCAGCGCGTTTCTTAGGGCGACGTTACCACATACTAAGCACTCATCGATTTGGATGCATTTCATCTTGCCAAGACCACAGGCTTTCCTCACGGCAGCAATTCCGAGCACGTCACCCACGGTAAGACCTTTGTTCACTGCCGTGCCTGAATCGAACCAAACTTCGTTTCTATTTCCGTGCCCCCAAAAGATGACATAGTCAACGTTGGAAGTCATGATACCGAGCACGGTGCCTTTGTCTGGACCGTCGTACGTATTCACATCTTGGTAATTATCTCGCAACTGACTTGCAAGGTTGTCGTAATACGGGTAGGCGAGGCATGCTGGCCATTTCGTGTCGCCTGCGATGATCACATATTGGTCCAAACCAGTTGGATCCAATTTGGTTAGCGGGCTGTTATCGCAATATCGATAGAGGTTTAAACCAGCTCCATGCCCTTTGGGATCCTGGGTGAGGAACTGTCCTAGCATCGGAATATAGTAACGGCGTCCAATCATGTCGAAGCCACTGTGATTGTCTGTTACATATCCCTCCTTGCCGCCAAATTGGAACTCGGTGGGTGAAGAGCCAGACGTGTAGGTTTCATTTCCGTAGGCGTCAACCTCAGTTCTGGTTAGCAAGTTCGAATTGGCATCGGTTGTGGCCACGTTCGAGCCGATAATGTTAGTGCGATAGTAATACTGCACTCCGGCGCTCGAAACAAATCCCACTCCAGGAATGTAGTAATTGTTAATGCTACCTTTTACGCTTGTGTCAGCAATAATTGTTGCGCCGTCGTATATGTAGTGGGTTGTACCCGTCTTGTCGACCTTCTCGACTCTTTGGTTTGCTCCGTTGTACCGGAATGTATCCGTTTGCCCATTGCCATAAGCAATGGACACAACTTGGTTTTCGCTATCGAAAACCAACGTGTTTGTGCCGTTCGGCGTACTCATGACGAGGGGATTTCCATCACCGTCATAATTGGCGGCACTTACCGAATATCCATCGCCTGAAAGAAACTTATCATTCGCATCCACTTGATACGTAGAAGGCGTCCCTAAATTACGGGTTACTTGACTGCGGTTACCATTTGCGTCGTATTTATAGACGTTGTAGAAATTTCCGCTGGAGCCTCCGACGCGATCTTCATTGGTAAGCCGGTAGGCGTCATCATACGAGTAGGTGTCCAACCATCCGGTTCCGCCGATAAGCAAGTCACCGTAGGATTGAGGAATCCCAACATAATCATAAGTCTCTTCAATCTGCTGAGTTAAAGTGCCACTACTAGAGTTGTAGTTGAGATCCAAAATGCGTCCCAAGCCTGTTGTGTCATATACGTAAGATACGTAGGATCCGCTTCCGTAGGTCATTTGAGTTGCGAGGCTCGCACTATTGTAGAGATAAGTTGCCGGCGTCGTGGCCCCCAAAGCCTGAGTCGTTTTCCACAAGCGATAATCGCTGTCATAGATATATGTCCAAGTCTGTGCGCCAACACTCATAGTCCATCTACGGCCAGAACCAGGGTAATAGGTGTAATTGACCGTCGCATTTGGCACCGGCTGATAAGAACTGAGTAGTTGATGTGCTCCGCTGTAACTCCATGTATAGGCGCCGGTCTTATCCGTCATGCTTTGCGGGCTATCGTATGGAGTATAGGTATAAACTACTGAAGTTCCATCGTAGTTGCTGCGATTAGTCAGGCGATTGTCCAAGTCGTAAGTGAGCACCGTTCGTTGTCCACGACCATTAAAGAGCCGATCAACATTACGGTTCCCGTCATAGTGAATCTGGCGATTCTTATTGTCGGGGTAGATCACCTCGGTGTTGTTGTCCCTTTCGTCGTACACGTAGTAGGTGATATTTCCTTTCGGATTTTTGGTTGCGGTCCTATTGCTCTTCTCGTCATAGTAGAAATAACTAACGAGATTGTCGGCTGGGGACGCATCAACAGGCTGAGTAATGCTTAACACCCGATTTCGCTGATCATATGCCGTATTAACCGTATTCCCGTCTTCGTCGGTAACGGAGATTCTGTTCCCATTTAGATTGTACTGACACACCGTAGACTTCCGGCGGAAATGCAACTGTCAAGTTCGTTAGCGGCGCAACCGACAAGTTCAATATGGGCACTATCATAGCGAACGGCACGACTCGAGTAGGGGTCTTGAGTAATAGCCCTCCTAAGAAGGCAAATAGCCTTTTCTCTAACCGCGGAAGGTGATCTCCGTGGAGTCATCCATCAAGCCAGAAGCCATTTTGAGCTTCTGGCTTGTTTGCTTTAGCATCTGCTAACCAACGTATGAGAAGGCCACATTCTCCGCATTTTATAGGGCATTGGGTTACTCGCCTCCATTCACCGGAATGACGCCTTAATGAATTGAAATTGGTACAATTGCGACGTGGTAAGCGTTAGTGTCGATGGTTCGACGTTGCACCTCTCCGTCGAGGGGTTGGACAAGGTGTGGGCGATTAAGAGCCATCTGGAAATTCCGCTTGAGCATATTGCGGGCGTGACCGTCGATCCGCCTGGTGTTCACGATTGGTGGAAGGGATTGAAACTCGTGGGAACTCAGGGTCTGGGACTCATCGCTGGCACTTTCCTCTATCACGGGCAGCGTGTCTTCTGGGACGTGCACGACCCTGATTTGGCGATCGGCATCGCCTTGCACGACGAACGATATAGCGAGTTGATCATCGAAGTGGAGAATCCAGGCGATGCAGTTGAGCTGATCCAAAGGGCGCTTGACGACCGGCAGTAATCGATTGGTCTCTCATCTGGTTCATTGACCCAGAAGCGGGCGACCGATTTAGGCGGATTATAGCGTCCACCCTTTACAATGTCGGTACCCATGATCGGCTCAACGCTTTGTTTGCTTCTTTCGGCAACAAGTCTCCATATGCATTCCTCTCATTCGGAAGACCGAGAGTATTTGACGAGGGATGTTACATCGTTGATCGCACCAGGTTGCTCGCCCGGGCCGCTGAACGTCTCGGGTGAGGCGTTTGTGCTGCTAACCGGTAAGCAGGGTAAAGGGCTGGCGCCTCTATTCGTGGCCACCACTATCGAGAAGGGACGGGCGATCGCGGGAGGTCACGAGGGCTTCTTTTCGGCACGAGCCTTGGCAAATCCAAGTAACGGGAGATTTCTCGCGAACGCCCTCACATGGCTTTCGCGAAAGCCGCTGGCAGGGTTGCGAGTCGCACTGCTTGGATACCCGAGTCTGACCGAACCACTAGCCAAAGCAGGGGCGCTCCTAAGCCCGGTAAACGTTCAGACCCTCCCATCAACGTTATCCAATGTTGACGTCATTTGCATGCCGCAGGGAGCGCTAGATGAAAGCCCGTCCGGCCAAATTGCGGTGATGCGGTTTGTGAAGAGCGGGCATGGCTTGTTGATCGCCGGCCCCGCTTGGGGCTGGTTGGTAATGAACCCGGGAAAGGACCTTCTCGCCGATCAAACGGCGAACCGAATGCTTTTTCCGTACGGCATCAGCTTTGAGGATGGCGGCGTGAGTGAGCCTTTCTCACCGGCAGGCTCGGACAGTTCTCTCTTCAATTCTCAAGGCGCTATTGTCGGGTTGACAAAGGGGGGCCTATCTCTAGGGGACATCGCAACCGCGACCAGTACGGTCGAGCGCAGTCTGGCCCATCAATCGGCGTTCGGTTCGTCTCTGGCCAATCAGATCGCCAATCTGGCCGCTTCGGAACCGGGTGGAGGTATCCCGACGGTGAAGAACCCGGTCACGACCGACAAGCCTTTCTCCCGACTCAAGGCTTGGATCGACTCCAAGCGATACGCCCACCTATCTCCTCGGGAAATCAAAGCCGATCCTTCGGCGGCATACTTTCCCGGAGCGGTCGAGAATTCGGTGGAACGAATCAATCGATCCATGATAATCGACACTAGCATCCCTTCGTGGCACGGTACCGGGATGTACGCTGCTCCTGGCGAGACAATTTACATCCATATCCCAGAAGGCACTGTTCGTGGCGGACTTTCGGTGCGAATTGGCGCCCACACCGATTCGCTGTGGGATCTCGATAAATGGCCCAGATTCCCGGAGATCAGCATGTCGAAAGCTCTCAATCTTGAGGACAATCAAATCGCGAGCCCTTTTGGTGGCCTTATTTACGTCGAAGTGCCCTACCAATGCCCGTTTGGCAAAATCGAAGTGACGGTGGGTCACGCGGTAGCGGCTGCCCGGTACGTGCGCGGAAGAACTTCGGAATCGGATTGGAAATCGATGCTCCAGCAGACCGGCGCCCCGTGGGCTGAGTTGGAAGGAAACCTGGTCATCCTGATCGTGCCGATCTCGTCGGCTCGAAAGGTCCATAACGCGGGTGCGCTGATGGCCTACTGGGACGAGATGATGTCCGACTGCTATCAGTTTTTTGCCGCCCCCCAGCACCCTCGGCCAGAACGATATTGCCCCGACTTGGAGATCAGCGCCGGATACATGCACAGTGGGTATCCGATCATGACGCACATCGATGTGGCCGACACTTTATGTGATTTATTCAAGTTAAGAGGGAAAAGTTGGACTTGGGGATTCTATCACGAAATGGGCCACAACTTCCAACAGAGCGCGTGGACATGGGATGGCTGTGGAGAAGTCACGAACAACCTCTTTTCGCTGTACGGCAGCGAGAAGCTGAACGACGTCAAACCGGCGACCTACGGAGACGCTCATCCTGCAATGGCTCCAGTTGCTGTGAAGAACCGAATCGCCAAGTATGTTGCCTCGGGAGCTCACTACGAGACTTGGACATCAGACCCATTTCTGGCGCTTTCGATGTTCGCCGAGTTGCGGGAGCAATTTGGCTGGGAACCATTCACTCGCCTCTTCGCCAAATACTGGACGCTAACTCCGGCTGAGGAACCGAGGACGGATATCGATAAGCGCGACGGATTTATGGTTCGGTTCTCCCGCATTGTCGGATATAACCTGGGTCCGTTCTTTCAGGCTTGGGGCGTTCCCACAACCGACACTGCCCGCAGTTCGATCGCCGATCTACCCGCTTGGATGCCGAAGGGCTGGCCCAAGTAGGAGCCGGCGCCAGAGCATCCGAATCGGCCCAAGTCGGTTGAGCCGAGGGTCGACTAAAACAGGCCTATGCCAAGCGAAGTCACCCGCGCCCGATATAGGGCATCTGAGTCGCCATAACGGTCATGAATTGAACGTTTGCTTCCAGCGGCAATCCGGCCATGTAGGCCACTGCGTCCGCCACATTGGAAACGTCGAAAGTCGGTTCAGGCACTAATTGCCCGTTCGCTTGTAAAACCCCCTTTTTCATCACTTCGGTCATGTCGCTTTGTGCGTTTCCGATATCGATCTGTCCACAGGCAATGTTGTAGGTGCGGCCCTCTAGAGAAAGCGAGCGAGTCAGGCCCGTGATCGCATGCTTTGTCGCCGTATAGGGAACTGCCAGTGGCCTAGGGACATGGGCGGAGATCGACCCGTTGTTAATGATGCGTCCGCCCTGCGGACTTTGGGCCTTCATAAGCCGAAAGGCCTCCCTTGCACATAGAAATGAGCCGGTTAGATTGACATCCACCACCTTCCGCCACTGATCGAGGGTGAGATCCCCAATCTCGGTAGGTCGAATATTGACCCCGGCATTGTTGAACAGCAAATCGACTCGCCCAAACGCAGTTCGAACGACAGCGAAGGCGGCCACGACTGCATTTTCGTCCGTGATGTCGGCCGGAACGGCGATGGCTTTGCCTCCGGACGCGGTAATGGCAGATTGCACCTCTTCCAGGAGAATCTCACGGCGTCCAATGAGGGCCACCTTGAAGCTGGCTTGGGCCAACTTCAATGCGGACGCTTTGCCAATTCCGGTTCCGGCGCCGGTGACGATCGCAACTCTCGGTTCCATCGTTACCGAGCCTTACCCTTGAAAGTTGGGCCATCAGGCGGTCCAAACCGGTACTGGAGGGTGATCTTGACTTCGACCGTATCGCCATCGAAATGACTGCGAATCGTTGTTCCGGAAGGACTCTTCACATCCAGGATCTTGATTTCGAACTCGTCATCCGACACCCAGGCGGCGCGAGCGGCAATGCTCTGATCGGGTAGTTCAAGACTGGATACCCCGTGGATCCACTCTGAAAATCCGGCCTTGAAGATGAATTCCTTTTGGTTATTGAACAATGTCACTTCGCAACCTTCGGATGTGAAATCGAATCGGCAGGATTGGATTCCCTTGCCTTCCTCAATCCGATCGAAGGTTCGACCTGAGACACTCCGAACCACTGGGGATTCGTAAACACCCTCAGGGCCTGCTAGCGCCAGGTCGCCTAGTTTCTGAAGCATCGACAAATGTGCTCCGTAGTTGGTTGGATGCGGCTCAGATTGCGCCGGTTCGACTATGTGGTTCCACACCAAGTTTAGAACATCCTGCATGCTGGCAACCGCTGCCGTAATCGCGACGACCATGTCCTTCTCGGGAACAACGATACAGAACTGACCGAACGCACCATCACCGCGGTAACAGTTGTGGCGGCATCGCCAAAACTGAAAACCGTACCCCTGTTCCCAGTCGCTTTCTGGGTTCGATCCGTTTGAAACATGAATCCGAGTTGCGTCCGCAACCCACTCTTCGGGAATGATCTGATGACCGTTCCATACTCCTTTCTGCAGGTAAAGTTGTCCAAATCGAGCGATTGCATCGGTGGTGACGCTCATCCCCCAACCGCCCATGTTAATGCCCTGCGGGCTCGACTCCCATGTGGCCTCGCCAATCCCAATCGGGTCGAGCAAACGCAGCCGCAAGTAGTCGAGGGTTGTTTCGCCAGTCACGTGTTGGACGATCGCGGAGAGAACATAGCTGGCGCTCGAGTTATACAGGAAGTGCGTCCCTGGCTCGAATTCCACTTCCCTGGCCAGGAACCCCCGAACCCAGTTGCCGTCATCGCGCGCATACATTTCAGACATGTCGTCCTTTGCATGCCCACAAGACATCGACAGCAGATGACGCACCTTCATCGACTTCAGCTTCTCGCTCGGCTCGGCGGGCGTCTCTTCTGGAAAAAACGAAATAACGGAATCATCGAGGTCTAAGAGGCCTTCCCGCACGGCGAAGCCAATCGCCGTCGAAGTAAAACTTTTGCTCAGAGAATAAAGTAGGTGCACGTTTTCCCTCTGATAGGGCTTCCACCAACCCTCCGCGATGACGGACCCGTGTCGAAGCACCATCAAGCTGTGAAGGCCCGGCGCATGCTCTTCGACTGAATCGACGAATGCAAGAAGATCCGAAGAAGAAACGCCAACCGATTCGGGAGTCGCACGAGGAAGTTGATAGGAAGACATGGCCTGATTGGTAAGTTACCCGCGTCTTGAGCGTTTCGGAGGCGCCCGGCGGAGAGATGTTCGTTCGATCTGTTGCCTGGCCCCGGCTCTTTCCAGCCCAGGCATCCCGTTCGGCGGCCCTCAAAGTGCTCGAACACCCCTGTTCATTGCCCAAAGCAGCCGATATGAGGGGCCAAGACGTAGAATAACAACTAGTGGGCGCCCAAACGATTCATCATGTCACTGCAGTAACGGCACAAATAGGCCGCAATTTGAAGTTTTATACCGAAACCTTAGGGTTAAGGCTTGTCAAGAAGAGCGTCAACCAAGACGACGTCAGTGCCTATCACCTGTTTTATGCCGACGCGGTTGGCTCGCCTGGTACGGACATGACCTTCTTCGATTGGCCCAATATCGGGGCAACTTCGCCTGGGCCGGGCACCGTTGGGCTCACATCATTTCGCGTCCCTGGCGAGTCTCTTGAATGGTGGGAGGCACGACTCGAGGAGGCAGGCGCATTTCCCGATTTGGCGCCCGATGAATTCGATCGCTCACGAATTCAGTTCACCGATCCAGAAGGCCAGCGGTTGGAACTTGTGGACGACACCGGACTTGCCGGCAATTCGGTTCCTTGGGACGCAGTAGTGCCGGCAGAATGGGCGATTCGCGGTTTCTTCGGAATCGACTTGGACAGCGCTAGACCTGTCATGACTCGACGAATCCTTACAGAGTTACTGGGATACCGACCTCTATTCGGAAGTGACGACACGTTTGCAGCGCAGGACGATACGTCCTATTCGCAGATCAAGATCCATACCCCAGACGCACGCCGCCTAGGCCGAGTTGGCGCGGGAGGCGTTCATCATGTCGCCTTTCGCGTTTCCGACGACGAGGAACTCCTAGCTCTAAAGGCCAGAATTGAAGCGATTGGCATCCAGACATCGGGATACATCGATCGTTTCTACTTCCACAGCGTCTACTTCCGAGAGCCTGGAGGCGTCCTCTTCGAGTTGGCCACCGACGGCCCAGGTTTCGCCAGTGACGAGAGCTTGGAAACTCTGGGGCAGCATCTTGCCCTTCCCCCATTCCTCGAAGACCGCCGAACCGAGATCGAAGCGGGCTTGAAAGCGCTTTGATCTGTAGGAGAAGTGGTGGTCCAGTCAGAGACGATCACGCACGAACCTGCCTCTCTCATAAGAGGGGCTGTCACTGACCCCGATCGAAATTATCACTCGCTGAACCGTTTCATCTTTTTGGTGAACTCGCTGTATACTGTCTCGAAATGCTAGTACCCGTGATGCTTTCGATGATGATGGCGGGGCCTTTACAGGGCCAGGCTTTGCTGGATGACCTTTCTCAAAAGGCAGTCAAGTTCTTCTGGGAACAGTCCAATCCGGTCACCGGGCTCACAAAGGATCGGGCGGCGAACTTTAAGGCCACCGACGAATACATCGTGGCAAGTGTTGCCGCGTCGGGCTACGCGCTTGCCGCTTACGCAATCGGCGCCCACCGTGGTTGGTTGGACCGCCAGAAGGCGCTCGAGCGTAGCCGCTTTTCGGTGGACTGGCTCAATAAGCACGGTCTGAAAGAGCACGGTTGGTTCTACCACTTCGTAGATTGGCGCAATGGAGAGCGCCATTGGAACAGCGAGGCTTCCTCGATCGACACCGGACTGCTTTTGGCGGGCGAGATCATTGCCGAACAGGAATTCAAAGACCAAAAGCTCACCGAACTTGTAAACGAAACCTTTGCGAACATCGATTGGAAGTGGATGCTTACCGACAACGGAGCACAACCCAAGTCAACGACCCTATGTATGGGTTGGCATCCAGAGGGTGGGTTCATTTCTGCCCGTTGGGATGCGCAATACGAAAGCACTTTCCTCAATTTGATTGCGCTTGGCTCAAGCAAGGTCATCCCAGATGCGCTTTGGACTTCGATCAGGAGGACACCGATCGTAAGCTACCAGGGAAACAACTTTATAATCGGTGGCACTATTTTCATGCATCAAATGAGCCAGGTCTTTTTGAACTTCAAGGACATGCGGGATGAAGCAGGTTACGACTATTGGATCGAGGGACGCAACGCGTGCCGTGGTCAAAAAGCGTACGCCATCGCGAATCCCAAGGGGTTTAAAGGGTACGGCCCCGATTTTTGGGGACTAAACGCAGGCGACGCGCCCAGCGGCTATGTTGGAAATGGCGTCCCCGAGGGTACGGGAGGGGACGATGGCACGATATCGCCGACTGGGGCGATCGCGAGCATCATCTACGACCGGGCAGGCGCGATCTCCGTCGCCAATCACTTGGCGAAGGACTATCCAGAGACACTCGGGATTTACGGGTTTAGCAACGGAGTCAATCCGAGCCAGAACTGGCACGGTCCCGACGTGATCGGCATCGATCTCGGTATGGAACTTTTGGCAATCGAATCGGATCGTGACGGGTTGCCGCAAAAACTGAGCTTGGCAAGTCCCATCTATCAAGAAGGGTTGCGGCGCGCCGGACTTCGGAAGACCAACGAAGGTCCGACTCAGGATCGACCCATGCTAAGGGTGAACTAAACGGTTCGGGGGGGCGGTGGACTGACGAACGTCTAGTTCAGTCGGAAATATGACGCGTCGACTCTCGACCTTCTCGCCGCGCGCCAAGCTTACAAGAAGTTCGGTCGCCTTTCTGGATATCTCGAGAACCGGTTGACGGACGCTGGTTAGCGGCGGATTCGACCGCTCGCACGATTCAAGAGAATCGAACCCAACGATGGACAGGTCTTCTGGCACTCGCAACCCAAGTTCTGTCGCGACCTTCAAAGTATGGATCGCGTACAGATCGGAGATGCAGAAGACGGCTGTTGGTTCCTGCTCGACCAGAAAGTTCCGAATGGTTTGAAGTTCACTCCCTGGAGTCGGGCGAATAACCAACCGTCCATGGAAAGCCAAACCCGACCGGTTTAGGGTATCGCAGTAGCCGGCAAGGCGTTCCGATGAACTCGTCGATGCGTGGTGCCCAAGTACCATGCCGATATGACGGTGCCCTAACTTGATCAGGTGATCAGTCGCTTGAACCGCCCCCCCATAGTTGTCGCTGTCGACAAAGGCGATATGCTCATGGTCGGACCTCGAGAAAAACAGGACGCAGGGAAAGCCCCGCTCGATGAGCAGCCTCAACGTTTCATCGTCTCGATTTCGAAGAATCAACACGCCATCCACGCGTCCATCGGCAAGGACGGAGCATTCAACCAGGGCATTGGGAACCGGCTTGGTGTGCAGTAGTAGGTCGTAGCCAAGGGAAACAGCGGCAAGATTCACTCCGTGCATGACTTCCCTTACGAAGTCCGCTCGAACAGCGAAATAGAGCGGGTCCTGAAATACCAAGCCAATCGTTTCAGCGCGCCCAGTTACCATGCTGCGAGCAATCACGCTAGGCCAATAGCCCAACTCCTTGGCGGCCTCGGATACTTTCTCTTGCGTAGCGGCGCTGATTCTTGCCGCTACGCTGTGGCCGTTCAGGACGTAGCTCACGGTCACTTTGCTCACTCCGGCGAGCTTAGCCACGTCCGTAATCGTAGGTCTCTTTTGACCTCGCATTTCAGATGAATTTGACATAAGCTTCTGATTCTTGTGCAATACCCTGCCGCCCAGCGAGTACCAAATGTACGTTAAACGTTTCGACAAGCCGGATGTTTCCGACAAAAGAGCCACTCCAAGACATCGCTTAGCACTAAACGTGCTTAGCTCATTGGATTGACTGGCTCACGAGCCTTTACGATACACGATAACCAAATGGTGCCACTGCGCCGCCATTAAGCCCATCTTTCTTCGGCACAGATATTGCTTCGGGTAAGCATAGATGACGGGACAGGGCATCACTAGAGGTTATAAGCGGCCATTTGGAGGTGAACCGATTCTGCATTGTACATTAAAGCCAGTTAAAATGGTGCAATGAAGTTCATTCTAGTGCGAAAGTGTCGATACCCTAAAAACCAATTCTCTAAGTCATCCAATGGACTTACGGAAAGGAGTCCGAAACTAAAATGCCGCACGGACTTCACTTTCGATTCGGTGGAGGCTTCGCGTCGTGCCGCAAGCTTCGACGCTCCTTTTCTAAGGGACGGCCTCCGGTATCGGTTGCGATATCAGGGGGACTCTGATAGACCCTTGAGTACTTCTTTTGTATCGACATGCCAGTGCATGACTCCGGTGTTGCTTCTTACGGGCATAACCGGCTGGCTTGGATCCAATGTGGCCTTCACCCAGCCTCCAACGATCATCGCCTCGAAGGCTACCGGAACTCGATTGATATACCACGTCTCAAATTCCTTGTCCCCCTTTCGGCTGAGCGCGATCCGGTTCAGCTCGGCGACGATTTCTTTGAGAGTCGTAAACTGCTTGAGTACGTTGAAGACCATCTCAAAGACACCTTCTAGCGGAAGCGTCTTCCCGTCTCGCTGATAGGCGACGAACCGTCGGACGCCCCCATTTTCATATTTTGCTCGCCTGACCTTGGTTGCCCCTTCGAGGTTGATCTTAAAGACGTTATTGGCGCCGAGTGGGCTATGAATCTCCATCGGCGTTAAATAGGTGCCCAGCCCTTTGAGTGCCGAGAGCGACAAAGTCGCCGTCCCAGCTACGTGGTCATCATCGATGAATCCGCCCTGCGCCAACCACTGCCAGGCCTTTTCTGGGGACAAATTGAGCCCGTTTATCTCGGCGATCTTCGCGGTGTGTTCCTTCAAATCGGAAAACTGCTCGTTAGCGCTGTACCAGTAAGCGGCAAACCGCTGGTGGTTGCGGACACGATTCTCTTGGAGTTTCTGATACTCGTCCTTCAGCCAAGTCGCATCGTGCCAAGCGCGATCCAGTTCGAGGATCGTAAATGCCGCTTCCCGAGCCGATCCATGAGTAATCGTGAGGCCCGCGGCGAGAACCGGGTCAGCAAACCCCGCGCTTTCACCGACCAAGAACCAGTTTTCGCCGTATAAACGAGTCGCCAGGAAAGACCAATCCTTGGTGGTTGCGAGCTTGTTCTCTCTCTGAGCATTCTTGATGAGAGCAGAAATTCTGGGTTCATCGCCTAGTGCCTTTAGGTAAAGCTCTTGCGGCCTCTTATGGGTGCTCTTGTAGTAATCGACGGGCATGATCAGACCAATACTGGTACGCGTGGGGCCAAGGGGAATGAACCAGATCCAACCGTAACCTACGCTCATTACCTGGACACGAGTACCGCCAATGCCGATGTTCTCTGCCCACTCCGCGTTTTGCCAGTAGTCCCACACCGCAATGTTCTGTAGACCGGTTGGATATTCGACCGGCACCTCAAGAGCCCGCCGGAGTATTCCAATATGGCCTGACGCATCAATGTAGTATCGGGCCGTAACCGTTTCGCCACTACTGAGATCAAGACCTTCAACTCGATCCCCATTCCGACGGACCTTGGATACGGCTACGCCCTCGTGGACTCCACAGCCCAACTCCTTTGCATAGTCAAGGAGTATCTTGTCGTAGATCGCACGATCCACTTGGAATGCCGTGAATTTTCGCTGACCTTCGAATTTTGCCGGTCGTGGCTCTTCCTTTAGCTGGCCCCCATTGATAAAGTCGAAGTCCCAGAGTTCCTTTGTCTTCCCCCACTTGTAAGTCGCCCCAATTTTGATGGGAAACCCGGCAGCCTCCACGCGGTCCCAAACCCCCATTTCATCGAGGTAGTAGGAGATTAACGGCAAATGGCTCTCGCCAACATGATCCCTGGGGAAAACCTCTCTTTCAAAGATCTCTACCCTCAACTTCGGGTTGTGTTTCTTGAGGAACGTCCCTAAGGTGCTGCCCCCGGGTCCGCCGCCGATAACTGCTACGTCGCAATCCATGAGCGTATTATAGCTACCAAGAAACAAGCGTTGATGAACCGATTCATCTAAGGGTAAGACTCCATTATTTGTTCCAGTTGGGCCCTATTTGAAATGCGTTTGGCGCTCTTTTGCCACCCTTCTTGCCGCTTGGCAGAAAATTTTCAAAAAAACTTGGATGTTTAGCAATCTGCTGTTATACTGCTGAGACGGTTAAGCAAGCCTAAATTTGTTTTTGTCCTGCTTTATGAGGACATTTAGCCGACGCTTCTCATTTTATTCGAGTATCTAACTGGTGCCTTGACGTGTAGCTATTCGTGACTTGACGAAATAAAACCCCATATCTTGTTGAATCCAACGACGGAAACACAAATGTTAAAAAAACGCGCATTTACCCTCATTGAACTCCTGGTGGTTATCGCCATCATCGCTATCCTTGCAGCAATCCTCTTCCCAGTATTCGCTCAAGCGAAAGCCGCCGCTAAGGCGACTTCCGGCCTTTCCAACGTAAAACAGATTGGGCTTGCCCAACAAATGTATTACAACGATAACGACGACACTCGCGAGGGACGTCAGCTGGTTGACAACTCCGTTTGTGAAAGTTGGAGACAGATTACATTTCCATACACTAAGAGCGCGAGCATCTACCATGATCCCGCGAACCAAGCATCTCAGTACAACGATGGATTTACCGATCCAGCGGGACGTCTTGCGATTTGTGGTACTGCGCTCGCACCGCTCGGCAGCCTGCCGGCGATCCAACGCGGTTATGACTGGAACAACATCTTCGGGCCACCCCGATCCGGCGACTATTTCGACAACGCTGGCTTGAGCATGAGCAGCGTCAGCACCCCGGCTTCGGTGGGAGATATCGTTGAAGCTCGGAACTTTACGACAGACAAAGGTCCGTTCGCGCAAGATTGGACAGACAGCGTCGATTCCGAGACGTCTTGGATGGCGGGCAACCCAACCACCGGACTGATCGGCGGAAATCTCAGCGGCAAGTACAACGAGCAGGCCGAAAACGTCGCTTACATGGATGGCCACGCGAAGAGAACGATGTACGTTTTCGAATGCAGTCAGTTCGCGAACATAGGCGCCGATGCGGCGAATAATCCCAACTTCCAAGATCCTCCTCCTGTCTGGAGAGGCGATCCCACAGTTGAGGGATTCTGGAACTTCTCTGAGAACGATATCAATGCTGCCGTTCCAAGCACTTGGGCTCAGTTCCCGAACGCTGTAGCACAACAGTGTACGAGTATGCCCACTGCAAACCAGTAACGTCGCATCCTTCGAGCTAACCCCAGATGAGAGCACTCGTCTGGGGTGCAGGGCTCAAATCCTCTCATGAAACCACAGAAACAGATGTTCTTGCTCGGCATTTTGTCGGCATTGCTTCTCCCCTCTCTTTGTGCATTGTCCGGGTGTTCCAGCAACGACACAATCAAAGAAGATCCGACGCTAACCCAGAAGCGCGTTGACGCGGCAGGGAAAATGCGGTCGTACTTCGATAAATCAAATGGAAACTACGATTCGCTGAGCGCGGAGGACAAAGCTGCGCTCAACGCTCTAACCGGCAGTGAAGCCCATTCGCGCGAGGCGTTTGGCCACATGGTCCTTTCGGGCCATGGGTTGCCGCCTTCAGGGCCTCCACGTTAACTGGACACTTCCTACACTTGATGCGCCAACTGTAAAAGCTGGCGCATTTTTTATGTTTCAGGGAGTTCCAACTGATAGGAAGCCAGCCATTCCAAGACCGTTCGATTGTTGGGAAGAGGCGTCATCGGAACCGAGGGTTCGTAGCTAGCCCTAACCCAACCATCCGAAATCATCGCCTCAAGGGTGATCTCAAACCGGGACAAAACCTGCATGACAAATGTCTCATTTGTCGAGTACCGACGAGAGACCTCCAATAATGCCGCCGCAATCTCATTTCGTTCGGTGTGCTTGTGCAGGATATGGAGGACCAGATCCGTGCACCCCAACACCGGCAACACGCGGCCCTCTCGTTCTAGGCACGGAGAGCGCTTTACTTGCCCCTTTGGATAGATCGCACGATCGATCTTGGTCGAGCCCTCCAGGGTTAAAGCGAAGACATTGTTCTCTGCGACATGTTCGGTTGGCTGTACTTCGGTCAGGTGGCTGCCCAAGTCCTTAACTTGATCGAGCGTAAAACCGGCAAGACCGATTGCGAATTCCTCGTCGATAAAGCCACCCTGAGCCAGCCAAGCCCAAGCCTTGTCCGGTGACAGATCCAGCCCGTTAGACGCTGCGATCTGACTGGTGAACTCCTTTAGGTCCGTAAATTGGGCATTGGCGGTGTACCAATAATCGGCGAACCGGATGTGGTTGCCGACCCTCTTGGTTTGGATCCTCTCGTATTGCTCTCTCAGCCAAATTGGATCCTGTTCACCCCTCATGAACTCTAAGAGCGTAAAAGCGGCCTCGCGGGCGGCAGAGTGAGTGAGCGAAAGCCCAGCCGCGAGGATTGGATCGGCAAAGCCTGCACTTTCACCGACTAGCATCCAGTTTTCGCCAGTCATGCGAGTGGCAACGAACGACCAGTCTTTCGTCGCCTGCAATTTGTCCTCGCTCGTCGCATTCTTAGTCAACTCCTGAATCAGGGGTTCCTCCGAAATCGCCTTCGCATAGAGCTCCTCGGTTGAGAGGCCGCTTTTCTTGAAGTACTCGGCCGAGGTGATAAAACCGATGCTCGTTCGGGTAGGCCCAAGCGGAATGAACCAAAACCAACCGTATCCAAGACTAAAGACTTGAACCAGCGTTCCACCTACGCCAATCTTTACCGCCCAATCAGCGTTCTGCCAGTAATCCCATACCGCGATGTTCTGCAGACTGGTCGGTATCTTGGTCTCGACCCCCATGGCTCTACGAATAACCCCTGGATGTCCGGACGCATCCACGTAGTAATTCGCCGTGATAACCTCGCCCGACTCCAGTTGGAGACCTGCAATCGTATCGTCTTCTCGAAGAACCTTGACTACTCGTGTCTCTTCCCTTACTTCGGCCCCTAAGTCCTCTGCGTGCCGGAGTAAGATTTCGTCGTAGATGGCTCGGTCGACTTGGAATGCGGTCCACCGACGTTGTCCTTCGAATTTTGCTGGTCGGGGCTCGTCGTGGAACATGTCCCGGGGAATGAACTCAAAATCCCAAATTTCTGGGTTTTTGCCCCATCGGTACGAAGCCCCGACTTTGATGGGAAAATTTGCCGCTTCGACCTTTTCCCAAACACCTAATTCGTCGAGAATTCGCGAAATGGGCGGCAACTGACTTTCGCCAACATGGTCTCGCGGGAACTTCTCACGTTCAAGGATAATTACTTGACAGTTAGGATCGTACTTCTTGAGAAAGCCCGCGGTAGTGCTTCCTCCTGGGCCCCCGCCAACAATTGCCACGTCGTAGTGCACCCAGAAATTATACTGCTTAACCGATTCGCCCCATGGTAAAGGAGCTTCCACGGCGGCTTTGGCCGGACCATGACGGGACCGCAAATAACGAACTTGCGGCTAGGACCTCCACGAGGTCGCCACCCTAAATCCAACCGTCTCGCAACGATCTAGGCCCGGCCAAATCTCGATGAACTTGGCAGTGAAATTCGGAGATTTGACGCCTCCATCCGCATACCATTCGGAGCCCTTCGCTTCAAACCAGCTTCCGCCTTTAATCAGACAGAATTTGGTTCGACCATCTGAATACTCGCTGTCGGTCCAGTTCCATACCGGATTGGCGCCTCGATCCGTTGGATGAAGCTCCATCGCAACCTGCCATTCCGCTTCAGTGGGCAATCTCGCGCCGAACCACGCCGCGTAGGCTCTGGCATCCGCCAAGTCGACATAAACGACGGGATGATCTTCTTGCCCCGCAACCGGCTTTCCGTCAACCCAATGCTTCAGGTAGTTTTCGCTTATCCTCGGTTTGTAGTGGGCGGACTGAACAAATTCGTAATACTCGCGGTTCGTTACCTCGCGATCAGCTACCGCAAACCCGTCCAAGTGAAACGATCGATCTTCCGCTACGTCTTGGTGCAATCCTGGATATTTCGAATCCAGAAGATGCGCGTAGTCTCGTTCACCGCACTCGCGAACCCTGAAATGAGTCGTGACACGGTGATCTCCGGCAGGCACCTTCACCATTCCGTCGAGTGGTTTTGGAAACAGATTGGAATGGGACTGCGGTGAAATCGACATCGGGTGCAGTAGCCGAGAACTGCGGTCTTCGGTTAACCTCCGTTTTGCCTGTTCGTGTAAGAACCCCCTCAACGAGGGGCTCATACTGCCAACCGGAGTGGAGAGGATGGCTGCGATCCCTGACGGCGGCAATTCGGCGTTTTGCCAGTCCAGAAGGGTTCCGCTCATAAGATCGAAGAGCTGACTCTCCGCATCAGCATTCAGATCCATCCAAGGCCCTTTCACCGTCTGGTCCCGTCGGTTCACGATTGTCCACAGGCGAACCCCACCCAGTTTCCATTCCGAAGCGTAGACGCCTTGCGCTACGGTCGGAACCAGGGGAGTCCAGGCGCCCTCTGAAAAGTGCCGAGTGAAGTGGCGCTGGATTGGAAGCATGGATCGAAGCATCTTCCGGTCGCTGGCCGACCAAGCGACCCAGGAGCCAAATACGTTCTCCCAAACCAACATGCCCGCCCCGTTCATCCACGCCAAATGAAGCTCATTGGTATGGTTTGTATCCCATCTTCGGATCACATGCATCATGTGACGCTGCTCGTACCATCGGTTCCTCAGCAGCCCTGGCACTTCGCCGTATCCAAACCATTGAGCCCACGATAAGTGGTTCAGCGACATACCTTCCAGAGGCAAGGCATCCTCCGATTCGAAAGCCACTCCCGACTTTGCACGGTCGACGGCTTGCCGCATATCGATGCTCCCCTGATCAAGGGTGTCCAAGAAGATCCCATCCACGCTTGTTCCATGAACGATGGAGGCGATGGCATCCGCATCGGAGACCCCTTCACGCCTAGTCCCAACATCCCAAGGGTTGTAATCGATGAAAACCTTGACATTATGCGAGTGAAAGCGTCGAACCATCTCTTGCAGTCCATGAAGGCCCCCAGGCAATTCGCGGTAGAAATCGAATTGGTTTCGCCTGTCAAATCCAATTCGGGGATAAGCCTGCCACAGGACTACCGCATCGTAACCTCCGAAGTGGCGCTCGTTCTCGTGAAGATATTCCGTAACCCGGTATTCTCCAGTTCGGTAGTCGAGAAACGACTCATCCCATGCCATCAGCATATTGCAGCTATAGCAAGAGGAGACCCACTCAAACCCGTGCTTCTTATAGGCGCCACCATCGAACTTCAGCGCCGCCCGCTTGTCTTCGCGCCACGACGACATCTCCTTGCGCCAAGCATCCCAATCGGCGGGATTGGCTGGCGGTTCGATGATCTCGGGCTGGTCTGGTCGCATGTACTGACGTTACCCTTCAGTGAATCGAAAGGATCAACTGCTGTGAAATCCGACCGTGCGCCGATTCAACACTGACGCCAGCATCCCGATTTTTGGTCGCCCATTCGTAAGGTCTAAAGATGACCACGCATTATTTGTGATCTCCAGTCAGACCACTGTCGCAGCAGAACTCAATCGGCACACGTATTCGGCGAATAGCCTCGGTGCCGGGGCTTCCAATCCGTAATCGTGAGATGGGTCAATCCTGAATGATCATCTTATTTGGGATCTCGACGGTTTGCCTTAATCTGATATCTCTTGATGAACTGCCTACGAGGATCTCGTAGGCTCCCTTGTCTACAACCCAAAGCCTCTGGCTAGGATCGTAATAGGCAAATGCGCTTGGCTTTAGGGCGATACTGACAACTTGCTTCTCACCCGAAGACAATAGGACCTTCCTAAAACCCTTCAGTTCTTGAATGGGTCGGGAAACTGAGGGGTTGATGGGTCGAATATAGACTTGAGCAACCTCAGCTCCGTCGCGCTGGCCTGAATTCGAAAGAGTGAACACGACCTCGTCTGGCAAGGTGTCTTGCGCCACTGAAAGCCCCGAGTACTCGAATTTGGTGTAAGAGAGCCCGAATCCGAATGGAAACAGAGGTTCGACCTTCTTGGTGTCATACCAGCGATAGCCCACAAATAGGCCCTCCACATACTTCTCAGTTCCGTTCTCGCCGGGATAGGACTTCATCACGCTTGTTGGAGTGTCCTCCAAGCGCTTCGGGAAAGTACATGGAAGCTTTCCCGATGGGTTCACCTCGCCAAACAGGACCCTTGCGATTGCATTTCCCGCCTCCATCCCTCCATACCAAGCCTCGACGACGCTCGGGACCTTTCCGAGCCATGACCCCATTTCCACGGGCGACCCCGAAATCAGTACAACCACCGTCCTTGGGTTCGCCGCAACAACTCGCTGGATCAATTCATCTTGACCAGCCGGCAATTTCATGTCGACGCGATCTGAACCCTCGGTATCGAAGTTATGGTTGAGGCCGACCACCACAATTGCAACCTCCGACTGTCTGGCGGCGACCACCGCTTGGTCGATCAGCTTCGTGGCATCCGGGCTCAATGAACCAAGAGCAGGGGACGTAACTGCCGCACCTCTTCGTTGCCTCCTCGGGATGACGTAGCCAGGGGAGTAGGTCACGGTCGCCTTGTCGCTCAGCCTGCGGATTATTCCCTCAAGGGCCGGAACTTCGTAAAAGGCCTTGATGCCCGAGCTTTGTCCGCCGTAGGCGACTTTCTGATTCGCATTGCTTCCGATCACGGCAATCGACTTGATCTTATCGGCGTCGAGTGGAAGGGTCGCCGCTTCGTTCTTTAGCAGTACGATTCCCTGCTCCGCCGCTGTCCGTGCGTTGGTCTGGTGCTGCCTGGTGTTCAATGAGCCAGTCGGCTTACCGTCTAGGGCGTGAGTTGCGATAAGAACCCGAAGGACCCGCATTACCTTTTCGTCAAGCAGGCTCTTGGCGTAAAGCCCTTTTGCAATTCCCTCTTTGAACGGGCTTGCAAGGTAGTTTTTGTCATAGGGACCGTCGGTGCCCATCTCCAAGTCAAGCCCGCCAAGCACTGAACCTTCGGTAGTGTGCGCTCCGCCCCAATCTGACATGACCAAGCCTTGGAAGCCCCAGTCATGCTTAAGGATGGTATTCAGTAACAGCGAGCTTTCGCAGCAGTGGGTTCCCCGAAATTTGTTATAAGACCCCATCACGGACCACACTTTCGCATCTTGAACGGCGGCTTTAAAGGCAGGCAGATAAATCTCGTGGAGGGTACGGTCGTCCATCTCGACATTGATCGAGTTTCTCTGAGTCTCCTGATTATTGGCTGCAAAGTGCTTCACACAAGAAGCGATTCCTTGGGACTGCTCCCCCTTGATAAACCCAACTGCCATCTGGGACGCTAGATACGGATCTTCACCGAGATATTCGAAATTCCGGCCGTTCAGGGGAGTGCGCATGATATTCACCCCAGGCCCGAGCATGATGTTCTTGCCCCGTACGAGCGCTTCTTGCCCGATTGTGGTCCCACTCAATGCAGCCAAGTCAGGATCCCAAGTGGAAGCCAAACAGATACCCACCGGCATCGCGGTAGAAAAATCATCCGTGCGACCGGCCGGATTCCACGAATCAGGGCCAATCTCCTCACGCACGCCGTGGGGCCCATCGGACATCCACAGTGGAGGCAGACCGAGTCGTGGCACTCCCGCCGTCGCGAACTTGCTTGCACTGTGAATGAGCCCGATTTTCTCATCGAGCGTCAGTCTTGCCAACAAGTCGTTCACACGCACATCGAGCGGCTTGGTCGGATCGCGAAACGCCTCCTGACCAAGGGCAAACCTATTCGAAAAAAGGCTGATGCCAACACATGCGGCGACGAGCCAACAACGATGGGGACCCTGATTGTTCATAGCAACTCTGCAATCTTATCCGAGTCAAACACAACTTAACGTGTTAACTTTCTTAGATCGTGATCCGGCCCCCTGCGCCGCTCCTCGATTTCAAATCCGATCCAAATGCTCTATGCACTTGATGGAGCCGAGACTCCATGCCCCGTCAGGAGTCTACGCAGCTACAATCAGCCTGTTCCATTTGACAATGGAGTACCCCAGGTTCATTCCCAGAACCAGCGGGAGCGCCATGCGAAGGCTTGGGAAGTGGGTTCGCGAAAGGGATGGATCGAAACGCCTCAGTGGCTTGCAGACCTTGCAGTTGCGGAGTCCGCCGACATCGGGCGGGAGACCGTGCACGAGGTACCGAGTTTGCCGAGCCAATCTCCACTGCCGGTCTTTGTAATACCCACCAAGGTGATCCCGTTATGAACGCAACCTCTATCCGAGGTTTTCACTTGATTGGAGGGGCGCGTACCTAAATCGAGTCGTGTGGGCGAAAACCAGTGAACCTTCCGCAGCGCTCACACCACTAATCTATTGATGGATACCGAGAAGCGATTTGGTGGAACTGTCACGCAGCCTGGATTTCTTCTAGCGTTTGCCCTTTTGGTTGGAATCGGTTCGCTTGGGTTTGCTTTGCGGCGCGGCCCTGAGTCACACGAATCGGTAGCCCCTTGGGATTATCCGGACAAACCGAACTCCCACCCAATTGCGCACGCGGGACCGGTTATTCCCTTTCCCAAAAACGTCATCGAAGCAAAGGACGGAATTGCGGTTGCGCCAGATGGAATCACCGTTCGATTGACGAGCATCAGCAAGGGCAATACCGAAAACTGGGAGCATTGCTGGAACCAAGCCGGTGGTCCATTGTCAGAGACCTCCAATCGATTCATACAGGGCGTTCCCGATACGCCTGAGAAAACGGATGGCCGCTTCCGCGAGCTAAGATTCGAGTTCCATACCGGTAAGCCGATTGAAGACGTGTCTTATATCGGATACGTTCCAGACGGCGCCCTTCAAGGATTGACCGCTCAAGAAAAGCCCCTTCATGGTTGGGATTATCCTCAGTCATTCCGATTCCAGCAATACACCGACTTGCACAAGGCGGGAGTGTACGTTGACGACCCATCGGCGGACAAATTCTTGTTCGGCCTGGCATCTGGAGCATGGAAAACGATCGATACTCCAAAGATGCTTCTCACCAAGCCTCCCTATAAGAACCAGGTTGCGGCATCTGGCCCGTGGGGAAAGGCAATCGTCACCTATGCGGAGGGAGAGGGCAGGGAAGTCTATTCGAAGCACAGTCTTTTCAACGAACTTCAGGTCTCTCTTAATCCGCCCAATGACCTCGTTGACCAGGAACTTCGACTTCATGCCTACGACAAGGACGGTGTAGAACTCGTGGTTCCCTCCCGACAGAACCAGGCGAGCATTCGATTACCGGATCTTCCAAGAATAGCGAGCCTCGAAATTCAGGCCCGACCCTACACTTTTCTTGAGTTTAAGGACCTCCACTTCGATCCTTTGCCCAGCCTTTGGAAGAACATTGTGTGGGGACCTGATCAGCCTACTGACAAGGTTCAAATTGGCGACGTTACCGCCGAGTTGCTGGGAGTTGCAAGCACAAAGCCGGGCGACCAGGACTGGAGCAGGCAATCATACGTTTTCAATTCCCTTTACACTGTGGACGGACATATCTGGCGAGACCATCCGGAAAGCCTCAACACGGCAGGGGGCCCGAAGGTCGAGATTGCTCCGACTTTCGATCCAGACACATTTAAGATGCGGCCTCCAAGAGCGCTGCCACAACCTTGGGTCGCGACATTGAAATTTAAGAGTTCGTCCGTTGGCGAGGAGAAGCCGGCGGGCCGGATTGAAGTTCTTGGATCGAACTCAGATCAGCCAGGTGAAGACCTTCATGCCGATTGGAACCTGACGCCCCTCAATTGGGAGAGCTATGGCCAAGTAAAGACCATACCGGACAGTATCTGGGCGTCATTCGCCTTGAAGCCTCACACCAAATATGCCCAATTCCGATTTGAAATGGCATCCGGCGATTGGAAGAAAGCAGTGGAGGTTGTGCCCGATCCAGATGAAATCAAGTCGAGGGGGCCTGAATATCGGGTCTACACGCTTGAGGTCGGAACGAATGTAAGGGTCGCAATGCGAAACCCAGGTGGGCAATATGTCGATCGAGTTTGCGCCGATGCAAATCTTGACGGCCAGGAAACGCGTGTTGTCGTGCGCCTGAAGTCTGGCAAACGTATTCCTTTAGCGGCTACGAGCTACCGACGGATTGACCGCAACCATCCTTTGGACCCCAGCTACGACATGGATCGTGACGCCACCGAAACCGAAGGTGACATGATCGCCCTCACTGACGTCGCCGCCTTTGAAATCGAATCTCGACCGATCAAGACCGCTTATCTGGTTTTCAAGATGCCGGAATAGGGGGTACTGAAGCGGTCTCGTTCGGGAATTCGAGAGCTTCAACCCTCACTGACAGGAGCGCCTTTTCGAATTGCCTCCCAGTCGTCTGGAATAAGGCTGAACATCAGAGTATCGTGAAGAACTCCCCGAGCGTCTTTGCTGCCGTTCCTAAGCCGCCCCTCATAAAAGAATCCAGCCCTTTGAGCGACGGCGGCACTCTTTTCGTTGGCGGCCGCGCACCGTATCAAGACTCGGTTAGCCTGAAGGGTCTCAAACGCCAGTTTTGACAGAAGGCGGACGGCGTCGGTTACATGTCCGCGTCCGGTTGCCGATTTTCGGATCCAGTAGCCGATCTCAAAGGATCGTAGGTCCCAGTCGATTCGATGAAGTCCGCTCCCACCCAGAAATCGACCTGTTTCACGCTCAAAAATCCCAACTCCCAGATCTTCTCGCAGCTCCCATTTCGCTCGAACCGTCCGGACCAACTTCTCGGAATCTTCTGGCGACTGATGCCCAGGCCCCCAAGGCATCCAGGGGAGGATATGGTCGCGGGATTCATCAACCGCCTCAAACATGGCGAGCCCATCGCCTGCCCGGTAAGGCCGAACCAGCGTTCTTTCTGAAGTCAACTCCTCCGGAAGATCAATGAGAATGGGGGATTGCATGCTGGGTTTCCCGGGTATCGAATGCCCGACATTTAGGTTCCGAAATTCACGTCCGCGCCACGTGTGATCGGCATGAAAAGGGGATCATCCGTCCACCTCAAATTCCATAATACCGAAATACCGATGCCGCACAAGACCATAGACCCAGACTGCATTTACCCAAAGGAGAACACCCATTTCGCCTGGATGCTCCTCGTCGTTCGCGCCGCATTCGGATTGCCAAGAATAAGGTAGAACTCGGTGCCCTTGCCACCGGAGTTATGATAGAAAAAGTAAGCGTTCGTGTCGGCATTCTGAACGACGACCCTTCCGCCAAACGACTTCGTGGGTGACAACTCGTAGTTTGTGGTAATCACATGCTGTTGAGTAAGGCCCTCTCGATCTTGCAAGTATCCATTGTAAGTAAGGTCGAGCTTCTTCAGTAGGCGTATGGTCATGACGGGGCCAAAGGTGGTTGCTGCCACACTTCCAAGTTCACCAGTTGCAAATTGCAGTCCGAATTGATGGAACCGGTTCGTTGCGCCGCTGATTATATTGAATCCCACTATTGAGTTCCGAGTCCCAAGGAAATCCATATTCTGGTAGTCGGCCTCGATATGCCAATCACTTCGGGTCTCGACGTTGTAAGCGCCCTGGAGTCCGCTAAAGTAGGGCTGTCCATTCGTTTGAACCCAGTCGATCGGCACGAGAGTGAATTCAGTGCTTCGGAGCGGACCGTGTCTCCATGACGCGCTCCAGTCCTCGACGCCGGTGAATCCCTTATATCCTGTATAGGGGAAAAAGCCGTCCGGCGCTACGAAGTCATTGGAGACCCCCGTAAACTGAATCATGCTGGTCAAGAATTTATCCGCATAGTAGGAGCTGAATGTCTCAGTTCCCCCGCCGGCGCCCGGACCCGTCGAGTTGGCATCGACCGTTTCAAATGCGAGTTTCCCCCAGCGCTGATGATCGTCGATTACTCCGACAACATTCTCACCGGCTGGAGACTCGGATTGAATGACCATCGCACCGCCGCTTGAGGTTTCGCTGAAGGTGTGCTCATATCGACCGACGAAGTCGTTGCGGGTTCCGAAGCTAACCGTATCTAGCAAGCCTATTGTGTCCTGGGCCGCCAGTTTTCCGTAAAGCTTCGCTCCAATGTCGAAGGTTGGGATGTTGCTCGAAGAGAAGTAGGACCCAACGTTGCTGAAGTTCGTTTGATCCGAAAAGTAGTTACCTCCCTCCAGAAAGAATGGCCGTCGTTCTTGAACGTACAATGGCACCTGGGAGAATTGGATACTCTGCACGGCGCCTTCGACAGTGGAAAAGTCTGGGTTGTAACTTCCCACAGCGGTCAACTGAGGCGTTACGGTATACCGCGCGTCGAGCCCCATCTTAGTCGACAGTTCCCCGTCCTGGACCCCCGTCAGAAGATAGGGAAGGAGCGAGACTCTGGGCTTGAAGGCAGATTGGGGAACCAGTACCTTGTCCCAAACGCCCTCCTGTTCGATGAACCCCTGGGTTGTCACGTTGCTCCAGATCGACCAGACGTTCGTCCGATTCTGAAAACGCTGAAAGTCGATTCCCATGGATGCGGTTTGTTTGCCGGAAGGATAGTTCAAGCTAGCCCAGGGAATCCTCATCTCACACGTCCATCCTGTTTTTGTGCGCTTAGAAGCGGCATCCCAGTCTCCTTTCCACTCCGCCTTGTTGCCGCGTCCACCGGCGAGCGACGCGGATCGGGTGCCAAGCGCGTTAACGGAGAACTGACTGACATCGCTCCCCTGATGAGTTAAGAATGGATCGATGTCGACCTCAACGTTGTCCTCGTTGTTTGGGTTATTGCCGGTCTGGTTTTGGAATTTCATGTCGCGAACCGTCTCGCGACCAACAATCCCCTCCGGATGGCTGTCTCGGCAATCGAAGGCGACATAAATGTACTTTTCGTCATACAGCAGGTAAACGAATGTCTGATCGGCCACCAAGGTGCCGTTTTGAATATCGACAAAGCCCTCGGCCTTGGCAGCCTCCTTCCAAGCCGGCTCTGAAATATCCCCGTCAATGATCGGAGGATGATCCGTCTTGATCGCCGCGATGTGCCGCTTGGAGTACTGCGTCTGTGTTTGAGCAAAGCACGCGACCGCGACTGATAGAGTGGCAAAGATTAATCCGGAACGTAATATTTCGTAAGAATTCAAGATGAAAATCCAGACCTTTTAAAGGTTCTGGGTGCCATACGTAAGATTTCTTAAAAAAGTTTCGAAACTGGACAAACAATGGACCGAAGTGCATTTCGTCGCCACGGACAGAAGATCTAGTGTCAATTAGGCAGAAATGCGACTCTGGATCCGCCAAAGTCGAAAACGACAGTGAAAGGCTCCATTAGGTCCTGACCAATATTGCCCGCCAGGTATTTGTCTGCGAACGCCCCAGATTTGGCAGTGGAGAATGTGGCTTCCACTTTTTCGAATCGGTGGCCGCCCAGTTCGAACCACGCAATCTTGCCGATTCTGGCCTCAGTCATCCCACCTACCCCTGCCATGTTCGCGGGCGTAGTCTGCCGATTGTCTAACAAGTGGAGCCTTTCAACTGCTGGAGCATGAAAAGTGACCGAGCCGTTCGCCCCCGTATCCAAGCGAAACCAATCCTGGTGATCTCCTTCAAATGTCGCCTGGACAGCCGGGTTGCCGGTACTGAATAGGATTTTCGACCATGACCCGGAAGGGAGCCGGTACGTCACCACGTTTTGGATGGAGACGGTCTGCTTGCTTAAGCTCAACTCGACGATGAAGCGCCGAAAAAAATCGTATCCCACAATGCCAGAGAGCTTCACTTTAAAGATGTTGCTCAATTCGTGAAGGTCGATCTCAACGAAAGTTACGCCCTTCATGACGGCTGGACCTAGTACAAAGCGATCGGCAGTGCGGAATGGTTCTTGCACTGCCCCCCCGACGCCGACCACTGCTTCTTTCCCGACTTTTGGAAGGTTCAGCAAGTCTGCCGCCACAGGGTCGATCACCATCGACTCCGCTCCACTGTCAAGGATAAACCAGCCAATGTCCTTTCCATTGACCAATGGATGAACCAGCACGTGGCCGGTATCGGCGCGCTTTGCTTCCACCGCGGTCGATCTGCCTGCATCGAATGAAATGTCGGTTGGGTTGGTATCCGAAGGGGAGTAGATTGACAAATTCTGATCGTTACCCGCCGCGATCGATTCCACTTTGAAGGTATCGGTTAAGCCCTCATTGGTGACGCTGGCTTGACAAGGAAGTTTGATTCCACCGGCAGTCCTCCAATCCGACAACTCGACAATCGTCTTGCTCGACGCGATCTCAAACTCGGCCGAAGTCGGTAGCCAGGTAGTAGGATCAACGGTAACCGTCTCGTCCAATCCGGTACCTCGTGGCTTGATATGAATGCGATAATCGGATTGCCCAGGCTCTTGCCGTAGGACCGTGGCATTTCCATGGGTGTTTGGATCCAGCCAGCGATCTGTCAAAACAAGAATCAGCGCTTCCGTTCGGTCAACGTCTTCAAACGCGAGGCGTCGCGACGCTCCAGTTCTATCAATCTGCCAAAACGTCTTCCCATCGGATCCGTATGTTTCACCGAGCGGACCCTGGATCGCTTGATAGAATGGTCCCTCTGGCCGGAATCGCAGCGTGTATTGACCGTCTACTCCATTTAGAACTGCATGTCCGGTCAGTACGGTTTCCGACCAAGACGGGCCACCAGACGTTATCGAGATTGCATGTCGCACATTCGCCAGAACATCGGGCGTCTCATGGGAACCGCGAGTAAAGAGGAAGGCAAGGAGGAGAGAGGTCATTCCTTCGGTTAACTACGTTGAGCCGAAGCAAAAAGAAGCAGAGTTGGGATGCCCGACCGGAATCTGTACTATATTGGTGAGATGAGTAGCGCTACTTTGCCCTCGTTGACCGCCGGTGGCATCGACTTGGAAACCGGGCCCGACCGGTTTGGGTTCTTGCTGGACAGCAACGAGGTGATTGACAATGCCGAGGCACTTCGTAGCCGCATGGATCGAGACGGTTACCTATTCCTGCCCGGCTTTTTTGAGCGGGAACAAGTTCGTAAGGCCAGGGTGGCATTCTGCGATCTCTTGGCAGAAAACGGTTGGTTGGATCCCGCATATCCAAATGAGATGGCAATCGCTCTCACGAATGAGGCGAGTGGCTTCCGCCCTGACATTGCGAATGATCCAGTCGTCGGAAAGCTGATCCGAGATGTGATCTACGGCGACAAGATCATGCAGTTCTACTCCCTGTTTTTGGGAGGCGAAGCGACCCATTTTGACTTCACGTGGATTCGAACGATCGCGCCTGGAATCGGGTCTTACCCCCACTGTGATGTGATATTTATGGGCCGAGGCACTAAGAACCTCTACACATCCTGGGTTCCTTTTGGGGACGTACCCCTGAACGTAGGCGGGCTCCTCCTCATTGAAGGCTCCCACAAAGACGAGGAGATTCGAAGAACCTACTCGTCTATGGACATCGACACCGCATGCGTCAATCGTAATAATGAAAGCGAAGTTCAGGCCGCCGGCTATCCGGGATATGGCGCCCTTAGCCTCGATTTCCGCGCTACTCGCGACCGTGTGGGAGGACGCCTCCTAACTGCCGAAGAGTATCGCATGGGCGACCTTCTCCTTTTCAATGTGTATCTCGTTCACGGTTCGCTTGACAACCACTCAAAGGAAATCAGGCTTTCGTCTGACTCACGCTATCAACTTGCAAGCGAGCCCCTCGACGAACGTTGGATCGGCGAAAACCCGCCCGGTCACGGAGGCAACTCTGTCAAAGGCATGATCTGCTAGCCACTACCGACTCGCATCCGTACACGGGTAAGTGCCCGTTACCGATTCACAAAACTCATCGATCCCTCGGGATACCGGAGGCCGACCGCGGGGGCTACTGCCGATAGCCGACTCAACTGCTCTTCCGATAGTTGAACGTCACTCGCACCGGCATTCTCCTCCAGGTATTTCAAACGCTTCGTTCCCGGGATCGGGTTGAGATACCCGCCTTGGGCGAGAACCCAAGCAAGCGCAACTTGTGAGGGCTTGATACCTATCTCGTTTGCCACCTGAGTCACTACTTCCACAATTTGGAGGTTCGTTTCCAGGTTCTTACCCTCGAAACGGGGATTCAGACGTCTCCAATCGTCTTCGGGTAAATCGCTAGAACTTTTGATCGCGCCCGTTAGAAAACCTCGCCCGAGCGGAGAATACGGCACGAAAGCAATTCCAAGTTCGCCACAAAGCGGCACGACATCGTCTTGATAGTCACGCGTCCACAGCGAGAATTCGCTCTGCACCGCTGCAATTGGATGGGTCGCATGAGCCCGTCTGATTGTCTCGACCGATGCCTCACTGAGACCCAAGTACTTGACCTTTCCAGCCCGGACCGCTTCTGCCATTGCTCCAACGGTCTCCTCGATCGGCACCCGGCTATCCACTCGGTGCTGATAATAAAGATCTACATGATCGACCTCCAGCCTCTGTAACGACAAGTCGATGGATTTCCGAACGTATTCCGGCGTGCCGTCTACAATCCAACCTGCCTTTGCCGCAACGAGGTCCTGGTGCAGAGTCAGGGATCGATTGTATACGTTGCCGAATTTGGTGGCCAGAAAGACCTGGTCGCGAGTTGTCTTGAGAGCCTTTGCCAACAACCGCTCATTTTGCCCAGCCCCATAGAGGTCGGCGGTGTCCCAGTGGTTCACACCGAGTTCCAATGCGCGCTGAAGTACAAGTTGGGACTCTGCATCGTCTGGAGCGCCATAGGCCCAAGACATGCCCATGCATCCGAGCCCGATTTCTCCCACGAACGAATCTGCAATTTTTCTTTGTTTCATTTTTATTCTCCTTTGGGGTCTGGAGCGAGGCTGGCATCAGATACTCAACTTCTTGATCAACCCTTAGAATTCCCCGCATCCCGGCCGATTTGGATGACCCAGCCCCTGTCTAGGCTAACAAACCGCCCTCTTGGAGGTCGGGAATCGATCCGGATACCCATCGCCGAAACTTTGCCTCTGCGCTTAGGCGCACCGCGCACTCCGGGGTCAAGGCGCCCAATTTGTAATCGGTTCGTAATCCGGTTGTTTCTTCCCCCAATTACCGCCTTCCGAGCCTAGTGGACTACGAAGTTTCCCCTGTCCATCCGGCTTGTTCTGGATCGCTCCATGACAATAGGATACAAACCTGGAGTGCGCTCTAAGTCAAGGGGAAGGCGAGGTTTCTCGTGAAACGAAAGAATGGAGTCTTGGATCAGGGCCCACCGCTATTCGTCCCAGAGATCCTCCCAGCCTTTTGCCCCTTCCCAAAGAAATACTTGGCCCTTGATGAGACGGCAACCTTTGTCGATCCCGGCGATTGCGGCCATATCTTCATGGGTCAGGCGAAGGGAGGTGGCAGCCTGAAGACTGTCTACATATTGGTGGCGCTTCACGGAGAAAGGAATTGGAACCTGGCCACGTTGCACCGCCCAAGCGATGCAGACGGCCGCGGAAGTGACCCCAAGGCGCTCCGCAATCTGTCGAATCACCGGATCTTCGACATCCACGGTGTCTTCCGGGGTTCGGTCCCGTTCCGGACGGCTTGGAGATCCCAGGGGCGAATACCCGATCGGCACAATGCCCTGAGCACGTACATATTCGAATAGCTCGGGCTGCTGAAAATGCGGATGCAACTCCATCTCGTTGGCGGCTGGCTTGATGTCCGCATCTTGAAGCACCTGTTCCAATTTGAAAATCGTCATGTTGGACGTCCCGATGTGACGAACCAGGCCGCGCCTCACCAACTTCTCAAGTTGACGCCAAGTCTTCATGTAGTTTTCGTGAATGTAGGGCTTTGCATGAGGATCGCGCGAAGAGACATCGACCTTGGGAGCATGGTAATTCGGGAACGGCCAATGGATGAGATAAAGGTCCAGGTAGTCGACACGGAGGTCCATGAGCGATTTCTCAAAGGCCGGAATGACGTCCCCGATTGCGTGATGGTTGTTCCAAAGTTTGGAGGTTATCCAGAGGTCTTCACGCGGAACTCCGCCCTTGATAATCTTCTCCAGCGACCTGCCGACTTCAGCCTCATTACTGTATACGGAAGCGCAATCGAAATGCCGATATCCTACTTCAGCAGCGTCAAGCACTGCCTCCGCGATCTGGTCGTTCGTATACTTGTCCGACCCAAACGTCCCCAACCCAATTGCGGGCATCTTAGCCCCAGTGTAAAGTTCCTTATACGGTACGGTCATGTCTTTGCCTTTCGGGCATTTGCCGATCAGTCTAAATGCCTCTTTTGACTCTACCGCGTTTATCGCCAACGACGGGCCGATCTTTGGGCTCTGGGTGGTTTTGAGGTGAATAACACGGACACTGGGTTATAAGATTCTTGAATCGACCGCCCAATGAAGTAGGGCTTGGCGCTGCTTCCGGCGGCAATCCCAGTCGCCAGGCTCACAGTTCTTTTGCAGTTGGGCAACGTGACGAGAGATTCCTTTCCAACGCTTGATTTGACGGTCGTCATCCGGGGAACGTCGCCCCATATAGTAGCGGCAGTACCATTGGAACCAGCCGCGCGGATCTTCGTGATAGATCCAACCTTTTTCCCACCATACGGACAGGGGTTGCGATGCATTAACGCCGAAGAAGTTCAGGGTTGGATCGTGTCGATCCGGGCAAAGCTTGGCGTCTTGAAACCAGTCCGCCGGAAACTCCCCTCGGCAGTCAGTCATATACTTCCCACCGAATACGCCAAGTTCGAGCATCTCCTTCGGAGTCAGGGATGGCCGGAACTCCGGATGAAAGTTCTTGCCCACCGGTTCGCTTAATTCGTATTGATAACCTTGCTGCATAAGATCGTTAACTTCGATACGGCGTGGAGTGAAAGTGGTCTTGTCCATGGAAGATGGTTTGAAGGTCGAGCAGGTGCGTTGTATGTTCTACGCCAGGGTGTCGCTAACGACTGCGAACAGCTAGCAGAATGGTGAGTTCCACCGCAATCCTCGGTCTCAGGTAGCAGGTAACCGTTACCAGGTTTCCCGTCACCATTTATGACGCCCAGGTAGGAGGGGAAGAAAAGGTGTGGCTTGTGAGTTGTTTGCGTTGGACGCACACTTTAGGAGTAAGGCGCGGTGAACGAAAAGAGCACCG